>Ga0196958_10000729_pt1 | contig 10744 bp, 12 predicted proteins | sample S1v_10metaG_FD_148654 | JGI IMG/M metagenome (GOLD analysis project Ga0196958, IMG submission 148654) | Soil microbial communities from Anza Borrego desert, Southern California, United States - S1+v_10 | ecosystem: Environmental > Terrestrial > Soil > Desert | place: USA: California | collected...
CTGACCGCGCTGAAACGTTCGGGCCGTCCCGCCGACCGCGTCCACCCCTTCGGCTACGGCAAGGAACGCTACTTCTGGTCGCTGCTCGCGGCGGTGTCGATCTTCGCCTCCGGTGCGATGTTCGCGCTCTACGAAGGCTTCTCGACGGTGTTCGGCGAAGCGACCGAGCAGACCGACCCGATCGTCGGTTACGTCGTCCTCGCGATCGCGTTCGCCCTCGAGTCCGTCTCGTGGTTCCAGGCCGTGCGGCAGGTGCGGCGAGATGCCGCGGAGTCGGGCCAGAAGGTCTCGGCCTACCTGCGGATGATCGACGACCCCGCCCCGAAGACCGTCCTGTTCGAGGACTCGGCCGCGCTGATCGGCCTGCTGCTCGCGTTCGCCGGGATCGGGCTGCACCACCTCACCGGATCGCAGGTCTGGGACGGCGCGGCGTCGATCGCGATCGGGGTGCTGCTGGCCCTCGTCGCGTACGTGCTCGGGCGCACCAACCGCGGCCTGCTGATCGGCAGGCAGGCGGATCCGAGGCTGGTGCGCGCGGTGCGCGACCACATGCGGGGCGCACCCGAGGTCGAGGCCGTCGTCGACCTGCAGACCATGCTGATGGGCACCGATCAGGTGCTCGTATGCGCCCGGGTCGACTTCGACGACGCACTCGGCGCCGCGGAGGTCGAACACGCCTGCGTCCGGATGGCGACCGAACTGACGCGGACCTTCGGCGACGTCACCGAGGTGTTCATCGAACCGGTCCCGCGCACGGACGCCGAACTGCGCGCGGCCGTGCTGGCCCGCTACGGCGACTGGGGCAAGGGTCAGTAGCCGAAGTTCTGCGTCCAGTACATGCCCTTGGTGTTGACACCGACACCGATCTTCTTCAGCTTGCAGTTGAGGATGTTCGCGCGGTGCCCCTCGGAGTTCATCCAGGCGTCCATCACCTTGGCGGCGTTCGACTGGCCCTTGGCGATGTTCTCGGCGCCCGGCTTGTCGTAGCCGGCGGCGCGGATGCGCTGGTCGAACGTGACGCCTTCCGGCGTGGTGTGCGAGAAGTAGTTCCGGGCGGACATGTCGTCGCTGTGGCCCTGCGCGGCGGCGGCGAGACGCGACTCGTTGCTCACCGGCGAACAGCCCGCTTCGGCGCGCTGGGCGTTGACGAGGTCGACGACCTGGGCGGCGAGCGAACCGTCCTGCGCACGAGGCGGCTCCGGAGCCTTGCTGGGCGTCGGTTTCGGCGCCTCGGAAGGCTGGGCGGACGGCTCGGCCGAGGCGGACGCGGAACTCGGCGGCGACGCGGAGGAAGACGTGGGAGCGGCCGAAGACGACGTCGGAGCGGGCGAACCCGAGGCGGGACCACCAGGAGCGGGAGCGGACGTCCGGCCGAAGTAGGAGGGCGGCTTCGCGAGGGCGTCATCGGAGCTGCCCTTGGTGTCGGGAACACTCAGCGACAGATTACTCAGCGCAGTCCCCTGGAACCGATCGGTCACCATCAGGTAGCTCGCACTGGCGATCACCCCGCCCAGCAGGACGCTGAGCGTGACCAGCAGTAACCGGCGTCGTGTTCTATGGGGGGACACGGGACCGAAAACTATCACGAACTGATTACGGCAATACCCCCGAAAGTAGCAATACCGGCCAGCGGTCGCCTACCGCGATGCGTCTTGGTGATCGTGTCGTGGGTGTCGCTGACCGTCCGGGTGGACCTAGCCCGCCTCGCGGACCGCCCATTCGGGTCGGTGGCCGCTCACCGCCAGGTGTCGACGCGGTGGAAGTTCTTGTACGCGCGGCTCGGGGTCGGCCCTCGCTGCCCCTGGTAGCGCGAACCGGCTTCGTTCGAGCCGTACGGGAACTCCGCCGCGCTGGACAGGCGGAAGATGCAGAGCTGGCCGATCTTCATCCCCGGCCAGAGCGTGATCGGCAGGTTCGCGACGTTCGACAGTTCCAGCGTGATGTGACCGGAGAAGCCGGGGTCGATGAAGCCCGCGGTGGAGTGCGTGAGCAGGCCGAGGCGGCCGAGGGAGGACTTACCCTCCAGACGGCCGGCGAGGTCGTCGGCGAGCGTGACGGTCTCGTACGTCGACCCCAGCACGAACTCGCCGGGGTGGAGGACGAAGGGGTCTTCGCCCTCTTTCTCGACCAGCGAGGTCAGCTCGTCCTGCTGGAGCTGCGGGTCGATGTGGGTGTACTTGCTGTTGTCGAACACGCGGAAGTAGCGGTCGAGTCGCACGTCGATGCTCGACGGCTGGACCATCGTCGGGTCGAACGGGTCGACACCGAGACGGCCGGCGTCGAGTTCTTTACGGAGGTCACGGTCGCTGAGGAGCACGCGGTCAGCGTAGTCAAGCGGCCTTCATGTGCCTGCCGTAGGTGGGGTCGAGCCGGAACACCTTGGTGACCTGCCGGAGGTAGTGGCGACGGCCGGCTGCTCCGATCAGCTCTTGGAGCGCCGTCGCGCCGGGCACCACCCGCCGCACCGTCTCGGCGGCGAAGTTGACGCCCGCCACCGCGACCACGGCCGCCTGCGCGATCGGATCGTCGGGCAGCTCCAGGAAGTCGGCGTTGGTCTTGCCGAGAAGGAGCCTGCTGATCGACCCGTGCGCCGCGACCGACACATGCGAGAGGACCTTGCCCATCGCGCCCCGGCCCTCACCGATCGCGGCGTGGGACTTCATGAGCGCCGCGGCGAGCCGTTTGGAATCGTCGTCGGGGATGAACTCGGTGGTGGCGAGCAGCCACAGCAACCGCCAGGCGTCGTCCTCGCCGGCGGGCAAAAGCTCCTCGTCGACGCCCATCAGCCAACCGACGTAACGCCAAAGGTGCAGGATGTCGGCGCGCTCGCGGGCGCTGTAGCGGAGCCCGAGCAGTTGCGTGCCGAACACGTAGACGAGGGAGAAGAGCAGGAGCGTGCCCGCGGTCTGGACCTGGTTCACCGGCCTGTCCCAGGCGGCGTAATCCCAGTCCTTGCGGCGGTTCATCGCGGCGCGGACATGGGCGTGCACGATCCGCACCCGCAACGCGGCCTCGTACCCACGCCCGCCCAGCACCAGCGCACCCGGCGTCGTCACGTGGATCCACCAGGTCGCCGTCTCGACGAGCCGCTGCGCCGCCTTGTACTCGATCTCGCCCGTGCCGACGAGCGACTTCGTGGCACGCGACGCGAGATAGCCGCCCATCAGCGAAACGTCGCCGAGCGGAAAGAGACCGAGCAACCCGGCACGCGTGATCGCCCGCGCTCCGCGCTCCAACCGATCTTGGTCGACCCAGTACGGCGTCGCCTCGACGTTGCGAAAGAAGGCTTCGAGCTCCTCCGGCGGACTCGTGACGCTCTGGATGCCTTGCCGCAGCGCCTTTTCGAACTGTTCTTGGGCGCCTCCTCGCAGCAAGGGCACCAGCACGTCGGCCGCCGGATCCTCCCGCTGCGCGAACCTCCGCAGCCGGGCCACCTGGCGCTCGTCACCCCTGATGTCACCCTCGATGAACAACCTCGACGCGACCCGGAACCCGCCTTGGCGGAACAGCTCGGGGTCGGGCAGCCTCTCGTGCATCCGGCTCACCTCCGACGTAGACAACAAGTGTTGTCACTTGAGGGCGGCGACGTCAAGGCGGGGTGGGGCCTTGGCAAGCGGAGATCCGGACCGTGTATGCTGGCCGAGCACTGCGGATGTAGTTCAATGGTAGAACATCAGCTTCCCAAGCTGAATACGCGGGTTCGATTCCCGTCATCCGCTCTCACGCGAAAGCCCCAGGTCAGTGGATGTCCACTTAGGACCTGGGGCTTTCGCTTTGTCCGACCTCTGGCGCTCGCGTGCCATTAACGTGCCATTAGCCGACCGGGACCGGCTGGCCGTCCTGATCTTCGTCGTCGTCCGGGGTCGTGCCCTTGCGGTGGCGGTCGACGAGCTTGGACAGCCGGTCCGCGATCTGCGCGTCGGCTTCACTCGTCGCCCTCTGATAGATGAGCGCCGCCCGCATGTCGTCGTGCCCCATCCGCGCCATGAGGTCTTTGGTCGACGTGCCCGCCTTCGACGCCCAGATGTTCCCGGCGTGCCGGAGGTCGTGGAAGTACAGTCCCTTGAGTCCCATCTTCGCCACGACCTCGACCCACTTCGTCCGCTGACTGAAATTCGGCCGACGCACCGCGTTTCCACCTCGCTCACCGGTGAAGAGGAGCGCGTCTTGCTCGGGCTTGACCCACGTCTCCAGGTGACGCAGAAGGTCAGGCCGGACCGCCGCCGGAATGATCAACGTCCGGACACCCGCCCTCGACTTCGGCGGCCCGACGATGAGCCCGCGACCGGGAACCTCGACCATCGCACGCGACACCCGTACCCAGCCCGCATCCTCAGCGACGTCGCACCGGCGCAGCGCGGTCACCTCACCCCACCGCAGCGAACCGAACGCGGCGAGGAGCACCAGGGCGCGGAAACGCTCCGGCATCCGGCTGGCCAGGTCGAACACTTGGGCCACGGTGATCACCGGGCGTTCGTCCGGATTCTCGCGATCGGCACCGCGGACCCGGCACGGGTTACGAGGCAGGATCTTGTCCTCCTCAACCGCCGTGTTCAAGATCGCCCGCAGCAACCGATAGGACTTGGCCGTCACGGACTCCGAGACACCAACCGTCAGCCGGTCAGCGCGCCACTGACGGATGACCGCCGTCGACAGCTTTCCCAACTCGACTCCGCCGAGGTCCGGCGCAATGTGCTTACGCAGCAACCATTTGTAGAGCTCGACCGTTCGCGGACGAAGCCCAGGTCGTTGGGTGATCCACTGGTCCGCGTAGTCGCCGAGCTTGCGCTTTGCTCGCTCTGGGTCGATCCACTCGCCTTGTGTGACCTGCGTTTCCGTCAACGACAGCCAGCGTTCAGCGGCCCGCTTCGTATCGAAGGTTTCAGGCGCTGGTCGCATGACTCCGTCCGGACCGGGATAGCGAGCCTGCCACCGCTTGGACGGAAGTTGCCGAACAGTCCCGAAACCGCGATGCCCACGCTTGTTCGCCATCTCAGGCCGCCCTTCCCAGATCACGGCGGACCGATGCGCGCGTGATCGGCTCTACCCGCCCTGCCTGCATAAAGCTCTCCAGATCTGCGAGAGCGAGCCGGACATGAACCCCCGCCTTATGGAAGGCGATCCGACGTTCGGCGATCAGTCGACGTACGAAGCGAACGCCGGTGTTGAGGTAGACGGCCGCCTCTTCGACCGTCAGATACTTGGCTTCCATGTGTTCCCTCCCCCAGTTCCTAGGCCGCGTGCTTGATTGCCGAAAGATCCGGCGGCCCCTGCGCGGCGAGTAGCGCCCTGTCGTACTCGGCTTTCCAGGTGATCCGTTCAGAAATCGCGTGCATCACCAGGTGGTCCCGAGGAGGCACGGAGGGGTCGCCGGCGTCGACCTTGCGCCAGACCAACCGAGCCGGATCAGGTGCCGGTTTCTCGATCCCGACCGCCGCCAGCGCCTCCAGGACAAACGCCTTCCGGTCGGCCTTGTGGTCGACGAGCGTCTTGCCTGACCACTTGCGCGACACCAGCACCCGCCGACCGGGCAGGCCGAGAGTGGTCCGCCGGTGAGCCCGTCCCTTGCAGTGCCCTGGTGTGGTCTTTCCGTTGGCTCCCTTGGGGTTGATCCCGTAGAGCAGCCACACCGCGCACCGGGGCGAGCAGGGTGTCACCGACAGCTCAGCGTGCAACCGATCCTGGTGATCCCTCTGCCTGACGGTGTCGGCTTCGACCACCTCACCGGTGGACTTGGTGAGGTACTTGGTCAGGTAGCCGATATGCCGCCCGGCCTCCTCCGAGCCGCCGAGGATGCCCTTGGAGTGAACCTGACGGCCGAAGGTGACCACGTGCGCCGGGTCTTCCACGGCCTCTACCGCGTCGTCCCAGTCGGTCAGCGGTTCGCGGGTGTCCGGGTCGACGAACACCCTGGCGTCGCCATCCCACAGCGGCATCCGATCGACGTAGACGACGTGGTCATGGTCGGGCCACCAGACCTGGTGATAGGTCGCTTCGGTGACCTGCCGGATCACGTCATGCGGCACCGAACCCCGGATGGCCGCGTGCAGGTGCGGAGCCGCGCGTCGTTGGGGTTCGACGGTGGCGAAGTACTGCGCGTCCCAGCCCACGACCCGCCGGAGGTTCTGCCACCACCTGTCCACCAGCTCCGAGAAGTGGACCGCGTCCCGAGCCGCCCGCCGATAGTCATACGTCGACGGATCGACCGGGGCACCATCGGAGCGGACCGGGCCGTAGGTGTCGCAGGTGAGGGTGACGAACATCGACGGCCGGAACCTTCCCGCGTACTCGCGGCCAACCGTGGTCTTGGCAACCTTGCGTCGAGGGAGGTTCGGCGCGTCCTGCCGCCGCTTGGTCGAGCGCTTCACCGCCTTCTTCGTGGGCAGGTCGATCGAGGGGAGTCGGCCGCGCATCCCGAGTTGCCGAAGTTCGTCATCGACTCCCTGAATCTCCTCCCGCAGCTCGTCAGCCTCCGCCTGGTCGCTCACTTCGCGGTAGGCCGCGACGAGGTCAGCCCGGAACGCCAGCAGCTCTGTTTGGGTCTCGGACGGCGGCTCCGGGGTGAAGTCCGGTTCGGTCTCCATGTGCCAGCCCTCGCGGCACTGGACCTGTCGAAGCGCCTTGGCCTTGCGAGCACACGGCAGGCAGACCGATTCGACTGTCGAGCCGCAGGGAACGGGGACGTAGCGAAGCTCTCCGGTCTCGGTGTCCCCGACCTCCATCGTGAACGGCCGGACACAGACGCCGTGCTTCTCAGCAGTCGCCTTGACCACGTCGGAGGCGAGAGGTTCCCGCATCCGAGCGGCCCGAGTTTTGGCCGGCGTGGTCACCGCGGCTTCCTTGGTGCACGTCACGCGGCCACCTCCCCAGCCGTGCTCCACTGCCGCAGCACAAACACCGGCATCTCCTGCCGCATCCCCGCAGGCAAGTCTGGAAAGGTCGCGTCGTCGAACTGGACACCGCCGTAGACCGCGACCGGGATGCCGCAGGGAGTCCGACCCTGGATTTCCAGGTGCACGCTTCCGCCGTGGGACACCCGCCAGATCGAGGCGGTCACGTTCTCCAGGGAATCCGCCCAGACGATCAAGCTCCGTGCCACGTCCGTCAGACCATCGGTATCGAGCTGGACAGACACCGGGTCCGGGCCGAACCCGACCCGCACGGACGCGACCGGCGGAAAGGCGTAGGAGTCGAGGTGATCGCGAATCGCATCGAGGTACACCAGAACGCGGTTCACGCCGCCACCTCCTCTCCACCTCGACGGACAGGAAGGTCGATCACGTGGGCACCGCCGTTGGTCACGTATTTCTCCAAGGCTTTGACCGTCTCGTCCGGGACCCAGCCCGCGCGGACCCGCAGCGGTTCGCGGATGCCTTCTCCCCAGATGTAGCCGACGCCCGCCGCCGACTCTTCGATGCGGTTCGCCCACGCACCCCGTTCGTACGCGCCGTCGCCAAGAACCATCCCGACGTGCGTCTTCGAGGTGACGCGCAGGCACACCCGCCGGGGGAACAGCTCACGTACGGGAACGGTGTCCTTCGTCGGTTCCTGCACATATCCGCGCACTGTGTAGCCGAGCGCCCGGCCTTGCGTGGTCAGGATGGCGACGCATTCGACGATGGCTTCGCGGGTCTTGCGGTCGGTGTACTTGGTCAGTGCGCCGATCTCGTCGAACTCCAGCACCTCCAAGGGGTGGTCGGTGGAGATCGGGACGTTGCGGGTGTGCCCGGCGAACTCGCGTTTGCGCGATTCGAGGCCGTCGAGCAGGTCGTTCAGGACCTCGATCGCTTCCTTACCGGCGACACCGTAGCGGGCGAAGATCCCGCGCCCGTAGGCGAGTTCCATCCCCTTTGGGTCGATCCCCGAGACGCGCACCGTCCCGGCCCGGATCGCCGACGCAGCCGACACGAGCGGGGACCACATGACCGAGTTCTTCCCGGCTCCGGTGGCACCGGCAACGAGCATGTGCGCGCCCGGACCGGTCAGCGGCAGCCGCCAGTCCTTCCCGTACTCGGTCCGTCCGGCGAACACCCGCCGCAGATCCACGCCGTCGACGGCCGCCAGCTCCGCACAGTCCACCGAGGCTTTGAGAAGGTCCCGGCGCTGGAAGTCGAGCGAGACGACGTTGGGTTCCAGCTCCCGCACCTGGCACCGCGTGACCTTGCGAGCAACGGCCAGCGCGCGGGCGGCGTCGTCGAAGTCCTCCGGCTTCTGCCCTGGCACGAGCCGGACGAGGACCTCATCCCAGGACGGTCCCGACTTCACGCCCAAGACCTTCGGGACTTGCACCGCAGCACCGCCGCCCGCAGTACGGGAGACCGCCTTCCGGCGACGGCCGACCAGGTTCACGGTCACCTCCACGGGCACGGTGCCGTCGGAGATGGACAGACCGCAGGCGTGCAGCCAGCCCGGCAGTTTCCGGGCGTAGGTGAACCACCGCAGCCACCACGCCCGCAGAAACCGGCCACAGCACCGATCGAACGACACCACGTCGAGCAGCCGCCACACCACCAGCACCACACCGACCGAACCCACGGTGACGGCCAGCGAGAGCCAGCCGAGCCACTGCCACCAGACCACCACCCCGATCACACCGAGACTGGTCCGCCAGTGCGCGAAGACCTGCTTTCCCAGCCACACCAACAACTTCACCGCCGACCACAAGGCGATGAAGACCACCGCAGCGGCGGCGAGGACTTCCGCGATCGTGGCCAACGCGCGGCCGAGCTTGTGCAGCAACCACACCACCACACCCAGCACCCCGCCACCGACGAGAAGGAAACCGATCCCGTTCGCGTTCATCGGCGACCACCGCCAGTCAGATCCAGCGGAAGCATTCCCCGGCAGGGAGCACATTCCCTCTCACCGGGCAGGAGCTTGGCGAACCGCTTACAGACTGTGCAGCGCGTTCGGGTGACCCCGTCTAGCGGTCGCTTGTTGCCATCGTTTAGCGTTGTCATTGTTCACTTCCAGAGGTTGTGGACAGCGCAGGACCGGCGAGGTTTCCTAGGCCAGGTACCGGTTCTGCGCCTTACGAGCCAGGGGAAGCGCTTGGAGACGTGTTTGTACGCCGCACGTCCCCACGCACGTTTTCCCGACAGCTATTCAGTTCTCAGCTAGCTTCCGTCTTGTTCTTCTGGATCTGCGCGGCCACCTCCTCCGCCTTGCGCTCCTCATAGCCCACCCAGTAACGGAGTTCGTGGTGGTGCGCGCGATCCACATCGGACACGTCGCGGTACATGCGCGCGTTGGCCTGGTGGAATTTCAACCAGGTCGTCAGATTCGATCCCGGTTTCGGGCGACGAGCGGATGCGACGAGGTGCGCGTCCTGAATCGTCTGCGGCTCATTCCGGCCGGGCGTCGTCATCGTGCACCGTCGTGTGTTTGCTCAGGAAGACGGCCAGTTCGTCCGCGCTGTCGCGGATTTGGCGAAGGAGCCGGATGAACTCCGGCCACTCGGCCGGGTCGGACGGCGGCAGGATCGCCAGGCTGTCCGGATCCAGGTAGATCACCAGCGCGGGGTTCGCCGAACCATTGCCCTGCATCCCCGCGACCGCCTGCCGTCCCGGCTTCCACATCGCGTTGAACGCCACGGCCCTGACTCTCCTCGCTGTAGGCGCGCATCTCCCACGACCGCGCGTTCTCCTCGAACCCCTCAGCCGCAGCCGTCACCGCAGCCAGTACCCACCACGGCAACTGCTCTTGAGTCGCCAGCTCTCGCCATGCCGACGCCACCGCCCAGGAAGCGACGGCCATGTCATGCGCCGCCAGGGCGTCCCCGCCGTGTGCGGTCCGCTGCGTCATCGCGCTGTAGTGGCGGTAAGCGGCTTCCCAGGTTTGGACCAGGTGCGGGGATGCCGCCCCCGGCGCCCCGCCCACCATCACGCCGCCTTGGGCGTTGACTCGGCAGCGGCGGAGGCCCGGCCCGACTTCGACCCGCCACCAGCGGCCGCAGCCTTGAAGCCGGTCGCGCGGAACACGTAGGACTGGTACTTGAACTCGCCTTGACCAGCCACCTTCGGCTCAGCCGTCAGCCCCTCCAGCTCGATCGGCCGCATACCCGGCAGCACTTCCGACGTGGTCGGCACTGGCTGTACATCGGCCAGCAGCGTGATCTCGAACGATGCGCGCTTGGCCTTCGTCTCGTCCGGGTCGGTCACGGTGGCCTTCCACTGACGCTTTCCCGTCACTTCGTCGACCCGCTGTCGTGCCGGGCGGCCCGCAGCACGGTCTTCCCGTGACTGGTACTCGTTGTCCGGCGAGACCTCGCCGACCATCACGAGGCCCTGCGCGAACGCTTCGTCGAAGTCGATGGCGAAGCGGTGTCCTTTGTAGATAGCCATGTCGTCAGTTCCCTTGTTTGTCTGTGTCTGTCGGCACTTCGTCGCCGTCTTTGCCCCTTGAGGCAGCCGCGTTCAGTGCGGCCTGTACCTCTGCGAGTTCTCTCCCCAGCACCGCTATCGCGTCGGAATCGACGAGCAGGACCACGGGGAACGCCTTGCCGAAACGGATCTCCGCCCGGTTGGCGTAGGTGAGCGCGCGGACGCGGATCGGCAGGTCTGCCGTGACGTGGATCTGGACCGTGTCGCGCATCGGGCGCTCAGATCACGAACCGGCGAGCTGTCCACGTTCCCGAGCCGCGTGCGGACGCTGCCCGACCGGCGGTTGGAGTCGTCATGCCTGCCTCCCTCTTGGTGTCGAGGTGCTGGGGCGAGTCCCCGGCAACCTGGCACCTAATCTCCGC
>Ga0196958_10000730_pt1 | contig 10734 bp, 8 predicted proteins | sample S1v_10metaG_FD_148654 | JGI IMG/M metagenome (GOLD analysis project Ga0196958, IMG submission 148654) | Soil microbial communities from Anza Borrego desert, Southern California, United States - S1+v_10 | ecosystem: Environmental > Terrestrial > Soil > Desert | place: USA: California | collected...
CGCCGGACCGTCGACGAGGAAGCGCTCGACGCCCGCCGCCGCGTAGTCCTGTTCCAGCCCCGGCGCGTAGCCGCACTCGGGCGCCCAGATGCCGCCGGGCCGGGTGCCGAGCCGCCGGGTGGTGTCGCGCAGACCGGCGTCGAGGAGGAACCGGCGCACCCGCCCGGGCAGCAGCGGCGCGAAGGGATGGGTCGCCGGCCCGCCGAGCAGCTCGATCACCTCGCCGTCGACCAGACGCCGCAGCACCGGCGAGGCGCCGTGGCGCCAGTCGCGCTCGAAGGTCGCCAGCGCGTGCGCGGCGGCGCGGTGCTCGCGCACGGCCAGGTCGGGGTCGCGACGGTGCGCCTCGTGCGCGCGCAGCTGCCAGTCCGCGAGCCACGTGTGGAACGCGCGCAGCGCCGCGGGGTGGTCGAGCTGGGCGGCGAGCACCGGCGTCACGCCCAGGGTCAGGACGTCGCGCTGCCCCCGCGCGGCCAGGCCCTCGAGGACCTCGACGACGGGCAGGTAGGAGTGCGCCCACGCCTGGTACAGCCAGTCCTCGCCCACCGGCCAGTTGCCGTGGCGCAGCAGCCACGGCAGGTGCGAGTGCAGCACCAGGCAGAACGTGCCCACCGGCTCGCTCGTCAAGCACGCCCCTCTCGTCGCCCCGTCAGGGGGCCGAGTCTCTCAACGGGGCCGGACCGCCGTGACGAGCAGGTCCAGCGAGGCATCGAGGTCGTCGGCGCGCAGGGCGAAGTCCTCGGCGGTGACCCCCGCGACGTCGGCGACCAGCTCCGCCGGCCACGGCGCCCCGGACAGCGCGAGGGCGACCTGCGCCTCGATCACCGAGCCGCCGTGGCGGGCGTCCACCGCGCGCAGCGGCGGGCCGTGGTGCAGGCCGAGCAGCGACTCCACGTGCAGGCCCGCCCCGGCGACCAGCGCCGTGAGCTCCGGGCCGGTCAGCTCGCGGGTGTGGAACGGGTTGAGCGGGCGGTCGTCGGGACCCGCGCCGGGGGAGAAGGTCAGGCGGTTGGGCGTGGCGCAGAACAGCCGACCGCCCGGCCGGAGCACGCGGGCGCACTCGGCGAGGAACCCGGGCTGGTCCCGGAGGTGCTCGACGACCTGCAGCGTGACCACGGCGTCGACGGCCCCGTCGGCGACCGGGAAGGCCTGCAGGTCGGCGCGCACGGTGGCCACCTGCGGGTACCGCCCGCCGACGTGGGCCGCCACCGCCGGGTCGAGCTCGAGCCCGACCACGCGTCGGGCCGTCGCGGCCAGCAGCGCGGCGCCGTAGCCCTCGCCGACGCCGGCGTCGAGCACCACGGCCCCGGCGCACCGCGGCGCCAGGGCGAGGTAGACGGCCTCGTGGCGGCGGAACCAGTAGTTCTCGACGGCGACGTCGGGCACGGTGCGCTCGCCGGTCAGCGGCAGGCCGGTGCTCGCGGTTCCCACGGCCGGACCGTACGACACCCCGTGACCGGGACGACGCGGCGATGTGGGCGGGTCGACATCCTGCTCGCCGGGGGTCGGGCAGTTAGGTTAGGGTCGCCTAACGACCGTCGGTCGACGACGAGGAGAGCGATGACTCGCGAGCCGGGACGCCCGGGTCCCGACCCCACGAGCGCCACGGCCTCGGCGCCGGTGGACGTGGTCGACCTCCTGGGGGTCGGGTTCGGTCCGTCGAACCTCGCCCTGGCCCTCGCCGTGCAGGAGCACAACGAGAGGTCGGAGCCCTCCCGGCGGGTCCGCGCGGCGTTCGTCGAGCAGCAGGCCGCGTTCGGCTGGCACCGCGGGATGCTGCTCGAGGGCGCCACCATGCAGGTGTCCTTCCTCAAGGACCTCGTGACGATGCGGGACCCCACGAGCCCGCGGTCGTTCCTCAGCTACCTGCAGGGCCAGGGCCGCCTCGCCGACTTCATCAACACGAAGACGATGTTCCCGTCGCGGATCGAGTTCCACGACTACCTCGAGTGGTGCGCCGCCGACGTGCGCCACCTCGTCTCCTACGGGACGCGGGCGGTCGCGGTGCACCCGGTGACGGGCCCCGACGGCGAGGTCGACGAGCTCGACGTCGTCCTGCGCGACGCCGCGGGCGACGGGTCCGGGTCGCGCGTCGTGCGCACCCGCAACCTCGTGCTCGCCACCGGCCTCGTGCCGTGGCTGCCGCCCGGCGTGCAGCGCGGCGAGCGGGTCTGGCACAACAGCGAGCTGCTCCATCGGCTGGCCGGGCTGCCGCCCGTCGGACCCCGCCGCCGTCGTTACGTCGTCGTCGGCGCCGGACAGAGCGCCGCGGAGGCGACGGCGCACCTGCACGACCGCGAGGACGCGGCCGAGGTCCACTCCGTGTTCTCCCGCTACGGCTACAGCCCGGCCGACGACACGTCGTTCGCCAACAGGATCTTCGACCCGGAGGCGGTGGACCACTTCTACGCGGCCCCCGGCGAGGTCAAGCAGATGCTGATGGACTACCACGCCAACACCAACTACTCGGTGGTCGACCCGGAGCTGATCGGCGAGCTCTACCAGCGCGCGTACCAGGAGAAGGTGCACGGGCCGCAGCGGCTGTACGTGCACGGGGCGTGCCGCGTCGCCGCGGTGCGCGTGCCCGGACCCGCGACCGACGGCGAGGGTCCCGGCCCGGGCACCGACGGCCCCGACATCGCGGTCGACGTGGAGTTCCTGCCCACCGGGCGGTCGCACACCATCGCGGCCGACGTCGTCGTGTACGCGACGGGGTACCGGCCGATCGACCCGAGCGGGCTGCTCGGTGACGTCGGCGCCTGGTGCCGGCGGGCCGAGGACGGCGAGCTGCTCGTCGAGCGCGACTACCGGCTGCACACCGTCGAGCCGCTGCGCGCCGGGGTCTATCTGCAGGGGCCGACCGAGCACACGCACGGCATCAGCTCGACCCTGCTCTCGACCACCGCGGTGCGCGCCGGGGAGATCCTCGACTCCGTGCTGGGGCACCGTCGTCCCGCGCCGGAGCTGGCCGTCGAGCACGACGGCGCCGGCGAGCCGGCGACGCTGGGCCCCGGCTGGGGCGACCCGGGCGTGATCACGCCGTGACGGGAGACATCCAACGCAGCACGCCGATGGGGCAGCGGGGCCCGACCCGTGCACTCGGCGCGGCGCTCGTCACCGGCGCCGCCGGCGGGATCGGGGCGGCGGTGTGCCGCCGGCTGGCCGAGGCGGGCGCGCCGGTGGCCCTGCTCGACCGCGACCCCGACGCCGTCGAGGCCGTCGCCGCGGACGTGCGCGCCCGCGGCGGGGCCGCGGTGGCGGTGCCGGCCGACGTCACCGACGCCGCGGCGGTGGAGGGAGCCGTCGTCGCGGCCGAGGACGCGCTCGGCCCGCTGGAGACCCTGGCCAACGTCGCCGGGGTGCTGCACGTCGGGCGCGTCACCGAGATCGACGACGCCGACTGGCGGCACTGCCTCGACGTCAACACCACCGGCGTCATGCACGCCTGCCGCGCCGTCGGCGCCCGGCTGGCCGGCCGGGGCCGCGGGTCGGTGGTGACGGTCGCGTCCAACGCCGCCGGCGTGCCCCGCATGGGCATGGCCGCCTACGCGGCGTCGAAGGCGGCCGCGGTCGCGCTGACCCGCTGCCTGGGCCTCGAGCTCGCCGGGCAGGGGGTGCGCGCCAACGTCGTGTGCCCCGGCTCGACCGACACGCCGATGCTCAGTGACATGGGGGCGACGGGCGGCCTGCCCGCCGACCACGCCACGCTCGTCGCCGGCTCGGCGGAGACCTTCAAGACCGGCATCCCGCTGGGCCGGGTCGCCGCGCCGGAGGACGTGGCCGAGGTCGTCGCGTTCCTCGCCTCGGACGCCGCCCGGCACGTGACCCTGCAGACCGTCTACGTCGACGGGGGCGCCTCTCTCGGGCCCTGACCCACCACCTGGCCCACCCCGTGATCACCACCTGACACCACCGCCACGTCCCCGCACGCCCCGACCACACCGATCGGCACGCACCGTGAGAGGACCCGCATGACCAGCACCCCGACCAGCGCCGGTCCGCACCTCGAGCCCGTGGGGGAGGGGCGTGCGTCGCTCGGGGGGTCCCCCGACGTGTCGGCCGACGTCCCGCCCGGCCCGGGCTCCGGCCCGGGGGCGTTCCTCTTCTCCACCCGGGAGCAGACGCTGCGGACCGCCGGGGTGCGCACGCGCGTGCCGGAGGCCCCCGCGGGGTCGGTCGGCGCGACCGCCGCCGCGACGCTGGCCGCCGAGCGCGCCGCCGGGAACCCCGACCCGCTGGTGGTGGGGTCGGTCGGGTTCGCACCGGGGGAGGCGCGCCTCGTGGTGCCCGCGCACGTCCACCGCACGCCCACCGTCGCCCGCGACGAGGACGAGGCCCCGGCCGCCCCGCCCCTGACCGCGCCGCCGTCGGCGCCCGCGTCGATCGGCACCCGCTGGGACTTCCGCGCCGAGCCGCCGCCCCCGCACTACGCGGCGGCCGTCCGGCGTGCGCTGGCGATGATCGCCGAGGGACGCCTGGAGAAGGTCGTGCTCGCGCGGGCGGCGACGATGACCGCGCCCGAGCCCCTCGACGTCGCCGCCGTGCTCGAGCGGCTCGCGGCCCGCAACCCCTCGGGCTACGCCTTCGCCGCCGACGTCGCCGACCCCGGCGAGGGCGCCCCGCGCACCCTCCTCGGCGCCAGCCCCGAGCTGCTCGTGTCCCGCCGCGGCCGCGTGGTGACGTCCCGGCCGCTGGCCGGGACCGCCCCCCGCAGCCCCGACCCCGACGAGGACGCCCGCCGCGGCGAGGCCCTCGCCGCCTCGGCGAAGGACCTGCGGGAGCACGCCCTGGTCGTCGAGCGCGTGGCCGAGGGCCTCGCGCCGTTCTGCGAGTCCCTCGACGTGCCCGAGGCGCCGTCGCTGACGCGGACCGCCGCCCTGTGGCACCTGGCCAGCCGCATCGAGGGCCGGCTGCGCGAGCCCGCGCCGACCTCGCTGGAGCTCGCCGAGGCGCTGCACCCCACGCCCGCGGTGTGCGGCGAGCCGACCGCGGCCGCGCGCGAGGCCATCGCCGAGCTCGAGGAGTTCCCGCGCGGCTTCTACGCCGGGCTCGTCGGCTGGTGCGACGCGGACGGCGACGGCGAGTGGGCGATCGCGATCCGCTGCGCCGAGGTGTCCGGGCGCGCGGCCCGCGTCTACGCCGGCGCCGGGATCGTCGAGGGCTCGCGCCCCGAGGCGGAGCTGGCCGAGACCGGCGCGAAGTTCCGCACGCTGCTCGCCGCCCTCGGTCTGGAGGCCACGCCGTGACGCGCAGCGATCAGAGGAGCACGCCGATGGGGGAGCCGGCGGCGCGCGCGTCCACCGGGAGCGTGCAGGCCCCGCGGCCGGTGGACGAGGGCGTCGTCCCGTACCCGCCGGAGGCCGTCGAGCGCTACCGGGCCGCCGGGTACTGGACGGGCCAGACCTTCGCCGACCTGCTCGACGACGCCGTCGCCGCGCACGGTGGGCGCACCGCCGTCGTCGGCACCGGCCCGTCCGGCCCGCAGCGCTGGACCTACACCGTGCTCGACGCCCGCGCCCGCGGGTTGGCCGCCGGGCTGGCCGAGGTCGGCGTGGCCCCCGGCGACCGGGTCGTCGTGTGGCTGCCGAACGTGCCCGAGTACCTCGAGATCGTGTTCGCGCTGTTCCGCCTCGGCGCGCTGCCGGTGTTCGCGCTGCCCGCGCACCGCACCAGCGAGATCCGCTACTTCGCCGAGCACGCCGAGGCCGTCGCCATCGTCACCGTGGGGCGGCACGACCGCTTCGACCACGCCGCGGCGGCGGCGGAGGTGGCCGCCGACGTCGCGTCGGTGCGCCGCGTGGTCGTCGCCGCCTCCGCCGACGGCGAGGTGCCCGCCGGGGCGCTCGCGCTGTCCGCGCTGCGCCGCGCGCCGCGCGAGGGCCTGCCCGGCGACGACGCCGACCCGTCGGCCGTCGCGTTCCTGCAGCTCTCGGGCGGGACGACGGGGTTGCCGAAGCTCATTCCGCGGACCCACGACGACTACCTCTACAGCGTGCGGGCGAGCGCGGAGATCTGCGGGCTCTCGCCGTCGACGGTGTACCTGGCCGCGCTGCCCGCGTCGCACAACTTCACGATGAGCTCGCCGGGGCTGCTCGGGGTGGTGCACGCCGGCGGCACGTCGGTGCTCGCGCCGTCGCCCGACCCCGACACCTGCTTCGGGCTGATCGAGGCCGAGCGGGTGACCCTGGCCGCGGTGGTGCCGCCGTTGGCCGCGGCGTGGGTGCAGGCCGCCACCCGCACCGCGCGGGACCTGTCGAGCCTCGAGGTGCTCCAGGTCGGCGGGGCGAAGTGCGCGCCGGAGCTGGCGCGGCGGATCACCCCGGCGCTGGGCGCGCGCCTGCAGCAGGTGTTCGGCATGGCCGAGGGGCTGGTCAACTACACGCGCCTCGACGACCCCGACGACGTCGTCCTGCACACCCAGGGCCGCCCGATCTCACCGGACGACGAGATCCGCGTGGTCGACCCCGACGACCCGCGGGAGCGCGAGGTCGCCCCCGGCGCGGTCGGGGCGCTGCTCACCCGCGGGCCGTACACGATCCGCGGGTACTACCGGGCCGAGGAGCACGACGCGGAGGCGTTCACCGCCGACGGCTTCTACCGCACCGGCGACCTCGTGCGGGTCACCGAGCGCGGCGACGTCGTGGTGTCCGGGCGGGTGAAGGAGCAGATCAACCGCGGCGGCGAGAAGATCGCCGCCGAGGAGGTGGAGAACCACCTGCTCGCCCATCCCGAGGTCGTCGACGCCGCGATCGTCGGCGTGCCCGACGACTTCCTCGGCGAGCGCACCCACGCCTACGTGATCCCGGTGCCCGACCGCGAGGCGCCGACGGGTGCGGCGCTGCGCCGGTTCGTGCGCGACCGCGGGGTGGCGGCCTTCAAGGTCCCCGACAGCGTCGAGGTGGTCGAGGCGTTCCCGGTGACGGGGGTGGGCAAGACCAGCCGCCGAGCCCTGCGCACCGCGCTGGCCGATCATCTCCGCGAGACGCGGCACCGGGACGAGGGGAGCACGTCGTGAGCCTGCCGTCGATCGCGCCGTACCCGATGCCGCGGGCGCACGAGCTGCCCGCGAGCCGCCCCGACTGGTCGCCCGACCCGCGCCGCGCGGTGCTGCTCGTGCACGACATGCAGCGCTACTTCCTGGCCCCGTTCTCGCGCACCGACGAGCCGGTGAGCCTGCTGACCGAGCACATCGGCGCGCTCGCGGCCCGCGCGCGGGCCCTCGGCGTGCCCGTGGTCTACACCGCCCAGCCGGGCGAGCAGCCGCCCGCCGAGCGCGGCCTGCTCGACGACTTCTGGGGGCGCGGCCCGGCCGCGGCCTACGCCGAGGACCCCGGGGTGGTGGCGATCGTCGACGAGCTCGCCCCCCGACCCGGCGACGAGGTGCTGACCAAGTGGCGCTACAGCGCGTTCCAGCGCACCCCGCTGGCGGAGCTGCTCGACGGGTGGGGCCGCGACCAGCTGCTCGTCACCGGCATCTACGCCCACATCGGGTGCATGGTGACCGCCGTGGAGGCGTTCATGCGCGACGTGCAGCCGTTCCTCGTCGCCGACGCCGTCGCGGACTTCTCCCGCGAGCACCACGAACAGGCCCTCACCTGGACCGCGCAGCGTTGCGGGGTGGTCGTCTCCACCGGGCAGGCGCTGGGGGCGCTGGCGGGCGGGGCGGTCACCGCCGACCCGGCGCCCGGCGCGGTCCGGGAGGCGCCGGCGTGACCGTGCCGGCCACCCCCGGGACCGGTCCCGGCGGGACCGGCACCCACCGGGGCCCCGACCCGGCCGGGGCCCGGACGCGGGCGACCCGTTCCCCCGGCGTCCGCGCGGGCGGGCTGGTCGTCGCGCTCGGGCTGCTGGCGCTGGCCGTGGTGGCGAGCCTCGCGGTCGGCAGCCGCGGGATCCCACCGGGCGTCGTGCTCGACGCGCTCCTGCGCGGGCCCGCGTCGCCCACCGACACCGACGCGGTGATCGTGCTCGAGCAGCGGCTCCCGCGCACGCTGCTGGGCCTCGCGGTGGGCGTCGCCCTCGGCGCGGCCGGCGCGCTGATGCAGGCGCTGACCCGCAACCCGCTCGCCGACCCCGGCGTGCTGGGCATCAACTGGGGTGCGTCGGCGGCGATCGTCGCCGGGATCATGCTGTTCGGGATCACCACGCTCGACGGCTACGTGTGGTTCTCCCTGGTGGGCGCGGCGGTCGTCGCCGTGCTGGTCTACCTGCTCGGCGCCACCGGCCGCAGCGGGGCCACGCCCGCGCGCCTGGCGCTCGCCGGCACCGCGGTGGGGGCGTCGCTGCAGGGCGTCATCTACGCGGCGGTGCTGGTCGACGCCACCACGTTCGACCAGTACCGGGTGTGGCGGGTCGGGTCGCTCACCGGCCGCGACCCCCAGGCGCTCGTACAGGTGCTGCCGTTCCTGGTCGTCGGCGCCCTGCTCGCCCTCGGCCTCGCCCGCGCCCTCAACGCGCTGGCGCTGGGGGAGGAGACCGCCCGCGCCCTCGGCGTGCGCGTCGGGCGCATCCGGGCGCTCACCGGCGTCGGCATCGTGCTGCTCTGCGGCGGCGCCACGGCGGCCTGCGGGCCGATCGCGTTCGTCGGGCTCGCCGTGCCGCACCTCGCGCGCGTGGTCACCGGACCCGACCAGCGGTGGGTGGTGCCCTGGTCGATGGCCCTCGGCGGGCTGCTCGTGGTGTGCGCCGACGTCGTGGGCCGCGTGGTGGCGATCCCCGCCGAGCTCGAGGTCGGGGTGGTGACCGCGTTCGTCGGCGCCCCGGTCTTCCTCGCCATCGCCCGCCGGCGCCGGGTGGCCGCGCTGTGACCACCACCGTGTCCCGCGCCCTCCCGACCGGGCCCGTCGTCCGCACCGGCCGGGTGTCGGTGCGCGTGCGCACCAGGGCCGTCACCGCCACGCTCGCCCTGCTCGTCGGCGTCGTCGTGCTCGGCGCGCTGGCGATGACCCTCGGCGACTACCAGCTCTCGGTGGGCCAGGTCCTCGGCGCGCTGACCGGGTCCGGGTCGCGGGCCCAGCAGTACGTGGTCCTCGGGCTGCGCGCGCCGCGGGTGGTGCTCGCCCTCGTCGTCGGGGCCGCGCTCGGGGTGGGGGGCGCGGTGTTCCAGTCCCTGGCCCGCAACGACCTGGCCAGCCCCGACCTCCTCGGCTTCACCACCGGGGCGGCGTCCGGCGCGCTCGTGGCGATCGTGCTGGTCGGCGGCGGACCGGCCGGGACGACGGTGGGCGCGATCGTCGGCACGCTCGTCACCGCCCTCGTCGTGCAGGCCCTGCTCGGTGGCGCGGTCGGTGGCTACCGCCTCGTGCTCGTCGGCATCGGCGTCAACGCGGTGCTCGCCGCGCTCAACAACTTCCTCATCCTGCGCACCGACCTGCAGACCGCGGTCGCCGCGCAGAGCTGGCTGGTCGGCACGCTCAACGCCCGCGGCTGGCCCGAGGTGGTCGCGGTGGTGGTCGCGCTGGTGGTCCTCGTGCCGATCGCGGCCGCCGGCAGCCGCCGGCTCGACCTGCTCGGCATGGGCGACGACGTGGCCCGCGGACTCGGCGTCGCGGTCGAGCGGACCCGGATCACGACGCTGCTGGTCGGCGTCGCCCTCGTCGGCGTGGCCACCGCCGCCGTCGGGCCCATCGCGTTCGTGGCCCTCGCGGCGCCGCAGCTGGCCCGCCGGGTCGTCGGCGCGACCGGCCCCGCCGTGCTGGCGGCCGGCCTCATGGGCGGGGTGCTGCTGCTCGCCGGCGACGTGCTCGGGCAGCGCCTCGCCGCGCCGACCCAGTTCCCCGCGGGCACCATGACCGCGGCCGTCGGCGGGCTCTACCTCGTGTGGCTGCTCGCTCGTGAGTGGAGGGCCGGGAGATGAAGCGGAGCGGTCGACCACGTCAGGAGGGCCGATGAGTCCCGCACCCGACGTCCGCCTCCGCGCCGAGGGCATCACGCTGGCCTACGACCAGCGCACCGTGATCCGCGACCTCGACGTGGCCGTCCCCGACGGCTCGTTCACCGTCGTCGTCGGGCCCAACGCGTGCGGCAAGTCGACGCTGCTGCGCGGGCTCGCCCGGATGATCAAGCCGGCCGCGGGCACGGTCACCCTCGACGGGCGCCCCATCACCTCGTACGGGCCCAAGGAGGTGGCGCGCCGGCTGGCGCTGCTGCCGCAGAGCCCGACCGCGCCCGACGGCATCACCGTGCTCGACCTCGTGGCGCGGGGGCGCTACCCGCACCAGTCGCTGCTGCGGCAGTGGTCGGTGGCCGACGAGGAGGCCGTGCGCGGGGCGATGGCCGCCACCGGGGTCGCCGACCTCGCCGAGCGCGACGTCGGAGCACTCTCGGGCGGCCAGCGCCAGCGCGTGTGGATCGCGATGGCGCTCGCGCAGCAGACGCCGTTGCTGCTGCTCGACGAGCCGACCACGTTCCTCGACATCGCCTTCCAGCTCGACGTGCTGGACCTGTGCGCCGATCTGCACGCCGACGGCGAGCGCACGCTCGTCGCGGTGCTGCACGACCTCAACCACGCCTGCCGCTACGCCACCCACCTGATCGCGATGCGCGAGGGCCGCATCGTGGCGCAGGGACCGCCGGCAGAGATCGTCGACGCCGAGCTGGTCAGGGACGTCTTCGGCATCACGTGCGCCGTGGTCCCCGACCCGCAGACCGGGACGCCGATGATCGTGCCCGCGGGGCGCGAGACCCGCCGGCAGCGCCGCGAGGCCGCGGCGGCGGAGGACCCGGTCTCGGTGA
>Ga0196958_10000731_pt1 | contig 10731 bp, 16 predicted proteins | sample S1v_10metaG_FD_148654 | JGI IMG/M metagenome (GOLD analysis project Ga0196958, IMG submission 148654) | Soil microbial communities from Anza Borrego desert, Southern California, United States - S1+v_10 | ecosystem: Environmental > Terrestrial > Soil > Desert | place: USA: California | collected...
CAAGCTGCAGGCCGCGCGCGTCTACAACATGACCGACGACCCCGGCGTCAAGCAGATGCTGAAGTTCAACCTGGCCCGCGACTCGATGCACCAGAACCAGTGGCTGGCCGCGATCGAGGAGCTCAAGGACGACGGCCTCGAGTACGACCCGGTGCCCGCCGGCATCATCGACGAGGAGTTCGCCGAGCACCAGTACGAGCTGTGGAACCTCTCGGCGGGCAGCGACTCGGCGCAGGGCCGCTGGGCCTCCGGCCCGACTCCCGACGGGCGCGGCACGTTCAGCTACCGCGAGAGCCCCGAGCCGCTGGCGCCGGAGCCCACGCCGCCCTCGGCCGACCCGTACCTCTACGCCACCGTCCCGGGCGGCCCCAACGGCCAGCGTCCCGACGGCAGCCGCGGCGCGGCAGGGGTCTGACCGGCCCCGGTCTCCTCGGACGACCGCCGCTCCGCCCCCCACGTGCGCGACCCCCGGGCCCATCGGCCCGGGGCTCGCGCACGTGGGGGACGACCCCCAGGAGAGCCTCCTCGTGCTCCAGGCCAGTCCCGCGCCCGCACCCGGCGGGCCACCCCGCGTCCGCGCCGCGCCGCGCCTGCTGCGGCTCGCCGGCCCGGGGGCGATCGTCGCCGTGGCCTACGTCGACCCGGGCAACGTCGCCACCAACGTCGAGGCCGGCGCCCGCTTCGGACCGGCGCTGCTGTGGGTGATCGGGCTCGCGGCACTGGCCGGCATGCTCGTGCAGCACCTGTCGGCCAAGCTCGGCGCGGCGACCGGGCGGAGCCTGCCGGAGCTGTGCCGCGAGCGGTACCCGCGGCCCGTCGTGCGCCTGCTCTGGGCGCAGGCCGAGGTCGTGGCGATGGCCACCGACCTGGCCGAGATCGTCGGCGGGGCGATCGCGCTCAACCTGCTCTTCGGCCTCCCGCTGCTCGCGGGAGCCCTGGTCACCGCTGCCGTCGGGGTGCTCCTGCTCGGGCTGCGTCGCGAGGGCCGGCGGCACCTGGCCACCGCCTTCGCGCTCATGCTCCTCGCGCTGGTCGCGGCGTTCGCCGTGCAGGCGGCGCAGGTCGGCGTGACGGCCACGGACGTCGTGGCCGGCCTCGTCCCGGGGCTGGCCGCCGACGCCGCCGGCGGGGTCGACCCGGAGGCCGTGCTGCTGGCCACCGGCATCGTCGGCGCCACCGTCATGCCCCACGTCGTGTACCTGCACTCCGCGCTCACCCGCGACGCCCGCGTGCGCCCGCGCCGGCACCGCCGCGACGTCGTGGTGTCGTTGTCGGTGGCCGCGACGGTCAACATGGCGGTCCTGCTCGTGGCCGCGGCCGCGCTGCACGTGCCCGGCACCGAGCCCCTCGCCGACACGATCGAGGGCGCCTTCGGGGTGCTCGCGCAGTACGGGAGCGCGGCGACCCTGTTCGCCGGCGCGCTGCTCGTGGCCGCCCTCGCGTCGGCGTGCACCGGGGTCCACGCCGGCGACGCGATCATGAGCGGCTTCCTGCGCCGGCGGATCCCGATCGTCGTCCGGCGGGCCGTCACCGTCGTCCCGGCCCTGCTCGTGCTCACGCTGCCGCTCGATCCCACGCGCGCCCTGGTGATCAGCCAGGTCGTCCTGGCCGTCGGGCTGCCGTTCGCGCTCGTGCCGCTGCTGCACCTCACCGCGGACCGTGGCCTCATGGGCCAGCACGTCAACCGCCGCGCCACCACCGTCGTCGGCGGCGTGCTGGCCGCGACCGTCAGCGCCCTCGCCGGCCTCCTCCTGGTGGGCTGACGGGCGTCCCGTCCCCTCGCGCTCGGGCGCGATCGGCCGGGCGCGGATCGGGTACACCGCGGCCGGTTGAACTGCCCAGCCGCGCACCCACCACCGCCGCGAGAGCGGGAGTCGCCCGTGACCAGCACCCAGCAGAGCCCGCAGGACCAGCAGTCGACCGACTTCATCGACGTCCTCTCCGCGCAGCACCGCGAGGTCGAGGGCCTCTTCGCCGAGCTCGAGGCCCGCTTCGGCTCCAAGGCCGAGGAGGTCGAGAACACGGCGCGGCGCGCCGTGACGCTCCTCGTGGAGCACACCGTCGCCGAGGAGGTGCACCTCTACCCGCTGGTGCGCGAGGTCCTCGACGACGGCGACACCATCGCCGAGCGCGAGATCGCCGAGCACGACGACGCCGAGCGCACGATGAAGCGCCTCGAGGCGCTCCCGGCGTCCAGCGGCGACTTCTGGCTCACCTACCGCATCCTCACCAACCTCATCGCCCAGCACGTCGGCGAGGAGGAGCAGTACCTGTTCCCCCGTCTCGCCGAGGCCGTGTCGAAGCAGGACCGGGAGCAGATCGGCGACCGGATGCTCTCCACGCAGAAGACCGCGCCGACCCGCCCGCACCCGTCCTCGCCCTCGGAGGGCGGCCAGCTGGCGGCGCTCGCCCCGGGCGCCGGTCTCGTCGACCGCGTCCGTGACGCCCTCACCGGCCGGGGCCGCTGAGGTCCTGCCGAGGTCGACCGGGCCGTGAGCGGACCCCGCGACCGCGGGATCCGCTCACGGTGCGGTCAGGCCCGCGCGAGTCGGCGCCCGAGGGCCCGCAGGGTCTTCGCGCTGCGGTCCGCGGCGAGGACGTGACCGGTGGCCATGACCAGCGCGATCGGCCACTCCACGAGCCCGGCGACGGCCAGTCCCGCGATCCCCGCGACGTAGACGACCTCGGGGCGGGAGAGCTCGACGGTGCCCAGCCCGGGCAACGGGAGCGCCACCGCCGCCGGCTCGCTGCCCCCGGGCTCCACGTCGACCGGCCTCTCCACCACGGCGGCCCCGGTCACGGTCGTTCCGTTCACGGTCATGTGCGTGCTCCCCTCGACGACGGCGACCAGGAGGAGTGGCCGATCGACGCGGCGCGCAACCGTCGCGCGCACCCCCTCGCACGAGGCAGGCGTATGTTGTTGGTCATCTGACCTGTTTTCTCGAGAAGGACGGCCGTGGCCTACCTCTTCCTCGCGCTCGCGATCGTCTCCGAGGTCGTCGCGACCGTGTCGCTCAAGCTCTCCGAGGGCTTCAGCCGCCTGGGCCCCTCCGCGGTCGTGGTCGTCGGCTACCTCGCGGCGTTCGCGCTGCTGTCCCAGGCCCTGGGCCGCGGGCTCGGGGTCAGCGTCGCCTACGGCGTGTGGGCCGCGGCCGGCGTCGCGCTCGTCGCGATCGCGGGCGTCGTGCTGCTCGGCGAGTCGCTGACCTGGGTGCAGGTCGGCGGCATCGCGCTGGTCATCGGCGGGGTGCTCGCCCTCGAGCTCGGGGCCCGGCCCGCGTGAGCGGCTCGGCCGGGACGACGGCGCCGCCGGTCGACGGGCGGCGGCGCAAGGGCGAGGAGCGCCGCCGGCTGCTGCGCGAGGCCACGATGCGCGTGGTCGGGCGGGGCGGGGTGGCCGCGGTGACCCAGCGCGCCGTGGCCGCCGAGGCCGGGATGACGCCCAGCCTCGTGAGCTACCACTTCCCGACCGTCGACGCGCTGCTCTCGGCCACCCTGGCCGCGGTCAACGATGACCACGTCGCCGCGCTGGAGCGCTGCGCGCGGGAGGACGACCCCGTCCGCGCCCTCGCCGAGTTCGTCGCGGCGTGCGCCGCCGACCGCACGGACGCGCTCGCCGCGGAGTACGAGCTGTTCCTGCAGGCCGGCCGCCGCCCGGCCCTGCGTGACGAGTGGGTCCGCTGGACGGCCGCGCTCGACGCCCTGCTCGCGCCCCTCGTCGCCGACCGCGATGCCCGTGCCGCGGCGGCGGTCGGGGTCGACGGGCTGTGCCTGCGGTGCTGGTGCGACCCCGCGCCGTGGAGCGCTGACGCCTGCGAGGACGTGCTGCGGGCCCTGCTGCCCGGGCGCACCCGCCCGTGACCGGCAGGGACCTGGTGTGACGCCCGTCCCCCCGCTACCGTCGGCGTCCCGGTGGCCGTCCGAGGCCACCCGAGCCGGGCGGTCGGCGATGAAGAAGCTCGCGGAGCTCCTGGTCTGTTTCCTGCACCCGATCGCCGTGGTGCTCGTGTGGCTCAACCTCGTCGTGCGCCCCGGGCTCAGCGGCACCGCGAAGATCGTCTGGGCCGTCCTCGCCCTCGTCCCGGTCGTGCCGTTCGTGTACGTGCTGACCGGCGGCGAGCTGTGGGAGGGCAAGCCGAAGGTCTGAGCCGACCCTCCCCGGTGTCCGCTCGTCCGTGGTGTCCTGCGACACGTCGTCGGTACCGTCGGTGGACACGACCGCGTCGACGCAGGGAGCTGCATGCTCGACCACGCCCGCACGTCGCCGGAGGGCGGTCTCGGGGATCCCCCCGGGTTCCCGCCGCCCGGCGACCCGTTGTGGGCCGCGCTCGCCGACGCGGGCGCCGACAGCGTCGAGCTGAAGGTCCTGCTCGTGCCCGGCGTGCGTCGTGCGACGTTCACCGGGCGGCGGCACGCGGCGCGCATCCGCCGGCGCCGGCTCTACCTGCTCGACACCCCGGACCTCGTCCTGGCCCGGGCCGGCGTGCACGTCCGGCTGCGTGACCGGGGCCGCGAGCGCTGGGACCTCACCGTCCGGGTCCGGGGCGAGGGCCCCGTCCCACACCGGGTGCGCCCCGCCGCGGCCCGGGTGGAGGTCGACGTCCTGCCCGGCCGGGCGTTCCACAGTGCCGAGCTGCGCGAGGCGCTCGCCGTCGACCGTGCCGCGGCGTGTCGCGACGGCCACCTCGACGTCCACGCGCTGATGACCGGGGCGCAGGCCGCGCTGCTCGCCGGCGCGGTGCCGGCGCTGCGGGACGACCTGCGCGTGCACGGGCCGCTGACCGTCGAGCGCGCGGTGGTGCCGCGCCCGCGCTGCGGGCTCGCGCACGCCCGGCACGAGCGCTGCCGCTTCCCCGGCGGAGGGGTGCTCGAGGAGTTCTCGGCCCGCTGCCCGCCCGCCGACGCCCCGGCCGTCGCCGGCGCGGTCGCGGGCTTCCTGGCCGCCCACGGCGCCACGCCCGCCGAGGACCAGCGCACCAAGACCGCGACCTGGCTCGACCAGCTCGCCCGGACCGCGTCCTAGCCGGTCACCCCCGCGCCGCCGCGGGCGCCGGGCCACCAGGTCGGGACGAGCCCCCGGCAGCCCGGGTGTCACGCCGGGGGCGCGTCGCGCACGGCGCAGAACCCGTAGGCGCCCGTGGGCTCGGGCACCGGCGCGGAGCCCTCGGGGCGCCACTCGACGAGGTCGACGATGCCGGGCGCGACCGGGGTGAAGCCCGCGGCGATGGCGTGGAGCGCGGCGCGGTCGCGCAGCACCACCGGATGGGCGGTGTGCCGGTAGAGCTGCTCGAGGACGCGCTGCGGCGCGGCGCGGACCGGATCGTCGTGGTCGGCGCTGCCGTGGGACACGACCACGGCGCTGCCGGGGGCGAGGCGGTCGCGGTAGCGCCCGACGAAGCCGGCGGGGTCGTCGTCCTCGCTGATGAAGTGCAGGACGGCGACCAGCAGCAGGACGACGGGGCGGTCGAGGTCGAGCAGCCCGGCCACGCCGGGCGCGGCCAGGACGGCGTCGGGGTCGCGCAGGTCGGCCCGCGTGATCGTCGCGCGGGGGTCGTCGGCGAGCATCTCGGCGGCGTGCGCCACGGCCACCGGGTCGTTGTCCACGTACGCCACCCGCGCGGCGGGGTCGCCGGCGCGGGCGACCTCGTGGACGTTGCCCATCGTGGGGATGCCCGAGCCGAGGTCGAGGAACTGGTCGTAGCCGGCCCCGACCGCCCACCGCACCGCACGCCGCAGGAAGGCGCGGTTGGCGCGGGCGATGTGCGGGGTGATCGGCGAGCGCGCGAGGACCTGGGCGGCGAAGTCGCGGTCGACGCCGAAGTTGTGGCCGCCGCCGAGGAAGTAGTCGTACATGCGCGCCGGGTTGGGCCGATCGAGGTCCGGCACGTCCTCCACGGGCAGGAGGCTAACCCCCCGGTGGCCGGATGTGGCTCACTCCGTGCCGGCCGCGGGCCCCGGCGTGCGGAACGGCGGGTCGGGACGCTCCCGCACGGCATCGGTCAGGTCCCGCTCGGCGGCGGGCTCGTCGGTCGGCGGCACGTCGACGTCGGTCGGGTGCTCGCCGAAGCCCTCGGCGGGGTCCGGCGCCTGCTCGCCCGGATCGGCGGCGGCCGGGGCCGTGTGTGCCGGGTCGGACGGGATGCTGGACGGCTGCTCGGTCATGCCGGCACGGTGCCCGCCCGGGGTGACGGGCGGGTGAACGCGGCCCCTCCCGCGCGGGCGGCCGACGTCAGCGCCGCGACGCCGGCGCCCAGCGGCGGATCGCCTCGTAGGCGAGGGCGCCGCCCGCGACGGCGGGGAAGTCGACGACCCCGAGCACGAGCAGCGCCGCGCCACCGAGGTAGGCGGGCAGCCGGCTCGGCAGCACGGTCTGCACCACGCGCGCGGTCTCCGACACCGTCACCACCGCGGTGTCGGCGAGGCCGCGCTGCGGGTGGGCGGCGGGTCGCGACGGGGCGGGCTTCGGGGTCTGCGGCGGAGTCTGCCGCGGGATCTGCGGCGTGGCGGCCGTGAGCCGCTCGGGCGACCCCGTCGGGGGGGCCACGGACGACGCCGCGGCGTCGGGCGCGGTCTCCACCGTCGTGTCGGCCGGGACGTCGGGCGCCGTCAGGGCCGTCGCCGCCGCGTCGTGTCCGGTCTTGTCCTTCTTGTCCTTCGCCATCGATCGACGTTACGCCCGGAGCGACGTCACGGCTCCTGTGCGCCGGTGGCGCGGGCCCACCGATCGGGCGCCGCGACGGGGTGGCCGTGCATCGCGACGACGAGCGCCGGGCGCAGCTCGCCGAGCCGGCGGCGCGACGCGGCGGTGGCGTCCGGGTCGTGGTGCAGGCCGCGGGGGAGCGGCAGCCAGCGCGGCGCCGACGGGTCGGCGGACACGTTGACCGGACCGTCGCCGACGACGAGGACCCGGTCGTCCGCGCGCCACAGCGCCACGGTGCCCGGGCTGTGCCCCGGGACGGCGAGGACCTCGAAGCCGGCGACGCGGTCGCCCTCGACGAGGCGCCGGTCGACCGGCCGGCGCTCCCGGTCCAGTGCGCCGAGCACGAGCCGGCCGGCCACCCCGGAGTGGGTGTCGATCCGCCCGCCCTCGAACCGCTGCGCGTCCGCGTCCCCCATGGCCAGCGGCGCCCCGGTGTGGCGGCAGAGCCACGCGCTCGCGCCGACGTGGTCTCCGTGCGCGTGGGTCACGGCGTGCTCCACCACGTCGCGGCCCGCCAGCAGGAGCGCCAGCCGGCCGCCCGACCACGGGAGGCCGGCGTCGACCACCACGTCCCCGTCCGGGCCCTCGAGCAGCACGGTGTGCAGCAGCCCCGCCGGGGCGAGGGCGCCCAGGTGGACCCCGTCGGCGATCTCCCGGAGACGCGGCGCCATGTCCGGAGCATGACGCGCCGGCGCTCAGCCCTCCAGGACCGCGGTGACGAACCCGTCCCGCTCGGCGGTCCCCGTGACCCGCGCCGGGACCGGGTGGGCGAAGCCGGGCCCGTCGGTGACGAGGGTGTGGAACTCGCCGTTCTCGCCGCACGGGTCGACGCCGGCGGGCAGCCCGGCCAGCAGCTCGGCGTCCCACGCCCGCCCGGCGATCGCGGCGGGAGCCCGGGCCGGGTCGACACACACGACCACCGCCCGGATCCCGCGGTCGAGCATCTCGCGCGCGAGCTCGGCCGTCGGGCGGCCCCACAGCGGGAACGACGCGGTGAGGCCGGTGCCGACCAGGGCCTGCTCGCGGTAGGCGCGGACGTCGGCCAGGAACAGGTCGCCGTAGACGACCTCGGTCGCGCCCCGGCGCCGCAACTCGGCCCACGCCGCGCCCGTCCGCTGCTCGTAGACCTCGTTCGGGCACGGCCACGGCAGCTCGACGGTCTCCAGCGGCAGGCCGAGGGCCGCGGCCTGGGCCTCGACGAGCGCGCGGGGCACGTAGCTCGCGGAGACCTCGCCGCCCGTCACGACCGTCGTCTGCAGGCCGGCGACCGTGGTGCCCGGCGTCGCCCGGGCCGTCGCGAGTGCGAGGGCGCCGTCCTTGCCGCCCGACCAGCTCACCCAGGCCTGTCCGGCCCCGCGCCCGGCGCCCACCGTCAGCGGGGGCGGTCGTCCGTGCCGGACCCGTCGCCCGCGCGTCGGGAGTGGGCGAAGAGCGCGCCGCCGAGCGGGATGAGGAGGAAGAACACCCACGCGTGGGGGATCGGCACGGTGAGGAACAGGACGAGCGCGATCACCGGCAGCGCGCCGCTGATCGGCGGCCCCCACCGTGCCAGGGCGCCGCTGTCCGGCGTCCGGGTCGCCGGGAGCGCGCCGTCGTTCCGCGCCGGGACGGGAACGGCCGTGCCGGCCGGGGTCAGCGGGCGGGGCTCGGGGAGGTCGGCGAAGAGGGGCTCGAGGTCCGCGGCGGTCCGGGCCTCGGTGACGCGGGCACTGCGCTCGCCGTACTCCTCGGGGTCGAGGCGGCCCGCCTCGAGGTGCGCGTCGAGGGCCGCCATCGCCGCCTCGCGCTCGGCGGTCCCGATGCGGGGCGAGGGCCGGGGCGCGGGCTCGGGAGCGGGCTGGGGCACGGGCTCGGTCACGGGCCCGATGGTGGCACCGGTCGGGTCCACCCGTCGTCAGGTTCCGCCGACGGGGTGGCCCTTCAGGTGAACGAGCCGTGCCGGCCGGCGCCGGCGGCGAAGCGGGTCGCCCCGACGACGGTGTCGGCGCGCAGCGACACCTGTCCGTGCTCGAACTCCCGGCGCATCGCGTCGGCCTCGTCGCGGCCCTCCTGGTCGAGCAGCGAGGCGCGGTCGTGACGCAGGCAGGTCTGCGGGAAGGCGGCGAGCTGCTCGGCGAGCCGGACACTCGCCGCGAGGACCTCGCCGGCGGGCACGACCCGGTTCGCCAGGCCCATGCGCAGCGCCTCGCCGGCCTCGACGGGCCGACCGGTGAGGACGAGGTCCATCGCGTGGCTGCGGCCGACGAGTCGGGGCAGACGCACCGTGCCGCCGTCGATGAGCGGCACGCCCCACCGCCGGCAGAACACCCCGAACACCGCCGTCTCGTCGGCGACCCGCAGGTCGGCCCACAGCGCCAGCTCGAGGCCGCCCGCCACCGCGTGCCCGTGGACGGCGGCGATGACGGGCTTGCCCAGGCGCAGCCGCGTCGGTCCCATCGGGCCGTCGCCGTCGGGCTCCACGCGGTTGCCCTCGCCGGTGCTCACCGCCGCCAGGTCGGCACCCGCGCAGAACGACGGCCCCTCGCCGCGCAGGACCGCCACCGCCGCGTCGTCGTCGGCGTCGAACGCGCGGAACGCGTCGGCGAGCCGCCGCGCGGTGTCGCGGTCGACGGCGTTGCGCCGCTCGGGCCGGTTCAGGGAGACGACCGTGACCGGGCCGCGGCGCTCGACCAGGACGCTGTCGGGGCTCATGCCGTCTCGGCGGCGGCGGTGAGGCGCGCGAGGATCTCGCTCCAGCCGCGGGCGAACGCGCCACCGCGGTAGCCGCCGGGGCGGGCGCAGTCCTCGCCGAGCTGCTCCTCGGTGAGGGCCTCCCACCCGCGGTGCTCGACGGCGACCCGGGTGAGGGCGGGGCCGAGCGCGGTGAACGTCAGCTCCACCTCCGTGGGTGCCGGGGTGACGTTCCAGGTCATGACGAGGCGGGCGGGTGGGTCCCAGGCGAGCAGCTGTCCCCAGTCGATCTCGGTGCCGTCGTCCCAGGTCTCGTAGACGCGGCCCTCGTGGTGCGGTTCGACGCGCACGTCGCGGACCCGTCCGCCGCCGGCGGAGTACGGCTGCAGCGGCCACCACTGCCCGATCGTCGAGACGAACACGTCGAACGTGTGCGCGCGGTCGCTGCGCACGACGGTCGCCTGCCGGATCGGCGGGCGTCGCAGGGTCGTGACGGTGGCGGTCGGGGCCGCCCCGGTGGCGGGGTCGGTATCAGCCGGCGGCGGTGTGGGCGTCATCGTCGATCCCTCGGTCGGCCTCCACGAGGCGGCGGGCGGTGTCCAGGGACGAGGCCCACATGTCCTCGAGGAACTCCCGCAGGCCGTCCAGGCCCTCGGGGCGGGCGCGGTAGAGCCGGCGGGTGCCCTCGCGTCGCTCGGCGAGCAGGCCCGCGTCCTTGAGCACCGTCAGGTGCTGGCTGACCGCGGGACGCGTGACGTCGAACGCGGCCGCGATCTCGCCGGCGGAGAGTTCGTCGTGCGCGACCAGACGCAGGATCGACCGGCGCCGGGGCTCCACGAGCGCGCGCAGCGCGACACCGGCCGGGTCGTCCTCGGGCACGCGCACCCCCTCCGTCAGTGCTCGCGAACGTTAGCGCGGTGGCGGGGATGCTGGCGAGGGGCCGGGCTCGGGGTCGTGCTCCCGGAACCGGTCGAGCGCCTCGCGCTCGACCACCCCGACCCCACCCCCGCTCATGGGCTCGACGCTGGCCCCCACCCCCGACAACGCCGCCCTGACCAGCGGAGACGTCGATCCGACGGGATCTCGGGGAGTAGCTCCGCGACCACCCACCACCACGCGCGGCGCCGCGGCGGCGCGCGGACCCGTGGCGCGTCCGGGGACCGCGATCGCCTCCTTGCCGCGATCACCGGAACCTGCGACGGTCCCCATGGCGCAGGTCACCCCGGCCGCGGACGACGAGGAGGTCCTGGACGTGGCGGACGACAAGATCAAGGTGACGGTCCTGCCGACGGGCACGATGCACGCCGATCTGACGTGGCTGCTCATCGACCCGGCGCGGATGGCGACGTGGTCGAACCCGG
>Ga0196958_10000732_pt1 | contig 10725 bp, 9 predicted proteins | sample S1v_10metaG_FD_148654 | JGI IMG/M metagenome (GOLD analysis project Ga0196958, IMG submission 148654) | Soil microbial communities from Anza Borrego desert, Southern California, United States - S1+v_10 | ecosystem: Environmental > Terrestrial > Soil > Desert | place: USA: California | collected...
CCGCATGCATCGCCCTCGCCCTCCTCCTCGGCGCGTGCAGGCGCGAAGAGGCGCCGGTGCAGTCGCAAACGGCGCGCGCGCCGGAGCGGCCGGCGGCGCCGGTCGAGCGGAAGCCGCGACGCGCCGCGGCGCTGACCGGACTGGTGACGCGGCCGCAGGTCGAGAACGACGCCATGCGCTCGGCAGTGGAACGTGTCGAGGATCGCTTTTAAATGATCGCGGATGGGATAAAAGCCATCGCCGATCATTTAAAAGCGATTCAGGAGCACTTTTATCCCATCGTGCATCACTTAAATCCGATGCGGATCGCTTTTATCCCATCGCGGGTCATTTAAAAGCGGTCGCCGATGGGAAAAAAGTGATCGGCGGCGGATTCGAGAACCGTCAGCGCCGCGCCGCGTTCTCGCCGCCGAGCGACAGACGTTTTCCGCCCGGCCGGCGGTAGTCGCGTACCGAATCGGGGAGCGCCGACGCCCTCTACCAGCCGCTCGTCCGGAATGGCGACGTCAGCAACGATGCGCAACGGCAGGACGCCCGCCCAGATTGAAGGCGTCCAGAAGCGGCTGGCAGGGGGCTCAGCTTCTGTGTACGGTAGAGTCCGCGTGCCGCGGTGCGCCAGTCGCGGCGCGTCAGGTGAAAGCGTGTCCCGGAAAGGCGCGGTAGCGGCGCGCGGTTGAGACAATTGTGGTGACGATCGAGTCCACGAGCTCGTCCTTCCTGCGCGATGCGGATCGCGACGCCTGCGATGCCATCGGCGGCTTCGTCTATCAGGTCGACCTCACCATCCGACGCTGGATCGAATTGCCGGAGGACGAGATCCTCGAACTGGAGTGCGGGGAGGATATCGACCGGGTCGCGAAAGCGTTCTCGACGCCAGCGCGGTCGACGCTCGAACAGGAACGGCTCCTCGAGCAGGTCAAGAGACGGGCGGCGTCCGTCACGCTCAGGTCATCGGCCGCCGTGGAAGCGGTCGCGAATTTCGCATTGCACCGCGCGCGCAATCCCGAGGTGAGACTGCGGTTCCGATTCACGAGCAACGCCACAGCCGGAACCGAGCACAAGGCCGCGTTTCCGGGTGGGCAGCCCGGGATCGTTCTCTGGACGAGCCTTCCCGGCCTCGGTGCTGATGCACGAACGGAGGTCGCAACCGCGCTCCGGCAGTTCTATCGGGAACTGAAGCAGCCTGAGAAAGTGCCGGCAGATGCGTGGAACGCGCTCTGGCAGCTCGCGGAGCACGGCTCCGATCAGCAATGGGACCAGTTCCTCGATTCGTTCGAATGGTCGCTCAGCGACGCGGGTCCGGCGGAGATTCAGACAGTCATCCGTCAGGAGCTGGTTTCGCGTGGCTTCTCGCGCGATGAGAAAGAGGCAGGCGAGCATCACATCCGGCTGTTCGTTCACGTCATCCGTCTTCTGACGAATCCGGGCGAGAAGCGGCTCACGGCAGCGGAACTGCCGACGATTCTCTCCGCTCCGGCCGACCGTGACCTCGAGCGACATCTGGCGATGGTGTTCGAGCGCCTGAATGTCCTCGCAGGACGGCTCGATGCGGTCGAGACCCGAGTCACGGTTCTCGAAGCGAATGCGTCGTCACCAGATCCCGCCGCAGTCGAGGAAGCCGTCGCCGCGCATCTCCGCTGGAGCCGCGAAAGCTACGCAGAGTTCTACTCCGTCGCATTGGGCCGTCGGATCCCCGTGTCGAAGGCGTGGAATCGCCTGCGGCAATCGGAGCGCAAGCGACGCGGGAGGGAGGATGAGACTGCGAAGAAAGTGCTGGCGCGCGAGGAGCGGATCGTCGTCCTCGGTGGGGCGGGCGCAGGGAAAAGCACGTTGTGCCTCCGGCTCGGCCATGAGGCAGCGGAGCGCGGCGAGCTGGCCCTTCGGGTCTCGGCGCGTGAAGTGGCGGCACTTCTGGTGGCCAGGAAGACCTTCGCCCGCGCCTTGGCGGACCTCGTCCCGTGCGGAGACGACACGGGGAGGGAGACGATCGCCGGCCGGTTGAAGCTCCTGCTGGCCGATGGTCTGGATGAATGCGGATCGAATGCTGCCCTCGTCGCGGAAAAACTGCTCGACTGGTCGCGAGCGCATCCGGCTTGCCGGATCGTCCTGACCAGCCGCCCTTCCGCGGTCGAGCCCGATCTGCTCCCCGGTTTCACATCGGTCGAGCTGCGTCCGCTCGACGCGGATGAGGCCCGCGAGATGGCGCGCTCGTTATTGTCGCTCGTCGAGGCGGACGACGACGCGGATGCCTGGTCGCGGCTGGAGAAAATCCTTCCCCGCGGGCGTGCGCGCACGCGGCTTGGAGAGGCGATCCGCAACCCGCTGCTGCTCTCGTTCGTGGTCGTGCTGGCAGCGCAAGGGGTGGAGCTCGACGGCAACCGCGCCGAAGTCTATGAGCGGATCGTAGACGCCATCCGCGACCGCGGCCGGCCGGACCGCGTTGCCGAGGCGGAACCGGCCGAGCCGGTCGGCCGCTTCGTGTTCAACGCGCTCGGGTGGCACCTGCTGCAGGACCCTTCCGCAGACCTGCTGGACCTGCGCAGAAAGATCGCGCCGGAGCTGACTTCGCCGAACGTGGGCGAGCTCGATGCGGAGATTAAATTCGACGAGGCGGTCGCATTCTGGCGCGCACGGGGAGTACTCGATCGGGCAGGTGCAATCGGAGCCGAAAGCATCACCTTCGTCCATCAGTCGCTAGCGGAATTCGGCGCCGGCCGCCGTCTCGCCCGGCGCGGCGGCCGCGAGCTTCGAAGAACCCTCGATCAGGCGCTTCAGACGGGAGGATCGGCCGCGGAAGTCCTGCTTTTCGCCGCGGGGGCCGGTGCAGCGAACGACATCGCCGAAATTCTGCTCGAGGAAAGTCCGGATCCTTGGTCGAAGCGGCCGGTCCTGGCCGCCTCCGTCCTCGCGGAAGCGCGAACCGCCGGCGGGAGCCTGGTCGCAGAGACGATCCGGCGGCTGGCGGAGCGCGTGGCGTCTCCCGCTCCGGCCGTGGCCATCGAAGCCGGTCTCGCGCTGGAGCGTCTCGCTGCCATCGCTCCCGCGGCCGACGCGCTCCGGCCGATGCTCGATTCCGAGCAGCCGTGGACGCGTCTCGCCTCACTGGCGCCGATGCTTGCGGCCGATCCCGATTCCGTTCCGCCGGAGACCGCGGCCAGGTGGCTGTCGGAGCTGGAGGTGGTGGAACGGGTCACCTTCGGAGATCGATGGGCCGAAGACCGCGCGCTGCCGTACGCGGCTGCCGATCTGCAGGAGTCAGCCCTGCCGCGGGCTGTGCGCCTGGTCGCGCAGCGGCTTCCGAAGGAGGAAGCCCGAGCCTGTTTCGACAGTCTGCTGACGCGGTCGATCGGCGTCATCGATACGGACCTCGAGGTGCGGGCGATCGTGAGCGATGCCGGCTTTGCAGACGTTGCCGAGCGGCACCGCATCGACTTCCCGCCACCGGACCAGAAGTTCCTCGACCACATGGCCCGCGAGCGCTCGTTGGAATTGCCGTTTCTGGAGGAGCTCAGCAGCGCTCTCGCTCTTCCGGAGCCCGACGGGCGGCAGCCTGACGAGGACCTGCCGAATCTGACGAGGATCGTCCGAACCTTGCAGACCGACAGCTTCATCCTTCTGACGAAATCGAGCGGGCGGGATCAGGCAGCGGAAGTTCTTCGCGGCATCGCTGCGGCCACGTCGATCGATCCACAGGCTCTCTCGCGCGAGATCGCCTCCGCTCGCACGACCCTGAGCTCCGATGAGGAGCGCCATCTCCATCAGCTGATCGATGACTACGACGAAGTTCCGCAATGGGAAGCGGGAGCACGCGTCACAGACGCACAGGCTCTGTTTCGCGCGCTGACGCATCCCAGCAACGGAATCAAGCGCGCAGCTGCGTATTTGGTGTTGCACAAATCGATCGCTGAAGAGGAGTTGCTGGCAGGGCTGCGCGAGCCTCTCTCCCTCGGCCGCCCCTACACGTTGCAGATCGTCAGCGACGTCGCCCTGCAGCGGCTGCCGGCCGATTGCGCCGTCGATCTCATCGTCGAACGGCTGGGCGGCACCTCGACGAGCGGCTGCAGCCATCTGTACGAGGCGCTCGGCCGATCATTCGAGCGATGCTCCGCGGAGCATCAGGAGAAGATTCGCGAGACCGTTGCCCGAGGCCTGACCGCGGCCAGTCCGGACGCTGCTGCTGCGGCGGCGAGTGTCGCATCGCTCTTCGTGCCCGCTGATGCGCACATCAATGCCGCGGTCTCGGCGGCGTTCGAGCATTGGTCGATCGACCGCGGGGTCTGTTCAGATTGCGGGACCCCGCTGAAGGGTGACTCCTGCCCGAAGTGCAACGCGGTGGCTCGGCATCCGGCTCCGATTCTGCTGCGCCTGCGCGACCGGCAGCAGGCGTTCCCCGCGCTCGACCTGCTGGACTTCAGTAGAGATCGGGTTCTGCGCGACGTCGCGCTGGAGTTGCTGAGAACTCGATTCATGGAGGAAGTCGGTGCGCTCACGCAGGTGCTCGAAGTTCTCGCGGACGACACGTCGCCTCTGACTCTGCCGGTCCGTTTGCGCGCGTTACGCGTGGTGTTCGGCCTCCCGGCAGAACGCCTCGCGGCCGACGCGGCGGAAATCGTCCGCCTGCTCGATTCGACGGTGGCTCAGGTGCGCGTGGCATACCTCAATGGGATTCATACCGAATGGCTGGCCTCCTCCGACGCGAATGCCGCGTTTCAACGCGGACTCGCTGATCCCGAGCCTTCGGTGCGAAGCGCCGCGGCAAATCTCGCCCGGCGGCTGCGAGATGCCTAGGGCGTCCAGGAGATCGGACGCTGTTCGGGCGGGAACAGCAGCCGGAAGGCGCGGAGCGCCGCCGGGTGATAGATGGTCGCGTGTTTTTCTTCGGGCATGGGGTGGGACCAGACGCGTAAGCGTCGGGACAGTGACTTCGTGAGCCGCCGTACAGCAGCAATGCTCCCCTCGCTGCTCGTGGCGATGTAAAGCCGCTTCGGCGTCGCCGCACCGACAGCCGCCTGTTTCACGAGTTTCTCGTCGTTCCACCAGCGGCGCCCGATCTCGCGCTGGAGTGAAAACGCCGTCGCCACGAGACAGCGCTGCGTCACGGTGACGTACGGGCCATGCCATCATGCGTGCATGTCTGCTTGGATCCGCGCCGCATGCATCGCCCTCGCCCTCCTCCTCGGCGCGTGCAGGCGCGAAGAGGCGCCGGTGCAGTCGCAAACGGCGCGCGCGCCGGAGCGGCCGGCGGCGCCGGTCGAGCGGAAGCCGGTCGAAACTGATCGGCCGCGCTATGTCCTGCAGGAAGGGCCGTTCGGTCCGGAGACGACGATCGTCTCGACGTACACCGCACCCGCCGAGCACGACGTGTATCTGCTGAACTGCAACGGCGGGTTTTCCGTCGGATTGCAGCGGCAGGCCGGAGACCAGTGGGAGCACGTCTGGGCGCCGGGCATGAACGCGTGCATGTCGCCGCCGATCGTCATCCGCGCGGGCGAGAGCCATCAGGCCACGATCGTCGTCGATTCCGGTGCCGACGCGGCCGTGTCGTCGCGACAATCCGACACGAAGATCGGCACCGGCACGTACCGCGTCATCTGGCACGGCCTCCTCGGCTCGTTCGATCCAAATGCGAGCCCGCCGGGCACGGACCTGCCGGTCGAGCAGCGCGTCTCCGCGCCGATCCTCATCGAAGCCGCGCCACCGTTCGATCCGTCGCGCACGAGTCCGGCCACCGCGCCGGCGGAGGTGCAGTCGATCGAGCCCGCGCATGGCGCGCTCGTCTCGGCGGACACACGAGTGCGCGTGCAACTCGCCAGCGTGTTCGAGGAGCCTCACCTGTACGTCGATCGCGACCCGGTCGAGTACACCCGCCGCGGCGGCGTGCTCGAATTCTCGCCACGCAAGCGCTGGACGCCCGGGAGACACAGCGTGCGTGTCGTCTACCAGAACGAGCAGAGAAAAACGCTCTGGTACGCCTGGTCGTTCACCGTGGGCGCGGAGCCGAACGGGTGAGCGCCGAGGAACTGCCAGCCACCCTCACCCGCGCCAGCAGCCACTCGAGCTGCACGCGCAAAGCTTCGGGCGAGTACTTGGGCCAGAGCCAGTAGAAGCTATCGCCCGGCAGCGTGCGCACTCCATCCGGCAGCGACAGGCCGTGTCCCACTCCGGGGATCACCACGACCTTGAAATCCGTGTTCCCCGCCTCCGCCAGATAGCGCTCCATCTTCGCCACGTTCTCCTCCGGCGGGGTGACGTAATCGTCCCCGCCGTACAACGCGAGAAACGGTGTGCGGATCTTCTTGAGGTCGGGCGCGGGATCGTATTGATTGAGACGCACCCAGAGGATGTCCTCGTACTGCTCGTTCTCCGGCAGATCGACGAAGCCCGCCCAGCGCGACGATTTCGCGCGCGCGACCGACGCACGCAGCTCGTCCCACCCCTGACTCGTGTACGCGAAACGCGTGACGAGCGCCATGTGCGCGGCCGCGGCGGCGATCTCCTCGGCGGTGAAGCGGAGGTCCGACCGCCGCATGTTCGCGGTGGCCACGTGAATCTGCTGGTCCATCACGCTCTCGGCCGGACCGACGGTGGTGATGACGAACGCGAGCGGGACTTTCGTGCGATTGGCGACGATGGCCGCGACCCAGCCGCCGGCGCTGTTGCCGCGCAGACCGATCTGCGCGCGGTCGATCTCTTTGCGCGCCGCGAGATCGTCGATCATCGCCAGCACGTCGGCCGCGTGGTCGTGCAGGCTCGCGGCGTCGTGATCGCCGCCCGATTCGCCGACCCCTCGCTTGTCGTAGATCAGGCTGGCCACGCCACGCTCGGCGAAGATGCGCGCGAAGCCGCGTACGCCGGCACGCATCGACTTGCCGCGTCCGTGGATCCAGATCACGACCGGATGCGGACCGGGATTCGCCGGCGTCACGAGCGTGGCCGCGATCGTCCCGATGCGGACGTCCTCCCATTTCAAAGGGACGTTGACCGGCGCAAGCGTGCGCTTGAAATGCACGCGCGTGGGCGGCGTTCCGCTGCCGGACGTGCCGACGAGCTCCCCGGCACCGGGGTCGTGGATCAGCGTCGTCACGCCGTCGAGCTCGAACGTGACGCTCGCACCGTTCTGCGTGACGGTGACGGTGCGCTCGTTGTGCAGCCAGTCGGCGTTCTGCACGCGTGCTTTCAGCGCGTCATCGTCGCGGAAGAACTCGGCGCGCACGAGACGCACCGAGCCGTCGCGCAGCAGCGCGCCTTCCCACCACCCTTCGACCGACTCCTGCGCGGCGGCCGTCAGCGGAAGGAGGAGGAGCAGAACGAGGCGTCTCACGAGTTGCCATGCTACTGCGTCGCGCGTCTCATCGCTCGGCGCACCACCTCAGCGCTAACGCCGGCGGCACTCCGGACGTCCAGAGAGACGATGAACCGCGTCCTCTCGTTTCTCCTCTTCGCCGCGCTTGCCGCTGCCGCGAACGGCAGTGGCGCCGAGGAACTGACTGGATTGTGGAAAGCGAAGAAGCGCTTCGGTCCCGATGCGCGCGGCACGCTCACGATGCAGCGGACCGGCACCGCGGTCAACGGCGCGGACAGCAGGACGGCGCGCGATTTCATGAAGCTCGGCCAGCTTCTGCTCGACGGCGGCACGTGGAAAGGACGGCGCATCGTGAGCCGCGAGTTTGCCGCGCGCGCGGGCGCGCCTTTGTACAACCTGCGCAACATTCATTATGGATATCTCTGGTGGAGCGAGGACTACCCCTACAAGCAGCGCACCGTGCGCAGCTTCTCCGCGCGTGGTGCAGGCGGCCAGAGCACCACGGTCATCCCCGAGCTCGGTCTCGTGGTGACCACGCTCGCGGGAAATTACTTCAGCCGCAAAGGGATGTTTGCCGCGTCGACGGATCTGATTCCGCGCGTAATCCTCCCCGCGGTGCGCGAGGCGGGCGACGATCCGAACGCGCCGGTGGTGGAGCGCGATTACGTCAGCCCTTACGGCCGCTCGACGAACGGGAGCCGCGTGCACGTACACTGAACGCATGTTCTGGAGCATCGCCATGCCGTATCTGGCGAAGTTCGTGGCGCCGATCGCAATGGGCATCGCGGCGATCGGAATCGCGCTCTTTCTGCGCTCGTTGGCGCGGCGCTCCTGGTTCGGAATGGTGGTGGGCGGTCTGGTCGGAACCGCAGGTTCCGTCGTCGGCCACGGGGCGGGTCTCCTCGCCGTGATGATGCTGTACGGGCAGCTCTGGTCGTCCATCACTCAGCACGAGGCGTTCGATCGCGCGTTCGACTTCAAGCCGGGCGACGAGGTCCCGCAGATCCGCAGCCGGATCTCAGGCTGCGCGTACGGCCAGCGCACAGTAGCTCGATGATTTGCGTGGTTCGCGTGTGCCGAGCTCTTCGAATTGACGCGGGTTCCGTAACGCAACCTTGCTGTCCATACGGAAAGATGGTGTATCATTGTGCCACCTCAGCAATTGAATAACCCATATGAGAAAAGTCGGTACCGTCCGCGCGATCGGCGGCATCGCCGCCGCGATCATTGCGTTCTTCGCATGGCTACTGCCCGATCCGGTCGCTCGCCTATTTAAGTTGTGGGCTCCTGCGCCTCAGCCGATCGTAGTGCATGTGATTCACCAAGACACCGCGCCTGTCGTGCAACCACCGACCAACCCAAGCACGCCAGCGGGCATCGGCAAGAACCCGCATCTACAGACGGCAGTGCCGCGCGTCCCACGAAACCCGGTCCATCCGTCTCCTGATCCACCACGAAGTGTGCACTATCTCAATCCGCATCTCCATGCAATGCATTCGGGCTCGTGGCCGTGGGGTGTAGCCGTATTTGGCGAGGCGCGGGCTGACGATATTTCTTCAGCGGTGGCAGACGTGTTGAGCAGTCGCGGACGAGAAATCGTGTCGTTGTTCCGCGACCGTTCAGCCGAGCAACTCGTCGCGCGCGACCTATTTCGCGGCAATGGGTCTTTGGCTGCCGAGCTCCACCTCGCTCGGTACTGTGAGCGCTTGTTAATCGGACGTTTGTCGACATTGTCGCTCGGCGAAACGGAAGGGCTCGTTGTCGCAAAGGCTACGGTCACGTTCCGGCTGCTCGCTCCAGACGGGCGGATCATCACCGACTTCGAGGTCACAGAAAAAGGTGGAGGACTCACCGATGAAGCAGCGGTCGCCGCCGCGGTGAATGCGCTCCGTAACGCACTGCCAGAACGTATGTCCGCATTCCTGTAGACAAGGAGCAATCATGACCCGTCATACGCTCGTACTTGCCCTCTTTTTGACCGCACTGACCGGCACCACATTGCACGGTCAAGTGTGGGATCGAATGACGACGCCGGAGATCGCCGTCAACATTCAGCACGCACCGGCCGTCAAAGTGCCGTTGACGCATGTGGCGTTCGGTGAGCCTCAGGGGGGACCATGCGCTGATGCATTTGCCGACGCACTCGTCGCCGATTTCGCGGCGAGCGGAGCGACCGTGGTTGACAGGGCGCACCTGAAGGCGATCGCCGCCGAGCACAAGCTGAACGTCAGCGGGATGGTCGACGAGGCGACGGCGGCGAAGATCGGGAAGCTCATAGGTACCGGAGCGCTGATCTTCGTCCGCGTCCATGAATGCGCCGTGACACATTCACAGAGGGCGCAGGACTTTAAAGACGGCGACGGGAATCTGCGCCGCCGATACATCACGAAGACGCAAGGCGTTTTTCGTGCGTCCGTGCAGGCAACGAACCTCACGACAGGCGTCACGATGGGCGCGCGAATGGTCGAGAGTTCCATTACGCTGCCGAAAGAGGAGGACGCGAAAGCGAGCTTCGCCGTGAGGTTATTGAGCGCCACCGCTTCCGCACTGTCCGGCGATAGCAACGAAGCGCCTCCCGACGACGTAGTGATCACAGCGCTGCAGAACGACGCCGTGATACAGGTTCATCGGCTCTTCTTTCCGTGGACTGAATCGCGACAGTTGCACTTCTACGACGACAAGCAATGCTCACTGCAAACGGCGCTTCGCCTCCTGCGTGGCGGTGACAATGAGGGTGCGGCTGCGGAGGCTAAAGCCAGCCTCGAGCAATGCAAGAGCACGCCGGCGGTCAAGCCGGCAATTCTTGCTCACGCCTACTACAACGTCGGAATGACGCAGTTCATCCTGGAGAATCATGATGCAGCGCTGGAGGCGCTCGGGCAGGCCGTCCGGCTCGATGGAGGCTCCATCATTACGCAGGGAATGGCCGAGTGCCGGCGCGCGCAGGCGCTCGCCAAGGAAATGGCCGCAAAGAGCGAGCGCGCAGCGTTACCTGTCCTCGCGCCGAAGCCGCCGGTGGAGATGACGTCGTCAGGCAAAGCTGCCGCGCCTGAAGACCGGCTACGCAAGTTGAGCGATCTGCACAAGAAAGGCATCATCACTGACGACGAGTACAAGGCGAAGCGCGCCGAGATCCTCAAGGACATGTGACCTCGCTGGTTCTCTTCCTTGAGTTCGGCCGTGCGCTCAACGCCGAGTCTCCGCATCTTGCGACGAACGACCCGGACCGCGAGTACCATATTTCGAGCCGGTCCATTCCGCACGATGACGATCGAACGCATCGACCTTAGAAGCCCATCGCGGTCTATGGTTCTGACCTGCATGTCCGCGCCTCGCTATTCGCCGTCGCACTTTCCGGCGCCCGTCGTGCGGTCGCGTGCGGCCGGCGACTTCGTCCTCACCGAGACGCGCTATGACCACGC
>Ga0196958_10000733_pt1 | contig 10724 bp, 11 predicted proteins | sample S1v_10metaG_FD_148654 | JGI IMG/M metagenome (GOLD analysis project Ga0196958, IMG submission 148654) | Soil microbial communities from Anza Borrego desert, Southern California, United States - S1+v_10 | ecosystem: Environmental > Terrestrial > Soil > Desert | place: USA: California | collected...
GAAACTGGGTTGCTACGTGAACCTGGTGACGTCCGGGCTCGGCCTGACGGAGTCCAGATTGGACGATCTCGTCGACCGCGGCATCGCGCACGTCCAGCTGTCCGTCCAGGGCGCGACAGCCGAACGCGCGGACCGGCTCGCCGGCGCACGGGCCCACGACCGGAAACTGGTCGCGGCCGAGCTGATCAAGAAGGCGGGCCTGCCGCTTTCGGTGAACGTCGTCCTGCACCGGAAGAACCACGACCAGCTCGCCGGGATCATCGACCTCGCCGAAGAGATGGGCGCGGACCGGCTCGAACTGGCCAACACGCAGTACTACGGCTGGGCCCTGCGCAACCGCGACGCCCTGATGCCGACCAGGCGGCAACTCGACGAGGCCGAGCCGATCGTGCGCGCGGCCACCGAACGACTGCGCGGTCGCATGGAGATCATCTACGTCGTCGCCGACTACTACGAGCGGTACCCGAAGCCCTGCATGCACGGCTGGGGCGCACGGCAATTGACCGTGGCGCCCGACGGGAACGTGCTGCCGTGCCCCGCGTCGACGGCGATCGAGACCCTGGAATTCGACAACGTGCGAGACAGGCCGCTGGCGTGGATCTGGTACGAATCCGGTTCCTTCAACGCCTATCGCGGCGAGGACTGGATGCCGGACACCTGCGGCACCTGCGAACGCCGCGCGATCGACTTCGGCGGCTGCCGGTGTCAGGCGTTCCAGCTCACCGGCGACGCCGCGGCCACGGATCCGGTGTGCTCACGATCGCCACAGCGTGACGTCGTCGACCTCATCCTCGCCACGCCCCCGGAAACGGACGACCTCGTGATGCGGGCGCCGCGATGAGGGTGATCCTGCTCGGCACCGCGGCGGGCGGCGGTTTCCCGCAATGGAACTGTGCCTGCGCGTTGTGCGTTTCGGCCGCGCCGCCGCGGACGCAGGACTGCGTCGCGGTGAGCGCGGACGGCCAGGGCTGGTACCTGCTCAACGCGTCACCGGACATCCGCGCGCAGATCCTCGCCACACCACCACTGCGCGCCGGGCCTGGGCCGAGAGAGATCCCGCTGCGCGGGGTGCTGCTCACCGACGCCGAACTCGATCATTCACTCGGCCTGCTTCTGCTACGGGAAGCGGGCGGGCTGCCGGTGTGGGCGCCGGACGCCGTCCTGCACGCGCTGTCCGAACAGTTCCCCGCGCGCTCGATCATCGACGGCTACGGCGGCTGGGACTGGCTGCCGTCGTCGGAGGTCGCCATCGACGGTCTCCGGGTCAGCGCGCTTCCCGTGAGCGACAAGCGGCCGAAGTACGCGCGTTCGTCCACCGAGGACGGTCCATGGGTGGTGGCGTACCGCATCGAGGATCCACGGACCGGCGGCGTCCTCGTGTACGCGCCCTGTCTGAAGAGCTGGCCGGACGGCTTCGACGAGTTCACCCGCGATGCCGGCCTCGTGGTGCTGGACGGGACTTTCTTCGCACCGGACGAGATGTCGGGTGCCACCGCGGCCGAGGTCGGCGACGGCGCCCAGCTCGCGATGGGGCATCTGCCGATCACCGGGAGTCTCGCGAAGCTCCGCCCCGGCCCGCGTTGGGTGTATACGCATCTGAACAACACGAACCCGGTGATCGACCCGGCCTCACCGGAGCACGCCGCCGTCCTGGACGGCGGCGCCTCACTTCCCTTGGACGGTAGTGAATTCAAGCTCTAGGCGACGCCTTCCGGGTTCGCGCCCGACACGGGAACGGCGTCGGTGGTGAGCCGATCGAGCTCGGTGAGGTCTTCCGCGGTGAGGTCGACTTCGGCCGCGGCGAGACTGGCCTCGATGCTGGCCGCCTTGCGCGCGCCCACGATCGCGACCCGCATGCCCGGCTGGGCGAACGTCCACGCGATCGCGAGTTGACCGACCGAGATCCCCTTGCCCGCGGCGAAGTCCTTGAGCCGGTCGACGACGGCGAGGTTGCGCCGGAAGGTCTCCTCGGTGAACGCCGAGGATCGGGAGCGCCAGTCGGTCTTCTCGATCGTCGTCTCTGGCGTGAAAGAACCGGTCAGCAGGCCACTGGTTCTACCGGACGGGTCCGGTAGAAGGCGGCCATCCCCGCGGCGTCGTAGTTCGAGACACCGACGTGCCGGGTCTTCCCGGCGTCGACGAAGTCCTGCAGGACCCAGGCCGTCTGCTGGAGCCTTGGGATCGGGCCAGTGGATCTGGTAGAGGTCGATGTGGTCGACGTCGAGGTAACGAAGGCTGTCCTCGATTGCCTGCGTCAGCCACTCACGCCGGGAGTCGCGCGGCCGGTCGGATCGCGGCTTGATGCCGCCCTTCGTGGCGAGGACGAGGTTGTCGTGGTCGCGCTTCAGTTCTTCGCGCAACGCCTTCCCGAGCATCGCTTCGGACTTCCCGAAACCGTGGGCCTGGACAGTGCCGAAGAAGTTGACCCCGAGTTCGCGGGCATGGTGGATCGCGGCGATGGCCGCGTCCTCGTCGAAGGAACCCCAGCCCCGCCGAGCTGCCAGGTGCCGGAAGCGATCCTCGGCACCTCGAGACCGCTCCTGCCCAGTGTCGTCATACGCATACCTTCAGCAGAGCACAGACGCCGGTTCACCACACCGGATCTCACAGCCGACAAGACCTCCAAATAACTGTTTGACGGTTGGCGTCCCGGCAGCCCATACTCGCTTCATGTCCAACTCTCCCGACCTCGACGGGCTCCGTGTCCTCGCCCATCCCGTACGGCTGCGCATTCTGTCGCTTTTGACCGGTGTCGCGATGAGTGCGGCCGAGGCCGCGCGCGAACTCGGCGAGACACAGGCGAATGTCAGCTATCACCTGCGGCGGCTGCACGAGGCCGGCCTGCTCGACGTCGCCGAGGTGGTGCGGATTCGAGGCGGGCTGGCGAAACGCTACCGGCACGATCCGGAGTCCGGAGCGCGGTTCACCTCGACGAACCCGCGGGAGGAGCAGTTTCTCCTCGCGACAATGGCCGAAGAACTCAAGCGCCGCAGCGAATTTCGTGTCCCGGGCGAACGCGCGTCGATGACGGACGCGGAGATGTGGGTCGATCGCGAGACCTGGGAGAAGGCGCTCGAACACGCGCACGAACTGAGCAGGCTGCTGCACTCGGCCGCGCGGCCGCCCCGCACTCCGGACACGATCCCGGTCAGCGCGACGGTGTCGCTGTTCGCAATGACACGATCGTGACGTCGCTGCGCGAGCCCCTGCGCCACCCCAACTTCCGCTGGCTGATCGGCGGCCGCACGTTCGGGGAGTTCGGCAACGCCGTCGCCCCGCTCGCGCTGGCGTTCGCGGTGATCGACCTGACCGGTTCGGCCGTCGACATCGGCATCGTCGTGGGCGCGCGTTCGGTGGCGAGCGTGGTCCTGCTGTTGTTCGGCGGGGTGCTGGCGGACCGGTTGCCGCGTTCGGTGATCCTGCAGGGCACCGAACTCGCCGCCACACTGACCCAGACGGTCATCGCGGCGAGTGTCCTTTGTGGATTCGCGTCGATCCCGCTGCTGGTCGGCCTCAGCGTGGTCAACGGCGCGGTGTCCGCGATCTCCGCGCCCGCCTCGGCGTCACTGACCCCGTTGACGGTGCCCGCCGAACTGCTGGCACCGGCCAACGCCCTCGGCAGGCTGCTCTCGAACTCCGGCCGGATCGCCGGCGCCGGCCTCGGCGGCATCCTGGTCACCGCGGTCGGCCCCGGCTGGGCACTCGGCGGGAACGCGCTGCTGTTCCTGGGTTCCGCCCTGTCCTACCGACGTATCCGCCTCAGCCGCCGGGAACGGGTCCCCGGCAGTCGTCCGCTGGCGGAACTCGTCGAAGGCTGGCGCGAATTCCGGTCACGGACCTGGGTGTGGGTCGTGGTCGTGCAGTTCATGGTGGTGAACGCGGTCATCGCCGGCGGGATCGCGGTCCTCGGTCCCGTCGTCGCCGACAGCAGTTTCGGCCGCTCCGGCTGGGGGTTCGCCCTCGCCGCGCAGACGATCGGTGCACTCGTCGGCGGGATCCTCGTGGCTCGATGGCAGCCGCGGCGCGCGTTGTTCGTCGGCGTGGCGGTGATCCTTTTCGAAGCGCCGCCGTTGATCCTTCTCGGCCAGGCGCCGTGGCTGCCGCTGCTGCTGGCGGCCATGTTCGTGTCCGGCCTGGCGATCGAACAGTTCGTGGTCGCGTGGGACGTCTCGCTGCAGGAGAACGTGCCCGGCGAAAAGCTCGCGCGTGTCTACTCCTACGACATGCTCGGCTCCTTCATCGCCCTGCCGCTCGGCCAGATGGCGGCCGGACCGGCCGCGCAGCACTTCGGGGTCGGCACGACGCTGCTCGCGTGCGCCGCCCTGGTCGTGACGGCCACCTGCCTCGCACTGTGCAGCAGCCAGGTGCGAGGGCTCGTCCGGAAGACCCACGCCGCCCGGCCCTGACCCCGTGGAAGTGGTAGCAAAGGTCCCTTGCTCCCTTTCCGCAGGTCACGGCCAGGGACGGACCTCCTCGAGCAGCTTCGCGACCGCGAGGACCAGGTCGTCGGAGTGCCGCGGGCCCACGATCTGCAGGCCGACCGGGAGCCCGCGCGAGGTGCGACCCGCCGGGACGCTGATGGCGGGCTGCTGGGTCATGTTGAACGGGTAGGTGAACGGCGTCCAGTCCGGCCAGCCGCTCAGTCCGCTGCCCGGCGGCACCTCGTGCCCGGCTTCGAAGGCGGGAATCGGCAGGGTGGGCGTGATCAGCACGTCGTAGCGCGTGTGGAACTGGCCCATCAGGATGCCCAGCGCGGCCCGCTCCGAGTTGGCGTCGAGGTAGTCGCTCGCCGAGAAGGTCTTGCCGAGTTCCCACACCTTCCGCAGCCCTGGATCGACCTTCGTCTCCGAACCGGCGGGGAAGGCGTCCAGCCACTTGGCCGCCCCTGTCGACCACAGGATGTCGAAGGCGGGTTTGGGGTCGGTGAAGCCGGGATCGGTCTCCTCGATGTGCAGACCCGCGTCACCCAGCGACTCGACCGCCGACTTGACGATCGCCGCGACCTCCGGGTCGACGTCGACGAAGCCGAGCGTCGGCGAGTACGCGGCGATCAGCCCGCGCACGTCCCGGCGGACGGCTTCGCGGTAGGTCGAGACGGGCGGGGCGAGTGCGGCCGGGTCGCGATGGTCGGGCATCGCGAGGACGTCGAGGAGCAGCGCCGTGTCGTCGACCGAACGCGCCATCGGGCCGGCGTGCGAGAGCGGCCCGAACGGGCTCGCCGGGAACAGCGGAATCCGGCCGTACGTCGGCTTGAGTCCGACAATCCCGCAGAACGAAGCCGGAATCCGGATCGAGCCGCCACCGTCGGTGCCGACGGAGAGTTCACCCATCCCCGCCGCGACGGCCGCGGCGCTGCCCCCGCTGGACCCGCCCGCCGTCTTCGACGGGTCGATCGGATTGCGGGTGATCCCGGTCAGCGTGTTGTCGGTGACGCCTTTCCACGCCAGTTCCGGCGTCGTGGTCTTCCCCAGCAGCACCAAGCCGTTCTCCCGCAGTCGCGCGGTGACCGGGCTGTCGACGTCCCAGGCCTGGTCCGGGTCGATGCACCGTGAACCGCGCAGCGTCGGCCAGCCCTGGGTCAGGAACATGTCCTTGATCGAGGCCGGGACGCCGTCGAGCCAGCCGATCGGATTGCCGTCCCGCCAGCGGATTTCGGACGCTCTCGCCTGTTCGAGCGCGCCATCGGCGTCGACAAGGCAGAAAGCGTTCGTCTCACCGTCGTGTTCTTCGATGGCACGCAACGCGTTCTGAGTGGCTTCGACGGGCGACAGCTCTCCGGTGGCATACGCGGCGACGAGTTCACTCGCGGTCGACTTGGTGTCGTTCATCCGGCCCCTAACCTTGGCGAAGCGTCTCCGACGGCACGTATCCGAGCTGCTTGTCCACGACGTTGCGCAGCGGCTCCCCCGCACGCCAGCGACGGAAGTTGTCCGCGAACACCTCTACCAGAGTATTGCGCCAGCCGACGAAGTCACCCGACATATGCGGCGAGATCAGCACGTTCTCCATAGTCCACAAAGGACTCTCAGAAGGCAGGGGCTCGGTGTCGAAGACGTCGAGCGCCGCCCCTCCGAGCGAGCCGTCCCGCAGCGCGCCGACCAGGTCCGAAGGGACGACCAGTTCGCCGCGGCCGACGTTGACGAACCGCGCGCCGGGCTTCATCGCGGTGAAGGCCTCGGCGTCGAACATGCCCTTCGTCTGCTCGGTCAAGGGCGCGACCGCGACGACGTAATCCGCCTCGGGAAGATGGCGAGCCAGGTCCGAAGAGGCGTACACGTCTCCGAAGTCGGGATCGCCTTCACGAAGACGACGTCCGACGCCCGCCACCGACATCCCGGCCGCCCGCACCATCCGCGCGATCGACCGGCCGATCGGCCCGGTGCCGACCACGAGCACGCGGCGACCGGAGATCCGCTCACTTTCCCGGTGCTTCCACTGCTTACGCCGCTGCAGGTCCCAAGAACGGGCGAAATCCTTGGCGAACGCGAGGACGACCCCGAGGACGTACTCGGCTATCGCCCCGTCGAACACCCCTCGCGAGTTGGTGAGTACGACGTCGCTCTCTTGCAGCCCGGGGAAGAGCACCGGGTCGACGCCCGCGCTGGCGATGTGCAGCCAGCGCAGCCGGTCGGCCGCGTGCCAGGCACCCGGGACGGCGGTCGAAAGGAAGTCGTAGACGAAGAACGCGTCGGCGCCGGACAACGCGTCGGCCAACCCGGCCTCGTCGGTGTAACGGACCACCGCTTGGGCCTCGATGGCGCACATGTCCGGAGGGCGCGTGTCTCCGCACAGCACCGCCAGCACAGGGGTCTCCGAGGCGATCACGTTGACACCGTAAAAGTGGCTCGTATGATTGTCAACAATCCGAGGAACGACCCCCGGAGCACCGGACTGTGACAGCAGAAGTTTCCGGAGGCTGAGACTTGGATTTCGACTTACTGGAGTTCGAAGGCCCGTTGGCACAACGCGGCATCGGTGTGATCGCCCCCTTCGACCTGGCCCTGGAACGCGAGCTGTGGCGCTGGGTGCCCATGGAGGTCTCCCTCCATCTGGCGCGGACGCCGTACGAGCCCGTCCCCGTCAGCATGGAGATGGCCCAGCTCGTCAGCGACAGCAGGCATCTCTCCGCCGCCACGCGAGACGTGCTCCACGTGGAGCCCGAAGTCGTCGCCTATCTGTGCACCTCCGGAAGCTTCGTCAATGGTGTGGACTACGAACGTTCTTTGACCAAGGCGATCTGCGACGCCGGCGCGACGGACGCCGTCACCACGTCCGGAGCGCTGGCCGAGGTCCTGCACCAGCTCGACCTTCACCGGGTCTCGGTGTTGACGCCCTACGACGGCGACCTGACCGGGAAGCTGCACGACTTCCTGGCCGAACTCGACGTCCGCACCGTCTCCAGCGACCATCTCGGCCTGGGCGGCGGCATCTGGAAGGTCGGCTACCGGACCATCGCCGAACGCATCCTCGCCGCCGACCACGCCGACGCGGAAGCCATTTTCATCAGCTGCACCAACCTCCCCACCTACGATCTGATCGAGCCGCTCGAAAGCGCGCTCGGCAAACCCGTCCTTACCGCGAACCAGCTCACGATGTGGGCTTGTCTCCGGCGGATGAACCTGCCGATCGTCGGGCCCGGCAAGTGGCTACGGGAGGTCGACTGACCTCTTCCCTTACGATTGTCGACAATCTGCCCTCCGGAGGTCCCGTGCCCATCTCGCCGCTCACCCCACCCGAGCCGCCGTCCGCGACGACCACGATCGGATTCATCTACCCCGACCACGCGGCCGAAGACGACTACCCGCTCGCGGAGCAACTCCTCGGTGGGGACATGGCCGGGATCAAGCTGCCGGTCGAGCACATCTACGGGACCGACCTGCACGCCGTCCCGGAGCTGCTCGACCTCGGTAGCGAAAGCCGGCTCGCCGACGGCGCCGCACTGCTGGCCAAACACGAACCGGACGCGGTGGTGTGGGCGTGCACCAGCGGCAGTTTCGTCTACGGCTGGGAAGGCGCCCGCGACCAGGCCGACCAGCTGGCCGCCGTCGCCGGTGTTCCGGCGTCGAGCACCTCTTTCGCCTTCGTCCACGCCGCTCGGGCCCTCGGTGTCCGGCGGGTCGCGGTCGCCGCCAGCTACCCCGACGACATCGCGCGGCTGTTCGTCGAGTTCCTCGACGCGGGCGGTATCGAAGTGGTCTCGATGGGCAGCGCGGACATCGACACCGCCGCCGAGGTCGGCGAGCTCAGCCCGGAAGCCGTCGTCGAACTCGCCGTGAGCCGCGACCACCCGGCCGCCGACGCGCTGCTCGTCCCCGACACCGCCATGCGCACCCTCGGCGAGATCAACACGCTCGAGACCCGGCTCGGCAAGCCGGTGCTGACCGCCAACCAGGTCACCGTCTGGGAAGGGCTGCGGCTCACCGGGAAGTCGCCGCTCGTCCGCACACTGGGCGCGCTGTTCGGGAGAAGGAGCAACTGAACCATGTCCTTGCCGGAAATCGAGCCCGTCAGCCGGGAGTCGACCGCCGGGATCATCGCGCGCCAGTTGCGGGACGCGATCATGACCGGCGCTCTCCCTCCCGGCACCCAGCTCGGCGAAACGGATCTCGCCTCCCGGTTCCAGGTTTCGCGGGGACCGCTGCGAGAGGCGATGCAGCACCTTGTTTCCGAAGGGCTCCTGCGCAGCGAGCGTCACCGCGGCCTGTTCGTGATCGACCTCGAACCCGGCGACGTCTACGACATCTACTCGGCGCGCTCGGCCATCGAGCGAGCCGCGATGCTGCGCGCGCTGCGCGGTGACCGGGAACGGGTCGCCACCGAACTCGAACAGGCCGTGAGTGCCATGGCCGCCGCCGCGGACGACGACGATCCGACCGCGCTCTCCTGGGCGGACCTCCGTTTCCACGAGGCGCTGATCGCCGCCTCCGGCAGCAAGCGGCTCGTTCGGATGGCCCGGACCCTGCTGATCGAGACTCGGATGTGCCTCACCGCGCTGCAGGCGACCTACCAGCAGGTCGAAGAACGGGTCACCGAGCACACCAGGATCATCGAGGCCCTGCGGGCGGGAGACGAAGAGACCGCATTGACGCTGTTGGAAGCCCATATGGAGGACGCCGTCCAGCGACTGGCCCCGGGAACCAGCCTGAGAGTGGGCGAAGCTCCCGCGGTGCCCTGAAATGTCAGCCACGGCCCCGCACCCCCAGCACCGGCTGCCCGCCCGTCCCGCCGCGGAACTCCCTGTCCCACGGCCATTTGCCGTGCTCGTCCTCGTAGACCAGTTGCAGGGCACGGATGTCCTCGCCGTACAGGAGCACGGCGGTGAGCAGATGCGCCGAGGGCGAACTGAGCGGAACGACCTCGAACGCCGGCCATCCCACCGCGGCGGGCAGCACCTCACCCGCTTCCGGCGGCCCCGACCGGACCACCTGCTGGGCGAAATAGTTCAGCAGCTGCCCGGATCTTCGCTCCCTCAGCCCGGTGACGACGAGTTCCGGCAACCCGGCGTCGGTGAGCCCGACCGTGTACGCGAAACCGGGTTGGGTGCTTCCGCGCTCGACCGTCTGCACCATCCAGCCGTACTTCCGGATCAGCGGACGGACCTCCTCGATGAGGTAGTCGCTGCGGCTCTTCCCGGGGTTGTCGCAATGCCAGCACATCGGCACTCCTCCAGTCGTCGAATCCGATGATCGACACTCTGCACCGGGGCACCGACAAAAACTCACGGCCCGGATGGCGCGCAGGCGGCGAACGCTCCTTTCGCGGCGGATTTCGTGCCGAGATTCCCTTTAATGGCAACACTTTCGCCGTGCCCGAAAAATCGGTCGAGTCAACACTCTTCATGTGGCATTGGGGACCTTCGACGTTCCAACGCCACTTGAAGCCGCGGCGTGCGGCACGTCGGTTTTTCCTTGCTTCACAACGTGAATCCGGCGCGCCTTTGACCGGTTCGGAGTCGCGAAGTCACTTTGGGACGCCTGAGGTGCTGGAAGCGGTTTCACGGTGTCCGGGTTGGACACCGCTGACATCGCGTGGGCCATCGACGACGCCGAAGCGCGTGTGCGCGCGTAGGTGCCGACGACGAAGCAGATCTACCTGGAGCCGGACCTGGACCGCACGCTGGCCTGAGCCTCGGCCTGTCGCTTTCGCGCTTTGTCTGGCAGGAAGGGTCCCTTCCTGACATCGGGACGCCGGAATCGCCTGCTCGGAGACCCGTCACGTGCGTGGGGGCCGAATTCGCCTGCTTGGAGACGAAACTCGCGTGCTTGGGGACTGAACTCACGTGCTTGGGGACCGAACTCACGTGCTCGGAGACTGAACTCGCACATCCGGCCCGAGACACGCGTGACGCGGCAAGGCCGTCTAGGGGCTTGGGGATGCCTGGCCGCTCCAGAGGCATGGGTGGCGACTCGACAGCCGAGCCAGACCCCCAGTTCGCATCGGAGCCACTCAGTCCCCAATGCGACAGCGAACACCGATCGCTGTCGCATCGCGGCCTGCTCGCCCGAAACACCAAGACCGCCTCACCCCTCAAGTACAGGAAGGCCCCCTTCCTTGCGCCTGACGCGAGGAAGGGGGCCTTCCTGTACTTGAAACTCATGAATGGACCATTCATGACTTCCGGGACTTGACACACCCCTATGCGCAGGGTTCAAGATAGAGCGGCGACCACCGCGGACCCGAGTTCGGCGGTGGTGGACTTCCCGCCGAGGTCAGGGGTCTGCACG
>Ga0196958_10000734_pt1 | contig 10720 bp, 6 predicted proteins | sample S1v_10metaG_FD_148654 | JGI IMG/M metagenome (GOLD analysis project Ga0196958, IMG submission 148654) | Soil microbial communities from Anza Borrego desert, Southern California, United States - S1+v_10 | ecosystem: Environmental > Terrestrial > Soil > Desert | place: USA: California | collected...
TCGTCCGTCTCGACCTTCAGCGAGTAGACGGGGGCGACGCCGGCTCCTTCCACCGACGCCACCTCGGCGTAGTGGAACCGTCCGTCCACCAGTGGGGCGACGACAGCCAGCGCCTCGGCGTTGGTGATGTTGGCCTCGATGAGGTCGCGGTCGCGCTCCCACCGCTCGATGCGATCGATGTTGTGACGGCGCAGCCAGTCGCGTTCCGTCCACCGGCCCGCACCGGTCGCGCGGAGGAACGCGGCGACGAAGGGCACGTGGTCGGCCGACATCGCGCTGCTCTCGGTCGGAACCTGGGCCAGCTCGGCCTGGAGCTTGGCGTGCTTGCGTCCGAGGAAGCCGACGTTCGCGGCGAACAGGCGGGCGTCACGGCGGTTGGAGACGACGACCTTGATCTCACCGTCGTCGTAACGGCACAACTTCGAGACGATGCCGAATTCCAGCAGCAGCTGCTGGACCTCTCGGGCCAGCCTGTCGCTTCGGGTCGAGTAGCTGATCTGGATGGTGTTGCGCGGTAGCAGGGACGAGGAGCCGTCCCCCTCGAACAGCGCCTGCAGGAACAACCGTCGAGTGCCGGTCGTCGAGGACCAGACGAAGCCGGGCACCCGCTTGGCAGCGCTCCGCTCCCCGACCATCTCGGCGAGGTCGGTGCGGAGCAGCGCAGAAAGGTCCTGGATGTCCAGCTCGTGCAGCGTGCTGCCCGAAGCGATGGTGCGCGACGAGGTGTAGCGGCGGCCGCCGACGTGCCGGTCGTAGGCCTCCACGACAGCGTCGAAGAACTCGCGATCGAGGTTGCTGAAACCGGCCCGGCCGGGCGAGACCCACCCTTCACTGACGAAGGCACCGGCCAGCAGGGCGGCATCGGCGTCACCGGCGGAGGGCACGTCGATCTCCTCGCGCGGTGTCCGCTGGAGCACCACACGGTCGCCCGGGGCGATCTCGTCGAGCAGCTTCCACAGCAGCGTCGGCACACCCAGCACGCTGACCAGGCAGAGCACGGGGTGGTTGCCGGTGCCGGTGAGGGAGTATCCGCCCGTGGTGGTCAGCCGCTTCACCGGGTGGACCCCGGAATGGAAGACCGTGCTGGCCAGCACGGGGTCCCCGTTGCGGTCGAGCACCTTCAGCCCGAGCTCGCGCTCGCTGTTCGGCTGCATCCCGAGAGCGAGGTCGCCGATCGGGAGCGTGCCGTCGACGGTGCGGACGAGCGCATCGGCAGTCAGGCAGTACCTCATGGCCGCGGCCGGATCGTTGCCCGGGGAGCCGAAGTTGCCCTGCCCGTCGACCAGCGGGTAGCGCATCGACCACGGCTGGGCCAGCCGCACGAGTGCGTCGTAGATCGAGCTGTCGCCGTGGGGGTGGTAGTTACCCATCACCTCACCGACGACGCGGGCGCACTTGACGTAGCTCCGGTCGGGACGGAAGCCCTGGTCGTACATCGCGTAGAGCACCCGGCGGTGCACCGGCTTGAGCCCGTCCCGGACCTCGGGGAGGGCGCGGCCGACGATGACCGACATCGCGTAGTCGATGTAGCTGCGCTGCATCTCCTGCTGGAGGTCGACCGGTTCGACGCGGTCGCGGGCAGGTGTCTCGGTCACGGTTCAGATCTCCAGTCGAAGGACCCCGTCCTCCCACCCTTCGCGAGCTCAGGGCGGGACCCGGGACGGGGCCGGGGGTTGGTGCCGGGGGATCGGGCCACTACACGTCGAGGAAGCGGACGTCCTTGGCGTTGCGGGTGATGAAGCTGCGCCGCGCCTCTACGTCCTCGCCCATCAGGACGCTGAACAGCTCGTCGGCGGTGGCGGCGTCCTCGAGGGTGACCTGGAGCAGGATCCGCGTCTCCGGGTTCATCGTGGTGTCCCAGAGCTCGGTCGCGTTCATCTCGCCCAGACCCTTGAACCGCTGGATCGCGTCGTCCTTGATCTTCCGGCCGGCCTCGGCGCCGGCCTTGAGCACGGCCTCCTTCTCGCGGTCGGTGTAGACGTACTCGTCGCCGACCTTGCCGCCCCACTTGATCTTGTACAACGGCGGCTGGGCGAGGTAGACGTAGCCGGCTTCGACCAGCGGGCGCATGAACCGGAACAGCAGCGTCAGGAGCAGCGTGCGGATGTGCTGGCCGTCGACGTCGGCGTCCGCCATCAGGATGATCTTGTGGTACCGGAGCTTGCTCAGGTCGAACTCGTCGTGGATGCCGGTGCCGAAGGCGGTGATCATCGACTGGACCTCGGTGTTCTTGAGGACCCGGTCGATGCGCGCCTTCTCGACGTTGATGATCTTGCCGCGGATCGGCAGGATCGCCTGGAACATCGAGTCGCGGCCGGACTTGGCCGAACCGCCGGCCGAGTCGCCCTCGACGATGTAGACCTCGGAGTTGCGGGGATCGGTCGAGCGGCAGTCGGCGAGCTTGCCCGGCAACGAGTTGTTGCTCAGCAGGTTCTTGCGGGCCAGCTTGCGGGCGTCCTGCGCCGCGCGCCGGGCCCGGGCCGCCGACGAGGCCTTCAGGATGATCGTCTTGGCCTCGGCGGGGTTGGCCTCGAACCAGTGCGCGATCTGCTCGTTGCAGACCCGCTGCACGAACCCCTTGACCTCGGTGTTGCCGAGCTTGGTCTTGGTCTGGCCCTCGAACTGGGGGTCGCCGATCTTCACCGAGACGATGGCGGCCAGCCCCTCGCGGATGTCCTCGCCCGTGAGCTTCTCGTCCTTGGCCTTGAAGAGCTTCTTGTCCTCGGCGTAGCGGTTGACGATCGAGGTCAGCGCGGTGCGGAAGCCCTCCTCGTGGGTGCCGCCCTCGTGCGTGTTGATGACGTTCGCGAACGAGTAGACCGACTCCGAGTAGGCCTCGGACCACTGCATGGCGACGTCGACGGACATGGCCATGTCGTTCTTGCCGACGCCCTCGGCGCTGAAGCTGATGACCGACCTGTGGATCGGGCTCTTCTTGGCGTTGATGTGCGCGACGTAGTCGATCAGGCCGCCGTCGTACTTGTAGGTGATCTCGGTGGGCTCGAAGGCCTCGTCCTCGGCGCCCGCCTCGGGGGCGGCCTCGGCGAGGGTGATCTCCTCCGCCAGACCCGTCTCGACCTTGCCGTGCCCGGGGCGCTCGTCGCGCAGGGTGATGGTGAGGCCCTTGTTGAGGAAGGCCATCTCCTGCAGCCGGCGGCTGATGTGGTCGAAGGAGTAGTGCGTCGTCTCGAAGATGTCGCCGTCGGCCCAGAAGGTGATCGAGGTGCCCCGCTTCTTCGTCGGGCCGACCTTCTCCAGCGCGCCGGGCTTGGCCATGTCGTAGCGCTGGAACCACTCGGTGCCGTCGCGCCAGATGCGGACCTCCAGCGCCGTCGAGAGCGCGTTGACCACGGTGACGCCCACGCCGTGCAGACCACCGGAGACCGCGTAGCTCTTGCCGTCGAACTTCCCGCCCGCGTGCAGGACGGTCATGATCACCTCGACCGTGGGCCGCTTCTCCACGGGGTGGTCGTCGACCGGGATGCCGCGGCCGTTGTCCTCGACCCGGACGCCGCCGTCGGCCAGCAGGGTCACGTGCACGCGGTCGGCGTGCCCGGCCAGCGCCTCGTCGACGGAGTTGTCGACGACCTCCTGGATCATGTGGTGCAGGCCGCGCTCGCCGGTGGAACCGATGTACATGCCGGGGCGCTTCCGGACCGCCTCGAGGCCCTCGAGAACGGTGATGGAACTGCCGGAGTAGGCGTTCTCGGTCAGGGGTGCTGCGACCACGTGGGGCCTTCCTCTCGAGCAACCGGCGGCCTCCCGCCCCTGACACGGGACAGGGGGCGGAAGGGCGCAGAAGGGCGCTCAGCCGGATGCTGACGGTTTTCGGTTCCCAGGATACCGTGCGGTAAGACAGGAATGCCGCCGTCCACGCCCTGACGTCGTGTCTGCGCCACTCGCGGCTCGTCCGCCACCACCCGTCCTACCCCCGCGGGTGACACGCCGACTCGAAGCGTCTGACACCCCCGCTCGCGCCTGGCCCCGTCCCGAGGCTCGTCCCGAGCTTGCGAGGGATGAGGAGGACGGGGTCCTTTCTCAGTTGCGCGGTCCGGAGGGGCGGTCGTCGGTCAGGGTGGCGGGGTCGAACTCCGGGACGTCGGCGCCGGTGCGCTTGTTCACCAGCACCGTGACGCCCCACAGGACGACGCCGATCGCCAGCAGGACCCCGGCGATCCGGTACTGCTCGGCCGGCCGGCCGGCGAAGGGCGTCGCCAGGAAGCCACAGGCCAGCGCCCCCACCACCGGCAGCACGGTGGGCGTGCGGAAGTGGTCGGCGTCGACCCGGTCCCTGCGGAGGACGAGGACGGCGACGTTGACGACGGTGAACACCACGAGCAGGAGCAGGGCGGTGGTGCCCCCGAGCGCGGGCACGGCGCCGACGAAGGTGATCAGCCCGAAGGCCAGCGCGGTGGTGAACAGGATCGCCGTCGTCGGGGTCCGCCGCTTCGGGTGCACCCGGCTCAGGAACGGCGGGAGGACGCGCACACGGCCCAGGCCGTAGACCAGGCGGCTGGCCATGAGCATGTTGATCAGCGCCGAGTTGGCGACGGCGAACATCGTGATGACGCCGAAGAGCCCGATGGGGAAGCCGGGGGCGCCTGCCTCGACCACCTGCAGCAGCGGGGTGTCGCCCTGGCTCAGCTCGTCGGCGGGGACGAGCGCGATCGCGGAGATCGACACCAGCACGTAGATGATCCCGGTGGCCACGAGCCCGGCCAGCAGCACCTTGGGGAAGATCCTGCGCGGCTCCTTGCACTCCTCGGCCATGTTCACCGAGTCCTCGAAGCCGACCATCGCGAAGAAGGCCAGGCCGGTCGCGGCGATGACCCCGCCGAGGACGGAGCGGTCGCCGGTGTCGAACTCGGTGACCCGCGAGAAGTCGCCCTCACCGATGCCGAGCGCCCAGACGCCGACGGCGATCACGATGAGCAGGCCGGTGAGCTCGACGCACGTGAGCACCACGTTGGCCTTCACGCTCTCCCCCACGCCGCGGTGGTTGACCGCCGCGACCAGGGCCATGAAGCCCAGGCCGATGAGGGTGATCCCGATGCCGTCGGAGAACCCGAGACCGAACACGCTGGCCGCGTTGGCGCTGAAGGCGCGGGCCGCGGTGGAGGCCGAGGTGATGCCCGAGCTCATCACCGCGAAGGCGACGATGAACGTCAGGAAGTGCACGCCGAACGCCTTGTGCGTGTACAGCGCCGCGCCGGCGGCCTGCGGGTACTTGGTGACCAGTTCCAGGTAGCTGAACGCGGTCACCAGCGCGACGAGGAAGGCGACGAGGAACGGCAGCCAGACCACGCCGCCGACCTGTGCGGCCACCTGACCGGTGAGGGCGTAGATCCCGGTGCCCAGGATGTCGCCGACGATGAACAGCAGCAGCAGGCCGGGGCCCATCACCCGCTTCAGGCTGGGCTGGCCGCCGGCGGTCTGCTCGTCGGTACGTGCGGTGTCGGCCATCCGCGCCGCCTCCAGGTGGGGATCTCGGACGATGACCGCCGTTGGCCTCCGGGTGGGTCGATGCTGTCCCTTCGGCCGGTGGCTGTCGACTCGAACGGCGCTGATACGAGACCGGCGGGCTCCGGCCGGTCCGGCGCAGAGGGCACCCCGGACGCCGGGTGCGATCCGACCGCCCGGCGTCGCGGCGGGAAAGGCGGACACTCGGGTCATGGCCGACGCCCAGCCCGCGCCCCTGACCTGCCTCGTCACCGGAGCCACCGGCTACGTCGGCGGGCGCCTGGTTCCCGAACTGCTCGCCGCCGGGCACCGCGTCCGCGTCATGAGCCGCTCGCCGGAGCGGCTGCGCGACCACCCCTGGGCCGGCGACGTCGAGATCGTGCAGGCGGACGCGGGGAACGCGGACGCGGTGCAGCGGGCGTGCGCCGGCGTCGACGTCGTCTACTACCTGATCCACGCCCTGGGCAGCGGATCCTCGTTCGAGGAGACCGACCGGCACACCGCCCGTGTCATGGCCGGCGCCGCCCGGGAGGCCGGCGTCGGCCGGCTGGTGTACCTCGGCGGACTGCAGCCCGAGGACGAGGAGCTCTCGCCGCACCTGCGCTCGCGGGGCGAGGTCGCCGCGATCCTCCTCGGCTCGGGGGTTCCCACGGTGGTGCTCCGGGCCGCCGTCATCCTCGGCTCCGGCTCGGCCTCGTTCGAGATGCTGCGCTACCTCACCGAGCGGCTGCCGGTCATGGTCACGCCCCGATGGGTGCACAGCAGGATCCAGCCGATCGCCATCCGGGACGTCCTCCGGTACCTCGTCGGCTGCGCGGACCTGCCCGCCGAGGTGCACCGCTGCTTCGACATCGGCGGACCGGACGTCATGAACTACGCCGAGATGATGCAGCGGTACGCGGTGGTCGCCCGCCTTCCTCGTCGCCGCATCCTCCCGGTGCCGCTGTTCACGCCGTCCCTGTCCAGTCACTGGGTCGGGCTCATCACGCCGGTGCCGGCCGGGATCGCCCGCCCGCTCGTGGAGTCCCTGCGCAACACGGTCGTCTGCGCCGAGCACGACATCGCCGGGTACGTCCCCGATCCGCCCGACGGGCTGATCGGGTTCGACGACGCGGTCGCGCTGGCGCTGCAGCGCGTGCGCGACTCCGCCGTCAGCAGCCGGTGGTCGTCGGCCTCCGTGCCCGGCGCGCCGTCCGACCCGCTGCCCACCGACCCCGACTGGGCCGGCGGCAGCCTCTACGTCGACGACCGCGTCCGGCACTCGAGCGCTCCGCCGGACGCTCTATGGCGGGTGGTCGAGGGCATCGGCGGCGACCGCGGCTGGTACTCGTGGGCACTGGCCTGGCGGGTGCGCGGCTGGCTCGACCGTGCTGTCGGCGGCGTCGGGCTGCGCCGCGGTCGTCGGGACCCCGACCGGCTCTACGTCGGTGACGCGCTGGACTTCTGGCGGGTCGAGGAGCGCGAGCCCGACCGACTGCTCCGGCTGCGGGCGGAGATGCGGCTGCCCGGGTTGGCCTGGCTGGAGTTCCACGTGGAACAGGCCGAGGCAGGGGGGAGCACCCTGCGGCAGCGGGCCACCTTCGCGCCCCGCGGCCTGTTCGGGCACGCGTACTGGTGGGCCGTCGCCGCCTTCCACGGCGTCGTCTTCGGCGGCATGCTGCGCGGGATCGTCGCGGCCGCCGAGAGGCGATAGGGGGACGTCGCCCCTCGAAGCCCCCGGGCCGGGCCCGCTGCGGGGACGGCGCGGGAACCCGCGAGCAGCGGCAGGGGGCGTCCTCACACCAGGAGCTGGGCGGCCGCCAGCTCCCGGTAGAGCGCACTGGTCTCGACCAGCTCGTCGTGCGTGCCCTGCCCGACGACCCGCCCTCCGTCGAGCACCACGATGCGGTCGCTGTCGCGGACGGTCGACAGCCGGTGCGCCACGACCAGGAGCGCGCGGTCGGCCGCAGCGGCGGCGAGGGTGTCGCGCAGCAGACCCTCGTTCCGGGCGTCGAGGCTGGCGGTCGGCTCGTCGAGCAGCAGCAGCGCCGGGCGGGCGAGGAGGGACCGGGCGATCGCCAGGCGCTGGCGCTCACCCCCCGAGAGCAGCACGCCGTCATCCCCGACGAGGACGTCCAGGCCGCGAGCCGAGCGCTGCACGATGCCGGTCAGCCCGACGTCGGCCAGGACCTGCCACAGCTCGGCATCGGTGCTGGACGGCGCGGCCAGCAGCAGGTTGTCCCGCACCGTGCCGGCCAGGACCGGCGCCTCCTGCTCGACGTAGCCCAGCCGCGCGCGCAGCGCCGCCCGCGGCAGCTCCCGGACATCGGTGCCCGCCCAGCGGATGGTGCCACCGGACAGGGGGTAGAAGCCCTCGATCAACGCCAGGACGGTGGACTTGCCCGCCCCGGACGGGCCGACCAGCGCCACCCGGCTGCCGGCGGGGACGGCGAAGGAGATCCCGCGCAGGACCTCGGTCCCGTCGGGATAGGCGAAGGTCACCCCGTCGAGTTCCAGGACCGGCGTCGCGTCACCCGCAGCCGGGAGCCGCGGCCGGGGTTCCGCCGCACCGCGCTCGGGCCGCTCGTCCTCCTCGGGCGCGATCTCCAGGACCTCCTGGATCCGGGCGAGCGCACCGAGGCCGGTCTGCACCTCGGTGTAGGCGCCGACGAAGCGGCCCAGGGGCATGACCAGCAGGAACAGGTACAGGATGAACGCGATCAGGTCCGCGACGTCGATCGACCCCGTCGCCACCCGGTAGCCACCCAGACCCAGCACGGCCAGGAAGGCCCCCTGGACGGCGATCGAGCTGGCCGGGGAGACCAGGGCCTGCAGCCGCGCCACCTGCACACCCGCGGCGTACGAGCGGCCCGCGGTGTGCCACACCGACTCCACCTCCCGCGCCGTCGCCCCGCTGGCCCGGATGGTCCGCACCGCCGACAGCGCCCGCTCGAGCGCCGCGGTCATCGCGCCGACCGCCTCCTGCGCCTGCCGGGACAGCCGGCGGATCCCCCGGGACACGCTGATCGCGACGGCCATCCCCGCGCCGACGGCGACGACGGTGACCAGCAGGAGCCAGACGTCGACCAGCGCCATGGCGATCAGCGCACCGACGGCGATCACCACCGACCCGCCGATCTCGACGACGCCGGAGGTGACCGTGGCGCGCAGCAGCGTCGTGTCCGCGCCCACGCGCGACATCAGGTCACCGGTACGCCGCCGGTCGTACTCGGCCACGGGCAGCCGCAGCAGCCGGTCGGCCAGGCGGCGACGGGTGGTCAGGACCACTCCCTCCGCCGCTCGCTGGAGGACGTACTGCTGCGCCGCCCCGAGGACGGCGCCCGCGACGAGGACGAGCAGCAGAGCGGCGACGGCCGGGAACGCCGACCGCCCGCCGCCCACCACGTCGATGACCCGTGCGACCAGTGCCGGCTGGGCCAGCGCCGCGGCGGCACCGACCAGGGAGAGGCCGGCAGCCAGGCCGATCGCCGCCCGATGGGGGCGCAGAAGGGGCAGCAGGTCCCGGACGCCGACGGCCGGAGCGGGGGCCGGCTCCTCGCTGGTCACCGCCGGCCGGTCAGATCTCGGCGTTCAGGCAGGCCACGATCGCGTTCAGCAGGCGGGCGTGGTGCTCGAGCAGCTGCGGGCGATGGCCGTCGGGCCGGATGGCGGCCACGTGCCCGGCACCGGACCAGAACTCGTCGCCGTCGTCGGTGCCGAGCAGGAGGGTGTGGACCGCGGGGTCCTGCGCGAGCCGGTGCAACCGCGGGTCGTCCTCCGCAGCCAGGAGCAGCCAGCGGGCGTCGAACGCGGGGTTCCCGCTCGGCAGCGGCACCATGCCGCCGGTCCGGTGCCGCCAGAAGCGCGAGGGGCTCAGGCGGAACCCCGGCGTGCGCCCCAGCATCGGAGCCGCCGTGATGGCGTACTCCGGCACCACGTACCGGCCCGAGGTGTAGACGACGTCGAACGCCGCCAGCTCCAGCGTGCCCGCCCGGCCGCGCAGCACGTTCCCGGGCCGGTGGTCCTTCGTCGCCCGGACCGGCGCTGTGGCGATCAGCTCGGCCAGGACCGCGTCCTCCGGCGCGGTGCCGTCGGAGATCGTCCACCCCTGCTGCAGGGCCCAGCTCTGGGCACCCACCTGGTCGCCCTGGTAGGCGAACACCTGGTCGGCCGCGCCGCGGGCGCGCCCACGGCCGGCAGCGAGGCCGTGCGGATCCGGTCCGCCGGCCTCGCGCCGGCCCACGCCGGAGCCGGAGGCGTCCTCCGGAGGCGGGCCGGGGAGGGCCGGGCCCTGCGGCGGAGGTGCGTCCAGCGGCGCGGGCGCGCCCGGGGGCGGCACGGCCGAGGGCGGCGCTGCCGGGCGCTGCGGCTCGACGGCCGGCAGGTCCCAGCCCGGCGGCTGCCAGGAGCTGCCGGCCGGCGGCTCGTCGCGGGGCTTCTTCCGGCGGTCGACGAAGTTGGGCCGGTCCTCGTCCGCACCGGGACCACCGTCACGGGGGCCACCATCAGCAGGACCAGCATCACCGGGACCACCGGGGCCGCCGGAACCGAGGTGGGAAGGCTCCCGCCAGCCGCTGCCGTCACCGCCGTCGTCGAAACCGTCGCGGTCACCGTCGCGGGGGCTGCTCATCGCTGCATCCTCCTCCCGGCGCCGTCCCGAGGGCGGGGCGCCTCATCCGTAGGTGTCGCGGGGCCCCCGCCCGCGCACCGAACGCGGGCCCTTCTTCCAGCTGGGGGCCGTCGGACCGACAACGCGCAACGTCGTCACGACGTCCCCGCCCACCTGGGCGCGCAGTCTTCCGAGGATGGTCGGCGCGAGCAGCCGGAGCTGGGTCGCCCACGCCGTGGACTCGGCGACGACCAGCAGCACCCCCTCGCTCAGGGTCTCGGGGCGGCAGTGCGACGCGATGTCCGGACCGACGATCGTGTCCCACCGGCCGAAGATCGAGCCCACGCGCGTCCGCGAGGACCAGTCCTGCTGGCTGATCAGCGAGTCGACCAGGTTGCCCAGCGGCTGCGGGTCGTCGGCGCCCGGGCGCGGCCCGCTCCAGGTCCGCCGCGGCCCGGCGATCCGCCGCCGGGTCGGCTTCGGTCGCGCGGCCGACGCCGCCCGGGCCGCCTCCAGGGCGGCGCGGGCGATGTCGCTGGGCCGGGCCGGCCTCTCGTCGCTCATGTCGTGGTGCCCTCCCCGGCCGGGATCGCGTCCTTCACCACGACGGCGAACCCGCCCCCTACCTCGACCCGTGCGCCGCGGAGCTCCGGCGGCACGTCGTCAACGACC
>Ga0196958_10000735_pt1 | contig 10703 bp, 10 predicted proteins | sample S1v_10metaG_FD_148654 | JGI IMG/M metagenome (GOLD analysis project Ga0196958, IMG submission 148654) | Soil microbial communities from Anza Borrego desert, Southern California, United States - S1+v_10 | ecosystem: Environmental > Terrestrial > Soil > Desert | place: USA: California | collected...
GGGCGCACGTCGCCGCGGCGTCGTCCCCGATCGTCAGCGCGGTCAGCGGCTCGCCCAACCCCGAGGTGCCGACGCGGCGGTGCGTCACCACCTCGGGGTGCTCGGCGGCCAGCCGCGCGGACTCCGCCGCGAGCTCGTCGGCGCTCGCCAGGGTGCTGCGGGGCGGGACGGCGGCGATCTCGGCGGCGAGCCAGGACGGCAGGGTCACGTGGCGCCAGGGTGCCACCCCGCCCGTACCGGCGTCAGCGGGACAGGGCTCCCGCGAACAGCGGCACCGCACGGTCGAGCGCGGCCGCCGTGCCCGGCACCGAGCCGGAGGAGAAGGCGTCGCTGGTGGTCTTGTCGTCGAGGACGACGAGGTGCCCGGCCTGCGCGGCGGGGGTGCGCGAGAGCACCGGGTCGGCGCGGATCGCGTCGGCGGTCGCGTTGATCGGGAAGACGACGGTGAGGTCGGCGGAGAGCAGGCCGACCTGCTCGCCCGAGAGCGAGACGTAGAACGAGCCGGCGGCCTGCGGGGCGAGCGCCTCGATCTGGGGCGGGGTGCGGAACCCGAGGCCGTCCATCACGTCGACGCGCGGGTCACCGGGGACGTAGGCGCCCCACTGGCCCCCGAAGAACGCGCCGACACCGGCGGTACGGCCCGCGAACTGCGGGTTGGCCGCGGTGGTGGCGCGGAACTCCTCCTCCAGGCCGGCGATCTGGCGCGCACCCTCGTCGGGCTTGCCCAGCGCGCGGGAGACCATGTCCATCTGCTGGCGCCAGGTCGTGCCGTACGCGGCGGCGAGCCCCGGCGGCGGGCCGACGGTCGGGGCGATGCGCGAGAGCGTGTCGTAGCGCTGGCGGTCGCCCGAGGAGCGGGTGTCGAGGATGAGGTCGGGGCGCAGGGCGGCGACGGCCTCGTAGTCGAGCTGCGTGGTGCCGAGGATGGTGGGCGGCGTCGTGTAGGGCGGCGACCAGGGGCCGACGCCGGTGCCGCCGAAGCCCAGCCAGTCCGAGGCACCGACGGGCTGGACGCCGAGCACGAGCGCGGTCTCCGCGTCCGACCAGCCCAGCGCCACGACCCGCTGCGGGGCTCCGGGGATGGTCACGGGGCCGAACTGGGTGTCGATCGTGGCGGGGTAGGCCGTCCCCGCGGCCGATCCGGCCGGAGCGCCACCCCCACCGGAGTCGCCGCCGCAGGCCGCGAGGACGAGCAGGAGGGTGGCGCTCGCCGCCGCGACGAGCAGGCGGCGGAGGCGGCCGACGGGGCCGGGGGACACGAGGACTCCTGACGGTGATCGGGACACGGCGGACGCTCGAAGGGTAGGCAACCCTAACGCGTTAGGCTGCACCGCGTCGTGACGGTGGGGGCTCGGGGGGACGGAGGGTGGGAGGCCGTGGTGGTGGACCCGCCGTCGTCCGGTCCGGCGCCGCCGGGTCGCCGCGCCGCGCCCTCGGCCGGCGTCACGGGCTCCGCGACCCGCGTGCTCGGCCTGCTCGCGCTCGTCGGGCTCGCCCTCCTGGTGCTGGTGGTCAGCATCGGCATCGGCTCGCGCGACATCGGGCTCGCCCAGTCCTGGTCGTTGCTGTGGGGCGGCGACGGGGGCGTGGCGGACGCGGGCACCGAGGTCGCGATCGTGCGCGAGCTCCGGGTGCCGCGGGGCCTGCTCGCGCTCGCCGTCGGTGCCGCCCTCGGGCTCTCGGGCGCGGTGATGCAGGGCCTGTCGCGCAACCCGCTCGCCGACCCGGGCCTGCTCGGGGTCAACGCCGGCGCCTCGGCCGCGGTCGTCGTCGCCATCGGGGCGTTCGGCATCGGCACCGTGGGCGGCTACGTGTGGTTCGGCTTGGCCGGCGCGGCCGTCGCCATGGTCGTCGTGCACGTGCTCGGGGCCACCGGGCGGTCGTCGGGCACGCCGGACCGGCTCGTGCTCGCCGGCGCCGCGGTCACGGCGGTGCTCATCGCGCTGGTCAACGCCGCGCTCGTGCTCACGCCGCGGGTCTTCGACGCGTTCCGGTCCTGGAACCTGGGCTCGCTGTCGGGGCGTCGCCTCGACGTGCTCCTCGCGGTCGGGCCGTTCCTCGCGGTCGGGGCCCTCGCCGCGCTCGCGATGGCCCGCGCGCTCGACACGCTCGCCCTCGGCGACCGCACCGGGCAGGCGCTCGGCCTCGACGTCGAGCGCACCCGCGTGCTCGCGGGCGCCGTCGTCACGGTCCTCGCCGGGGCGGCGACCGCCGCGGTGGGGCCGATCGCGTTCCTCGGGCTGGCCGTCCCGCACGTCGTGCGCGGAATCGTCGGCCCCAGCCATCGCTGGCTGCTGCCCTACACCGCCGTCGTGGGGGCCACCGTGCTGCTCGCCGCCGACGTCGTCGGGCGCGTCGTCGCGCCGCCCGGGGAGATCCAGGTGGCGGTCACGACGGCCGTGCTCGGCGCCCCCGTGTTCGTGGCCCTGTGCCGTCGCCGCCGGTTGGTGGGCGTGTGAGCGCCCCGCCCGCACCCCGGGTCACCGGGCGGCTCCTCCGCCTCGCCGGCGGGCGGGTGTCGTTGCGCGTCGGTCCCCGCTCGGTGGCCGTGGGCGCCCTCGCGGCCGCGGTCGTCGTCCTGGGGGCGCTCGTCTCGCTGACCACCGGCGGGTTCCCGCTGACCCTCGCCGAGATCGGCGAGACCCTCGTCGGGCAGGGCAGCCGGTCCACCGAGTTCGTCGTGCTCACCCTGCGCCTGCCGCGCCTGCTGCTCGCGGTCATGGTGGGCGGGGCGCTGGCGGTCAGCGGTGCGGTGCTGCAGAGTCTGTCCCGCAACCCGCTGGGGAGCCCGGACGTCATCGGCTTCACCACCGGCGCCTCGACGGGCGCCCTGGTCGCCATCGTCCTGCTGGGGGCGGGCACGCTCGGGACCTCGGTCGGCGCGCTGGTCGGCGGCGTCGTCACGGCGGCGGCCGTCGTGGCGCTGTCGGCGGGGCGTGGCACCCAGGGCCTGCGGATGGTGCTCATCGGGATCGGTATCGGCGCGATGCTGCTGTCGGTGAACGGCTGGTTGGTCACCACGGCCGTGCTGCAGACCGCGGTCGAGGCCCAGACGTGGCTGCTCGGCGATCTCGGCAACCGTGGGTGGCCGCAGGTGGTGGCCCTGGCCGTCGCGCTCGTCGTGCTGCTGCCCGTGGTGTTCGCCCTGGCCCGGGCCCTCGCGTTGCTCGAGCTCGGCGACCGGCCGGCCGGTGCCCTCGGCATCGACGTCGGCCGCACCCGCACGGTGCTCCTGATCGCCGCCGTGGGCCTCGCCGCGGCCGCGACCGCCGCCGCGGGCCCGATCCCGTTCCTCGCCCTCGCCGCGCCGCAGATCGCGCGAGCGGCCACCCGGGCGGCCACCCCGGTCCTCCTGCCGAGCGCCCTGGTCGGGGCGGCCCTGCTGGTGGCCGGCGACCTGGCGGTCACCCGCCTGTTCGCCCCCGTGCCGCTGCCGGTGGGCGTCGCGACCGGGCTCATCGGCGGGCTCTACCTCGTCGTGCTGCTGGTACGCACGTGGCGGGGGAGCACGACGTGACGAGTCCCGACCCCGGCAGGAGTGCCATGACCCGCCTGCTCGCCCAGGGCGTGACCCTCGGCTACGAGGGCCGCACGGTGGCCCACGACCTCTCGGTGACGGTCCCCGACGACTCGTTCACCGTGATCATCGGACCGAACGCGTGCGGAAAGTCGACGCTGCTCGCCGCGCTGGCGCGGGTGCTCACGCCGGCCGCGGGCTCGGTCCTGCTCGACGGCCGCGAGATCGCGGGCTACCGCTCCAAGGAGGTCGCGCGCCGCCTCGGGCTGCTGCCCCAGACCGCCACCGCCCCGGGCGGCATCACCGTCGGCGACCTCGTCGCCCGCGGGCGCTACCCCCACCAGCGGCTGCTCAGGCAGTGGTCCGACGCCGACGAGGTGGCCGTCGCCGAGGCCATGGCGCTCACCGGCGTCGCCGACCTCGCCCCGCGCCTGGTCGACGAGCTCTCCGGCGGCCAGCGCCAACGCGTGTGGATCGCGATGGCCCTGGCGCAGGAGACGCCGATCCTGCTCCTCGACGAGCCGACCACCTACCTCGACATCTCCACCCAGGTCGACGTCCTCGAGCTCTGCGCGCGCCTGCACGCCGAGGTCGGACGGACGCTCGTCGCCGTGTTGCACGACCTCAACCAGGCCGCGCGCTACGCCACCCACCTCGTCGCCCTGCGCAGGGGCGGGACCGTGGCGGCCACGGGGACGCCCGAGGAGGTCATCACCGAGGACCTGGTCGGTGACGTCTTCGGGCTCGCCTGCCGCGTCCTGCCCGACCCCGAGACCGGGACGCCGATGGTCGTGCCCCGCCGTCCGCTGCGCCCGGGACCGGGGGCGGTGGCCGGCCGGGGTGTGGGCGACGGGGTCCCGGCGGTGGGCGGGTAGCGTTCCCGCGCGATGAACGAGCACTTCGTGGTGCGCGGCTCGGGCCCGCTGGCCGGGGCGGTCGACGTGGTCGGCGCCAAGAACAGCGTGCTCAAGCTGATGGCGGCGGCGCTGCTCGCCGAGGGGCGGACCGTCCTCACGAACTGCCCGGAGATCCTCGACGTGCCGCTGATGGCCGACGTCCTGCGCAGCCTCGGCTGCGCGGTGGCCGTCGCCGGCGACACGGTGACGATCGACGTGCCGGCCGAGCTGACCCCGGAGGCCGACTACCGCTCGGTGTCGCGGCTGCGGGCCTCGGTGTGCGTGCTGGGCCCGCTGGTGGCCCGCTGCCGGCGCGCCGTGGTGCCCCTGCCCGGCGGCGACGCGATCGGCTCGCGGCCCCTCGACATGCACCAGGCGGGCCTGCGCCTGCTCGGCGCGTCGAGCGAGATCTCCCACGGCTGCGTCGTCGCGGGTGCCGAGACGCTGCGCGGCGCGCAGATCTGGCTCGACTTCCCCAGCGTCGGGGCCACCGAGAACATCCTCATGGCCGCGGTGTTCGCCGAGGGCACCACGGTGATCGACAACGCCGCGCGCGAGCCCGAGATCGTCGACCTCGTGACGATGCTCCAGCAGATGGGCGCCAAGATCGAGGGCGGCGGCACCTCCACGCTCACCGTCCACGGCGGCGCGGCCCTCACGCCGACGACCCACCGCGTCATCGGCGACCGGATCGTGGGCGCGACCTGGGGGTTCGCCGCGGCGATGGCCGGCGGCGACGTCACCGTGCGCGGCGTCGACCCGCACCACCTCGACCTCGTGCTCGACCGCCTTGGGCAGGCCGGGGCCGAGGTCACGACGCACCCCGACGGCTTCCGGGTCGTGATGGCGGGCCGGCCGCGGTCGGTGGACTGGGTGACGCTGCCCTACCCGGGCTTCGCCACCGACCTCCAGCCCATGGCGATCGCCCTCTCGGCGATCTCCGAGGGCACCTCGATGATCACCGAGAACGTCTTCGAGGGCCGGTTCCGGTTCGTCGAGGAGATGGTCCGGCTCGGCGCCGACGCGCGCACCGACGGCCACCACGCCGTCGTGCGCGGCGTGCGCCGCCTGTCGTCGGCCCCGGTGTGGGCCTCGGACATCCGCGCCGGTGCCGGCCTCGTGCTCGCCGGGCTGTGCGCCGACGGCGAGACCGAGGTGTGGGACGTCGCCCACATCGACCGCGGCTACCCGCTGTTCGTCGAGAACCTCGCCGCCCTCGGCGGCGACATCGAGCGGATCGTCGCCCCGCCGGTGCGCTGAGCGCCCGCGCGGAGCGGGGCCGAGGCCCGGCGCCACCGCCCGTGGACGGCCCGGCCGGACGTCGACCGAGACCTGCTCGACGTACCCGTCCATCGCCGTCGGGTACGCCCGCCGGTCGTCAGGTGCGGCGCAGCACCACGCGCGCGTCGTCGGCGTCGGCGGGGAAGGCCAGCAACCGCCAGCCCTCCACGCCGCGGCTGACGGTGACGCGCACCCGCTCGCGCGCGAGCTTGGCCACGAGCACGTCCGCGGCCTCGCGGGTGGGCACCACGGCGACCGTCTCGAGCAGCCCCAGGTCGCCGTGCTCGTCGGGCACGGCGCCCTGCGGGCCGCGGCCGAACGTGTAGCGCAGCAGCCCGGCGAGCAGGAGGACGACGGCGATCGCCATGAAGATCTCGCCGACCGACCCGACCATGCGGCGACCTCCCGACCCGGCGCTGCCGTGCGCCGTGCGGCACCGGCCCCTGGGCGGCCCGGCATCGCGCTGTGCGCCACCCCATCCTGACCGATCCTGTGGGCGACGGCATCCGACGTGTGTCACGCTCCGCTGCCCGCCGGCATGACCCGCCGGTAGATTCCCCGCGTCAGCCACCTTCGACGGTGCCGACGACGCGGAGGTTCGACGTGCCCTACCCCAGCGACGACGCCCGGGACCGACCCTGGGTCATGCGCACCTACGCCGGCCACTCGTCGGCGCGCGCGTCGAACGAGCTGTACCGGCGCAACATCTCCAAGGGCCAGACCGGGCTGTCGGTGGCGTTCGACCTGCCCACGCAGACCGGCTACGACCCCGACCACGAGCTCGCCCGCGGCGAGGTCGGCAAGGTCGGCGTGCCGGTGTCGCACATCGGGGACATGCGGGCGCTGTTCGACCAGATCCCGCTCAACGAGGCCAACACCTCGATGACGATCAACGCGACGGCGATGTGGATGCTCGCGCTCTACGTCACCGTCGCCGACGAGCAGGCCACCGAGGCCGGGCTCGACGTCGAGGAGGTGCGCGCCAAGCTCGCGGGCACCACGCAGAACGACATCGTCAAGGAGTACCTCTCACGCGGGACCTACGCGTTCCCGCCCGCACCGAGCGTCCGACTGATCACCGACATGATCGCCTGGACGTACACGAACGTCCCGAAGTGGAACCCGATCAACATCTGCAGCTACCACCTGCAGGAGGCCGGGGCGACGCCGACGCAGGAGGTCGCGTACACGCTGTCGACGGCGATCGCCGTGCTCGACGCCGTGCGCGACTCGGGGCAGGTGCCCCCGGAGCGGTTCCCCCAGGTCGTGGGGCGCATCTCGTTCTTCGTCAACGCGGGGCTGCACTTCATCGAGGAGATCGCCAAGCTGCGGGCGTTCGCCCAGCTCTGGGACGAGCTCTGCCGCGAGCGCTACGGCGTCGAGGACCCGAAGCTGCGCCGGTTCCGCTACGGGGTGCAGGTCAACTCGCTGGGCCTCACCGAGGCGCAGCCGGAGAACAACGTCCAGCGCATCGTGCTGGAGATGCTCGCGGTGACGCTCTCGCGCGACGCCCGCGCCCGCGCCGTGCAGCTCCCGGCGTGGAACGAGGCGCTGGGCCTGCCGCGGCCCTGGGACCAACAGTGGGCGCTGCGGATGCAGCAGGTGCTGGCCTACGAGACCGACCTGCTCGACTACGACGACGTCTTCGCCGGCTCGCACGTCATGGAGGCCAAGACGGCCTCGATCGTCGAGGGCGCCCGCGCCGAGATGGCGAAGGTGGCCGAGATGGGCGGCGCGGTGCCCGCGGTCGACTCCGGCTACATGAAGTCGCAGCTGGTGTCGTCGCTGGCCCAGCGGCGCATGCGCCTGGAGTCCGGTGAGGACATCGTCGTCGGGGTCAACAAGTTCACGTCCACCGAGCCCAGCCCGCTGCAGGCCGAGGGTGCCGAGGCGATCTTCACCGTCGAGAGGTCGGTGGAGGACGAGGCGTGCCGCGCGGTGCAGGAGTGGCGGGCCGCGCGCGACCAGGAGGCCGCCGACGCCGCGCTCGCCCGCCTGCGCGAGACCGCGGCGACCGACGAGAACCTCATGGAGGCCACGCTGGCCTGCGCCCGCGCCGGCGTGACCACCGGCGAGTGGTCCGCCGCCCTGCGCGACGTCTTCGGCTCCTACCGGGCGCCCACGGGGGTGTCGGCGGCGTCCTCGGGCTCCGGCGAGGCGCCCGAGGAGCTCGCCGCGATCCGCGACCGCGTGCGGCGCACGGCCGAGGAGATGGGCACGTCGGCGCTGCGCATGCTGGTGGGCAAGCCGGGCCTCGACGGGCACTCCAACGGCGCCGAGCAGATCGCCGTGCGCGCCCGCGACGCCGGCTTCGAGGTGATCTACCAGGGCATCCGCCTCACGCCGGCCGAGATCGTCGCGGCCGCCGTGCAGGAGGGCGTGCACGTGGTGGGGCTGTCGGTGCTCTCGGGCTCCCACCTCGAGGTCGTGCCCGCCGTGCTCGACGGGCTGGCCCGCGCCGGCGCCGAGGACGTCCCCGTCGTCGTCGGCGGCATCATCCCGCCCGACGACGCCGAGCAGCTGCACCGCCTCGGCGTGCACCGCGTCGTCACGCCGAAGACGTACTCGCTGACCGGGATCATGGGCGAGTTCGTCGACGTCGTGCGCGAGGTGAACGGCCTGGACGCCGCGGCGTCCTCCCCGGCGCCGGTCGCGGGGAGCTGACGGGGCCGCTCCCGGTCCGGCTCAGCCCGGGAGGCGGTCGAGGAAGCCGTGGACGGTGGCCAGGCGGCCGTCCGCGGCGACCCGGGCGACGTCGAAGCCGATCACCACCGGCTCGCCGCCGGCCGGCCCCAGGTGCCAGGTGAAGCGGACGACGTCGTGGTGGGCGTCGAGCTGCTCGCCGGGCGAGAACACCAGGCCCGCGAACTGCTCCTGCGCGCCGGCGATCAACGCGTCGACCCCGTCGTGACCGGCGACGTCGGCGAGCGGGTCGACGTAGCGCACGTCCGGGGTGAACACCGCGGCGACGGCCTCGCGGCGCGCGGCCGGGTCGGTGGCGTTCCAGGCGGCGAGGTAGCGGTCGACGAGGGCGGCGGTGTCGGTGGTGCCGCTGGTGCCGGTGATGTCGCTGGTGGCGCTCGTGGTCATCGGGTCCTCCCGGGGTCGTGGCGGTCGGGACGAACCCTCGCCGGGCGCCGGTGCGCGGTCGATGACCTCGTGGGTCATGGACGATCAGCACGGTGCACGCGAGGCTCGCCGGCATGAGCGAGGACCTGGTCGCGTCCATGCCGTTCGCCGCGGGGCTCGGGATCCGGTTGGAGACCGCCGGCGCCGACGAGACCGTCGCGGTGCTGCCCTGGTCGGACGCGCACACCACCGCCGGGGGGCTGCTGCACGGCGGGGCGCTGATGACGCTCGCCGACACGGCCGGCGCGGTCTGCGCCTTCCTCGGGCTGCCCGCGGGCGCGCGCACGGCGACGACGCAGTCGGGCACGCACCTGCTGCGGGCGGTGTCGGGCGGCGAGGTCCGCGCGGCCGCCCGTCCCGTGCACGTCGGGCGCACGCAGGTGGTGGTGCAGACCGACGTCACCGACGAGCGCGGGCGGCTCGTCGCGCGGACGACGCAGACGCAGGCGATCATCCCGGGCTGACCGTGGCCTTCCGCTGGCCGGGAAGCCCGGTCCGGCCCGGGACGCGGCGCGCCACGATCACCGCGACACCCCCGCGGACGGCCGGGGTGGCCGAGCCCCGGAGGTCGGAGATGCCGCGCCCCACCCTGCTCCTCGTCCACGGCGCCTGGCACGGCTCCTGGTTCTGGCGGCCGCTGGTCGACGAGCTCGGGGAGTTCGACGTCCGCACCGTCGACCTGCCCAGCTGCACCGGCGGCCCGGACGAGCTCGGCGACCTGCAGGACGACGCGGACGCGGTCCGGACGGCGCTGTCCGGCATCGACGGCCCGGTGGTCGTCGTCGCGCACTCCTACGGCGGGCTGCCGGTCTCCGAGGCGGCCGCGGCGCCGGTCACGCACATCGTCTACCTGTGCGCCTTCATGCTGGACGCCGGGGAGTCGCTGTTGGCGGCGGCCGGGGGCACCCCGCCGCCGTGGTGGGAGGTGCACGAGCGGCACATCGTCGCGCGGACGCCCGAGGCGGTCTTCTACAACGACCTGGACCCCGCGACCGCGGCCGAGGCGGCCGGACGTCTCGGACTGCTCAGCCGGGCCGCCACCGAGACGCCGCTCACCCGTGCCGCCTGGCACGACATCCCGAGCACCTACGTCGTCTGCGACCGGGACGCGGCCATCCCGTCGTTCGCCCAGGAGGCGATGGCGCAGCGCGCCGGGACCGTCGTGCACCTCGACGCCGGCCACTCGGCCGCGATGTCGCGTCCGGGCGACGTGGCCGCGGTGGTGCGCACGGCTGCGGCGTCCTGAGACGACGGCGTCACTCGTCCTCGTCGTCCTTCGTGGCGCCGCGCTTCTTGAGGAAGCCGAAGCCGGGGATGCCGTCGATGGCCTGGCGCAGGTCCTTGGTGACGTCGAGCAGCTCGTGCAGGTCCGGGCCCACGCGGTCGAGGGTCGCGAGGATCGGCATGATGTCGGTGACCATGTGCTCGGTGAACTGCGGTACCTGGTCGACCAGCTTGATCGCCGCGTCGATCTCCTCCTCACTGAGCTCCTCGACGAAGCGCCCCGCCAGCGGCGCCCCGCGCTCGAGCATCGGGCGGTAGAGGTCGAGCAGCTCCTGCGCCGAGCGGCTGGTGGCCCCGGCGCCCTCGAGGAGCGTGCGCGCGCCGTCGCTGATCTCGCGGATGTCGCCGATGGCCCCGTCCGCGCCCGTGGTGATCGTGCGGGCCGACTCGACGACCTCGTTCGCGCCGCTCGTGATCGACCGCGCCGAGGTGACGACCTCCTCGGCGCCGCTGGTGATCGAGCGGGCGGAGCCGACGACCTCCTCGGCGCCGCTGGTGATCGAGCGGGCGGAGCCGACGACCTCCTCGGCGCCGCTGGTGATCGAGCGGGCGGAGCCGACCACCTCTTCGGCGCCGCTGGTGATGCGCCGGGCGGA
>Ga0196958_10000736_pt1 | contig 10701 bp, 9 predicted proteins | sample S1v_10metaG_FD_148654 | JGI IMG/M metagenome (GOLD analysis project Ga0196958, IMG submission 148654) | Soil microbial communities from Anza Borrego desert, Southern California, United States - S1+v_10 | ecosystem: Environmental > Terrestrial > Soil > Desert | place: USA: California | collected...
CCTATCGAGCTCATCCATGTCGACGGCATAGTTACGGGCCTCGTCGTAGCTGATGGTGCCACTGTGTACCAAGGTAGCCAAAGTCTTATCCATAGACTGCATGCCGAACTCAGCACCAGTCTGAATAACAGCCTCAAGCTGGTGGGTCTTGCCTTCGCGGATAATGTTACGAACCGCTGGTGTGGCCACCAAGATTTCTGCAGCTGCCACGCGGCCACCACCAATGGCAGGCACCAGGCGTTGTGAGGTGATAGACATAAGAATATTAGAAAGCTGCGAACGAATTTGGGGCTGTTGGTGCGGCGGAAAGACGTCAATCATACGGTCAATACTCTGTGCGGCACTGTTGGTGTGCAGTGTAGCGAATACCAAGTGCCCTGTTTCGGCGATAGTAATAGCTGAAGCAATGGTTTCAAGGTCGCGCATCTCACCAATGAGCACTACGTCTGGGTCTTCACGCAATGCAGAACGCAAGGCTGCAGAGAAGGAATAGGTGTCGTAGTGTACTTCACGCTGCACAATAACAGACTTCTTGGAACGGTGCGTATACTCGATAGGATCCTCGATGGTAATGATGTGCTCCGAGCGCTCGGTGTTTATCTTGTGAATCATTGCAGCCAAGGTCGTGGACTTGCCAGAACCCGTTGGACCGGTCACCAATACAAGACCGCGCGGGTATTCGGCAAATTTATTAACAATGGGCGGCATGCCCAATTGCTCAATTGTCATGATTTCATTGGTAATAAGTCGTAAAGCTGCGGCCAAGTTACCGCGCTCGTGGAATGCGTTGACACGGAAACGGCCTAGGTCACCGAATGCAAAGCTGAAGTCAAACTCTTTATCCTTGAGCAGAATCTGTTTTTGATCTTCATCCAATATGGCGAATACGAGCGCCTCAACAGCTTCATCGCTGAGTATCTCTGCACCGTTAACTGGCGTTAAGGCGCCATCTATGCGAAGCATAGGGGGCAAGCCTACCTGTAAGTGAAGGTCAGAAGCTTTCTTCTTTATCACCTCCTCCAGGAGTATTTCGATTCTTGGCGTTCCCTGCATTTGATTAGTCCACCCTTTACTTGTTCTTTACGCGTTGTCGGCGGCTGCCACGCGATTTATCTCTGTTAGTGTTGTCCGTCCTGCCAAGGCCTTCATATAGCCATCTTCGCGCATGGTTACCATGCCCTGCTGGATTGCCATCTTCTGAATCTCGGCACTGGTGGCCCGCTTAAGGATAAGTTGCTGTATTTCTGGGGTAATATTGAATACCTCGTATACACCCATTCTACCCTTGTAACCGCCGGGGGTTTCGGGACTATCCTTTCCCTTAGTTAAAGTATAAGCGTTTTGGTTGCCTAGAGGCAAGGTTTCATAGCCAAGATCCTCGGCAACCTTCTGCATTTCCTCTTTGGTTTTAGGCAAAAGATGAGCCAAAGTCTTCTTGATAGCCTCAGTTTCTATTTTGTCCGACTCATACGTCTCTTTTTCACCCGCTAAGCGACGTACCAAACGCTGGCCAATAACTGTTCGGACCGTGGAGGCGATAAGGAATGGTTCGATGTCCATATCAAGGAGACGTGGCAAAATACCGGCAGCTGAGTTGGTGTGGAGCGTGCTGAACACTAAGTGACCAGTCAGTGCCGCCTGCACGGCAAGCTCTGCCGTTTCTTTATCACGGATCTCCCCTACCATCACGACGTCGGGGTCCTGACGCAAGATAGAACGTAGCCCATTGGCAAACGTTAGCCCCACCTCAGCGTTTACCTGAATCTGGTTGATACCCTCCATCTTGTATTCAACAGGGTCTTCGAGGGTAACAATGTTAATCGAATCGCTTTTTACCTCATTCAGCAAAGCATACAGTGAGGTAGACTTACCGGAACCGGTAGGACCGGAAGTGAGGATCATACCACTGGTACTCTTGATACCGTCACGAATAGTACGGAGTGCCCGCCCCGTGTAACCCATGTCCTCCAGATTCAAGCTCGTACCGCTTTTATCAAGCAAACGGATAACCACCTGCTCTCCCCAAATAACTGGCGAGATAGCGATACGAAGGTCGATAGCCTTACCGCCAACATTAATACTGAACTCACCGTCTTGAGGAACCCGGTGCTCATCAATCTTGAGGTTAGCCAAGATCTTGATACGCGAAATAAGTGGCGGCTCGGTGCTCTTGGGAAGTCTGAGCACTTCGCGCAGGATACCATCTATACGACAGCGTATCTTGAGCGAATCAATAAGTGGTTCGATGTGTACGTCACTTGCCCCATTCTTTGCCGCATATTCCAAGATAGTAGAAAGTGCCTTACTAATCGGCGAGTCCTGCACGATTGTCTTGAAATTCTTGGTATCAGTATTGATGGTCGGACCCTGCTGCCTCTTGGACTGCTCTACTTCGGCGTTCGTGGCAGGTACGCCAATATCACCGATTTCGGCCATTTGCTTCATGTCGCCCTGGTACTGACGAAGCACATTGCGAATACCAGATTCACTGGCAGCGTACACCTTGACCGGACGGCCGATCTTGTTGGATAGGAAGTCTACGGCCTGTACGTTATCGGCGTCCAGCATAGCTACCACGAGGCGGTTCTGCATTTCACCCAGTGGCACTGCCATGTAGCGCTCAGCAATCTCCTGAGGCAACAGTTCGAGCACCTCTGGATCAATTGTCGCACCCGAAAGGTTGACGTAAGGCACCTTGGCGACATGTGCGATAGCCTTGGTAAGGGCCTCGTCTGGCACAACCCCGCCCGTTGTTAGAAAGCTCAAGAAAGGCGTTTTTTCTTGTTCCGCCTTATCTTTGAGTTCAACTAACTGCTCGGCAGTGAGTACTCCTTCTTTGACAAGAGTATCCTCAACCTGCTTTTGGGCTGCGGTAGACAATACGCTCATAGGTTTATTATAGCTCGCTTACGCTTATTGTCCTGAAACAAATGGGTTAGGATTGTTGTTATCACCAATCTCGATGAGCTGCGTTGGGTCAACTGACTGAGCATTAAAGTACTTGTTGCTTGGTGGAGAAAAGTCAGAAGTGATAACGTCCACTTTTTCGGCTTTTTGCTCACGATCAGCAGGCTTGGCAAATATCATACCGGATACGATAAACGATATGACACCGCTCACAATAGCTATCACGGCAATGAGGGCAATGTCTTTTTGTTTCATTACTTTACTACCTCACTCTTAATGTTCAGGCTCTTTTCTGGCTGGTAGTACGTTTGGGCGATAATTATGGCATTCATACTGCCGTCGCTGCCGGTTATCTCAACCTTCTGCACGTCGATGGGTCGGATAGAGCGTTCAAAGACATCGACAAGCGCCTTAATGCCGTCATATGAACCACCAACTTCTACCTGGAATGGTATAGCTACCGGCGCGGGAGTCACGCTCGACTGGTTTGCAGACTGTGCAACTTCGTCGTCGGTACCGCCAATGGACACAATCTTGAGGCCTTGATCGGTAATCAGCTTCTCAAGGCTGGTCGCTAATGCCGGGAAGTCATACTTGCTGGGCAATGCGTCAAGAATAATCTTGGCGTTATCACCATCTTGTGGACCGGAGCCATCAGGATTGCCGCCTAATACGTTTTGCGGAGTGTTCACAAATGATTTGTACGAAGATACCAGCGTATCGCGAGCATTCAAGTCGCTCTGTAAGGTAGAGAGTGCCTTTTTCTTTTCGGCAATCACCCTATTCTGATAGGTGGCCTGCCCGATTAGGGTATTGCAGGCTACCGCTGAGAAGATAACGACAAATGCTGCGATACCCGTAGACCAGACAATACGGCTGTTTGCCTTGGTGATAAGTGAGCGTTTGGTGAATGAACCTGTTTTTGCCATATCTTTATTGTCCTTCTACCTGAAACAGGGCGTCAGGTTTATCAACTTCCGAGCGTGTGCTGATGATACTTGGCACGGAGAGTTCGGGCTCTGCGGTGCCGGTGAATATAATGGGGTCGAATGTGAAGGTTATGCTGTACGAGGTGCTTTCGCTGTCCCGGCTAAAACTAGCCAGTACGACATTGGTGAAAGCATTCTTTTTGGAGCTGTCAGCTTCGGTAGAGTACTGCGTAAATTTGAGGTTGTCGGTAAAGGTGTTGACCGATGTCAGTGATGTAGCATTACCGCTCACCTCGAGCGTATTGAGCTCAAGATCAAGCACCAGATTTGAGATACTCGTGTCTGAAGGTGTCAGCCGTGAAAGATAGTCATACAGCCGTGATGAAACAGCCTTCTGATCGTGTAAGGCTGGCAACGCATTCAGCTGATTTTGCACCGTAAGTATTTTTGTCAGGTCCTTTGTGCTTTTCAGTTCGTCACTGGCTACCTTGATGTCGCCGTTCAGGTCACTTAAGCTTTTCTTCTGTAGGCCATGAACAACAGCAAGTAACAGTACGAGTACTGTTACGGCAGTGATAACCGCGACGATTGATGCCAGTACTACTGCATGCTCTTGGCGCTTTGCCTTAAGGTACTGGATTTTAATGTCAGGGAGGAGGTTAAACTGGATCATTCTACGCGCTCCGCAAGGCCGGCTGCTACACCGAAGTGGTTAGATACTGCTAAAAGCTCATTCTGGCGATCTGGTGAGAATGAGACATTACGCCAAGCGTTTCCAATCTCCACCTCAATACCAAACTTGTTCGCAAGGAATAGTGGAAACTCGGGTAATGCTGAGGCGCCACCGGTTACGATAATACGGCTAATGCGCGTATCGCCGTAACGGCTTTGGAAGAACTTTATCGACTTATCAACCTCTGTCGTCAGGATGTCAACCGTGCTGATAATGGCATCGTAGATACGCCCCTCAAGCTTGTCTTTGCCAAGCCCGAACTTGAATACGAACTGGCGAGCCTGCTTGTCCTCGATGTTGAGGTTCTGGGCTGCTGCGCGGATAATTGCCTCTGCACCGGTTGGAATAGAACGGGTCAAGCGTGGTGCGCCGTTCATGGTAATAGCCAAGTCAGTTGTTTTGCTGCCAATATCCAAAACCATTTGAGGCCCTAAGCCATCTTGGGCAATAAGTGCTCGTGTCAGCGCCAGGTTGTCCGGCTCAAACGCGATAACTTCCAGGCCAATAGATTCCAACAAGTCCAGGCGTTGCTCTACAAAGTCATTTTCTACGCTCGAAAGGAGCACTTCTACCTTGGTCTTGTCCTTCGGGGAGTCGCCAATAACTGCCCAGTCAATCTTGGACTTATCAAGAGGCGTAGGAATAAGCGAGTCTGCCTGGTACCGAATAGCCTTAGCCAGTTCTGCTGGCGGCAGACGATCGAAGTCAACGACAGCAGTAAAAACCCGCTGGGATGGAATGCCGACCGCCACATTGCGTGTGGTCATGCGGGCCTGCCCTAGCAAATCTTTTATAACCTGTGCCAGCTTTTGCTGGTCGGCTTTAGAATCACTTAGTACCAGTTTGCTGTCTACAGGTACGTAAGCATATTTAACTAGTGTCTTTACCGAACCGCTACCATGCAATTCCACTAACCGAACGGCGGTAGTGCCGATATCGAGACCGAAGAACGAAGAAACCCCACTCAGTATGCTCATGTTACTCAAATTATAGCATAAGCAAGATGTATTGCTGCAAGCTTTTTACAAGATTGGCGGCAGGCTGGATATAGCGTCGTAGCTGCTTGTTTGCCCTGCTGATGGCGGCTGGGCGATCCAGTTAGCGGGGCTGTAGACAAACTCTTCAGCAATAGCATTGCTACCAGCTGCTTCACCCGAGGTGCTCTGCTTGAGCGAACCATGCGTACGCTGGAAGTCTACCCTGTTAGCCGTAAAGGAGCCGTTGATCGTCAGCTTGTCGTCGCACTGCGTGTACATGGTGCCACCAAGTGGCAGCTGTGTTGGGTTGACTACCTCTGCTTGGTTTGCAGGGGGCTTGGTGCAGGTATAGATGATACCGCCGCCACTGGTTGTTCCATCACCAAGTGACACATAGTTACCGTCAAGACGAGTAACGCCACTGTCGATAAAGATATTACCCTTTACTACCAGCAGGAATTGCGGAATGCTACTAAGGTTCCAGCTACCGGTATATTCAATGTTACCGGTGATGCGCACATCACCGTCAACGTACAGTACGCTCCGTTGATTAGGATTGATGTTGCCGCTAATGGCTATATTCGTGTTGGGACTGCTAGCGTATATACCCGTGGTCATATTAGTTATGCCTGCAAAGGACTGCGTAGTAGCAGGCTTGTCTGCCCAGTAATCCCTGATACAAGGTGCAGCGCCAGGGCCGAAACTACCGCCAAAATTACCTGTTGCTGTATTAGCTGAAGTATTGGCGAAGGAGAGCGATGCGGGTGCTGGCGCACTGCTGCCCGCCCGCTGGGCAGAAGCAAAGTCTCCGATACGGTTCAATGCTTGCACTGCGTATTGGGCGCCGGCACCAGCAAAGCCGTCGGCACTGCGTTTGTTCCAGGCCATAACCTGCGCATTAGCGTTGGTCGAACAAGTTCCAGGAGCTGTTTCAAGTCCACCACCAGCAAGTACATCGCCACCGAACACTTTTAAGTATGGCCGGGCAACGACACGGATACATGACTCCACCCCCTGTGCGCCACCCCCATATGAAGCAGGATTCACAAAGAACGAGCGGCAATGCGTCGTGTTAGCGGCTGCAGTAATCGTTTCGGTTACCAGGTTAGTATTACCGACAGCAAAGGTACGCGGGCAGCCGGTACTGGGTTGCGTGTATCCCCCGGGGAACGAAGCGCTATCGATGGGGTTTGGCGCTGCATAGGAACCCGCCCTATCTATCCTGTATATGGTGCAGGACGTGCTCTGACTAATAGTTGGCCCGTTGTTATCTACGACGTAGGTATAGGCGATGCTATCCCCCACCTCAGCAGTACCACCGGATGGTGCTGCGCCGTTCACTGTCACATTAATCATGGGATTAAGATCAAAGTTATAGACGACTGTTAAACAACGTTCCACTGCATACTGGCTACTGCCCGATACGTGGGTATCGGGAGTGAACCACAACTGTCTACATATTTGGCTTCCAGGCGCCGCATTACTCGGGACGGTAAAGTTCTCTACTTGGATATTGAGCTTTTCTGTTCCCGCAGCAAAGACACCGGCGTTACCACTGAACAAGATGGTCGAGTCACGGTATACGCGCCATGCAACAGTATCCGGTGACGTAGAGTTAGGACCGGAGTTGTTGTTAAGGTTGTGGCGCCATACCACCTGATCACCAGGGGCGACATTGCCGGAAATGACCGGAGAACCACCATTAATACTGGCTGTGGTGTTACCATACATATTGAATTCTGGAGTGTTTGGCACGGGACCCAGATTGCCGGTACCGACAGGGTTGGCGCACTCCCACTTGATGGCATAGACCACTTGGTTGCTCATGTTACGGAATACGATCGCCGGCTTAGTACCGTTCTCGTCATAAAAGGCGTCGTCATTCGGATTACTACCGCCGCCATCAGTCGCCTGCCAGTAGCTGTTGATGGTAAAACTGTAGTTTATACGCCAACTAACTTTGCCGTGTGAATCAAGATAGCGGACACGGGACTCCCAGTCAGCTATTTGGGCAGCTGTTGGCGGACGTGAGCGAGCGCTCGTGCTCGATCCCAGCATCGTGTGAATAATAAATGCTGCACCTGTCTTGTCACGCGCGTCACCACTACCGTTTTGGTCAATATCAAGCTTGGTGTGTTTAATAAAGGTGATGAAGCTGTCAGCGTCATTCACATCGGGTCGAATAGACTCACCATCGTAGACAGGCCGTAAGACCTCGGACCCCATATCGTCGTTGGCGTTGGTAAAGTAGCCATTGTGCTCGCCACGGCCATGAATACCGCCGCTCGGGTATGCAGCAAATGACGCCGAAGCGCCGTAACCAGCTAAGAATGCACCAATGGCGCCTGCTAATAACAAAAACTTTTTCATTGCTAGCTCTGCCCCCCAAGCTGTTCAATTTTGCGTTCAGCGTCAGCCTTGTAGCGATTTTGCATTGGCGAATCAGGTATGAGTGGGATGGATTTCTTGTAGTACTCTACCGCTTTAGCCTTGTTACCGGTCTCTTCATACATACTAGCGAGCAATGACACAATTTCGTATGTTTCACTGACCTGCTCCGCCTGCAGGTATGATGCGATAGCAGCAGTCGTATCCTTTTTATCGGAATGGGCGTTGCCCTGCTGGATGTACAGCTGGTACTTCTCAGTTTTTGACACCCCATCGTCAGCCAGAGCGTCATCAATCTTTTTGAGTGAGCCCTCGGCATCACCTGCTACACGCAGGTTCTGCGCATCTTCAACATCCTCCGGGAGCGGCTCTCCCTTGAAGGAAGTAATTGGCTTCGGATCAGTATTGTTGTCTTGCAAATAGCGGAAGCCAAAGCCAGCCCCACCTGCAACTATAAGAACCCCCAATACGCCAAGTACTGAGAGTATAACTTTCTTGTTCGGACGAAATTTATCCATGTCACCCATACCGTTAGTGCTTTTACACTACTATAGCGCACTATGGGCAATTACACCAAGCCCGTGCAGAAACATCGGACTTTTATGTTGGGGGCTAAGGTTACGTGGCTAAATGTCCTTGCCTACTGACTATGGGAGGGTGATGTGTGGCGTATCAAATGCGGCCATAGCAGGCGTATAGGCTGCACTCCACGGATCTTGAGTGGCTAGTATCTGTTCGGCTGTGGCGCCTGTGTATTCCGGTGAAACATGTGCAGCTTCGGCTAGAACAGTAAAGTTTTGCTTAATAAGCGACTGCACCTGCGCGTAATCATACGTTTTATGGGTATCGCTCGCTGCACCAATAGTTTCAGTTACGCGTATCTCATTATAGTATGACCATACTCCGCTATTTACATCGAACTTCATGTAATGAGGACTGTCTTCGGAGGGCTCCATAAGTCTGTTTCCCCGCCAATCAAAGAGGCCGTCTACGGCTATCGCCTCCGTCATGTCGTCGCCACGGTCAAGTTTAGTTGCCGCCTCTTGTGCCGCCTGCACTCCTCGGGCATTCCAATACTCAACAGATATGTATCCGTGATTGCGCAACTGCGGATTTCTTTTGATGCTGATTGCAATTTGGCCGCCACTTTCTGTGTCGGCCACAATTTTAGGGTTCACAACCCGCTCACGCATATCCTCCGCTTGAGGCCCGGGCTTCAGCTGCATAAGGTGTGCTACATGCCCTCGCAACTCAGACACCTCGGCTCGGAGCTTGGTGCGCTCCTGCTTATCATTTTGTGCCAGGGCTTCCTGCAATTCTTGTTTGCGGCGGAATAACTTCATATATTAATTATACCATAATATATCTTCTTTGTCCATATATACAATTGTCTCATATGCTGGGAGTCGCCAGTCCGGAGATTGTTTTACTTACTGCTTCACCTCTGTTAAAATAGAGTAAATATGAGTGCACTTACTATCGGCATAGTGAAGTTTTAACCCAACTTCCCTTCGAGCTGAAAGTGACGATGCCGGAACCGAAAAGCGGGCGCGGCTACTCCAATATTTACATCGCAGAAATAAACAAAGAATTGTGGCAAGCAAAAAGCACTGACAAATAGCCAGTGCTTTTATATTTTTAGAGTTGCAGCCTAGAGAGCTTGTAGCAACAGTTCGATTGCCTGGCCTTGGTAGACTGGCTCTTTTTCTGTGTTGCGGTAGCTGTGGTCAGCCTGAGGGACTTCGATGACGTTAGCACTGATGCTAGACGAAGTGAGCTCTTCTTCGACAGCAGCCGCATTACCGAAACGGTCGTTTTCACCCTGGATTACAGCACGGAGGTTATTCGCGAGAGCTGAGGTCTTTACGCTGCCAAGAACATAGCCAAGTACAACAACTTCTACATCGCTTGCAGGGTGTTGTTCGAGCCAGTAACTGGTCGTGATGCCGCCGAGTGATTTGGCAACGATAACAATTTTTTCATAGCCTTCGCTGCGGAGATACTGCACGACATCTTCAAGTGCAACAGTCTCTTCGGTAAGTTCCTCGCCGCTTGAATTCTCATCACCGCGTTCGCAGTATGGAAAATTGAATCCAAAAACGCTGTCGCCTTTGGTGACGAGCGAGTTGATGATGTTCGAGATAAATGAGGTTTCAATACCTTCTGCACCACCGCCGTGCAAAACGAGGTAAACGGTCTTGCTGTTCAGTTTGCGGTAGTACTTGTATGTTAATTCTGTGTTCATATAGTTCCCTTCTTAGCGGTTATTGTATCAGCCCTGTTGCGGTGCGCCTATTAGTCGCCTTCTTTTGAAAGATCGACATATAGTTTAAGCATTCTGTAGCCAGCGACCTGCTTACCAACTTCCAGGATTTTCTTGCCGTCACTCGTATCAATAAGCTGGCCATCGCGTTCGACGAATGCAGTCATAAATCCGCCTGCTTCTACGCGAGTGACTTTTAGGTCGCCAGTTTCGAACTGCTGTACATTGGGAGCGCCGGTTTCAGTCCACGCAATGCCACAATAGCCAAGTGCGCGGGCCATCCGGCCCTGCCCTTGTAAGCGTCTGGCATACGCAGTAATATCTTCGCCCTGCCTTAACCCTGCAATACCCTTAACTACATCACTGACTTCTTCGGACTCGCTAAGCCGAGCAAGCTCGCTACGCATGTCGCCCTGCTGGCGGTGATATGTAACTAAGTCGCCTTTATCGACTGTTGGCAGATACCCTGCGTTCACCAACTGGCCACCAGTCAATCGCTCGATA
>Ga0196958_10000737_pt1 | contig 10690 bp, 7 predicted proteins | sample S1v_10metaG_FD_148654 | JGI IMG/M metagenome (GOLD analysis project Ga0196958, IMG submission 148654) | Soil microbial communities from Anza Borrego desert, Southern California, United States - S1+v_10 | ecosystem: Environmental > Terrestrial > Soil > Desert | place: USA: California | collected...
TACATAAGCTCTACTGGCTTAGTTCACTAGCACACTGTTGAGTTCTCAAGCAACACACCCCGAACCACACCACACACACGCGGCCTCGCCCGAAGCAGTTATTCCTAGCAGTTCTTGGTGGAACACCCACTCAATCGCACTCAGCGAGAGCTTGGTTCGTGTCCCGGTCGGCCACCCGGTTTCCCTGGCGACTTGGAGAACTTTACATGGCCGGAAACCCCCGAAAACAGGGGGGTACCTTAACGACATTTCCGCAGGTCAGCGGCCGGAAACAGGCCCATGCCGGGCGACCGACCGCGGCACACCCAGGTAAACACCGGGGAAGAACATTGCTCCGAGTACATTGCACCGTATTGAACTCCTTGATTGCTCCGATTAGCGTCGGCTTCATGAGCACTGCGGAATTCGACGGCATCTCCGTCGCCTACGACGACCTCGGTAGCGGGTTGCCCGTCGTCCTCGTCCACGGCCACCCCTTCAACCGTTCGATGTGGCGTCCCCAGGCCGAGCGCTTCAGCCGGGAGGGCTGCCGAGTCATCACGGCGGACCTTCGCGGGTACGGCGAGACGACGGCGGTCCCTGGCAAGACCGGGCTCGACGTCTTCGCCAAGGACATCGCGGGCCTCGCGGATCGCCTCGGTCTCGGGCGCTTCGTCCTCGGCGGCCTCTCCATGGGCGGGCAGATCGTCATGGAGTTCCACCGCACGTTCCCCGACCGCGTCGCCGGCCTCCTGCTCGCGGACACCTCCCCGCGGAAGGAGACCGAGGAGGGCAAGCGCGTCCGCAACGAGATGGCGGACCGCGTCCTCGCGGAGGGAATGAACCCATACGCGGAGGAAGTCCTGACGAAGATGGTGTCTCCGGAGAACGTCCGCACGATGCCGGACGTGGCGGCGCACGTCCTGGAGATGATGCGCACGACGCCCAAGGAGGGAGCGGCGGCCGCGCTCAGAGGCAGGGCCGAGCGCCCTGACTACCGGGAGAGCCTCACCCAGGTGCGAGTGCCGAGCCTCGTCGTCGTCGGCACCGAGGACGAGTTCACGCCGGTCTCGGACGCCGAACTCATGCACGACCTCATCCCCGGCTCCACCCTGGCGGTGATCGAAGGCGCCGCTCACCTGCCTAACCTGGAGCGCGAGGCCGAGTTCAACGACGTGTTCGCACGATTCGTGAAAGAGATTGAGTGATGCCCTCCATGTCCCAGAAGACCGTTTTCGTGACCGGTGCCAGCGCCGGGTTCGGCGTCGAGATCGTCCGCCGGTTCGCCGCCGACGGCGCCAAGGTCGTCGCGGCCGCGCGCAGCAAGGACCGGCTCGACAAGCTGGCCGACGAGCTCGGCGAGAACGTCCTCCCCTTCGAGCTCGACGTCCGGGACGCCGACGCCGTGGCCGCGCTTCCCGGCACGCTGCCCGCCGAGTTCGCCGAGGTCGACCTGCTGGTCAACAACGCCGGCCTCGCGAAGGGACTCGAGCCCGCCCACCGCGCGAAGCTCGACGACTGGGACCAGATGATCGACACGAACATCAAGGGGCTCGCGCATCTCACCCGCGCGCTGCTGCCCGGCATGGTCGAACGCGGCCGCGGCCACGTGATCAACATCGGCTCGATCGCGGGCACCTACCCCTATCCCGGCGGCAACGCCTATGGCGCGACCAAGGCGTTCGTGCACCAGTTCAGCCTCAACCTGCGCGCGGACCTCCAGGGCACCGGCGTCCGGGTGACCAACGTCGAGCCCGGCCTGGTCGGCGGGACGGAATTCTCCGTCGTCCGGTTCGAGGGTGACCAGAGCAAGGCCGACAACGTCTATCAGGGCACGACGCCGCTCACGGCCGCCGATGTGGCCGAGTCCGTCTTCTGGGCGGCTTCGCAGCCGGAACACGTGAACATCAACGTCATCGAGTTGATGCCGGTGGTGCAGAGCTTCTCCCCGCTGCACATCCACCGAGAGGGCTAGGAACCGAGCCCGAAGAGCTCGAAGAGCGCCTGCTGTTCCGGGTTCCGCTCGGTCAGCAGGCGCCGGGTCCGCGGGCGGCCGCCGGTGGACGGGTAGCGCAGCACCGTCTCCCCGATCCCCGCGAGACTGTCCATCAGTTCGCGGACCGACAGGTTCATCCCCGCGCGGTCGGCCTCGCGCCGCATGAGGTGGGTGACCGTGGACGCGAGCACCGTGACCAGCGTGTGCACCGCGATCCGGTGCGGCGTCCACTCCCAGCGCGGGGCCGGGCCGGTGACAGCGGGGCCGGTCAGCCAGCGGAACGTCGAGTCGAGGTGCGTCCGGGCCCGGTACGCGGTGACGACCTCGGACACCGGCCAGTCGTGGTCGGTGACCAGCACCTGTTTGCCGAAGAACTCGTCGTGCAGCCGCGACACGGCGGCGTCGTCGACCTTCCAGCTCAGCCGGATCTCTCCCGGCTTCGTCCCCGTCAAGGACGGGGAGAGCACCCGTTCGACGCGGCGGCCGCGGGTGATCCGCGCGATTTCGGCGTTCACCTGGCTCCGGTCGCCCCGGTACGTGCCCGCGGCCAGTGCGGCGTCGAGGCCGGCGAGTTCGCGCGTCGCGGTGCCGAGTTCCTCGCCGAACGCGCGGGCCTGCGCGTTGTGCAGGGTCTCCGAATGGGTCAGGATCACGCGCCGCCGCAGGCCCGCGACGACGGCTCTGGTGTCGAGAGCGGTCAGCCCGGCGAAGCGCTCGGGGTCGACGGGCTTGCGCGCGGACGGCGGTTTCGCCAGCAGTTCCGGATGCTCCGAAAGCGGGAGCGCGCCGACGAAATGCCGCCCGAGGTCCAGTTGCGCCGCCTGGCCCGCGGCGAAGACCAGCGTGACGGGGTACAGCGAGCGGAGTCGCTCGGCGAGTGCGGCGAACGGCGGCGCACCTTCCCTCGGATACACGTGGGACGCCAGCGGGATCGCGCCGTCCTTCGTCACCACCAGGCCGAGCCCGGCGAGTTCGCAGCGGCAGGGGTCGGCCGTGGTGAAAGTGGCGAACTGCGGCACGTCGACGGCGAGCGCGGCATTCCCCGTCCCCAGCCACGAGAGCACCGCGCCGGCGACGGCGGTCTCGATGCGCGCGATCCGTTCCGGGGTGAGCCGTTGCAGTGCTCGCCGATGATTCGCCAGGTCGGCCTTGACGAACTCCCTCGCGACGCCGTCCTCCCACCAGGTGAGGAGGTCCGTGTCCGGCGCTGTCGCCCGGTGCAGGACGGCGAGCGCGAGATGCGTCCCCAGTGTGGTCACGGCGCGCTGGGCTCCGACGGCTTCGTCGACCCGGCGCACGAAGTCGAGCCGTCGCAGGGTGGCCCACACCGCCGCGACGTCGCCGAAGGTCCGGTGACGCGCTTCGCCGGGGGCGGAGACGTCACCGTCCATCGCCCGCCCGATCTCCTCGGCCGTGCCGAGGTAGCGCTGCGAAACGACCCTGGGTTCGCCGTCGACCCGCGCGGAGGTGACGAGGTAGTAGTACGTCCGCCCGCCGACCTTCTTGCCGATCACCGAAGCCACACTTTAGGTAATACACTCGGGCTCGCCGATCGGCAACCGAGATCGGGCGCTGACCAGCGCTGACGGTGACCGCACCCTGGTGGCTGACGCGTCGGCGGGATGCACACTGGCAGGTGGAGCGAGTCCGGCCATAGCGTGCGGGAATGGCATCGGATGCAGACGCGAACGCCCCCACCACTTCGGCGATGCGCCGGGCGCTCGCCAGGGCGCGCGACGGGAAGACCCTCGACCTCACCGAGGCCTCGATCCTGCTCCAGGCGCGCGGCGACGACCTCAAGACGCTGTCCGAGCACGCGTCCCGGATCCGTGACGCCGGCCTCGTCGCGGCCGGCCGGCCGGGCGTGGTCACCTACAGCCGTTCGGTGTTCATCCCGCTGACCCGGTTGTGCCGGGACCGGTGTGGTTACTGCACCTTCGCGACCGTCCCCGGCCGGGTCGAGTCGCCGTTCCTCTCCCCCGACGAGGTCCTCGACATCGCCCGCAAGGGGGCCGCGATGGGGGTCAAGGAGGCGCTGTTCACCCTCGGCGACCGTCCGGAGGACCGCTGGAAGGCGGCGAAGGACTGGCTCGACGCGCACGGATACGACGACACGCTGTCCTACGTCCGGGCGATGGCGATCCGGGTACTGGAGGAGACCGGCGTCCTGCCGCACCTCAACCCCGGCGTGCTGACGTGGCAGGACTTCCAGCGGCTGAAGCCGGTTTCGGCGTCGATGGGCATGATGCTGGAGACGACGGCGAAGCGGCTGTACACCGAGAAGGGCGGCCCGCACTACGGCTCGCCCGACAAGGACCCCGACGTGCGCCTGCGGGTGCTGGAGGACGCCGGCCGCAGTTCGGTGCCGTTCACCACGGGCATCCTGATCGGCATCGGCGAGAACTTCGAAGAACGCGCCGACTCGCTCTTCGCGATCCGCAAGGTCGCGAAGACCTACGGCGGCATCCAGGAGGTCATCGTCCAGAACTTCCGCGCGAAGCCGGACACCAAGATGCGCGCGACCCCGGACGCCGATCTCGAAGAACTCGCCGCGACCATCGCCGTCGCGCGGCTCGTGCTCGGCCCGAAGATGCGCATCCAGGCGCCGCCGAACCTGATCGGTCAGCAGTACGAACTGATGCTGAACGCCGGGATCGACGACTGGGGCGGCGTCTCGCCGCTGACCCCCGACCACGTGAACCCCGAACGCGCGTGGCCGCAGATCGACGAGCTCAAACGCCGCACCGAGGCACTCGGCTTCACCGTGCGCGAGCGGCTCCCGATCTACCCGGAGTACGTCAAGACGGGTGAACCGTGGCTCGACCCGCGGATGAACGCGCATCTCGCGCCGCTGACCGACGCCGAGACCGGGCTCGCGATCGAAGAGGCCATCCCGGTCGGCATCCCGTGGCAGGAGCCGGACGGCGGCTGGAAGGAGGCCGGGCGCACCGATCTGCACGTCGAGGTCGACACGGTCGGGCGCACGGAAGACCGCCGCAGCGACTTCGACTCGGTCTACGGCGACTGGGCCGAGATCAAGGGCAACATCAAGACCGCGCCGCAACGGTTCGACACCGACATCCGGGATGCCTTGCGCAGCGCGGAAAAGAACCCCGCCGGCCTCTCGGACGACGAGGCGCTGGCGCTGCTGCACGCCGATGGGCCGGAACTCGACGCCTTCACCAAGATCGCCGACGACCTGCGGCGCGAGGTCAACGGCGACGACGTCACCTTCGTGGTCACGCGGAACATCAACTTCACCAACGTCTGCTACACCGGCTGCCGGTTCTGCGCGTTCGCGCAGCGGCGCACCGACGCCGACGCGTACACGCTTTCGCTGGAGCAGGTCGGTGACCGGGTCGACGAGGCGTGGGCCGCGGGCGCGACCGAGATCTGCATGCAGGGCGGCATCCACCCGGATCTGCCGGGCACCGCGTACTTCGACCTCGCGGCGGAGGTGAAACGCCGTCAGCCCGACATCCACCTGCACTCGTACTCGCCGATGGAGGTCGTCAACGGCGCTTCGCGGACGAACCTCTCGATCAGGGACTGGCTCGCACGCGCGAAGGAAGCTGGCGTCGACTCGCTGCCTGGCACGGCCGCGGAAATCCTCGACGACGACGTCCGCTGGGTGCTGACGAAGGGCAAGCTGCCGACGTCGGAATGGATCAACGTCGTCACCACCGCGCACAGCCTCGGCATCACCACGACGTCGACGATGATGTACGGCCACGTCGACACGCCGTCGCACTGGGTCGGGCATCTGAAGCTGCTGGCGAAACTGCAGCGGGAAGGCCTGGAGCGCAACGGGCGGCGCGGGTTCAGCGAGTTCGTGCTGCTGCCGTTCATCCACCAGAGTTCCCCGATCTACCTCGCCGGGCTCGCCAGGGCGGGGACGACCCTGCGCGAGAACCGCGCGGTGCACGCGCTGGCCCGGCTGCTGCTGCACGGGACGATCGACAACATCCAGAGTTCCTGGGTGAAACTCGGTGAAGAGGGCAGCCGCGCCGTGCTCCAGGGCGGGGTCAACGACATCGGCGGGACGCTGATGGAGGAGACGATCAGCCGGATGGCGGGGGCGGCCAACGGGTCGTACAAGACGATCAGCGACATGCGCGCGATGGTCGAGCCGCTGGGCCGTCCGCTGCGGCAGCGGACCACGGAGTACGGCACGCCGACGGCCGAGCGGATCGCCGCGGCCCAGGCGTCCGACGGCGTCGCGACCGCGGTACGGCGGCCGCTGTTGCCGCTTGTCACCAGCTGACGAAAGCTCTGTGGCGGCCCCCTTATCCGTGTACGAACGCGGACAAGGGGGCCGTCACGTTCCGTGTGGCACCGCTCACAAGGCGCGGGAGGCGCGGGCGTTTTCTGTGCTAAACCCGAGAATCACTTCCGGGCAGCCGAGAGGACGTCGATGATCGCGAGCGCAGTCCAGGTAGCGGACACCGCCCGCTATCCGTTGTCCGAGCCGGGAAGCCCGGCGTGGCACGAAATCGTTTCCCGGACCCGCGCGGAACTGCGGGAAACGGGCTGCAGTGTGCTGGCCGACTTCATCCGTCCGGAGTTGCGCGACGTCCTTCGCCACGAAGGCGCGAAGATCGCTCCGGAGGCGTACGTGAAGGTCGAACGCGTCAACGCCTACAACATCGCCATCGACACTCCGCTGCCGGAAGGCCACCCCGGCCGCACGATCATGGAACGCGGCAACGCTTTCGTGGCGCGCGACCGGATCCCGGCGACCGCGATCATCCAGCAGCTGTACGCGAGCCCCGAGTTCCAGCGGTTCGTCGCCGACTGCTTCGAGCTCCCCGGACTGCACGAACTCGCCGATCCCCTGTCCGGCCTGGTGCTCAACGTGATCGAGCCGGGCCGCTCGCATCCTTGGCATTTCGACACCAACGAGTACACGGTCAGCATGCTCACGCAGGAGGCGGCCGAGGGCGGTGTCTTCGAGTTCTGCCCGAACATCCGCTCCGAAACGGCGGAGAACTTCGACGACGTCCGTGCCGTGCTGGCGGGCGAAGGGGATCACCTGATCCGGCGGCTCACTCTGCGTCCCGGTGATCTTCAGCTGTTTCGCGGACGCTTCGCGCTGCACCGGGTGAGTAGTGTTCGAGGGGCAGTCGCCCGCCATTCCGCGATCTTCGCGTACAGCGAGCGTCCTGGGGTCATCGGCAGTCCGGAGCGGACGAGACAGCTCTTCGGCCGGGTCCTGCCGGAACACGTCGCGTCCGCGGCGGTCCGGGGCGATCAGCTGCTCGACTGAGAGCCTGATGGCGGAGCTGAAAAAGTACCTGAAAGGTGACCACAAGGGCGAATCCCGCACCTCGATGGTGAGGCCTCCGGCCGTCGCGGGTTCACCGACAGACACTCAGTCAGGAGCTTGGCGTGCCTTTGGATTCGACCGGCAAGATCTCTTTCGAGCACATCTACACCGAGCCCGATCCTCGTGCGTTCTTCGGCACCTTGCGCGGACTGGACTACTCCATCCCTCAGCAGGCGAAGGCCTACTTCGCGAAACTGATCGACGAATACCGGGCGGAGACCGACGTCGAGGTCCCGACGGTGCTCGACCTGGGCTGTTCCTACGGCGTCAACGCGGCGCTGCGCCGCTGTGACACGTCGATGGAGCGGCTGTACGACCACTACCGGGACAGCGAAGCGCTGAGCCGGGACGAACTGATCGCGCGCGACCGGCGGATGGTCGAGAAGGACACAGTCCGCTTCATCGGCCTCGACGCCTCCGCGCCCGCGTTGGACTACGCGCTCGCCGCGGGCTTCATCGACGACGCGATCCACGCGGATCTGGAGAGCGAAGACCCGACAGAGGAGCAGCGCGCGCTGTTGGCCGAGGTCGACATCGTCATCTCGACCGGCTGCGTCGGCTACGTCACCGAGAAGACCCTCGTCCGGATCGCGCGGGAGAACCGGCCGTGGATGGCGCATTTCGTACTGCGGATGTTCTCCTACGCCCCGGTGGCCGAATGCCTCGCCGAGCTGGCGTACGACACGACCGGCGTCGACGGGGTCTTCCGGCAGCGGCGATTCGCCTCGGCCGAGGAACGGACGCAGATCCTGGACAATCTGTCCGTCGCGGGCGTCGACCCGCGTGGGCTGGAGGACGACGGCCGGCTGTACGCGCGGCTGTTCGTCTCCCGCCCGAACGGCGCGGCGGGCAGGCTCGCCTCCGCGCTGAACGCCCTTCCCCTTCGAGATCAAGGATGATCGTGAGCAGTCCGGAACCGTCCACCCGCACGTTCGGCAACGAGGACGTCCTGCCGAGGGTCCCCGTCCCCGGCCTGGAGGACACCTGCCGCCGGTTTCTCGAGTGGTGCTCACCGCTGCTCACCCCCGGCGAACTCGCGGAGACCGAAGGCGCCATCGCCGAATTCCTCGCGGAAGGAAGCCCCGCGCACGAACTGCAGAGCACGCTCGAGGCCTACGACAAACGGGAAGGCGTCCGAAGCTGGCTCGACACCTTCTGGCCGTACCGCTACCTCGGCCGCCGCGACCGGATCGCGCTCAACGCGAACTTCTTCTTCCTGTTCACCGAATCCCCGTTGGGACAGCTGGAACGCGCGGCCGAACTGGCGGCGTCGGCGGTGGACTACAAGCTGAAGCTCGACGAGGAACTGGTGCCGCCGATCGTGCTGCGCGGGCAGCCGCAGTCGATGGTGCAGCACAAGTACCTGTTCTCGGCGACACGGATCCCCGGTGCCGTGCAGGACACCGCGCGCACGCCGTACCGCGAAGACTGGCCAGGGCCGTCGCGGGCGCGGCACATCGTGGTGTTCCACCGCGCCACCCCGTTCCGGATGGACGTGATCGCCCCGGACGGCCGCCCGTACTCTCCCGAGCAGCTGGTCGCGGGGCTGCAGGTGATCGTCAAGTCGGGGACCTTCGTCGACGATCCGCAGACCTCGGCCGGGCATTTCACCACCAAGGCCAGGGCGGAGTGGGCGGCGACGCGGGAAGCGCTGCTCGCCGGCGGGAACGCGGCCGCGCTCGACGACATCGAGACGGCGTTGTTCTGCCTGTGCCTGGAGGACTTCACTCCGGTGGACACGCAGGAGGCGTGCGACAAGCTGTTGCACGGCGACAGCGGGAACCGCTGGTTCGACAAGGCCGTGTCCCTGATCGTGTTCGAGGATGGCACGGCCGGGATCAACGTCGAGCACTGCGAACTCGACGGGACCACGATCCTCGGGTTCACCGACGCGCTGCTGAGCGGAACGCGGCTGGAGCGGCTACCCGCCGACGGCGTCCCGGCGTCCGAGGTCATCGAGTTCGTCCTGGGTGACGCGCTCCGCGAGGACGCCCGAGCCGCGGCGGCGGCCTTCGCCGAGTACGCCGACGCGACCGCTACGAAGACGGTGTCCTTCACTGACTTCGGCGCGAAGCGAGCGAAGGAGCTGGGAATGTCTCCCGACGCCTTCGCGCAGATGGCGTACCAGCTCGCGCACAAGCGGGCGAAGGGGATCACCGGCGCGACGTACGAGTCGATCGCGACGCGGCAATACCAGAACGGGCGCACCGAAGCGATGCGAGTGGTGACGCCCGAGGTGCAGTGGTTCGTCCGGGTGATGGAGGATCCGCGGGCCGATCGGCAGACACGTCAGGCGGCCTTCCGCGCGGCGGCCGCGAAGCACGTCACGCGGGCGAAGGAATGCCAGGCCGGGGACGCGCCGGAGCAACACCTGTGGGAACTGCAACTGATCCAGAAACGGCGCGGCGTCGACGAGTCCCCGGCGCTGTACTCGTCGCCGGGCTGGCTGAAGATGCGCAACGACTACCTGAGCACCAGTTCGGCGCCGTCGGTGAACATCCGGTACTTCGGCTTCGGGTCGACCAGCCCGCAGTGCATCGGCGTCGCGTACGTGCTGCTGCCGGACTCGCTCAATCTGTACCTGTGCACCCCGAAGCACGTGGCGCACGAAATGGAGCTGTTCGCGACCGAACTGGACAAGGCGGTGCGGGAGTTGCAGGAGCTACTGGCTGCCTGAGGCGAAAGACGCCTTCGGTCGAGGTGGGGCCCGACACGGCCCGGCTCACCCCAGCCAAGTCCGTGAAGGGGGCCTTCACGGACTTGGCCGGGGTCTGGCACCCGACGACCACAAACCGGGGCCTGCCAAGAAGTCCGGCGCCGACACGGCCACGAAACCGAGAAGTGAAGCAGAGAACCGGGGTTTGTGACGAGACCGCACGGCTCTGCGACGATTCCGCCCCGGACTCCGGCCAGTGCGATAGAGCGCCCTTACGATCGGTGAGCCTTTCGATCTTGGGGGAACCATGCCGCGCATCCTGCTCGTCGAAGACGACGTAGCACTGGCCGAAGCGCTCACACTCGCGCTGGAGGCGCTCGGACACGATGTCGTCGTCGCGCCGACCGGAGAGCGGGCGCTGGAGGCGTTGTTCACCGATCGGCGCGAACTCGATTTCGTCCTGCTCGACGTCATGTTGCCCGGGATGGACGGCTTCGAGGTGTGCCGTCGGATCCGCGCACGCAGCCGGTTGCCGCTGGTCCTGCTGACCGCCCGCGGCGACCCGATCGACATCGTCGCCGGGCTCGAATGCGGCGTCGAACCGCCTGTTCGGAGCCCTCGGCCCCGAAAGCGGTCCGCGCTTTGCCGCCGATGGGCGGCTCGCGGGAAGCCACGGCGGACAGCACGCGGACGGCTTCGCTCAGGCGGTGAGCTTCAGAATGTCGATCCCGCG
>Ga0196958_10000738_pt1 | contig 10679 bp, 10 predicted proteins | sample S1v_10metaG_FD_148654 | JGI IMG/M metagenome (GOLD analysis project Ga0196958, IMG submission 148654) | Soil microbial communities from Anza Borrego desert, Southern California, United States - S1+v_10 | ecosystem: Environmental > Terrestrial > Soil > Desert | place: USA: California | collected...
CAGGCCGTGGCGCTGCGGCTGCTCGACGCGTTCGTACCCGGCCACCTGCGCAACCTCGTCAACGAGCCGCGGATGAACGGCGCGGCGTGGGCGGTCGGCGTCAGCCTCGTCGCGATCGGCGCGGTGAACGCCGCCGCGCTGTCCTGACGGGGCGGGTGATGGCGGTGAGCGCGCCCGCGGTCCGCCCGCTGCGGTGGGCGCGGCCGCTGCTGCTCGCCGCCGTAGCGGTCTGCGCCGCCTGCGGGCTGGTCTACGAGCTGATCCTGCTCACGCTCTCGGCCAGCCTGGCGGGCGGGGGGATCACCGCGACGTCGTTGATCGTCGCGGGGTTCGTGGCCGCCCTCGGGGCCGGCGCGCTGCTGGTGAAGCCCCTGCTGGGGCACGCGGCCACCGTCTTCGTCGCGGTCGAGATCCTGCTCGGCGTCCTCGGCGGGCTGAGCGCGGTGACGCTGTACGTCACGTTCTCCTTCTACGGCACCAGCGCCGCGGTGCTCATCGCGGCCACGGCGGTGATCGGTGTCCTCGTCGGGGCCGAGGTACCGCTGCTGATGACGCTGCTGCAGTCCGGGCGCACCGGCATCGACGCGCGGACGTCCGGCAAGGTCCTCGCCGACCTCAACGCCGCCGACTACACGGGCGCCCTGCTGGGCGGCCTCGTCTGGCCGTTCGTGCTGCTGCCGCTCGCCGGGCTGGTCCGGGGGGCGGCCCTGACCGGGATGGTCAACCTGGTGGCGGCGGCCGTCGTCGCCGTCTTCCTGCTCCGGGCGCAGATGGCCGTGGGGGCGCGCCGGGCCGCGACGGCCGCCCTGCTCGCCGCCGCCGTCGTGCTCGGCGTGCTGCTGATCCGCGCGCACGACATCGAGGTGACGGCCCGGCAGCGGCTGTACGCGGACCCGGTGGTCGTGGCCGAGCAGTCGGCCTACCAGCAGATCGTGCTGACCGAGCGCGGCGACGACGTGCGCCTCTACCTCGACGGCGACCTGCAGTTCTCCAGCCTGGACGAGTACCGCTACACCGAGTCGCTGGTGCACCCCGTGCTCGCGGGCGACCCCGAGCGGGTGCTGATCCTCGGTGGCGGCGACGGCCTGGCGGCGCGCGAGGTGCTGCGGCACCCGTCGGTGCGCGAGGTCGTGCAGGTGGAGCTGGACCCGGCCGTCCTCGACCTCGCCCGCACCAAGCTGGGCGGCCTGAACGACCACTCGCTGGCCGACCCGCGGGTCGAGGTGATCGCGGCCGACGCGTTCACCTGGCTGCGGCAGCCGGCCGCCCACGGGTTCGACGCCGCGATCGTCGACATGCCCGACCCCGACACCCCGGCGCTCGGCCGGCTCTACTCCACGGAGTTCTACGGGCTGGTGGGCGCCGCCCTGGAGCCGGGCGGGCTGATGTCCGTGCAGGCCGGTAGCCCGTACTCGACGCCACGGGCGTACTGGCGCACGATCTCGACGGTCTCCTCGGCCGGGTTCGGCGTCACCCCGTACCACGTGCACGTGCCGAGCTTCGGGGACTGGGGCTTCGCGCTGGCCCGTCCCGGTGGGCCGGCCCCCGCGCTGACGCTCTCGCCGCAGGCGCCGCGCCTGCGGTTCCTCGACACGGCCGTGCTGCAGGCGGCCGGGGTGTTCCCCCGCGATCGGCTCCCGCAGGAGCTGCCGCCGTCCACGCTGGACCGGCCGCGGGTCGTCGAGGACATCCGGCGCGGCTACGTCGGGCAGTGAGGCGCGACTTCGCACACCCAGCACGCACTTCGCGCAAGGCCCGCCTTGTGCGAAGTGGGTACTGGGCGTGCGGAGTGGCTCAGCCGCCGACGACGCCCCCGTCCTCCCGGGCAACGGGAATGGCTGACGCGGCGACGACGGGTGCGGCGGGCCGGGCGGCCCGACCCGCCGGTCCCGGCTACGCCATGTCGCGGGCGCGCTGCGCGGCGTCGACGAGCACCTTGCCGAGCTGCTCGGCCTCCTCCGGGCTGAAGGACCACCGGTGGGCGAGGCCCGCGGGGTCGCCGTCGCCGCCGGTCGGCAGGACGACGACCTGCGGCTCGCCGCCGCCGTCGCGGCTCTCCCGGGGCAGAGCGACCTCGACCTGGAGGTTCATCGACAGGGTGGTGTCGTGCTGGATGCGCATCGCTCGACCATGCCCGGCACCACCCCGCCCGGTGGGCGGCCGGTCGCCCGACGCGACGAGATGCCGCCGGCGCGCGGTGACAGGTAGCCCGGCGTGGGGCCTGCGTGAAGGCTTCCGGCCCCGAGCGTGATCACCGCATGTGGTCACGCAACCGCGATGGCGCGGCTCGGCAACCGCGCGCGGCGATCACCGGCCGTCGCGGTCACCAGCCGCGGGTCCGCCACTCCGGCAGCGACGGCCGCTCCGCCCCGAGCGTCGTGTCGTCCCCGTGCCCCGGGTAGACCCACGTCTCGTCCGGCAGCACGCCGAAGATCCGCTCCTCCAGGTCGCCCATCAGCGAGCCGAACTCGTCGGGGCCGTCGGTCTTGCCCGGGCCGCCGGGGAACAGCGAGTCGCCGGTGAAGACGTGCGGGCGCGCGTCCCCGCGGTAGACGAGCGCGATCGAGCCGGGGGTGTGCCCGCGCAGGTGCACGACGTCGAGCTCGATCTCGCCGAAGCCGATCGTGTCGCCGTGCTCCACCAGCTCGTCCATCGGGATCGGCAGCTCGGGGGCGTCCAGCGGGTGGGCGATCTGGCGCGTCTGGAACATGCCCGCGACCGCCCCGAGGGCCTGCCAGTGGTCGTAGTGGCGGTGCGTGGTGACGAGGTGGTTCAGCTCGGGGCGCGCGTCGTCGGATCCGACGAGGTCGGCGAGCCGGTCGGGCTCGTTGGCCGCGTCGATCAGCAGCGCCTCGTTGCTGGCGCGGCAGACCAGCAGGTAGGCGTTGTTGTCCATCGGGCCGACCGAGATCTTGGTGATGCTCAGGGCGTCGAGGTCGCGGCGGATGGCCGCGCCGCCCGGGTCGACATGACCGGAGTAGCTGTCGAGGACGTCCACCGGGACAGCGTAGTCCGGGAACGCCGCGTCACGATCGGGTCGCGGTGATGTGCCTGGTTCACCCGGATCGTTGACAGCGACTTCGCTCCTCGACAACGATCCGTCAACACTCCACCCCGGCGCGACGAGTTCGACGAGGAGCTGTCCGCGATGGCCGATCACCCCCTGCTCTCCCGGCGCCGCCTGCTCGGTGTGTTCGGGGCCGCCGCGTCCCTCCCGGTGCTCTCCGCCTGCGGCAGCAGCGTCGGCGGCGGCGGCGGCGGTGACGGTGGCGGGGGAGGGGGAGGCGGGAACACCGTGCGCGTCGGGCTGGTGGTGCCGCAGTCGGGCGTGTACGCCGCGCTCGGCACCGACATGCAGCGCGGCTGGCAGCTGTGGCTCGACGGCAACGGCGGCCGGTTCGGCGACTACACGGTCGAGACGGTCCTGGCCGACGAGGGGGAGAGCCCGCAGACGGGCGTGCCCGCCGTGCAGAAGGTGCTGCAGAGCGACGGCGTGGACGTCGTGGTCGGGATCGTCAACTCGGCGACGGCACTCGGTGTGCGCGACCTGCTCGCCGAGTCGAAGAAGGTGCTCATCGTCGCGAACGCGGGCGCCGAGGACGTCACCGGCGCCGGGCGCACCCCCTACATCTGGCGCAGCTCGTTCACGAACGGGCAGATCTCGGCGGCGATGGGCACGCACCTGGCCGAGTCCGGGTTCGGCGAGGGCGTCTACGCGATCGCGCCCGACTACGCTGCGGGCACCGAGGTCATCTCCTACTTCACGAGGGCGTTCGAGGCCGGCGGCGGACGGGTCGTCGGCTCCGCCCAGACGCCGTTCGGCTCCACGACGGACTTCCAGCCGTTCCTGACCGGCATCCAGGGCTCCGGCGCCCGCGCCACCTTCTGTTTCTACTCGGGGGCCGAGGCGATCAGCTTCGTCCAGCAGTACGCGGCGTTCGGGCTGGCCGAGTCGATCCCGCTGTACGGCTCGGGCTTCCTCACCGAGGGCAACGTGCTGCCGCAGCAGGGCGCCGCCGCGCTCGGGGTGCAGAACACGCTGCACTACTCCGACCAGCTCGACACCCCCGAGAACGCCGCGTTCGTCGACGCCTACACCGCCGCCCACGGCGAGTCGCCGAGCTGCTTCGCGGTGCAGGCCTACGACGCCGCCAACGTGCTGAACCGCGCGCTCGGCACCGCCACCGCGCTGGACGGCGACGCGGTCGTCACCGCGCTCGAGGGCGTCGGCACGATCGACGACAGCCCGCGCGGCCCGTGGACGTTCGAGAACCAGACGCCGCGGCAGAACATCTACCTGCGCGAGGTGCAGGACAGTGGCGGCACGCTGGTCAACGCCGTGGTCCAGGACCTCGGTCCGCAGGGCCAGCCCGCGGCGGTCTGATGCTCGTCAGCGTCCTCAACGGGCTCGCCATCGGCTCCCTGCTGTTCATCCTGGCCGTGGGCCTGTCGCTCGTGTTCGGGATGATGGACGTGCTCAACCTCGCCCACGGCGCGCTGTTCCTGGGCGGCGCCTACCTCGGTGCCACGTTCTCCGGCAGCTGGGGCGGGTTCCTCGCCGCCTTCGGGATCGCCGCGGTGGGCGGGCTCGTCGCCGGGGCGCTGCTGTCGCTGATGACCGCCCCCCTGCGCCGCCGCTCGCATCTGGACCAGGCGCTGCTCACGCTCGGCGTGGCGTTCGTGGTGGCCGAGTTGCTGATCATCGCGTTCGGCGACGACCCGTTGTCGGCGGCCGCCCCGCCCGCGCTCGACGGCTCGGTGACGGTGCTCGGGGCGGTCTACCCGACCTACCGGCTCGTGCTGATCGGCGTGGGCGCGGTGCTGGCGGTCGCGGTGTACCTGGTCGTGGAGCGCACGCGCGTCGGCGCGCTGGTGCGGGCCACGGTGGCCGACCGGGAGATGGTGGCGGCGGTCGGCATCGACAACCGCCTGGTCACGACCGCCGTGTTCGCCGTCGGGTCGCTGCTCGCCACCACGGCGGGCGTGCTCGGTGGGCCGATCTACGGCGCCCGCCCCGGCCTCGACGCCACCGTGCTCATCCTGGCCCTGGTCGTCGTCGTGATCGGCGGGCTCGGTTCGGTGCGCGGCGCCCTGGTCGGGGCACTGATCATCGGGCAGGTCGACACGCTGGGTCGGGTGCTGCTGCCGGAGCTGGCCTCGTTCGTCCTGTTCGGCGCGCTCGCGCTGGTGCTGGTGCTGCGGCCGCAGGGCCTGTTCGGCGGGCCCGCGTCGGTGGGCGCCCGGTGACCGCCGTGGACGCGCCCGCGGTGCCGGGTGGGACGCCCGCCGCCACGCCGCGGGCGCCGCGGGGGCGTGCCGGGCTGCTCGCCGTGGCGGTGGTCCTCGTGCTCGCCGCGGTGCCGTTCTTCCTCGCCCCGTTCGCGACCACCACCCTGACCCGCATCCTGGTGTTCGCGCTGTTCGCGGTGAGCCTCGACCTGCTCGTCGGGGTCACCGGGCTCCCGTCGCTCGGGCACGCGGCCTACTTCGGCGCGGGTGCGTACGCCGCGGGTTGGGTCTCGATCAACGTGACGGCGCAGGCGCCGGTCCCGTTGCTGGTGGGCGCGGCCGTCGGCGCGGTCGCCGCCGCTCTCACCGGCTGGATCACGGTCCGTTCGGCGGGCGTGTTCTTCCTCATGCTCACGCTCGCCATAGGCGAGTCCGTGCAGCAGCTCGCCAACACCTGGGACTCGGTCACGGGCGGCGCGAACGGCCTCACCGGCGTCCCGTCGGTCCGGATCGCGGGGGAGCCGCTGACCAACGCCGGGTTCGTCTACTGGTACGTGCTCGCGGTGTTCCTGCTCGGGTTCGCGATCGTGTGGCTGGTGGCGCGGTCGCCGTTCGGTGCGGCGCTGCGCGGGATCCGGGACAACGAGCCGCGGATGCGCGCACTCGGCTACCCGACGGCGCTGTACAAGTACGGCGTCTTCGTCCTCGCCGGTGGCGTCGCGGGGATCGCGGGCTCGCTGCTCGCGGCGCAGGCGCGGTTCGTCGCCCTGTCCGACCTCGGCTTCCTGACGGCGTCGTTCGCGCTGCTCGCTGTGATCATCGGCGGTGCCGGGTCGCTGTGGGGCGCGTGCCTGGGCGCGGCGCTGGTGATCCTGATCCGGGACGCGCTGGGCCCCAGCCTCGACGGGCACGGCACGCTGGTGCTCGGCGTGGTGTTCGTGCTGGTCGTCTACCTGCTGCCGCGCGGGGCGGCCGGTTTCCGGCTGCCGAGGAGGAACCGGTCGTGACCGCGTTGCGCTGCACCGGCCTGCGCCGCTCCTTCGGCGCCCTGACGGCCGTGGACGGTGTCGACCTCGCGGTCGAGGCCGGCGCCCGGCACGCCCTGATCGGCCCCAACGGCGCCGGGAAGTCCACGCTGTTCAAGCTGGTCACCGGGACGATGCGCGCGCACGCGGGCCGGGTCGAGCTGGCCGGCCGGGACGTCACCCGCCTCTCGGAGGTGGCCCGCTGCCGGCTCGGCATGAGCCAGACCATGCAGCACGCCAGCCTGTTCCCCTCGATGACGGCGGCCGAGACGGTTGCGCTCGCCGTGCAGCGCCACTCCGGCGAGCGGATCGCGCTGCTCCCGCGCCGGCGGCCGGCGGTGGCGGAGCGGGCGGGCGAGCTGCTCGCCGAGGTCGGGCTCGGTGACCGCCGCGACGTGCGCGTCCCGGCGCTGTCGCACGGGGAGCGCAAGCAGTTGGAGGTGGCGCTCGCGCTGGCCTGCCGCCCGTCGCTGCTGCTGCTCGACGAGCCGGCGGCCGGGATGTCGCCCGCGGAGAGCGCCCGGCTGGTCGCGCTGCTCGCCGGGCTGCCGCCGGAGATCACGGTGCTGTTCGTCGAGCACGACCTGGACCTGGTGTTCTCCCTCGCCGACGCCGTCACGGTGCTGCACCTCGGGCGCGTGCTGCTCTCGGGCACCCCCGACGAGGTGCGCGCCAGCGAGGAGGTCCGGCAGGCGTACCTGGGCGCGGGCCGCCGTGAGGAGCTGTTCCCGACATGAGTTTCCTCGAGGTGCGCGGGCTCGTCTCCGGCTACGACCGGGGCGTCGTACTGCACGGGGTCGACCTCGACCTGGACGTGGGCGCCGTGCTCGGGCTGCTCGGGCGCAACGGGGTCGGCAAGTCCACGCTGGTGATGACGCTGGCGGGCCTGGTGCCCCCGAGCGCGGGCTCGGTGCGCCTCGACGGCCGCGAGCTGGCCGGACGGCGTCCGGACCGGATCGCGCGCGCCGGCGTGGCGCTGGTGCCGCAGGGTCGTCGGGTATGGGCCACGCTGACGGTGGCCGAGCACCTCGCCCTCTCATCCGGGCGTCTCGCCGACCGCGTCGGCACCGGCACCGGCACCTGGACCGTCGACACCGTGCTGGACCTGTTGCCCCGCCTCGCCGAGCGCCGCCGCCACTACGCGGGCCAGCTCTCCGGCGGCGAGCAGCAGATGCTCGCCGTGGCACGGGCGCTGCTGACCGACCCGCGGCTGGTGCTGCTCGACGAGCCGTCCGAGGGGCTCGCTCCCGCCGTCGTGGACCAGATCGCCGGCGTGGTCGCCACCCTGAGCGCCGAGGGCGTGGCCGTGCTGCTCGTGGAGCAGGACCTGCACCTGGCCTTCGCCGTCGCCGGGGAGATCGCGGTGATGGAGAAGGGCGTGCTCGTGCACCGGGTGCCGACGCCCGACTTCCGCCGCGACCCGGAGACGGCCTACCGGCTCCTCGGCGTCGCCTGAGGCCGCGCGCCGGCGCGCGACGTAACCTCCCGCAGAGCGACGGCGACTGGAGCGTGTGGACATGGAGACGGTCAACGGCCTCGCGGTCGAGATGGCCGCGCTGGAGCGGGTGATCACGCGCCTGAAGCTGGTCGGCGAGGTGGGCACCGTGCTCGGGTCGACGCTCGACGTCGACGAGGCGCTGCGCCGGCTCGCCCGCCTGGTGGTGCCCCGGCTGGCCGACTGGGTCGTCGTGGACCTGTTCGACGGCGACGGCCACCAGGAGCTGCGCCGCACCGTGGTCGTGCACCGCGACCCCGAGCGGGCCGCGGAAGGGGCGTACGAGCGGCCGCTGCCGCCGGTGCCGGAGAACTCGGTCTCGTCGCTGGCCCAGGTGCTGCGCGCCGGCGCGCCCGTCCTGCTGGGTGGCGAGGAGCTCGCCGCCGAGCCCGACTCGCCGCTGATGGCCGCGCAGCACGAGCTGTTCACCGAGCTCGGCGCGGCGTCGGCGGTGGTCACCGCGCTGCGCACCCCGCGCCGGGTGCTCGGCGCCCTCACGCTGGTCCGGCTGGATCCCGCGCCCCCGTACGACGCCGAGGACGTCGAGCTGATCTCCGACATCGGGCACCGGGCCGGTCTGGCGGTGGACAACGCGCAGCTGTTCGACGCGCAGCGCCGGATCGCCGAGACCATGCAGCGCCACCTGCTGCCGTCCCTCCCGGACGTCGACCACATCCGCCTGACCGCCCGCTACCGGCCCGCGCACGCCACCGCGCACGTCGGCGGCGACTGGTACGACTCGTTCGTGCTCCCCGACGGGGTCACCACGATGGTGGTGGGCGACGTCGTCGGGCACGACCTGCCCGCCGCGGCCCGGATGGCCCAGCTGCGCAACATGCTCCGCGCACTGGCGTGGGACCGCAGCGAGCCACCCAGCTCGATCGTGCGGCGGCTCGACCACGCGGCCACCCACGTCAGCGACGCCCGGATGGCGACGCTCCTGTTCGCCCGCATCGAGGGCCCGGAGGGTGGGCCGCACCAGCTGCGGTGGACCAACGCCGGGCACCCGCCGCCACTGCTCGTCACGGAGGACGGGCAGGCCACCTACCTCGAGGGCGGGCAGGGGACGATCCTCGGGGTCCGGGCCGACGCCTACCGGGCGGATGCCCTGCACCCGCTCCCGGCCCGCGCGACCGTCCTGTTCTACACCGACGGCCTGGTCGAGAACCGGCGCGAGTCCATCGACGCGGGCCTCACCCGGCTGCGCCAGCACGCCTCGGCGCTGGCCCGCCACGACATCGACGAGTTCTGCGACCAGCTGCTCGCTCGGCTGGCCCCGGAGGGCACGGACGACGTCGCGCTGCTCGCCCTGCGCCTGCCCGCGGAGCCGTTCGCCGATCCCAGCCCGACCGTCGTGGAGTCCCGCGGGATGGAGTGAGCACGTTCAGGCCGTTCCCGGTTCGGCCCGGGCGCGGCGCGCCGCGGGATCGGACGGGGCGGAGCCGACGGCGCCGGCCGCGGCGGCCGTGATCGCAGCGATCGCGAGCCATTGCGCCGGCCCGAGCACCTCGGCGAGCAGGACCAGGCCCGCCAGCGCGCCGACCACCGGTTCGAGGCTCTCCAGCACGCCGACGGTCCGCGGCGGCAGCCGGCGCAGGGCGGCGAGGTCGAGCGAGTAGGGCAGCACGGCCGACAGCAGCGCGACCGCGAGGCCGACGGCGAGCACCGGCGGGCGGAGCAGGTCCGCGCCCGACGCCGGGACCCCGAACGGCAGCGAGACGGCGGCCGCCCACGTGATGGCGAGGGCGAGCGTGCCGCCGTCGGCCGCCGCGGCCCCGGCCCGGCGGCTCAGCAGCAGGTACAGGCCCATGGCGGCGCCCGAGGCGAGCGCGAGCAGCATGCCGGCCACCGGGAGCGGACCCGCCCAGGGACGGCCGATCAGCAGCACGCCCGCGCAGGCGAGCAGGGCCCACGCGACGTGGCGGGGGCGCCGGGAGCCGGCCAGGGCGACCGCCAGCGGGCCGAGGAGCTGCAGCGACGTCGCGACGCCGAGCGGGAGGTACTGCAGCGCGGGGTAGACGAGGTTCATGCCCGCGATCGCGGTGCCGAACGCGACGACGAGGCCGGCCGAGCGGACGTCCGTGGGCAGCCGCGGCCGCCAGAACGCGAGCAGGACGAGGGCGGCGAAGCCGAGCCGCAGCGTCACGACCCCGGCGGGCTCGACCAGCCCGAACGCCTGCTTGCCGACGGCCTGCCCCACCTGGACGCTGACGACGCTCCCGAGCACGAGCAGCGGTGCGGGGGGTCTGCGGGGCACGCCTCCACGATCACCCGACCATCGGTGAACGTCCAGCTGCAATTTCCTTGAGTGTTCCTTGTAGCATGGCCTGAATGATCGATCTGCGCCGGCTGCACGTCCTGCGGATGCTCGACGAGCACGGCACCGTCACGGCCGCCGCCGCGGCGCTGCACCTGACGCCGTCGGCCGTGTCGCAGCAGATCCGGCTGCTCGGCCGCGACGTCGGTGTCGAGATCCTGGAACGGGTCGGGCGGGGCGTGCGGCTGACCCCGGCCGCGCGGGTGCTGCTCGGCCACACCGACCGCCTCTACGCCGAGTGGGAGCGGGCGCTCGCCGACGTGTCCGCGGCCCGGAGCGGCGGGGCCGTGCTGCGGCTCTGCGCGTTCCCGACCGCGCTCGCCGGCCTGCTCGCGCCCGTCGCCGCCCGCCTGCGCGACACGGCGCCGCCGCTGGCCGTCGAGGTCGCCGAGGCGGGCAACGCGGAGTGCTTCGCGCTGCTGCTCGCCGGGGACGCCGACATCGCGGTCGTCCTGCCCGCGCCGGGCGCCCCGCCGCGCGACGACCGGAGGTTCGACCAGCAGCCGCTGCTGCACGACCCCTTCGACCTGGTCGTCCCCGCGGGCCACCGGTTCGCCTCCGCCGACACCGTCGATCTCGCCGACGCCGCCGACGAGGCCTGGATCGGCGCCGA
>Ga0196958_10000740_pt1 | contig 10643 bp, 11 predicted proteins | sample S1v_10metaG_FD_148654 | JGI IMG/M metagenome (GOLD analysis project Ga0196958, IMG submission 148654) | Soil microbial communities from Anza Borrego desert, Southern California, United States - S1+v_10 | ecosystem: Environmental > Terrestrial > Soil > Desert | place: USA: California | collected...
GACCCCGACATCATGTTCTCGGCGACACCGTTGCCCGCCGAGCCGTCGACCACGATCCGCCCGCGCTGGTTCATCCCCGCGCAGAAGTAGCCGGCGTGCCCGCGGACGGCGACCTCGATCTCGTGGTGGACGCCGGCGGCGATGGAGTGCGCCCCCTGCGGGTGCAGGACCTCGTAGCGGGGCGCGGTCGGCGCGTGGAGCTCGGCGTTGAGGGCCCGGACGCTCGTCTCCAGCAGATCGATGGTGACGGTGCGCGGACCCGACTCCTGGGCCGTCTCCTGGGCCGTCTCCTGGGCCGGCTGTGGGGCCGTCTCCCGGGCCGCCGCCTCGGAGTGGCTCAGCGCTGCCATGCGTAGACCTTGCCGGGGTCGGGCTCGAAGACGCGGGCCTCGTCGATGCCCGGGAGGTCGGCCAGGGCGCGGAACTCCGAGGCCATCGCGACCCACCGGGGGTGCTCGGCGACCACGGCGGGCTTGCAGGCGATCTCGTCCCGGACCACCGCGAAACCGTCGGCGGTCGTGACGAGCAGGGTGTAGAAGCCGTCGAACGTCTCCCCCAGCCGCAGCAGGGCCTTCTCCAGGTCGTCGCCCTCGGCGAGGCAGGCGGCGACGAACCGGGCGCCGACCTCGGAGTCGTTCTCGGAGTCGAACACGACGCCCTGGCGGCGCAGCTCGCGGCGGATGGAGGCGTGGTTGGAGAACGAGCCGTTGTGCACCAGGCACTGGTCGGCGCCGACCGAGTACGGGTGGCAGCCCTCGGGGTTGATCGCGGACTCGGTGGCCATCCGGGTGTGGGCGACGCCCTGCCACCCGCTGACCTCGCGCAGCCCGTAGGTGCGGGCGAGGTCCTGCGGGTGCCCCGCGCCCTTGTAGACCACGAGCTCGTTGCCGCTGCCGACGACGAGCGCGTCGGGGGCCGCGGCCGCCACCGCGGCGGCGAGGGCGTCGGGCGCGACCGGGGCCGTCACGACGGTGGTGTCGCCCGCGCGCTGCGCGGACACGGCCGGCGTACCCGGCAGGAGCGCCGCCACCGCGGCGTCGAGGTCACCCGGCGCCCGCAGCACCGACACCGCGGCGTGCCCCGGGGGGTTGCGCTGCTCGTCGCCGTAGACCGCGATGCCCACCGAGTCGGGCCCGCGCTCGGACACGCCGCACAGCATGTCGTCGAGGAGACGCCCGAGCATCGGGTGCAGCTCGGGGTCGCGGAGGTGGAGTCCGATGATTCCGCACACGGGGCTCACCCTTCCTGCGTCCGCGGAGGACCGGGTCGAAGTACTACGACGAAACTACGTTGCTCAACACGAAACGTCGAGGGGTCACCGGCGCGCCGTCGTGGCCCGGGCCGCGGGCGTGGCCTGCGCCCGGCGGGTGGCCCACGTGTAGGCGTCGAGGACGCTGATCGCGTACACGAACAGCCCGCCGGCCAGGCGCCCGACCAGCGAGGTCTCCGGGGTCGTGAGGTTCCAGGTCACCACGCCCAGGAGCAGGGTGTAGAAGGCGAACACCAGGCCCCGCACCGGCAGGCGGGCGAGCACGTGGCCCGCCCCCGGCAGCACGACGGCCACGAGCAGCACCATCCACGGACGCACGCGCATCACGAGCCGCTCCCCGCGGGCACCGCGGCCCGGTCGCCGATCCCGTCGCCGATCGCCGTCAGCACGGAGGCGGCACGGGCCACGGCGTCGGGGTCCACCCGGGGACGGTCGAACACGGCCCGGCGGGCGGTCCGGTAGCTCGTCTGGTCGGCCTCGGCGACCAGCAGGACGGCCCGGAGCCCGCGGCGGCCCAGGCCGAGCTCCTTGGTCGCCGGGTCGCCGAGCAGCTCCTCCGCGGGCGCGAGCACGTCGGTCGACGGGGCACGCTCCGGCGCGGCGCAGGCCACGCGCACGGGCCGCGGGATGCCCGGCGGCGCCGCCAGCTCGTGGGGGAAGCCGGCGTCCGGGGAGAAGAACTCCGTGCCGTGCGGGCGCAGCAGGACGTTCAGCGAGCCCTCGACCGCGAGCGGGCGCTCCTGGGTGATCTCCACCCACAGCACCGGCAGCTTGCGCAGGGTCAGCGCGTCGACGATCACGCGCAGCCTCGTCGGGTGACCCGCCAGGTGCCCGGTGAGCACGGGGAAGCCGTCGTCGCCGCCCCCGGTCAGCCGCGCGTCGGCGAACAGGGGCCGGACGTGGTCGAACACGTGGGCGCGCTCGTGGGCGTCCGCCCGCCGCGCGGCCCGGTGCTGGAGGGCCAGCACCGTGACCGCGGCGGCGACCAGCAGCACGACACCGGTCGTCGCGGCCGACACCGGTCAGTACCCCTGTGGCCGGGGCAGGTCCGCGGTGAACTGCGCGCCCCGCCGCACGTACTTGTACCGGCGCACCACGAACCAGATGGAGGCGAGCAGGTAGAAGGACAGGATCGAGAGCAGGGCGATGCCGTACCCGAGGAACGTCGCGAAGAACACGACGGCGGCCAGCGCGGTGAGGGCGATGGCCGGCGCCGGGTGCAGCGGCAACGTGTAGGCCCGCGAGATCGTCCCCAGCGGCCACAGCCGCCGGAACCGGATGAAGCTCGGTCCCATGAAGCTGTACATCAGCAGGCCCGACAGGATCGAGAAGGTGATCACGACCGAGAGCAGCGTGGGCTCGTCGAGCACCACCGGCAGCAGCGCGAACGCGATGGCCACCGGCACGAGGAAGATGATCGCCCGGAACGGCGTGTGGTACCGCGGGTGCACCGCGCCGAACCACTCCGGCAGGTAGCGGTCGCGGCCCATCGAGAACCACGCCCGCGACGCGTCGTTGATGCAGCCGTTCGCCGAGGCCAGCGTGGCGCACAGGGTGCCGAGCAGCAGCAGCACGACGAGGACGTCGCTGCCCGAGAGACGAGCGGCGTCGAACAGCGGCGTGATCGCGGTGCCCAGGTAGTGCCAGGGCAGGGTCCCGGCACAGACGTACCAGGTCAGCGAGGCCGCGATGATCAGCGTCATGATCCCGGCGAGGCTGCCCAGCGGCACCGACCGGGGCGCGGAGCGGCACTCCTCGGCGGCCTGGGCCGTGCCCTCGATGCCGAGGTAGAACCACATGCCGAACTGGAAGGCCGCGATCACCCCGAGCCACCCGTAGGGCAGCGCGTTGGTGGCGTCGCCGGTGAGCCCGGCGAGGTCGAGCTCGGCCGACGGCGACCAGGCCCGCAGCCCCACGAAGAGCACCAGGATGGTCGCGAAGGCGAAGCCGGTGATGACGAAGTTCACCGTCAGCGAGGCGAACACGCCCCGGTAGTTCAGGAAGGCCAGGGCGAGGATCGCCAGCACCGCGAACGGGTACGGCGAGAGCTCCTGCTCGCTGCCCATCAGCCCGGACAGGGTCGTGAGCAGGTAGCTCAACACGTTGGCGTTGGCCGCCTCGAGCATCGTGTAGGCCAGCGTGAGGTAGAGCCCCACGTTGAAGGCCATGAGCGGCCCGACGGTGTGCTTGGCCTGCGCGTACTGCCCGCCGGCGGCCGGGATGGCCGACGTGACCTCCGAGTTGATCATCACGATGCACGTGTAGAGGAGGCCGACGACCCAGCACGCGACCAGCGCGCCGTACATGCCGCCCTTCTCGACGGCGAAGTTCCACCCCATGAACTCGCCGACGAGCACGATGCCCACCCCGAGCGCCCAGATGTGCATCGGGGCGAGCACCTGGCGCAGCGCAGGCCGCTGCTCGGTCGGGGCGGTGACGGTGGGGGCGTCCTCGGTCGCGCTCATGCCGACCTCACCCCCGCGTCGCCGACCGGCGGAGCCGGTGGCGGGTCGTCCAGCGGGTCGGGGGCGTTGACCAGCGTCGCCTCGTCGTGGTGGCGGCTCACGCGGACCATGTCCAGGAGCATCCACACGGCGATGACGGCGCTGAGCACCCAGGCGACGAGCTCCACCACGGCGACGGTGCTCACGGCGTCCTCCCCGGTTCCCTGTCGAGCTCCCTCGGACCGAACTTCTCCTCGATGACCTCGCGGTACTCGCGGGACGACACGCGGTAGACGAAGCCGAGGTAGACGGCCAGCAGCGCGGCCGTCCCGAGCAGCGCGAGGACGTCGATGTCGTACTTGTCCGCGCTGGGCTGGTTGGCCTCCACGCTGGCCGCGATCGTGGCCAGGTCCGCGGTGCCCGAGTCGATCATCTTCTGGTACTGCACCCGCTCGCCCGGTGTCAGGGGGAGCTCGGCGAGGGGGCGCGGGTCGCCGGAGGGCGTCTCCGCGGCCTCGGTGAGGTAGGTGGTGGCGAACAGGGTCACGAAGATCAGGACGAGCACCACGGCCGCGTCGAGAAGCTGGCCCCGGACCGACTGCTGGGGCGGCTGGTACGGCGCGCGGGCGCCCGGGCCGGCCGGGGTGGACGGGGTGGACGGGGTGGCGTCGCCGGTCACGTCGCACCCCCCGCCCGGACCCGCGCCGCCCGCTTGGCGTCGAGGTTCTCGATGTCGGGCCGGTAGACCTGGTCCCTCGCCAGCCGGTAGCGCCGGACGAGGGCCACGGCGGAGGCGGTGTTCAACCCCCCGAGTGCGAGCATCGCCAGGCCGAGCACCACCACCAGGGCGGGGCCCGGCACCGACGGCGCCGACACCAGGAAGACGAACACGAGCACCACCCACATGGCGATCGTGCTGCCGATCGCGAGGAGCCGGTCGCGGCGCAGCAAGGCCTCGATCCGGTCGTCGACGCTTCCCATGACCGTGCCTCCGTTCGCTGCGCACCGGCGACCGTCGACTGCGGGCGGCGCGTCCGGGGACGTCGACGCGAGCGGCACGACGGCGTGCGGCGCACTCCGCGCCCCGCGGGACGCGTTGGGTGACGGGGTCCGTGCTGTGGTCTCCGCTTTGGTCTCAAGGGCAGACCATGACCGCGGCAACGATAGGAGACCCACGCCACACCGTGTCAAGACCGCGTGATCAGCTGGCGGGCCACTCCGCGTCGTCCTCGGCGCCGAACACGATGATCCTCAGCTGCCGGCGCGCCCGCTCCAGGTGCGCGCGCATCGCCTCGGCCGCGCCGTCGCCGTCCCCGTCGCACACGGCGTCGTAGACGGCTTGGTGATCACGCAGGGTCTCCTCGACCGGCTCCCGGAACGGCAGCAGGTCCCGCGGGCTGAACAGCTCCCCGCGGGCCGACTCGATGGCCTCCTCGAGCCGTTCGTTGCGCGCGGCCCGCGCGAGGGCGACGTGGAAACGGGAGTCGGCCTGGCGGAAGGCGGTGCGCCCGATGACGTCGTGGAGGGCCTCGACCGCCTCGCGGACGGGGACCAGGCTGCTGGCGGTGTGCCGGCGCGCGGCGAGCACGGCGGTCTCGGTCTCGAGGGCGATCCGGTAGTCGAGGATGTCGTCGATCTCGCCCACCTGCGCCCGCATCCGGGCTCGCCAGGCCTCGGCCGGGCGGCGGAGCTCGGTGACGTAGGTGCCCCCGCTCGACCCCCGCCGGACCTCGACGTAACCGTCCTCGCGGAGCTGCCGGATGGCCTCGCGCAGGCTGATGCGGGCCACGCCCAGCTGCTCCGCGAGCTCCCGCTCGGCGGGCAGGCGCTCGCCCGGGCTCACGTCGCCGCGGTGGATCCGCATCCGGAGGTGGTCGGCCACCGCCTGGGCCAGCGTGGTGGAGGTGACCTGGCGGGCCATGATCGGAAGGATACCGCGCGTCGTCACCCTGCGTGATCCACGCGCGGGAGATCGGCTCGGACCGCCTCGGCGACGGGTGTGGTGGGCTTGACACCCCGCCCCCGGCCCGGTTGCCTGACCAATGGTCCTAAGTCCACACCTTCCAGGCCCGACGTGGTCGTCGGTCGTCGCGACGGAGGAGGCCGGTATGGGTGACGCACGGAGCGATCTGCGGGAACGCGCCGAGGCCGACGGCATCGAGTTCTTCCTGGCCATGTTCGTGGACCTCCACGGCAAGCCGTGCGCCAAGGCGGTCCCGTTCTCCTCGTTCGACATGCTCATGGACGGCGGTGCCGGGTTCGCCGGGTACGCCGCGGGCGACCTCGGCCAGTCGCCCGCCGACCCGGACGTGCTCGCCGTCCCCGACCCCGCGTCGTACACGCCCCTGCCGTGGAAGGCCGGTGTCGCGGTGCTGCACTGCGACCCGTACGTGGACGGGCGCCCGTGGCCGTACGCACCGCGGGTGATCCTGCGCCGTCAGCTCGACGAGCTGGCCGAGAAGCGCGGCTGGGTCTTCAAGACCGGGACCGAGCTGGAGTACAGCCTGCTGCGCCGCCGCGAGGACGGGACCCTGGAGGTCGCCGACCCGCAGGACACCGCGGCCAAGCCCTGCTACGAGGTCAAGGGCCTCACGCGCATGTGGGACCACCTCTCCACGGTGTCGAAGCACCTCAACACGCTGGAGTGGGGCAACTACGCCAACGACCACGAGGACGGCAACGGGCAGTTCGAGAACAACTGGCACTACGCGGACGCCCTGACCACCGCCGACCGCACGATCTTCTTCCGCTACATGATCCACATGTTGGCGCACGACGCCGGCATGGTCGCGACGTTCATGCCCAAGCCGTTCAGCCACGTCACGGGCAACGGGCTCCACGTGCACCAGAGCCTGTGGACGCAGGACGACACGCCGCTGTTCGAGGACACCTCGGACGCCCTCGGCCTCTCGCGCACCGCCTACCACTACCTGGGCGGGCTCATCGAGCACGGCCGGTCGGTGGCGGGCGTCATCTGCCCCACCGTCAACTCCTACAAGCGCATCGGCGTCGGGGCCCCGACGTCCGGCTCGACCTGGGCGCCGGCCTACGTCGCCTACGGCGGCAACAACCGCTCGGTGATGCTGCGCGTGCCCGAGGGCGGACGCATCGAGCACCGCGGCGTGGACGGATCGGCCAACCCCTACCTCGCCGCCACCGCGCTGCTCGCGGCCGGCCTCGACGGCATCGACCGCGAGCTCGACCCGGGCGCCGTCACCGACGACAACCTCTTCGCGCTGCACCCCGACGAGGTGCGCGCCCGCGGCATCAAGCACCTGCCGCGCACGCTCGACCGCGCGATCGAGGAGCTCGTCGCCGACGACGTCCTGCGGGCCGCGTTCGGCAAGACCTCGGGCGGCGACTTCATCGACTACTTCGCCGCGGTCAAGCAGCAGGAATTCGACGAGTACCACGCCTCGGTCTCGGACTGGGAGGTCCGGCGGTACCTGACCCAGGCGTGACACCCCGGACCGGACCGGACTGGAGGACCCCGGTGTCCAACTCGCACGGCGCCCCCCGCACGAACGGGAACGGGCACCGGCCCGGCCGCGTGCGCGGCTATTCGGCGTGGAGCCTGCTGCGTCACGGGCTCTCGCGTTCGGAGTGGCCGCGGGCCTGGCGTGAGCACGAGCTGCGCGGCAGCTACGACGCGGTGATCATCGGGGGCGGGGTGCACGGTCTGGCGACCGCCTACTACCTGGCCCGTGACCACGGGATGCGCCACGTCGCGGTGCTCGAGCGCGCCTACATCGGCAGCGGCGGGTCGGGGCGCAACACCGCGATCCTGCGGTCGAACTACCTGACCCCCGAGGGGGTGCGCTTCTACGACCGGTCGGTGAAGCTCTACGAGCACCTGGCCGCGGATCTGAACTACAACGTGATGTTCTCCCAGCGCGGTCACCTCACGCTGGCCCACAACGACGCCTCGCTGCGCACCATGCGCTGGCGCACCGAGGTCAACAAGCTGCAGGGCGTCGACTCCGAGGTGATCGGCCCGGACCGCATCAAGGACCTGGTGCCCTACCTGGACACCTCGCCCGAGACCCGCTATCCGATCCTCGGGGCGCTCTACCACCCGCCCGGCGGGGTCATCCGCCACGACGCGGTGGTGTGGGGCTACGCGCGGGCCGCCGACGCCCACGGCGTGCACATCCACCAGCAGACCGAGGTCACCGGGATCGACGTCGAGCACGGCCGGGTCACCGGGGTGCGGACCAACCGCGGCCGGATCTCCGCCCCGGTGGTGCTCAACGCCACCGCGGGCTGGTCGAGCCTGGTCTCGCACATGGCCGGGGTCGAGATGCCGGTGCAGACCTTCCCGCTGCAGGCCGCGGTCACCGAGCCGGTGCGCCCGTTCCTCGACACCGTCGTGGTCTCCGGGACGCTGCACGTCTACGTCTCCCAGACCGACCGCGGCGAGCTGGTCTTCGGCGCCAGCGTCGACCCCTTCGCCTCGTACTCCATCCGCGGCTCGCTGGAGTTCACCGAGGGCATCGCCGGGCACGTGCTGGAGCTGATGCCCGCGCTGGCCAAGATGCGGCTGCTGCGCCAGTGGGCCGGGCTGTGCGACATGACCCCGGACTACTCGCCGATCATGGGCCCGACCCCGGTCGAGGGCTTCTACGTCGACGTCGGCTGGGGCACCTACGGCTTCAAGGCCGGCCCGGTCTCGGGCGAGGCGATGGCGGCCTGCATCGCCGAGGGCAAACCCCCCGAGATCATCTCCGCCTTCGGGCTCGACCGCTTCCTCGAGGGACGCCTCGTCGGCGAGAAGGGGGCGGCCGCCGTGGGCCACTGACCGGCCCTGCTCGGTCCCCGACCCGCACGACCCGCCCGTCCGACCTCCCCCCGAGGTGATCGCCGTGATGCTGCTCCCCTGCCCCTGGTGCGGGCCCCGCCACGCCACCGAGTTCCGGTTCCACGGTGCGGCCGGGGACCGACCCGACCCCGCGACGACGACGCCGGAGCAGTGGCGGCGCTACCTGTACTTCCACGACAACCCGCGCGGCTGGCAGACCGAGACCTGGTACCACGGCTCCGGCTGCCGCCGGTTCCTCACGGTCGAGCGGAACACCCTGACCCACGAGGTGCGCACGGCCCGCGACGCGGCGCACGACGCGGTGGAGGACGTGCGATGAGCATCCTGCCCACGATCCGGCGCGCCCACGGCACCGGCGGTGTCGCCCCGATGCGCCTCGCGCCCCGCGACGGCGAGGTCATCGACCGGCGGCGGACCCTCGAGTTCCGGTGGAACGGCACCCGGTACACGGGCCACCCCGGGGACACGATCGTCTCCGCGCTCGCCGCCGCGGGCGAGCGGGTGTTCTCGCGCAGCTACAAGTACCACCGGCCCCGGGGCCTGCTGACCGCGAGCTACCTCGACCCGGGGTGCATGGTGCAGGTCGGCGACGAGCCCAACGTCCGCGGCGCGCACCGCCTGCTCGCCGCCGGGCTCGACGTCCGCTCGCAGAACACCTGGCCGTCGCTGCGGTTCGACGTCAAGGCGGTGAACGGGCTCGCCGAGCGGTTCCTGGCGACGGGCTTCTACTACAAGACCTTCATCAAGCCCGAGCGGCTCTGGCCGGCCTACGAGAAGGTGCTGCGCACCTTCGTGCACGCCGGCGAGGTCCCGCCGGACACCGATCCCGGGCACTACGACAAGCGCTACGCGCACCCGGACGTCGTCGTGGCGGGAGGCGGTCCCGCGGGGATGGCGGCCGCCGTCGCCGCCGCCCGTGCGGGCGCGTCGGTGATGCTCGTCGAGGAGGAGCACCAGCTCGGCGGGCACCTGCGCTGGGGTGGGCCCGCGGAGCGCGCGCGGCTGCGCGAGCTCACCGCCGCGGTCGCCGCGCAGCCCGGCATCGAGGTGCTCACGGACTCGGTGGTGGCCGCACGCTACGACGACAACTGGATCCCGATCGTCCAGCGCAACCTGCCGGGCGTGCACGAACGGCTGATCAAGGCCCGCGCGGGGACGCTCGTCGTGGCCCCGGGCCTGATCGAACGGCCGTACGTCTTCGCCGGCAACGACCTGCCCGGGGTCGTCCTGTCCACCGCCGTCCGGCGGCTGGTCAACCTGCACGCGGTGCGGCCGGGGCACCGCGCGGTCGTGCTCACCGCGAACCCCGAGGGGGACGCCGCCGTCGCGGACCTCGAGTCGGCCGGGGTGGACGTCGCCGCCGTCGTCGACCCCCGCCGCGGCGAGACGATCACCGCCGCCCACGGCCGCCAGGGCGTGCGCGCGGTCGAGCTCGGCGACGGGCGCCGGATCGAGGCCGACCTGCTCGTCACCGCCGTCGGGTGGACCGCGCCGACCTCGCTGCTCAACCAGTCCGGCGACGACCCGGTGTACGACCCGCGCGCGGCGCGCTTCCGGCCCGACCCGACGCGCATGCCGGAGAACGTGCTCGCCGCCGGCGGCGTCGTCGGCGACGGGGACCTCGACCAGCTCGTCGAGCACGCGGACGCCGTGGGCCGGGAGGCCGCCCGCCGCGCCGCACGCGACGCGACCGCTGGCCCGATCACGATCCCCGAACTGCCCGTCGACGAGCACCCGGAGCTGTTCAGCAACGGGACGGGCGGCTTCGTCGACTTCTCCGAGGACGTGTCGGCCAAGGACCTCCTGACCGCCGTCACGGAGGGCTACGACTCGGTCGAGCTCGTGAAGCGCTACACCACGGCCACCATGGGCCCGGCGCAGGGCAAGCTCGAGACCGTCAACACGGTGGCGATCCTCGCCGCCGCCACCGGCCGGACGATCGCCGAGACCGGGACCACCACCTGGCGGCCCATGTACGCGCCGGTGACGCTGGGCGCGCTCGCCGGCCGGCCGCGGGAGCCCGTGCGGTACTCGCCGATGCAGCCGTGGCACGAGCGCCACCGCGCGGTCCCGCTGGTCGCGGGCCAGTGGATCCGTCCCAATGATTACG
>Ga0196958_10000741_pt1 | contig 10628 bp, 7 predicted proteins | sample S1v_10metaG_FD_148654 | JGI IMG/M metagenome (GOLD analysis project Ga0196958, IMG submission 148654) | Soil microbial communities from Anza Borrego desert, Southern California, United States - S1+v_10 | ecosystem: Environmental > Terrestrial > Soil > Desert | place: USA: California | collected...
AAGGCCGCCACCACCGAGAAGACCGCCGAGCAGCAGCAGTTCCTCAAGAACATCAGCATCCTCGGCGGCCTCATCCTGGCCGCGGTGGACACCGAGGGGAAGCCGTCGCTCGGCTGGCGCGGCCGCCGCGCCGCGCGCAAGCTCGCCGAGCGGACGGGCGACCTCACCGGCGGGTCCGACGGCGCCGGTGACAAGCTGCGCCAGGCCGGCGACACGGTGCGCCGCAACGTCGTCGACGGCGTGGACGTCGCGCTGGGCTCGTTGGTCTCCTGACGGCGTCCTGATCGCGTCCTGACGCCGTCCCGGCACCGCCGGGGACCGCGCGCCGCGCCCGGCGGCGCGGTCCCCGCGCGGGCCGGACGACCGCGGGGACACCCGCGGGACGACGCCGAACGACCCCCGAGACCCTAGGGTGGCGGCCGTGTGGACGAACTGGTCCGGAGGCCAGCAGTGCCGGCCCACCGCGACGGTGCGCCCGCTGGACGACAGTGGTGTCTCCGGCGTGGTGCGGCGCGCCGCCGAACGGGGCCAGGCCGTCCGCCCCGTCGGGTCCGGGCACTCCTTCAGCGCCCTGGCCGTCACCGACGGCGTCCACGTCGACCTGTCCGCGTTCCGTGGCGTCACCGCGATCGGTGCGCGCGCCGGCCGGCCGACCGTGCGCGTCCGCGCCGGCACGACCCTCGGCGAGCTGCACGAGGAGCTCGCCGCCCGCGACCTGGCCCTGGAGGCACCGCTCGAGCTGGCCGCCCCGACGCTGGGCGGCGCGCTCGCCGTCGGCATGCACGGCAGCGGCGCGGCGCTGGGCTCGCTCTCGGCGGCCGTGGTCGGCCTGCGCCTCGTCGACGGCCGGGGTCGCCTGCGCGACGTCTCGCCCGCCGATCTCGACGCCGCGCGCACCTCGCTCGGCGCCCTGGGCGTCGTGCTCGAGGCCGAGCTCGCGGTGGTGCCCGCCGGCCGTGTCCGGGTCACGCGCCGGCCGTGCCCCGTGGACGAGGTGCTCGCCCCGGGCTTCTGGGAGGCCCACCCCGTCGCCGAGGCCGCGGTGTTCCCCTCGGCGCCCACCGCCCTGACGCGCTGGGCCGAGCCGCTGCCGGCCCACGACCCGTCGGACGACACCCACGACACCGCGGAGACCGAGGAGCGCGAGCGCAGCCTCGGGGTCACCGTCGCCGGGGCCACCGGGCGCACCGCGCTGGGCGGTGCCGTCGTCGTCGAGCGGGCCCTGCCGCGGCTGGTCCCCCGCTTCAACCGCGCGGTGTCCCGGCTCGCGCGCACGGTGTCGGCCACGGGCCCCATGTACCGCGTGCTCTCCAGCCCGCCGGCCGTGCGCTTCGAGCAGACCGAGTGGGCGCTGCCCCGCGCGGCGATGGCCGCCGGCGTCCGGGAGCTGCTCGCCGCGCTCGCCGACGACCACCTCGAGGTCGGGCTGCCGGTGCGCCTGCGCGTCGGCGCGCCCGAGTCCGGCTGGCTGCACCCCGCGCACGGCCGCGCGACGGGCTGGGTCGCCGTGCGCGTGCCGCGCCGCACGGACCACGCCCCGGTCCTCGAGCGGGCCTGGCGGGTGCTGCGCGACCACGGCGGGCGCCCGCACTGGGCCTCGCGCTCCGACTGGACCGTGGCGGACACCGCCGCGGCCTACCCCCGTCTGCGCGACTTCCGGCGGGTGCGCGACGACTACGACCCCGACCGGGTGTTCGCGACCCCGGCGCTGGCGGCGGTGCTCGGGCCCTGATCCCGACCCGGGTCGTCGGGGTCCTCGGCCGCGCCGAGGTCGATGGCGAGCCCGACGACGGCCTGGTCGATGCGCCGCAGCAGGCGGGCGACGGCGAGCATGTCGTCGCGGCGGTGCGGGTCGTCGGCGGTCCGCGCGGCGTGCTCCTCGGCCGCGTCGACGAGACGCTCGGCGGAGTGCGCCCGCACCTGCCCGCCGTCGGACGCGCGCCGCCCGCGCACGAGCACGTCGCGCAGCGCGTCGAGGTTGGCGCGCACCTGGGCCGCCGCCGGGTCGAGCGTCGCGGCCCAGGTCGGGTCGGTGACCTCGTCGGCGATGCGGGCGAGCGAGCGGGCGTACACGTCGCAGACCACCAGGACCCGCAGGCCCCGCTGCGGGCTCGAACGCGCACGCCGCCGCGCGAACGGGTCGGTGAGGGGGCGGGCGCGCTGGCGCAGGGTCGCCAGGGCGTCGTCCATCGCCCGCACGGCCTCCCGCGACGGCGCCGACGACCGACGGCCCACCAGGCCGTCGGTGGCCTCCTGCAGCACGCGGTCCATGGCGTCGACCAGCTCGCTCACCGCCTCGCCGAACGCCTCGCGGGTCCCGCGCGGCAGGACGAGGAACGCCGCGACGACGCTGGCGGCCGCCCCGATGATGGTCTCCTCCACGCGCAGCACGAGCACCTCGACGCTGAACTGCCCGATGAGGCCGTAGACCAGCGCGAGCACCGCCGTGATGCCGAAGGCCAGCATCGACGGCGAGATGCGCACGAGGTAGAGCGAGACGAAGACGCAGACGCCGAGCAGCACGACCGACAGCACCCGGTCGTCGCCGACCAGCGCGGCGAGCCCCATCCCCGCCACCACGCCCCCGACCGTGCCGACGACGCGCCCCCAGCCGCGCGAGAGCAGGTCGCCGCGGCTGTTGGTGCCGGCGAAGACCACGAACGCCGTGATGACCGCCCAGTACCACCGCGACGGGGCGACGAGCTCGCCGACGACGATCGCCAGCGTCGCCGCCACGCCGACCTGCACGGCCTGCCGCGTGCTCAGCGCGATGCCACCCGGCCGCTCGCCCGTGCTCCCGGGTCGCACGTCGTCCTGGGCGGGGTCCTGGGCGGGGTCCTGGGTGGCGTCCCGTACGCCGTCGGCGGTCCTCTCCGGCGTGGCGTCCCCGTCGGACCGGCGCGGGCCCTCCGGCGTCGGTCCCCCGCCGGACGCGGGCGGCGGGCGGTGTGCGCCCGAGCCCCCCGAGGCCGTGGGCGAGGTCTGCTCGTCGCTGCGGGCGGGGGCGTCCTGCTGGGCGTGGTGGATCGCGTCGGCGACCCGGCGCACCGCGAACGCCGTGCGCTGCACCCGCTCCCCGCCGGCGCGGGTCTCGGCGACGAGCCCGGCCACCGCGGCGCGGGCGTCCGCCGTCGCCTCGAGGATCTCCGCGTGCCCGCGCCCGGACTCCAGGGCGGTGAGCAGGTGGCGCAGGCCGGTGCGCAGCGCGGCGACCGCGGCGTCGGGGGGCCGCGACGGCTCGTCCGGGCGGTCGGGGTCCGGCAGCGCCAGGCGCCGCGCGGCGACCGACAGCCGTTCCAGCGCGAGCTCGGCATCGGCGATGCGCAGGGCCAGCAGGTCGTCGTCGAGACCGGGCCAGACCCGCCCGGCCGCGGTCTGCTCGAGGGTGTCCTCGACGAGCAGCGCCACCTCCTGCAGCCGGGCGCGGGCCCGCCGCCCGGACTCGAGGGTGCGCTCGTCGGGCCCGCCCTCGGCGATCGCCGCGAGCAGGTCGTCGGTGGCCTCGACCACGGCGTGGGCCCGCGCCCGGAAGGCGGCGACCATGCGGCGCAGCGTCCGCGCCGGGCGCTCGGCGAAGACCACCCCGCGCAGCAGCAGCGTCGAGGCGACCCCGGCCGCGGCGGCCACGAGCAGCCACGGCACCTGCTCCGGGGTGACGCGCAGGAACTGGGTGAAGAAGAAGGGCATGAAGCCCGCCATGCCCAGGGCGAAGCCGCGCGAGCCGTACCGGCGCACCCACACCGCCACGACCATGACCAGCACGAACGCGACCGCGGCGAGCACGCGGTAGGGCGCGAGGAAGGCGCCGGCGACGGTGCTCGCGGCCGCCGGCAAGACCATGAGCGCCGTGGTCACCCGGCGGCGCGGGAGGTCCGGCTCGTTGACCGCGAGGTTCGACACCATGGCCAGCACGCCCGCGAACAGCAGGATCGTGACCGGCTCGGTGGGGTCGAGGACCGCGCGCGCGGCGGCCACGACGGCGACGGCCAGGGCGATGGAGGCCACCGCGATGGAGGCCAGGCGGAGCCGGACCAGGCCCGGATCGACGCCGGCGAGGCGCGTGCGGAGGTCGGCTCCCCTGCCCGCCCGGCGTGCGCGTGCCACCCGTCCCTCCCTCGACGCGGCGGACCGCCCTCCGCCCCCCGCGTCACGGCGCCGTCGGGGCGGTGCGGGCGAGTCTTCCACGGGGGCGACATCGCGGGACCGATCTCGACACGGTTACCCCTGGGTAATACTCTGCGGGTTACCGGTCGGTAGAGGTCTCCGGCCGCGCCGTGGTGAACAGGAGCGAGGCGGCATGGGCCACTACCGGGCGAACGTCCGCGACATCGAGTTCAACCTCTTCGAGGTCTTCCGCGTGCAGGACCGGTTCGGCACCGGTCCGTTCGCCGACGCCGACGAGGACACCGCGCGCGCCCTGCTGGGCGAGGTCGCGGCGCTGGCCGAGGGGCCACTGGCCGAGTCCTACGAGTCGGGCGACCGCAACCCGGTGCGCTTCGACCCCGAGACGCACAGCGCCTACCTCGACGAGGGCATCAAGAAGTCCTACCGGGCGATGTGGGAGGGCGAGTGGTGGCGGCTGTCGGCCGACAACGCCATCGGCGGCATGGGTGTGCCGCCCTCGGTGCAGTGGTCGGCCGGCGAGATGATCCTCGGCGCCAACGCGCCGGTGTTCATGTACATGGCCGGCCCGAACTTCGCGTCGGTGGTCCACCGCAACGGCACCGAGCAGCAGAAGCACTGGGCGCAGCTGATGGTCGACCGCGGCTGGGGCGCCACGATGGTGCTCACCGAGCCCGACGCCGGTTCCGACGTCGGTGCCGGCCGCACCAAGGCCCGCGACAACGGTGACGGCACCTGGTCGATCGAGGGCGTCAAGCGCTTCATCACCTCGGGCGACAACGACATCACCGAGAACATCATGCACCTGGTGCTGGCCCGGCCCGAGGGCGCGAGGCCGGGTACCAAGGGCCTGTCGCTGTTCCTCGTCCCGAAGTTCCACTTCGACCCGGAGTCGGGCGAGCCGGGCGAGCGCAACGGCGCCCACGTCACCAACGTCGAGCACAAGATGGGCCTCAACGCCTCGGCCACCTGCGAGTTGACGTTCGGTGCCCACGGCACCCCGGCGATCGGCTGGCTGCTCGGCGACGTGCACGACGGCATCGCGCAGATGTTCCAGGTCATCGAGTACGCGCGGATGATGGTCGGGACCAAGGCCATCGGGACGCTCTCGACGGGTTACCTCAACGCGCTGGCGTACGCCAAGGAGCGCATCCAGGGCGCCGACCTCACCCAGCAGGCCAACAAGACCGCTCCGCGGGTGCCGATCACCAACCACCCCGACGTGCGCCGCAGCCTCATGACGCAGAAGGCGTACGCCGAGGGCCTGCGCGCGGTGTACACGTTCACCGCGACCTACCAGGACGTGGTGCGCTTCGGCGAGGCCCCCGACGCGGACCGCGGTGCGGTCTCCGCGGAGGACATCGCGCTGGCCGAGAAGGTCAACGACCTGCTGCTGCCGATCGTCAAGGGCGTCGGGTCCGAGCGGGCCTCCGAGCAGCTGATCCACTCGCTGCAGACCCTCGGGGGCTCGGGCTACCTGCAGGACTACCCGCTCGAGCAGTACATCCGCGACGCCAAGATCGACTCGCTGTACGAGGGCACCACGGCGATCCAGGCCCAGGACTTCTTCTTCCGCAAGATCGTCCGGGACAACGGTCAGGCGCTCATGCACGTGACCGGCCAGGTGCAGGCGTTCCTCGACGCCGAGGGCGGCAACGGGCGGCTCAAGGAGGAGCGCGCGTTCCTCGCGACGGCGCTCGCCGACGTGCAGGCGATGCTGGGCACGATGGTCGGCTTCCTGGCCTCGTCGCAGGAGGACGTCACCAACCTCTACAAGGTCGGCCAGCACGCGGTCCGCTTCCTCATGAGCATGGGCGACCTGCTCATCGGTTGGCTGCTGCTGCGCCAGGCCGAGGTGGCCGGCGAGGTCCTCGACGCGGGCACCGCCGGTCGTGACCGGCACTTCTACGAGGGCAAGATCGTCGTGGCGCGCTTCTTCGCCCGCACCGTGCTGCCCGAGCTCTCCAGCCGCAGGGCGATCGTCGAGGGCGCCGAGAACTCCATCATGGAGCTGGACGTCGCGGCCTTCTGAGCTCCGCTCTCGTGAGTGCTTGCCCGTCCTCCGCGACGGGCAAGCACTCACCCATGCCGCGGCCGAAGGTGGGCACCTCGGGTTGGATCTATCCGCCGTGGCGGCGGGTGTTCTACCCCGAGGGCCTGGTCCAGCGCCGTGAGCTGACCTACCTCGCCGAGCGCCTCGACACCGTCGAGATCAACGGCTCCTTCTACTCGCTGCAGCGCGCGTCGAGCTACCGCTCGTGGGCCGAGCGCACGCCCGACGACTTCGTCTTCGCGGTCAAGGGCGGGCGGTTCGTCACGCACATGAAGAAGCTGCGCGGCGTCGAGGAGGCCCTGGCCAACTTCTTCGCCTCCGGGCTCCTGGCCCTCGGACCGAAGCTGGGCCCGGTGCTCTGGCAGCTGCCGCCGATCCTGCGCTACGACCCCGAGCGGCTCGAGGGCTTCCTCGGCCAGCTGCCGCACACCACCAGCGCGGCCGCCGCGCTGGCGGAGGGGCACACCGACAAGGTGCCCGACCCCTGGACGCGGACCGACGCCGAGCGGCCGCTGCGCCACGCGCTCGAGGTGCGGCACCCGAGCTTCCGCGACCCCGGCTTCGTCGCCCAGCTCCGCCGGCACGGCGTCGCGCTGGTCGTCGCCGACACCGCGGGCACGTTCCCGCGTCTCGACGACGTCACCGCCGACCTCGTGTACGTCCGCCTGCACGGCGACACCGAGCTCTACGCCAGCGGCTACTCGCCCGCCGCGCTCGACGCCTGGGCCGCGCGGATCCGCGCCTGGGCGGCGGGCGAGGCCCCGGTCTCGGAGGACACGGTCGCCCCGGGCGACCCGCCGCCGGAGGCCCCGCGGGGCCGCGACGTCGTCGTCTACTTCGACAACGACGTGAAGGTGCACGCCCCGTTCGACGCGATGGCGCTGCGGGAGCGGTGCTCCTGACCCGGGTGTGCGCGCTCCTCCGTGCCCCGGCACGGGCAGGCACGCACGAGACCGCAGGTCACATGCGGCGCGCCCACGCGTCGGCCCCGCAGTAGAGGCCGTAGGCGACGAAGCCCAGCGCGACGCCGAGGAGCAGCCACGGGCCGAAGGGCTGGGCGGCCAGCGCCTTGAGGGCCGCGTCCAGCCCGCCGGCCTGTCCCGGGTCCGCGCGGACCGCGGCCACGCCGAACAGCACCGCCATCACCGCGAACGCCACCGCCCGCAGCGCGTGTCCGGCGATCCCGAGCCAGTACACCGGCCGACGCAGGCCGTCGGGCAGGCGCGACCAGTTCAGGTCCTCGGCGAACTCCCCGCGCAGGCCGGTCCACGCCGTCGCCCCCGCCACGATCAGCACGACGAGCGCGACGACGCCCACGATGATCCGGCCCCCGGGCAGCGCGAGCAGCCCGGCGGTGGTCTGCTGCGACCCGCCGCTGCTCGACCCGGAGGAGCCCGTGACGAGGAACTGGACGCCGACGAGGGCCACGGCGAGCACCCCGATGGCCGTCGCCCCGGCGGCGATGCGGCGCTGGGTGCGCGCCCAGCCCGAGGCCCAGCGGAAGCCGGTGGCGGCGGCGAGGCCCTGCCAGACGCCGAAGGCGACCAGGCCGACCACGACCACGATGAGCACGACGAACCCGAAGGGCTCGGAGGCCAGGGCGGTGACGGCACCCTGCTGGTCGGCCTGACCGCCGCCCCGCAGCGCGATCTGCACCGCGATGACGCCGATGAGCAGGTGGACCAGCCCGTAGCCGACGAGCCCGACGCGCCCGAGCAGCTCGACCGCGCGGTTCGGGGCCTCGCCCTCGCCGTCGCCCTGGACGCGGCTGCGGGCGCGGTCCATCGCCCGGCCGACGGCGTCACCGGCCGGGCCGCCCGCCGGATCCGACGAGGCGGCTCCCGCCGCGGGCCCGCTCACGGGCCGTTGCAGGTGACGCGGGGCTGGGGCTCGTAGCGCACGGTACGAGGTTCCCGGCGGACCTCGCCGGTACGCACGTCGCGGAGCACACGGGTGTCGGTGATGGTGAAGCCCTCGGAGCCCTCCGAGGGCGTGCACTCCGGGTCGCCCCCGAGGTCGCGCACGCCGGGCGGGGTCGGGTTCGTGCGAGGGCCGGGCTCCGAGGTGACCTCGTAGCGCTTGATGCCGTAGAGCTGCACCGTGATCGACGACGGGGTCCACTGGGTGCGGATGTACACCGGGGTGGGGCCGTCGTTGCCCAGGCGCAGGTCGATCGAGCCCTCGAACACCGTCGCCTCGCGGCCCGGGGGGTAGCGACTGATGTAGTAGCTGTGCTCCTTGTGCTCGACGTCGTCGAGCCCGGCGAAGTAGCCCGCGTTGTAGAGCGTCGTCGCGAACTGCGAGACGCCCCCGCCGACGCCCCGGCCCGGCGCGCCGTCGTCGATGATCCCGGCGGGGACGAAGCCGTTGGCCTCGTTGCGGGGGCTGGTGGCCTCGTTGAGGCTGAACACCGAGTTCGGGGCGATGATCTTGCCGTTGACGATCTCGGCGATGCGGCGGATGTTCTGCCCCGAGTCGGGCTTGAAGCCGCGGGTGGTGAACTCCCCGATCATCTCGGCCGGGCCGAGGGCCTGCAGCTGCTCGGTGGTGACCTCGGGCTGCGTGGTCGTGTAGACGGCGTTGACCGCGCGGCCCGTGGCGGGCGGCGGCGTGGCGGGCGCGGCGCCGGGCACCGTCGGCGGCGGGGTGAACACCGGCGGGGCGGGCTCGCCCGCCGGGCGGCCCAGCGCCTCGACGAGCCCGGCGAACGTGCGCGGCCAGTCGATCTCCCGGCCGACGACCGCCGGCACGACGGTGGCCTGGGTGCCCGCGAACGCGAGGGTGGCGTCCTTGGGCTCGGCCTCGGTCGTCGCCAGCTGCGGCTCGACCGCCCTGATCGCCGCCGGCTCGTCGATCGCGGGGGTGAGCCCGCCGTTGCCGTCCGGGCGGAACACCAGGAACGTCGTGATCGCCTGGGTGGTGATCGTGGCGTTCTTCGCGTCGCCGACGACGGTCACCGGGCCGGCCACGGCCGGGCGTGCCACCCCGTCGACGGCCTCCTGGAGGCCCTCCGGGGTCACCGTCACCGGCACCTCGCTGACCGGCACGGCGACCGGCACGGGGTCGAGCCAGTGCTCGGTCACGGCGCGCGCCGCGCCCGGGCCGTCGACGACCTGACCGGGCACCGACGGCACGGCGACGGGCTCGACGCCCTCGAAGCGGATCGTCCCCTCGACGGCGGGGCGCTCGAGCTGCGGGCGGACGCCGTCGAGCGCCTGGCCGAGGGCGAAACCGTTGACCCGCGTCACGGGGGCGACGTCGCGGGTGGTGAACAGCGAGGTGAGGCGCGTCCAGGGGTTGAACGGCTGCTCGCCGGCCTCGGCGACGGTGCTCTCGACGTCGAGCTCGAGGCCGGCCGCGCGCGGGTCGAGCGTGGCGGTGCCCGCGCCGGCCTGCAGGGCCACCGGGCGCGAGGTGCGCGACGCCAGCTGGGTGCGCAGCTCCTGCTCGGCCTCGGGCTTGGCCATCCCGCCGATCTCGACCCCGGCGACGGTGACCCCGCGGGGCACGTCGGTGGAGGAGAACAGCAGGTCGCCGACGTAGAGCAGGGCGAGCAGGCCGACCACGACCACGCCGATGAGCACCGGGCGCCGGCGCCCGCCGCCCGTGCCGTGCGACCCGCCGGTCCCCGACCCGCCCGTGCCCGACCCGCCGGCTCCCGACCCGTCCGGGGCGGCGTGGCGGGGCTCGCGGTCGGCGACCGGGATCCACTCGGTGCGTTCGACGTCGCGCTCGGACCCCGCGTCCCCGGTCATCGTCCGGGTCGGCTCGTCGAGCCCGCCGGGACCCCGCCGCTCGGTGTCGACGGTGGTCTCCTCGGGCGTCGGCCCGCCAGCTGAGGTCACAGGTACAGCCCCGTCCCGCTCGAACTCCGCGTCGCCTCGGTGGTCGGCTCGGTCGTCGCGCTCGCGACCGCGTGCAGGTCGCGCTCCCGGAGCACGACGAAGGTGCGTCCGGACACGTCGACCTCGAAGTGGTCGTCCTGGCCGTAGAGCACCCGGTCCCCCACCGCGACGGTGCGGACGTGCTGGCCGGTGCCGTAGACCTCGCCCCACACCAGGCGCTTGGCGCGCTCAGCGGTCGCCGGGATGACGATGCCCCCGCTGCTGCGACGCTCGCCCTCGCCCTGGACGGGGGCGACCATCACGCGGTCGTGGAGCATCTGGATCTCCAGCCTGGGATCCGGCACGCCCGGATCGTACGGGGAGACCGGATCCGTTCTCGGCGCAGGGCCGCGCGCCACGCAGGCGCTGCGGGAGGGCGCCGGGGAGGCCCGGGAGCAGCGTGGACCGCGTGCTCGGGCCCGGAACGTGGAACGCCCCGTGGCCCTGCCAGGTCGGGGGTCCGGCAGCGCCACGGGGCTCGCCGGGCATGTCGGCGCCCTCGGGCGCCGCGTTACCGCCCCGCGAGCAGTTCACTCGTCCGGACCAGGAAGGTCACTCGCGGCCGAGGA
>Ga0196958_10000742_pt1 | contig 10617 bp, 12 predicted proteins | sample S1v_10metaG_FD_148654 | JGI IMG/M metagenome (GOLD analysis project Ga0196958, IMG submission 148654) | Soil microbial communities from Anza Borrego desert, Southern California, United States - S1+v_10 | ecosystem: Environmental > Terrestrial > Soil > Desert | place: USA: California | collected...
AACAGGAAGGCGTGGTCCGCCAGACCATGGTCGAGATGGACCACGCCTTCCTGTTCGTCACCGCGGCCGGGCGCGGAGCGTGCCTCGCGCTGCTGGCGAAGGAGGACGCGGACATGGGTCTCGTCGCCTACGAAATGAACCTGATGGTCAAGCGGGTCGGCGCGGTGCTCACTTCGGCGCCCCGCGCCGCGACTCCCACTTCGCCATGAGCGGGCGGCACGAGTCGTGGTTCGAGGACGAGGCCGGGCCGCTGGTCCGGTCGTACGCCGTCACCGGCGGGCGCACCCGCTCGGACACCCTCGGCCTCGACCTGATCACCCTGGTGGTCGCCATGCGCAGCGCGCACGAGGTGGCGGGCTTCGAGCCGGAGTACGGGCGGATCCTCAACCTGTGCCAGAGACCGACCTCCGTCGCGGAGGTCGCCGCGCGCATAGACCTGCCCCTGCCGGTGGTGAAGGTGCTGCTGAGCGACCTCATCGAACAGAACCTCGTGCTGTTCCGCACCGCGACCCCGGTCACCGACACCCCCAACAAACACGTACTCCAGGCGGTTCTTGATGGCATCCGAAAACTCTGAGCCCCGGCGATCCTTGACCGCGAACGCGGTCAAGGTCCTCATCGCCGGCGGGTTCGGGGTCGGTAAGACCACGATGGTCGGCTCGGTCAGCGAGGTTCCTCCGCTGCGCACCGAGGAGGTCATCACCGCGGCGTCCGAGGGCGTCGACGACCTCACCGGTGTCGAGAAGAAGACGACCACCACGGTGGCCCTCGACTTCGGCCGCATCACCATCAACCCCGAGCTCATCCTGTACCTGTTCGGCACGCCCGGACAGGACCGGTTCTGGTTCATGTGGGACGAACTGGCCGAAGGCGCGCTCGGCGCCGTCGTGCTGGCCGACACCCGGCGACTGGACAGCTGCTTCGCGGCCGTCGACTTCTTCGAGCGCCGCGGACTGCCGTTCGTCGTCGCCGTCAACTGCTTCGACAACGCCTACCGCTACGGCACCGAGGAGGTCCGGCAGGCGCTCGACGTCGGCATGGACGTCCCGCTGCTGCTGTGCGACGCGCGGGAACGCGAGTCGACGAAGCAGGTGCTGACCGTGCTGATGGAGCACGTGCTGGCGCTTTCGGATCTGGCCGCCGGGCTGCCACAGGGCCGCTGACCTTCCCCTCGCCAAGCGCTATGAAGGACGCTTTCATGGCGAATTCTGCAATGAAGGCGTCCTTCATAGCGCCTGGGAGAGGCTCGGGTCTCGTGAGTGGGGACGGTCGGAGCCAAGGGGTCCTTCCTGTACCTCGGGCGGGCAAGGGCGGAGTCGGGACGGTGAACGTCCCGACTCCTCCATCGTCGCCAAGCTCGCCTTCATCACTGTCCCCCGCGCGGCCATCGGACGACATCGGTTCGAGTGGAAGACGAATACAGGTCCACGCGACCTTCACCTGCTCGCGGGCTCAGGACCTGCGGCGCCGAAGCAGGGTGTCGAGCGCGTAGGTGCCCGGGCCCACCACCGCGAACAACAGGAAGATCCAGGAGTACAGTGCGGCGGTCTCGCCCTTGTTCTGCAGCGGTAACAACGCGTCGGGCTGGTGCACGACGAAATACGCGTACGCCATCGTGCCCGAAAGCAACACCGCGACGGGGCGGGTGAACAGGCCGACGAGAATCAGCAGCGAGCCGACCGTTTCGATCACCCCGGCGTACCAGCCCGGCCAGGTGGCGAACGGCACGGCGGGCTTGTCGAAGAGTCCCATCTTCTGCAGACCGTGGCAGAGGAACAGGAACGCGACCACGACGCGGACGACGGAGAGGGCCAATCCCTGCCACTTGGGCGTGGTCGGACCGATCTCGGTGGTCGTGGCGGTGGCTGTTTGGGTCATGACGCATCCTTCCGGCTCAAGGTGGTCTAAACCATTGATGATGAGGATGCCGGACGCCCCATCGGCAGGGAACTTTCTTTCGGGGGGTAATTCAATGTTATGACCGGAGTTAACGACGCCGAAACACGGGAAGGCCTCTTTCCTGGAATCGTTCCAGGAAAGAGGCCTCGCGATTCTCCGTCAGCGGCGGCGCAGGGTGTCGAGGGCGAAGGTGCCGGGGCCGATCGCGGCGATCAGCAGGAAGATCCAGCAGTAGAGGGTCGACAGCTCGCCCATGTTCTGGAGCGGCAGCAAGCCTTCCGGTGCGTGGACGGTGAAGTAGGCGTAGGCCATCACGCCGGAGAGGAGCACCGCGACCGGCCGGGTGAACAGGCCCACCAGCACCAGCGCGGCGCCGACGACCTCGATCACGCTGCCGTACCAACCGGGCCAGGAGCCGAGTTCGACCGAGCCGCCGGCACCGTCGACACCGCCGAAGAAGCCGAATCCCTGCAAACCGTGGCAGAGGAAGAGGAACGAGACGACGATCCGGACGGCCGACTGGATGGCGCCCTGCACCTTGGCGGCACGCGGGGTGGCGGTGGTCGTGGTGTTCTCGGAGGGGGTGATGGTCTTCGTCATGGTTCCGGTCCTTCCGGGAGTGGCTGTGGGCTGCTTCTGACCACGCGTCGGACGAGCTCGACGCGAATCGACATCCGGGCGGGAAGTTTTTTCGCGGGCCGGTCACTTCACCCGGTCGGAGCAAGGCCAGACTGGACGTCATGGCGGGTAAGACGAGTGCCGGGATCCTGCTCTTCCGCAGGTCGGGCGAGGTGACCGAGGTGCTGCTCGGGCATATGGGCGGGCCGTTCTGGGCGAAGAAGGACGCGGGCGGCTGGTCGGTGCCCAAAGGCGAATACGAACCGGACGAGACGCCGGAGGCCGCGGCGCGGCGCGAGTTCACCGAAGAGCTGGGGCTGCCCGCGCCGGAGGGGGAGTACCTCCCGCTCGGCGTCGTGAAGCAGTCCGGCGGCAAGGTCGTGACGGTCTGGGCGGTCGAGGGGGACCTCGACCCCGCTCAGGTGGTGCCGGGCACCTTCGAGCTGGAGTGGCCGCCGCGGTCGGGCCGGACGCAGGAGTTCCCGGAGGTCGACAGGGTCGCCTGGTTCGGGCTGGCCGAGGCGGAGGAGAAACTGCTCAAGGGTCAGCGGCCGTTCCTGGCCCGCCTGGGCGAACTGCTCAACGGCTGAGCAACTCGCTGAGCGGTTTGTCGGCCAGCGAGCCGAGCACGAGATCGGCGTGGTCGAAGTTCAGCACCGCGGTGATCGGATTCGGCACCGCCACGCACTGGAGTCCGGCGGCCTTCGCCGCGGTGACGCCGTGCGGTGAGTCCTCGAACGCGATCGCCTCGGTCGCGGGCAGGTCCAGTGCGGCGAGCGCGGCCAGGTAGAGGTCCGGGCTCGGCTTCGCCTCGTGGAGGTCACCGGTGAGGACGGCCTCGAACGCGTCCGCGAGGCCCAGCCGGTGCAGCTGCGTGGTGACCCAGTCGCCGGTCGAACTGGACGCGATGGCCAGCCGCAAGCCCTGTTCCTTCGCGTCGTCGAGATACTCCTGGACGCCCGGACGCGGCCCCACGGCTTCCAGCAGCTCGGTGACCCTGGCGCGGACGCCGGTGCGGATCGCGACCCGGTCGAGGTTCTCGTCGTTCTTCTCGAGCAGTTCGAACATCGCGACGGCGGTGTTCTGCGTGCCGATCACGGTGTGCCAGACGTCGAGGGGGAGTTCGCCGCCGCGTTCGCGGAAGGTCTCCTGCCAGGCCACGAGAACGGCTGCCTCGGTGTCGACCAGCGTTCCGTCGAAGTCGAAGATCAAGGCGCCGATCATGGGACGAGTCTACGTCTTGACTCACCGAGTGGTACGGATTACCGTACGCATTCGTTAGGAAAGTTACCAAACGAACAAGTGTACGCGAAGTGAACGCCGCGCACCCGTCCCTCTCAACCCGCCGCCACGGATTCCCGGGGAGATCGATGTGAAGGCCCGTACCCGACTACTGCCACTAGGCGCGGCCGTCATCCTGTTGCCGACGCTGCTCAGCGGTAACGCCCAAGCCGCTGATGTCCTGTTGTCCCAAGGTAAACCCGTCCTCGTCTCCTCGGTGGAGTCCTCCTCCTACGGCGGCCCGCTCGCCGTCGACGGGAAGACCGGCACCCGGTGGGCGAGCACGGAAGGCGTCGACCCGCAGTTCATCCGCGTCGACCTCGGTGGGCCCTCGGCCATCAACCGGGTCAAGCTGAACTGGGAAGCCGCGTACGCCACCGCGTATCGCCTGGAAGTCTCCAACGACGGCTCGGCGTGGACCTCGATCAAGTCCGTCACCAACGGCAACGGCGGGACCGACGACCTCACCGGGCTGTCCGGCCGCGGTCGGTACCTGCGCCTCGTCGGCACCAAACGCGCCACCAGTTACGGCTACTCCCTGTGGGAGATGCAGGTCTACGGGACGTCGGACTCCTCCGGCGACACGCAGGCGCCCACCGCTCCGTCGAACCTCAAGGCCGGCTCGGTCACCGCGTCCACTGTGGACCTGACGTGGACCGGATCGACGGACAACGTCGGCGTCACCGGCTACGAGGTGCTGCGGAACGGCCAGGTCGTCGGCACCACCGAAAGCGCTTCCTACACCGACTCCGGGCTGAGCGCGTCGACCGCGTATACCTACGCCGTCCGCGCGAAGGACGCCGCCGGCAACACGTCGGCGGCCAGCAACCAGATCCAGGCGACCACGCAGGCAGGCGGTTCGTCGTTCGTCCTCGCCGCCTCCGGTGACATCGCCGAACAGTGCACCGCTTCGTCTTCTTCGTGCGTCCACCCGAAAACGGCCGCGCTGGTCGGCCGGATGAACCCGGCCGCGGTCATCACCATGGGCGACAACCAGTACGACGACGCCCACATCGAGGACTTCACCAAGTACTTCGACAAGACCTGGGGCAAGTACAAGAACATCATGCACCCGGTCCCCGGTAACCACGAGACCTACGACCACACCCCGCTGGGCGCCTACAAGCAGTACTTCGGCAAGATCGCGACGCCGAACGGGAAAACCTACTACAGCTGGGAAATGGGCAACTGGCACTTCGTCGCCATCGACAGCACGGAGTTCTCGCCCGGTCTCGCCGCGAACGGGATCAGCGACGAGCAGCTGAACTGGATCAAGCAGGACCTCAAGAACAACACGAAGCCCTGCGTCGCCGCGTACTACCACCACCCGCGCTACACCTCGGGTGACCACGGCGACAACGGCAAGATGGCCACCCTCTGGGAGACCATGGTGCAGAACAAGGTCGATCTGGTGCTCAACGGGCACGACCACCACTACGAGCGGTTCCATCCGCAGAACGCCGACGGCGACCGGGATTCCGCCGGTCCGGTGCAGATCATCGGCGGTGGCGGCGGGGCGACCCTGTACCCGGTCAAGACGGAGCATGCGGCCACCGCGAAGGCGATCTCCACCTACGGCGTGCTCAAGCTGAACATGTCGGACAACGCCTTCTCGACCCAGCTGATCGGTCTCGACGGCAAGACCATCGACTCGTCCCCCACCTACGCCTGCCACTGATCCCCGCGTTTCGGCGCCGGGTTGCGATGGTTCGCATCGCGGACCATCGCAACCCGGCACCTGCTTGCGGTCGTTTCGACGCGCGTAAAGGAGGGTTCGCATGTACATAGCCACCAGTCGGGGAGCGGACGCCGCGGCGGAAGTCCCGAAGAGCGGCGTGAAACGGGCCGTCACCGGGAACGTCGTCGCGCTCGGCCTGGTCAGCCTCGTCACCGACATCTCGTCGGAGATGGTGACCGCGGTCCTCCCGCTCTACCTCGTTCTCGGTCTCGGCCTGAGCCCGCTGCAGTTCGGTGTGCTCGACGGCCTCTACTCCGGCGTCACCGCCGTCGTCCGGCTGGTCGGCGGGCATCTCGCCGACCGGTGGCAGCGGCTGAAGGCCGTCGCCTGCTTCGGTTACGGGCTTTCGGCGCTGGGCAAGATCGGCCTGATGCTGGCGGGTTCGTCCACCGTCGCGATCGGTGCCGTCCTGGCGGCCGACCGCACCGGCAAAGGCGTCCGGACCGCGCCGCGGGACGCGCTGATCACCTTGAGCAGCGAGCCCGAACATCTCGGCCGCGCGTTCGGCGTCCACCGCGCGATGGACACCTTCGGCGCGTTCCTCGGCCCGCTGGTCGCGATGGCCGTGCTGTGGCTCAGCCTCGGCAGCTACGACTCGGTGTTCTTCACGAGCTTCTGCATCGCCGCGATCGGCGTGATCATCCTGCTGGTGCTGGTCAAGGACCACCAGCCGAAACCGGACGTCGAACGCCCCAAGGTCTCGTTGCGGGAGACCGCGGGCCTGATCCGGCAGGCGTCGTTCCGCCGGATCTGCGTGTGGGCGGCGCTACTGGGCCTGGTCACCCTCAGCGACTCGTTCCTCTATCTCGTCCTGCAGCGCCGATGGGATCTCGGCGCGGTCTTCTTTCCCTTGCTGCCGCTCGGAACCGCGGGCGTGTACCTGCTGCTCGCCGTGCCGTTCGGCAGGCTTTCGGACCGGATCGGCCGCTGGAAGGTGTTCCTCGGCGGGCACGTCGCCCTCGTCGTCGCGCTGCTGGCGTTGCTGGGTCCGGTGGACGGCGGCATCCTCGCCGTGCTGGCGCTGGTGCTGCACGGCGTCTTCTACGCCGCCACCGACGGGGTCCTGATGGCCGCCGCCGGACCGTTGCTGCCCGAACACCAGCGGGCGAGCGGACTGGCGCTGGTGCAGACCGGACAGGCGACGACGCGGATGCTCGCGTCCGTCCTTTTCGGACTCGCTTGGACCACCTGGGATCTGCGGGCCGCCGTCCTGGTCGCCGCCGGCGCGCTGGCCGTGGTGGTCGTCGCGGCCGCCGTCCTCCGTCCGTTGCGGACAGCCGCATGAGGGCGCGCGTCCTGGGGGTGGTGGGGGCGGTCGTCCTCCTGATCGCGGCCGCCGTCGGCTACGGGCTCCACTCCCGCCACCGCGGACCGGAGGTGAACTCCGTCGCCGTCGTCACCGGGCAGCCGGTTTCCGTGCAGGCCAAGGGACAGTTGCTGTTCCGCAACACCGCCGAAGGCCCCGACTTCGGCCATCTCGCCACCGTTCCGGCCGACCGGCCGGGTGACCCCCGGAAGGTGTCCGGGCTCAGTTGCGACCGGTTCGCCGCTTCGGCGGGGACCGCCCTGTGCCTGTCCGCGCAGCCGGGAGTGCTGCCACCGATGACCGACGTCATCGTGCTCGACAAGGACCTCAACGAGATCCGCCGGATCGAACTGCCCGGCACCCCCAGTCGCGGCCGGGTCTCGCCGGACGGGAAACTCGCCTACTGGACGCTGTTCGTCAACGGCGATTCCTATGCGGAGACCGGATTTTCGACCAGGGCCGGGATCTTCGACCTGAGGACCGGGAAGCTGATGAAGAGCATCGAGGAGATGGGCCTCCTGCTCGACGGCAAGCCGTACTACTCATCCGACGTGAACTACTGGGGGATCACCTTCACCCCCGACGGCAAGCGGTTCTACGCGACCGTGGGGACGAAGGGGAAGACGTACCTGGTCGAGGCGGACTACGAGAAGCTGGTCGCGAAGATGATCCGGGAGAACGTCGAATGCCCGTCCCTTTCGCCGGACGGGAAGCGGATCGCCTTCAAGAAACGGGTTTCCGCCGATCTCGCGGCGCCGTGGCGGCTGGCGGTCCTCGACCTGGCTTCCGGACAGGAGATCCTGCTGGCCGAGACGCGGAGCGTGGACGACCAGGCCGCCTGGCTCGACGACCGGACCGTCGCGTACGGGCTGGATTCGGGGATCTGGGCGGTTCCGGCGGACGGGAACGGGGCGGCCCGGCTGGTGGTCGAGCGGGGTAGTTCGCCTGCGAGTGTGTAGTGGGTCGTGAGTGGCGATTCGGGTTCTATCAAGGGTTGAGGCACGCCGCCGTGGTTCTCTCTCGTGTGGTACATGAAGGCCCCCTTCCTTGCGCTAGACGCAAGGAAGGGGGCCTTCATGTACCACCCCAGGCGCACCGGCGCAGCCGACGAAACCCGAACTCACCTCTGCCGAAATACGTGAAGGCCTGCGATCAGCCCAAGCCGGGATGCAGTAGGTATCCAAGACACTCTTGGCCCTGACCGTCCTCACCACTCGAGACCCTGCACGAGGCTTTGCGAAGTGCTCGAATCGGGCGCTCAGGCCCGCTTCGAAGTCCCTTGTGGACAGTCTTGGGCGCCGGATCCCTGTGGCGATCACGCCATTCGAGGCTTCGGCGTCCGGACACGTTGCCTTCCTCCTCGATAGCCCGAATCGCCATTCACGCCCCGGCCACTCCCAGCGCTTCCGCCTGCTCCCGGAACACGTCGTACGCCGCCTTCCCGAACAGCACGAATCGCACCAGTTCCACCGAACACGATCCGGCCGAAAGCGTGCTCACCACCGTTTCGAGGGCGATCTTCGCCGCGGATTCGACCGGCCACCGGTAGATCCCGGTCGAGATCGCGGGGAAGGCCACGGTGTGCGCGCCGAGATCGGCGGCGACGTGCAGCGAGTTGCGGTGGCAGGCGGCGAGCAGGGCGGAGCGGTCTTCGGAGCCGGACCACACCGGCCCGACGGTGTGCACCACCCAGCGCGCCGGCAGGCGGCCCGCCGTGGTGGCGACCGCCTCTCCGGTCTTCAGTCCCTTGCCGTAGTGACCCGCGCGCAGCGCCCGGCATTCGGCGAGGATCTCCGGTCCGCCGCGGCGGTGGATCGCGCCGTCCACCCCGCCGCCGCCGAGCAGTGACGAGTTCGCGGCGTTGACCACGACGTCGACCCGCTGTTCGGTGATGTCGCCTTCGACCAGTTCGATTTTCATGATCACTCCGTCAGCTGAAGTACTCGATCAGTACCGGGGCAACGGCCTTCGGCTTGAGCATATGCGTCTGGCCTTCGATCGTCCGGTGCTCGGCGCCGGGGACGGCCTTCGCCAGCGCGGCGACACCGTTGCGGACCCACGCCGGGCTCTTGCCGCCGTCCATGATCAGCGTCGGCACGGAAACGCTCGCCCAGCGGCCCTCGGGCAGCGGGGTGCCGTCGTGCAGACCGTCGAACAGGGCGGCGTCGTAGCGCAGGGTCGGCGCGACCTTCTTCAGCTTCGGCCAGGCGGGCATGAACTGCATCATGAACACGGCCGGCGCCGGGACGCGGACGGCTTCCCGCATGAAGGTCTTGATCGCGGTGCCGGGCCGTCCGGTGGCGATGGCCTGCTCCAGCCGTTCGGCGTAGTCGGCCGGGACCGGCGGACGGGTGTCGTCGACGACCAGCGGGAACTCGTACACCGCCAGTCTCGTGATGGGGAGCCCGGCTTTCGCGGCTTCGAGGGCCAGCGCGGCGCCGGAGGAGATGCCGTAGACGTGCGCCGTCCCGCCCGCTTCCTTGATCAGCGCCGCGATGTCCTCGACTTCGCGGGCGACGGAGAACGGCTCGGTGTCGCCGCTTTCGCCGCGACCGCGGCGGTCGTAGGTGTAGACGGTGAAGTGCGCGGCCAGTTCGGTGGCCAGCGGCTTGGCCGGGCCGAATTCGCGGTGGCACATCGCCCCGTCGACCAGGATGACGGCGGGGCCGGAGCCGGTGCGGGTGTAGGCGATGGTGGTGCCGTCTTGCGAGGTCACGGTGCTCATGGCGGGAATTCTCCTCGAGTGGTCTAGCGGGCGGAACGGAGGATGACGGCGGTGAGCCAACCCCAGGCCGGCGTCACCGTGGCCCAGAAGGCGAGCATCACGACGGCGTTCGCGTTGCCGGAGCTGATCGCGGCGAAGGAAGCGAAGAACGCGATGCCGGTGGCACGGGAGTAGACGGCCCAACCGCGGTGGCCCTCACGGGTGAAGCGGCTCGCGAACACGAAGGTCGCGACGATCAGCGAGAGGAAGCCGACCGAGCCGGCGGCCATGTGCAGGACGCCCGCGGTGCTGAGGGTGGCCTGGCCGGTGCCGACCGGGAAGCCGTTGCCGGGATCGGCCTTGAAGACCGCGGCGAAGAGCAGGCTGACGCCGAAGACACCCAGCAGTCGTGGACCCCACGTGCTGCCTCTGCCCGGTTCGAGCGTCCGGCTCAGGCCGATCGCTCCGGCGATCATCAGGACGCCGGTGACCAGGAAGTTCGTCACCTGGAGCCAGCCGGCGTCGCCGTTGCTCAGCATGCTCGCCGGGTGCTGGGTGACGTCGAAGCCGTCGCGGACGGCGGCCTGGGTGAGCGTGGTCAGGAAGTACAGCGGGCCTGAGGCGGCGCCGCATGCGAGCAGGGCGCGGGCCGACAGGGCGACAGGGGTCCGGGTGGCGGTGATGGTCATCGTTTCGGCCTTTCGGGCGGGAGTGCGTTGGGCACAACTCTCGCTCCGAAAGTCTTAGTTGTCAAGACAAAAAAAATTGTCGGTGATACCTGGTGTGCTACCGGAGGGGGTAGCACCAGGTGGTTACTTGCTGTTTCGCAAGGTCAACAGGGTGATCTCGCTCGGCGCGAAGACACGCAACGGCGGTCCCCAGAAGCCGGTGCCGCGGCTCGTGTAGAGCTGCGTGCGCTCGCCGTGGCGCGAAAGCCCGGCGAGTACGGGCTGATCCAGCCGGACCAGGAGGTGGAACGGCCAGATCTGGCCCCCGTGGGTGTGCCCGGAGACCTGGAGGTCGATACCCGCCTCGGTGGCCTGCTCGACCTGCTTCGGCTGGTGGGCGAGC
>Ga0196958_10000743_pt1 | contig 10606 bp, 8 predicted proteins | sample S1v_10metaG_FD_148654 | JGI IMG/M metagenome (GOLD analysis project Ga0196958, IMG submission 148654) | Soil microbial communities from Anza Borrego desert, Southern California, United States - S1+v_10 | ecosystem: Environmental > Terrestrial > Soil > Desert | place: USA: California | collected...
GCGGGTGCGATTCGCGCGCGCGGGGGCGGAACACCTCGGAAAAGCACTCGACGGGATTCTCGCGGAACCTCGATACCGTGCTCACGCACAAGCGGTCGCCGAGTCGCTGCGGGCGGCGGGCGGAGCGCGCACGGCCGCCGACGCGTTGCTCCGTACGGCCCACACCCCGGTCTCCGGCACCCCGGCATAGCCGCAGGTCGCCGCCGCGAACCCACTCGCGGTTCAAGATCGGCGAACTGTCCACCGGGTACAAAAACCCCCGCTGATTGTGCGTTCACCGAGCACTTTTCCCGTAGCTGCGCGCGTGCCCTTGACCTGGGGTTAATTCGGGTGATTCATTCGGTGAACCGAGGTGCGATCGGACCGCGGACGCGAGGCGAGGACGGTTGTGATGGCTGCCGACTGCGTGGTTTTCGACATGACGGTGGACCACTCCAGGTCCGCCCTCTGGGAGGTGCTCGGCGAGCCGGACCGCTACCCCCGGTTCTTCCGCGGCATCAGCAGCTGCGACAAGCTGGCCACCGACGAGTACGGCGCGCCGGACGAGTACGCGCTGCGCGCCTGCCTCGGCGATTTCGCCGTCATCGAGCACCGGCTGCGCACCGTGATCAACCGCCGCGACGAGCAGCTGGTGCTCGCGGGCGTGCCGGACACCGGCGGCTGGGTCTCGCTGCGGCTGTCCGACGCGGGCACCGGCCGCACCCAGGTCAAGATCGTGTTCTTCAAGCCGATGCTGCGCCACGAGCGCGGCGCCACCTGGTCGGAGTCGGAGATCCGCACCTGGGCCCGCGACGGCCTGCGCCGGGTCTGCGACTTCCTGGCCAGGGTGCCCGACGCGCGCGCCGACCGGCACCGCGAGCCCGGCGGCACCAAGCTGCACGTGGCCAAGACCCTGGTCGGCGCGGGCATCTTCTCCCCGGCCCGGCCCGACCGCACGGTCCGCCAGCTGCACGCCCTGTTCAAGTGGGGCGCCACCCTGGCGGGCGGCTACTGCGCCGCCTCGGCCCGCTCGCCGAAGTCGCTGGCCGTCGGCGACGAGGAGGGCGAGCTGACCTTCGCCGAGGTCGACGCGCGCAGCACCCGGCTCGCGCACGGCCTCGCCGAGCTGGGCGCCGGGGCGGGCAAGAAGGTCGGCGTGCTCTGCCGCAACCACCGCTACCTGGTGCAGACCCTGGTGGCGCTGGGCAAGCTCGGCGCGGACGCCGTCCTGCTCAACACCGGCCTGGCCGGGTCGCAGATCGACGACATGGTGCGCAGGCACACCGTGGCCGCCCTCGTCGCCGACGACGAGTTCGTCCCGCTGCTGCGCTACCTGCCCCAGGACGTGCCGCTGATCGGCACCGGGCGGCCCACCGAGGACACCGACACCACCATCGACGAGCTGATCGACGAGGGCGGCACCGCCACCCTGCCCGCGCCCGCCGAGCCGGGCAGGCTGATCGTGCTCACCTCGGGCACCACCGGCACCCCCAAGGGCGCCCGCAGGCCCACCCCGGGCCTGGCCGACTCCGCCCAGGTGCTCTCCCGCATCCCGCTGCGCGCGGGCGACCGCATCTTCGTGGCCGCGCCGATCTTCCACAGCTGGGGCCTGACCGCGCTGCAGATCGCCATGCCGCTGCGCGCCGGGCTGGTGGTGCAGCGCCGCTTCGACGCCGAGGGCACCCTGCGCGCCATCGCCGAGCAGAAGTGCACCGCGCTGTTCGCCGTGCCGATCATGCTCCAGCGCATCCTGAACCTGCCGCGCGAGGTCAAGGCCCGCTACGACACCTCCTCGCTGCGCATCGTCGCCTCCAGCGGCTCGGCCCTGCCCCGGCAGCTGGTCACCGGCTTCATGGACGAGTTCGGCGACGTGCTCTACAACTTCTACGGCTCCACCGAGGTCTCCTCGGCGACCGTGGCCGGACCCGCCGACCTGCGCGCCGCGCCCACCACCGCGGGCCGCCCGCCGCAGGGCACCCGGATCGGGCTGCTCGGCCCGGACGGCGACCCGGTGCCGCCCGGGGTCGTCGGGCGCATCTTCGTCGGCAACGACATGCTCTTCGACGGCTACACCGACGGGCAGGGCCGCGAGATCCGGCACGACCTGATGGACACCGGCGACCGCGGCTACTTCGACGCCGACGGGCGGCTGTTCGTCTCCGGCCGCGACGACGAGATGATCGTCTCCGGCGGCGAGAACGTCTTCCCGCGCCCGGTGGAGGAGGTCCTGGTCGACCTGCCGCAGGTCGACGAGGCCGCGGTGGTCGGCGTCCCGGACAGCGAGTACGGGCAGCGCCTGGTGGCCTACGTGGTGGTGCGCCCCGGCGCCCGGCTCGACGAGGACTCCATCCGCGCCTACGTCCACCAGCGGCTGGCCCGGTTCTCGGTGCCGCGCGAGGTCATCTTCGTCGACGAGCTGCCGCGAAACCAGACCGGCAAAGTGCTCAAGCGGGTCCTGACCGACGGTGACCTCTTCGAGCACGCGGGCGATGGCGACGCCGCGTGAGCGCCGGGTGGTGGACCGTCACCGCCGTCGTCCCGCTCCTGTCCGGCGCTGTCGCAACCCGCTGCCTGCTGCGGTGGCGGGCCCGCCGGGCGCGCGCCCGGTTCCGGCTCGTGCTCGACGAGGTGACCCTGGAGATCTCCGCGCTGGCCGACGAGCTGGCCGCGGTCCCGCGCCGCTGCAACGGCATCGTCGCCGAGCAGCGCCGCCGCTCCGCCCTGGCCTACGCCGAGGCGGCCCGCCTGCTCGACGCCGCCCGCCACCCGCTGGACCTGACCGAGGCGTGCGCCCTCATCCGCGACAGCCGCGACGATCTGCGAATGGTCCGCGAAGGCGCCTAGCGCCCCCCGCCGGAGCAATGACGGAAATTCCTCCGGCCCGCGTTAGGCCGAACAAAGCAGGCGGCAAAGCACTGCGAAAAGGCATCGATCCGATTTATGACCACACCGACCGCAGGTTCACCCGACGGTGACAAGTTTGACCTGATGGATGCTCAACTCCGGACAACTCGGTCGCCCGAACGTGCCAATCCGCTGGTAGGGGTGTCAGATGATGTTGCCAGTGGATCACAAAGCACCCCCCGGTCCTGCGCCGGGGGTGACAACAACAGAAGCGTTACCGGCCGGTATGGAAAGCGCTGTTGTCACGGTGGTGACACGCTGGTAACGTCCGAGCCCGTGCTCGCGGCGTGTCCTTCACGTCATTTTGCCCGTATATTCATCGGCAGGTGAGTGGTCATCTCATGAACGTTTCCGAGACGCGCAAGCGGCGTCGCCTCGCGGTGAAGTCCGCCCTGGCTGCGGTCGTCCTCGGCGCAGCGGGCGGTGGCATCTACTACAGCACCAGCGCCGCGACAGCGGGTGAGACCCCGGTGGGCGCCGCCTTCGGCTGCGTGCTCCCCGGCGGCGACAAGGTCGACGTCCCGATCGAGTTCGGCGTGGGCATCCCGAACACCGCCACGGCGGGCACCCAGGTGACGGCCAAGCCCAGCGCGAAGATCGCCCTCCCGGCGGCCGCCGTCGCCAAGCTCCGCGCGGGCGGCGAGACCGCCCTCGACGCCGACCTCACCCCGAAGCTGACCCTGGTCGAGGGCGCCGCCAGGACCGAGCTCAAGGCCACCCCGCTCGCGGTGAAGGCCATGACCCTCCCGGCCGAGGGCGACCTGAACCTCAGCCTTGAGGGCGCCCCGGTGGCGTTCACCCCCAAGGCGGCGGGCACCGCCCAGGTCGAGCTGACCGGCCTCTCGGCCCGGATGCTCGTGGGCACCACCGAGATCACCTGCACCGCCACCACCGACTCCGGCGCCCTGGGCACCTTCGACGTGACCGCCGCCCCTGCCGCCGCCGCGCCCCCGGCGCAGCCGCAGCAGCAGCAGGCGCTCCCCGGCGACGTCACCGCCCAGGCCGGGCTGCCGGTCTGGTTCGACGTCACCGTCACTGCGAAGCCTCCCAGGTTGCAAGGTGCGGTGATCACCTTGCATGGCATCCTCAAGTCCGAGCTGCCCGTCCAGGTTCCGCCGCCGGACGGCAACGACCTCACCGGTGACTTGACATTCGACCCGGCGAAGGACACCTACCTGGTGGTCTTCCGGTTCATGCCGGTCACCAACGACATCTACGCCACCTCAGACGGCCAGGTGACCGGCAAGGTGAAGGTGAACATCATCGACTACACCGCCGACACCAAGGCCATCTCCAGAGTCAACCTCCGGGTCGACAACGTGTGGCAGGGCGGGAACAAGGGCCACAAGTTCGACGGCATTCAACTCATGGATGAAGGCGTCAACTGCCGCACCGTGGAACCGTTGCAGGTCCCGATCAACAAGGTCGTCGGGATCAAACCCGGCAACGAGACTGACGTTCGCGTCATGGTGACGGTTCCCCCGTTCACCGGGTGCAAGGGCAAGACCGGCGAGGACCTCAGCAGGCTGTTCAGCGGCTTGGTCTCCGGCCCCGGCACCGATACCAACGTCCACCTGAGGACGCTCTGCGTCGGCACTTGCCCGTAGGCGGGGCCGCGGGCGTCCGTGCCCGACTGAACTGAGTGAAGAACAAATTGTCCACACAGGAGGTGTGATGGGTGTCGAGGTCGCCGTCGAGGGCCTGAGCAAGTCGTTCGGCAAGCAGGCCATCTGGCGGGACGTCACGCTCACGCTGCCCTCCGGTGAGGTCAGCGTGCTGCTCGGGCCGTCCGGTACCGGCAAGTCGGTGTTCCTCAAGTGCCTGATCGGGCTGCTCAAGCCGGAGAAGGGCCGCGTGGTCATCAACGGGGTCGACCTGTGCTCCTGCCCGGAGCGCGACCTCTACGAGATCCGCAAGCTGTTCGGCGTGCTGTTCCAGGACGGTGCGCTGTTCGGGTCGATGAACATCTTCGACAACGTCGCCTTCCCGCTGCGCGAGCACACGCGCAAGAGCGAGAAGGAGGTCCGCGACATCGTCATGTCGAAGATCGACATGGTGGGCATGCTCGGTGCGGAGGGCAAGCTGCCGGGGGAGATCTCCGGTGGCATGCGCAAGCGCGCCGGGTTGGCGCGGGCGCTGGTGCTCGACCCGCAGATCATCCTGTGCGACGAGCCGGACTCCGGCCTGGACCCGGTCCGCACCGCGTACCTGTCGCAGCTGCTGATCGACCTGAACGCGCAGATCGACGCGACGATCCTCATCGTCACGCACAACATCAACGTGGCCCGCACCGTCCCGGACAACCTGGGGATGCTGTTCCGCAAGGAACTGGTGATGTTCGGGCCGCGCGAGGTGCTGCTGACCAGCGAGGAGCCGGTCGTCGAGCAGTTCCTCAACGGTCGCCGCATCGGTCCCATCGGCATGTCCGAGGAGAAGGACCAGGCGCAGATGGCCCAGGAGCAGGCGCACCTGGACGCCGGGCACAGCGACGGCTCGCTCGAGGAGGACATGCGCGGGGTGGTCCCGCAGCTGGAGCCGACCCCGGGCCTGCCGCCGCGCGACGCCGCCCGGCGCCGCCGCCAGCGGGTCATGCAGATCCTGCACACGCTGCCCGAGTCCGCCCAGCACGGCATCCTGGCCAGCCTCAGCCGCGACGACTACGACCGCTACCAGGAATGGCGCCGCCGCACCACCGGCATGGCGATGCCCTCGGGTCCGGGCACCACCGGCACGGCCACCGCCACCCGGGAGCAGACCCGGGTCAGCCAGGAGCTGCCCACCCGGCCCGCGGCGGGCGCCCAGCCCACCCAGCAGATCCCGCGCCCGGTCGCCCAGTCGCGCCCGCCCGCCCCGCAGCAGCCGCAGCAGTCCCCGCCCATGCGCCCGCGGCCCCGCCCGTGGCGCCGCGAGGAGGGGGACCAGTGAGCACCCGCACGTCCCGCAAGACCTCCCCGCTGGCCCCGGTCGCGGCCAAGGCCACCGGGGCCATGCGCGAGTTCGGCAACATCTTCGCCATGGCGCTCGACGTCATCGTGCAGATGTTCAAGCGGCCCTTCCAGGCCAAGGAGTTCATCCAGCAGTTCTGGTTCATCGCCAGCGTCTCGATCATGCCCGCTGCCCTGGTGGCCATCCCGTTCGGCGCGGTCATCACCCTGCAACTGGGGTCGCTGACCGCGCAGATCGGCGCCGACTCGTTCAACGGCGCGGCCAGCGTGCTCGCGGTCATCCAGCAGGCCAGCCCCATCGTGACCACGCTGGTGGTCGCCGGTGCCGGTGGTTCGGCGATCTGCGCGGACCTGGGCTCGCGGACCATCCGCGAGGAGATCGACGCGATGATGGTGCTCGGCGTCTCCCCGATCCAGCGCCTGGTGGTGCCCCGCGTGCTCGCCGCCATGGGCGTGGCCGCGCTGCTCAACGGCATGGTCTCGGTCGTCGGCGTGTGCGGCGGCTACTTCTTCAACGTGGTCGTGCAGGGCGGCACCCCCGGTGCCTTCCTCTCCAGCTTCTCGGCCCTGGCGCAGCTGTCGGACCTGTGGGTCGGCACGCTCAAGGCCGTGATCTTCGGTTTCCTCGCCGGCCTGGTGGCCTCCTACCGGGGGTTGAACCCCAAGGGCGGCCCGAAGGGCGTCGGCGACGTGGTGAACCAGTCCGTGGTCATCACCTTCCTCCTGCTGTTCCTGGTGAACCTGGTGATCTCCGTGGTCTACCTGCAGCTCGTCCCCGCGAAGGGAGCGTGACGTGGTAACGCTCCGCGGCAAGGGCCGGGTGTCCTTCCAGCGCCCGTTCAACGCGCTGGAACGGCTCGGCGACCAGCTCGTGTTCTACGCCCGCGCGCTGGCCTGGATTCCGTTCGCGCTCACCCGCTACCTGCGGGAGATCATCCGGCTGCTGGCCGAGGTGAGCTTCGGCTCCGGCGCGCTGGCGGTCATCGGCGGCACCATCGGCGTCATGGTCGGCCTGTCGGTCTTCACCGGCACGGTCGTCGGCCTGCAGGGCTTCGCGGCGCTGAACCAGATCGGCACCTCGGCGTTCGCGGGCTTCCTCTCGGCGTACTTCAACACCCGCGAGATCGCCCCGCTGGCCGCCAGCCTGGCGCTGTCGTCCACGGTCGGCTCCGGCTTCACCGCCCAGCTCGGCGCCATGCGGATCTCCGAGGAGATCGACGCGCTGGAGGTCATGGCGATCCGGTCGATGCCGTACCTGGTGACCTCGCGGATCATCGCCGGGTTCGTGGCGATCATCCCGCTGTACACGATCGGCCTGCTGACGTCGTACCTGGCGGCGCGGACGATCACGGTCAGCGTCTACGGGCAGTCGGCGGGCACCTACGACCACTACTTCTCGCTGTTCCTCCCCCCGGAGGACGTGGTGTGGTCGTTCGTCAAGGTGCTGATCTTCAGCGTGGCGATCATCCTGACGCACTGCTTCTACGGCTACCGCGCCAGCGGCGGCCCGGCGGGCGTGGGTGTCGCGGTCGGCCGCTCCGTGCGGACCTCGATCGTGATCATCAGCGTCCTGGACTTCTTCCTCAGCCTCGCGATCTGGGGCGCGACGACGACGGTGCGGGTGGCCGGGTGAACACGCGACTGCGCAACCAGACGATGGGTGTCTTCTTCCTCATCATCATCCTGCTGCTGGGCTGGCTGGCGATCGCCATCTACGACAAGGCGTTCGTCAGCTCCACCCGGGTCGTCCTGCACGCCGACCGGGTGGGCAACCAGCTCAAGGAGAACGCCGACGTCAAGGTCCGCGGCATGATCGTGGGCACCGTCGACTCGATCACCACCGACGGCGACGGGGTGGCGATCGAGCTGGCGCTGGAGCCGGACAAGCTGCAGCTGCTGCCCAGCAACGTCACCGCCCGGCTGCTGCCCAAGACCCTGTTCGGCCAGCGCTACGTGGCCCTGGTGGTCCCGGAGAGCCCGGCGCGCCCGCTGCGCGAGGGCGACGCGATCAACCAGGACACCTCCGAGCGCTCGGTCGAGCTGGAGAAGGCGCTGCGCGACCTGCTGCCGGTGCTGCAGGCGGTGCAGCCGCAGAAGCTGAACTCCACCCTCGGCGCGCTGTCGCAGGCGCTGGAGGGCCGGGGCAAGACCCTGGGCGAGACCATGGTCTCGCTCAACAAGTACCTCGCCGAGCTGAACCCGCAGATGCCGCAGATCCAGGCGGACATCACCAAGTTCGCCGACACCGTCGGGGTCTACGAGAAGGCGGCACCGGACATCATCGACGCCCTCGACGAGCTGACCACCACGACCAAGACCATCGCCGAGCAGAAGGACCAGCTCACCAACCTGTTCGGCTCGCTCACCACCGCCGCCAACGACCTGGACGAGTTCGTCAAGGGCAACGCGAACACGCTGATCGGGCTGGCGGGCAGCAGCAGGCCCACGCTGGAGCTGCTGGCCAGGTACTCCCCGGAGTTCCCCTGCCTGGCGCAGGCGGTCGTCAACGTCAAGCCGGACGTGGAGCGGGCGCTCGGCGTCGGCACCAACGAGCCGGGCATGCACGTCAACCTGGTCGTCAAGCCGTCGCGGGGCGCCTACGTCCCCGGCCGCGACCGCCCGGCCTTCACCGCCAAGAGCGGCCCCCGCTGCTACACCGGCGGGCTCTCCGGGGGCGCGACCCCCGCGGTGGCGATGGACACGGCGAGCGGCACCGACGGGCTGGGCATCGTCAACTCGGCGGAGGAGAGCCAGTTCATCAACGAGCTGATCGCCCCCACCACCGACAACCTGGCACCGGCCGACCTCGCGGACTGGAGCAGCCTGCTGGTCGGACCCCTGCTGCGCGGAGCTGAGGTGAACCTGTCATGAAGTCCGTGACCGGACCGCTGGTCAAGGGCCTGATCTTCACGGTGGTCACGCTGGTGGCCACGATCGTGCTCGGCGTGACGATCGCCAACAAGGGCAGCGGCGACACCATCAGCTACTCGGCGAAGTTCACCGACGTCACCTCGCTCAACACCGGCGACGACATCCGCATGTCGGGTGTGCGCGTCGGGCAGGTCGAGGACATCGAGGTGGTGGACCGCAAGTTCAGCCAGGTGGAGTTCAGCGTGGACCGCCGCTGGGCGCTGTCGCCCACGGCCATCGCCACGGTGAAGTTCCGCAACCTGATCGGCCAGCGCTACATCTCCATCGACCAGGGCACCGGCTCCGGCACGCTGCCGGAGGACTCGGTCATCCCGCTGGACCGCACCCGGCCCGCCCTGGACCTGACCGCGATGTTCAACGGCTTCAAGCCGCTGTTCCAGGCGCTCTCGCCCGAGGACGTCAACAAGCTGTCGCTGGAGGTCGTGCAGGTCTTGCAGGGCGAGGGCGGCACGGTGGACAACCTGCTGACCCACGTCGCCTCGCTGACCACCACGCTGGCGCAGAAGGACGACGTCATCGGTCGGGTGATCACGAACCTGAACACCGTGCTCGGGCAGGTCAACTCCCAGGGCGACCAGCTCTCGTCGCTGCTGCTGACCACCCAGCAGCTGGTGTCCGGCCTGGCCAAGGACGCCAAGCCGATCGGCGACGCGATCTCGAGCATCGCCGAGCTGACCACCAGCACCTCGGACCTGCTCGCGCAGGGCCGGGAGCCGCTCAAGCGCGACATCGACGCCCTCGGGCAGCTGTCGAACACGCTGGCGAACAACACCCCGCAGTTCGAGTCCTTCCTCAAGAACCTGCCGATCAAGTACGAGGCCATCGGCCGGATGGCCTCCTACGGGTCCTGGCTCAACTTCTACCTGTGCTCGGCCACCACCGACGTCGCCCCCGCACCCGGCCAGGGTCCCGGCGACATCGGCCTGCCGAACACCGCTGCGAGGTGCCGGTCATGAAACCGTTCCGGGAACGCAACACCGTCAAGGTCGGCCTCGTCGGCATGGCGCTGATGGTGCTGGTGGGTGTGCTGATCTTCTCCTGGGACTCGCTGCCGATCATCGGCGGCCGGGAGTACACCGCGCACTTCAAGGAGGCCGCGGGGCTCAAGCCCGACGACGAGGTCCGGGTGGCCGGGGTCAAGGTCGGCAAGGTGACCGCGGTCGAGCTGGAGGACACCTACGTCAAGGTGACCTTCCGGGCGCGCGGGGTGTGGCTGGGTGACCAGACCGTCGCCGCCATCAAGATCAAGACCCTGCTGGGCCAGAAGAACCTGGCGCTGGACCCGCTGGGCACCGAGGAACTCGACCCGGACAACCCGATCCCGCGCGAGCGCACGATCACCGCCTACGACGTGAACGACGCGTTCGCCGACCTGGCCAAGACCACCGGCGAGATCGACACCGACCGGCTGGCGGAGAGCTTCAAGACCCTGGCGCAGACCTTCTCGGCCTCCACCCCGGAGACCGTCAAGAGCGCCCTGGACGGCCTCTCGTCGCTGTCGAAGACGATCTCCTCCCGGGACCAGGACCTCAAGCAGCTCCTGGAGAGCTCCAGCGGGGTCAGCAAGACCATCGCCGACCGCTCCGACCAGTTCACCGCGCTGATCAACGACGGCAACACGCTGCTCGGCGAGTTCGACCGCCGCCGCCAGGCCATCCACGACCTGCTGGTCGGCACCCGCGACCTGGCCCGCCAGCTCCAGGGCCTGGTCGCCGACAACCAGCAGCAGATCGGCCCCGCCCTGGAACAGCTCAACCGGGTCACCGACGTGCTCCAGCGCAACCAGGACAACCTGGACAAGGCACTGCGCTTGGCGGGCCCGTTCTACCGGCTGATCGGCAACGCCG
>Ga0196958_10000744_pt1 | contig 10600 bp, 8 predicted proteins | sample S1v_10metaG_FD_148654 | JGI IMG/M metagenome (GOLD analysis project Ga0196958, IMG submission 148654) | Soil microbial communities from Anza Borrego desert, Southern California, United States - S1+v_10 | ecosystem: Environmental > Terrestrial > Soil > Desert | place: USA: California | collected...
CTGATCGTGGTCGTCGACCAGAACCCCGGCACCAACCATCCGCGCATGCTCTCCGCGCTGGAAGAGGCCAAGGGCAACGGCGCCAAGATCATGGCGGTCAACCCGTTGCCCGAAGCCGGTCTGATGCGGTTCAAGAACCCGCAAAACGTCCGCGGCGTGATCGGCAAGGGGACCCCGCTGGCCGACGAGTTCGCGCAGATCCGGCTCGGCGGCGACCTCGCGCTGTTCCAGGCGATCGGTCATCTGCTGCTGAAGTGGGAGGAGGAGACCCCCGGCACGATCGTCGATCGCGCGTTCGTCGAGTCGTCCACCGAGGGGTTCGAGGACTACGCGAAGCATCTGCGGGAGATCGACTGGACCGAGGTCGGTGCCGCGACCGGGTTGCCGCGTGAGCAGATCGAGCGGCTGGCGCGGATGATCGCGACGTCGCAGCGGACCATCTACTGCTGGGCGATGGGCCTGACCCAGCACAAACACGCGGTGCAGACGATCTCCGAGATCGCGAACCTCGCGCTGGTGCGCGGCATGATCGGCGAACCGGGCGCGGGCCTGTGCCCGGTGCGCGGGCACTCCAACGTCCAGGGCGACCGGACGATGGGTATCTGGGAGCAGATGCCGGAGTCCTTCATGGACGGTCTCGACGCCGAGTTCGGCATCAAGGTCCCCCGTGAGCACGGCTACGACACGGTCGCCGCGATCCGCGCGATGCGGGACGGCAAGGGCAAGGTCTTCTTCGCCGTCGGCGGCAACTTCGCCTCCGCCACCCCGGACACGGAGCTGACCGAGAAGGCGCTCAAGTCGTGCTCGCTGACCGCGCACGTGTCGACGAAGCTCAACCGCTCGCACGTCGTCCCCGGCAGGACCGCGCTGATCCTGCCCACCCTCGGCCGCACCGAACGCGACGTCCAGGTCGGCGGCGAACAGTTCGTCACCGTCGAGGACTCGATGTCGCAGGTGCACACCTCACGCGGCAGGCTGACCCCGGCCAGTGAGCGACTGCTCTCCGAGGTCGCGATCATCTGCCATCTCGCGGAAGCGCTGCTCGGCCCCGGGCACGCCGTGCCGTGGCGGGACTTCCACGCCGACTACGACCTCATCCGCGACCGGATCGCCCGCGTCGTCCCCGGCTGCCACGACTACAACGCCCGGGTACGCGAGCCCGACGGCTTCGTCCTGCCGCACGCGCCTCGCGATTCCCGGCAGTTCAACGGAACCGCCAACGGCAAGGCGAACTTCACCGTCTCCGGACTCGAGTATCCGCAGGTTCCCGAAGGCAGGCTGCTGCTGCAGACGATGCGCAGCCACGACCAGTACAACACCACGATCTACGGCCTTTCCGACCGCTACCGCGGGATCGAGGACGCCCGGCGCGTGGTGCTGGTCAACCCCGAAGACCTGGTCTCGCTCGGGCTGACCGACGGCGCGATGGTCGACCTCGTCTCGGAATGGCGGGACGGCGACCGCCGGGCCCCGGGGTTCCGGGTGGTCTCCTATCCGACGGCGAAGGGCTGCGCGGCGGCGTACTTCCCCGAGGCGAACGCCTTGGTGCCACTGGATTCGGTGGCGGACAAGTCGAACACCCCGGTGTCGAAGGCGATCGTGGTGCGGCTGGAGCCGGTGTCCGCACCTTAGGCCGGCCGCCACAAACGGCAAGGTCCCACCCGAGGACTGACCAGGCTCAGTTGATGCACCCGGTGTCGTCGGGGGTGATGGGCTGGTCGGTCCGCACCCCGGCCGCCCCGCCACCCGAGGACACGCCCGGTCCTTTGTAGACCTGCCCGAGGACGACCTGTACCTGGCCCACCGCGACGGAAGCGGACTTCTCCGTTTCCAGACCGCCGAGCAGCTTCGCGATCTCCGTGGCGGGTCCGGACGCGTCGCTGTACCGGACGACGAAGGTCCGCCGTCCGGTCTCGGCCGTCGTCTCGCCCTTGCCGAATCCCTTTTCCGCCAAGAGATCCGAAACGCGAGCGGCGAGACCGTCCTTGCCGCTCGCGTTGACGACGTCGACCTTGGGGCCGGCGGGTGCCTGCGGTGTCGCGGGCTGGGCGCCGATCAGCGAGGCGGCGAAGGCGCGGACCTGTGCGGGATCGACCTGCACCGCGGTCGCGGCCGGCTGCCTGGGGTTGTAGCGGTAGTCGGGGTCGACCACCGGGATCGTGTCGAAGGCGATGCCGCCGCCGGTGACGCCCCGCATCTGCCGGACGAAGTCGAGCAGGTCCCACGAGCCGTCGAGCACGACCGAACGTTTCACCGCTTCGATCAGTTCGGAGAGGCGGCCCGGGTTGGCGAGCGTCCCGGCGGAGAGCACCTGCTTCGCCAGCCCGGCGAGGAAGACCTGCTGACGGCGGACGCGGTCGAGGTCGCTGCGGGGCAGATCCTCCCGCTGGCGGACGAAGGCGAGCGCGTCGGCGCCCTGGATCGTCTGTTTGCCCGCCTTGAAGTTCGCACCGGACTTGATGTCCTTGGTGTCCCGCTTCAAGCACACTTCGACCCCGCCGACGGCCTTGCTGATGTCGTAGAAACTCTGCAGGTTGACCTCGGCGAAGTGATCGATCTTGACGCCGGTGAGGTCTTCGACCGCCTTCAAGGTGGCCTTCCGCGCGGCCGTGATCGCCACCTTGTCGATCTCCGCCTTGTCGGTCTTGCCCGCCGCACGCTGCTCGCTCGCCGAAGCGAACTTGGCGTGCCCGAAGATCCCGTTGATCTTGGTCTTGTCCTTCGTCCCCGGCTCCGAGACCCAGGAGTCGCGCGGGATGGAGAAGGCCTTCACGGCCTGCTGTCCGTTGGGGATGCGGAGCACGATGAGCGTGTCGGTCAGGTCGTCGCCGTTCGCGCCCACCCGCAGCTCGCGCAGCATCTCCGGGGACAGCGGGTTCCCGTGCTCGTCGGTCCGCGCATCGCGCCCGACCAGCAGGATGTCCAGCGACCCGTCGGCGGGCTGCTCCCCCGGATCCGGCGCCTCGATCACGTCTTCGCGGGTCACGCCGTCCAGCGACTGCATGGTCGAGTATCCGTACGCGGTCCCGCCGAACACCGTCACCGCGAGCACGGCGACCAGGACCTTCCCCAGCTTGTGCACGTTCGTTGGACGCGCGGAAGCCGCTCAGTGCTGCATGGGTGATCTACTTCACAGCCGAAGATGCGAAGCGCCGTTCAGATCGAGGATCGCGCCGGACGCCCAGGTGGCGTCGGCGGACGCGAGGTAGAGCACTGCCGCCGCGACCTCCTCCGGCGTGCCGACCCGGCCGAACGGGCTCTCGCCACTCGCACCTTCGATCTTCGCCGCGACCCGGCCGGTGGCGGTGAAGCCGGGTGCGACCGAGGTCACCGCGATCCCGTGCGGGGCGAGGGCGACGGCGAGCGACTGCCCGAGCGAGTGCAGCGCGGCCTTGCTCGCGCCATAGGCCGGGAAGTCGGGCTCGCCCTTGAAGGCTCCCCGCGAACCGATGTTGACCACCCGGCCCGCCGCATCGCGCTCGATCATGTGCCGGGCCACGCAGTAGGTCACGTTCGCGGTGCCGAGCACGTTGACGTCGACCATCCGCCGCCAGATCCGCTGCCAGTCCGCATAGGACACTTCGACGACGGGATGGGCCGCCGCCGCGGACGGCGCGTAGGCGGCGTTGTTCACCAGGACGTCGACCCCGCCGACCAGTGCCTCGGCTTCGTCGGCGACCCGTTGCGCCACTTCGGGAGCCGAGAGGTCGCCTTGGACCAGCCCGTGGCCGGAACCCGGCAGACCGGCGAGCGTCTGCTCGGCGTCCTCCCGGTTCGTGGCGTAATGGACGGCGACACGGTCGCCCTTTTCCGCGAACGCCCGCGCGATCGCCCGGCCGATGCCGCGCGAGGCCCCGGTGACCAGAATTCCCACGGGCCGACCCTACTCAGCCGCCGAAGAGCTGGACCACCTTGCGGAACAGTTCGTAGACGCCGTAGGCGAACGGGAGCGCGACCCACAGCCAGGCGAGGACCATCAGCCCGGTGCGGCGGCGTTCGGGAGCCTGTTCGGTCATCGGGCCGCACTCCGCACGGGCTCACCGGACGAGGCCGGCTCGTGGAATTTCGGGTGGACCGGGCGCACCAGTTCGTTGGCGACGAAACCGGCCACCAGCAGGCCGATCATGATGAACAGCGACGTCGTGTAGAGGTCGGGGCCGACCTTGCCCGCCGCCTTCTGGCTGTCGGCGATCGCGTTGACGATGAGCGGCCCGAGTACGCCCGCCATCGACCACGCGGTCAGCAGCCTGCCGTGGATCGCGCCCACCTGATAGGTGCCGAAGAGGTCCTTCAGGTACGCCGGCACGGTCGCGAAGCCGCCGCCGTAGAACGACAGGATCAGCATGGCGCACAGGACGAACACGAGCTTCGAAGCGTTGGTGGTCAGCGCGATCACCAGGTACAGCAGCGCACCGGCACCGAGGTAGAGGCGGTAGATGTTCTTGCGTCCCACCAGGTCCGAAGTGGACGACCAGACGAACCGGCCGAGCATGTTGGTCAGCGAGAGCAGTGCGACGAACCCGGCCGCGGCGGCGGTGCCGACCGGTGTCGAGGTCTCGCGGAAGAAGTCCGCGATCATCGGCGCCGCCTTTTCCAGGATGCCGATCCCCGCGGTCACGTTGAAGCACAGGACCACCCAGAGCAGCCAGAACTGCGGTGTCTTGATGGCGTTGCGCGCCGACACGTTCGCGGTGGTGATCATCGCGTTGCCGTGGTCGGTCTTCGGCGTCCAGCCCTTCGGCTTCCAGTCGTCGGCGGGGACTCGCACCAGCAGGATGCCCAGGCTCATGAAGACCGCGTAGACCAGGCCGTGCACGAGGAAGGCCGTCGCGACCGTCCCGGTCGACCACGGTGACCCGCCCAGCATCTGCGTCGACCAGGGGGAGGCGATCAGCGCGCCGCCGCCGAAGCCCATGATCGCGATCCCGGTGGCCATCCCCGGCCGGTCGGGAAACCATTTGATCAGCGTCGACACCGGCGAGATGTAGCCGATCCCGAGCCCGATGCCGCCGATCCCACCCCAGCCGAGGACGACGAGCCAGTACTGCGAGGTCGCGACTCCCAGCGCCGAGATCAAGAAGCCCGAGCTGAAACAGACCATCGAAACGAACATCGCCCAGCGTGGCCCGTTGCGCTCGACCAGCGTCCCGCCGAAGGCCGCCGAAAGCCCGAGCATCATGATCCCGAGCTGGAACGGGAGCGCGCTCTGCGTACCGGTGAGACCGAGGGTCTTCTCCAGCGGCGCTTTGAAGACACTCCACGCGTACGCCTGCCCGATCGACAGGTGGACGGCCAGCGCGGCGGGAGGGATCAGCCAGCGGCTCCACCCCGGTGCTGCGACGATGCGGGAACGGTCCAGGAAGCCGACAGCCATCCGGCGCCTCCGTACTCTGAGGATGTGCACTGGGAATGTATTACTTAATTCCCGACGTTGCAGTACTCGGGTGTCGAACAAGCGGTCAGAAAGGTGGACAAGTGGGCAGGGTGACGGTGCGACGTCCGGTGCGGATGATCTCCGCGACCAAGGACGTCCGACGGCCCGACTCGCTCGCGGCCGAGGAACCGCTGGAGATCCGCGTCGGCGGCAAGGCACTCGCGGTCACCATGCGGACACCCGGTAACGACGTCGAACTGGCGCACGGGTTCCTGCTGTCCGAGGGGGTGCTCGCCGCCCGCGAGGACGTCGCGGTCGCCCGGTACTGCGACGGCGTCGACGACCAGGGGCGCAACACCTACAACGTCCTGGACATCGCGCTGGCCGAAGGGGTCGCGCCCCCGGAGACCGGCGTCGAGCGGAACTTCTACACCACGTCCTCGTGCGGCGTCTGCGGCAAGGCCGCCCTCGACGCGGTAAAGCTCAAGAGCCGGTTTTCCCCGGAGAAGTCCGGATTCACGGTGGGCAAGAACGTGCTGGCGAAGCTCCCGGACACGCTCCGCGCGCACCAGAAGGTCTTCTCCAGCACCGGTGGCCTGCACGCGGCCGCCTTGTTCGACGGTGAGGGAAACCTCGCCGTCGTCCGCGAGGACGTCGGCAGGCACAACGCCGTCGACAAGGTCCTCGGCTGGGCACTGCAGGAAGGTCGGATCCCCGCGGCGGACACCGGCCTGCTGGTGTCCGGGCGTGCCTCGTTCGAACTGGTGCAGAAGGCCGCCATGGCCGGGATCGGCCTGCTGGCGGCCGTTTCCGCGCCGTCGTCGCTGGCCGCGGAACTGGCCGACGAAAACGGCATGACCCTCATCGGTTTCCTGCGCGGCGACAGCATGAACCTCTACACCGGCGAGCAGCGGGTGCTCGGGCTCGACTCGTGAGCGGTAAAGAGGGCCCTTGAGAGGTAAGGCAACGTGTCCGGCCGCCAAAGCCGGTGAATGGCCCGATCGCAGGTCTGTGCAGGTCTCCTTACCTACGTTGAAGGCAGGAAGGATGCCTTCGCGTACTTCGGCAGGTGAGGGTCGGGTTCGTCGGCTGCGCCGGTGCGCCTGGGTACATGAAGGCCCCCTTCCTTGCGCCTAGCGCAAGGAAGGGGGCCTTCATGTACCCAGGAGAGAGAACCACGGCGGCGGCCTAGCGGGCACACAGTCGACGAGGACAACCGGTGCGACAGGGCGCGCAACACGACACCTTCGCCTCACCCCTCTTTACCACTCACACGATCGGACACACTACCGCCACCATGTGTCCCTTGTGGACACTCATGGGCAGTTCGCCGCCGATACCAGCCGGAAACCACCGCGACAGACGGGAAAGCGCACTCAGGCTCCGACCCAGTTGCCGTGGAAACCGTTGGGCACCCGGTCCGGCAGATGGATCGCACCGACGGTCTCCAACGTTTCCGCGTCCAAAATGGCCAGGTCGCTCTTCTGGGTGGCGGGATCGTAGACGAACCCCATCAGCACGCCCTCGTCCTCGCCCGCGTCCACTGAGGACGGAACGAACACGAACTCCCCCACCTGCGCGCCGTCGCCGAACCGCCTGCTCCGGACCGACCGGTTCCCCAGGTCGTGCTTCAGCAAGGCACCCGAGGACGCCGACCCGTCCTCGGTGGACACCGAATAGCCGAAGCGGTGCGGTCGCCCGACCAGCCGTTCGTCGACGCGCGGGAATTCCTGACCCCGGTCGTCGAGGCGTTCTTCGACGACCTTGCCGACGGACAGGTCGATGGTCCAGCGGTCCAGGGTCGGCGGCCCTTCGGCCGGGCCGCGGAGTTCGGAGTCGAACATCTTCGGGTGGCGGACGACGTCCAACACGATGTCGTCGCCGTCGTCGTAGGCGTTCATCGGGTGGAACACGTAGCACGGCTCGATCTCGAACCAGCGGACGTCGCCGTTGCCGCCCTCGCGCGGCATGACCCCGATCCGCGCCGGGTACTTCGGGTTCCAGCGATACGGCAGGCCGGCGTTGCCCGAGATCCGCCGACGCAGCCGCGCACTGAGAGGATCCGGCACCTTCACCTTGCCCACGAGCGCGGAAAGCACAAGCTGGGCGGGTGTGCGCAGGAACGGCGGGACGGAGGCGGCGACGGCCTGTTCGGTGTCGAAGGTGACCGGGAGGTCGTAGAAGACGACGTGTTTCTCGGTCAGGGAGAAGTCGTGCATCATCGGCGAACCGGCTACCTCCACGTCCACCTTGCGCCGCGCGCGGCCTTGGGTGTCGATCACCGAATACTGCACTTTGTCGCCCTGACCGAAGAAGTACGACACGGCGTGCAGTTCTCCGGTCTGCGGATCACGCTTCGGATGAGCGGTGTACCCACCGGGAAGGGTGCCGTCGAAGTCGCAGGCGCCGACGGTGTCGAGTTCGTCGGTCAGCTCGAAGCTGGTGGCCCCGCCCTCGATCAACGCGAGGGTCTTGCCTGCGTGGCCGATCACGTTCGTGTTGGCCCCCAGGGAGGCGACTCCGGAGACCGGTCCGCCTTCCCAGCGCTCGCCGATCTGCCGCGACAGCCGGGGATTGCGCACCCAGCGGTTGCGGTACCACTCGGCACGGCCGTCACGCAGCCGGACGCCGTGCACCATGCCGTCGCCCATGAACCAGTGGTAGGTCGCCGGGTCCACTTCGGACAGCGGGTTCGGCCCGTTCCGCAGGTAGCGCCCGTTCAGGTGGTCCGGGATGTGCCCGGTGACGCTCAGTTCGGTGATCGTGTGCTCTCGGCTGACCGGGGCGAAGTTGCCCTGGAGGAACTTGTTGCCCATCGAGACCCCCTAGCGACGGATATAACGCAGTTATGGATACGGTTATAACAGGGTTATGGAATACTGGCAAGCATGGCACCGAAACCCTCCGCCGCCGAGGTCAAGGCGAAACTGGTCGAAGCGGCGATCCGGCTGCTCTCGCACGGCGGCCCGGAGGCGCTCCAGGCCCGCAAACTGGCGGCCGAGATCGGCGCGTCGACCATGGCCGTGTACACCCACTTCGGCGGGATGGGCGCGCTGGTGGACGAGGTCGCGCGCGAGGGATTCCGGCGGCTGTCGGCGAAGCTGGGCGAGATCGAGGAAACCGCCGACCCGGCGGCCGACATCCTCACCCTGGCGCTGGCGTACCGGCGGACCGTGGTGGAGAACCCGCAGCTCTACGCGGTGACTTTCGGCCAGAGCCAGCCCAACGGGCAGAAGGCGGCGTTGGTCGACATGACCAGCGAGGAGACCCGCGAGAGCCTCAGCGACGAAGGCATCGAGGCCTTCGGTTACCTCGTTCGCGCCGCGAAACGCGTGATCGACGCCGGCCGGTTCCGGCCTGCCCCGGAGTTCGACGTCGCCGCCCAGCTCTGGAGTGCCGTGCACGGCTACATCACGCTGGAGGTCGCCGGTCACTTCGGCGACGGCGAGAATGGTGTGGACCACATCTTGATTCCCCTGGCCACCGCACTCGGCGTGGGTCTCGGCGACACTTACGAAGCCGCGACACGGTCCGCGCGGATCTCGATCGAGGCATGGCGCGCGAAAGAGGGAAACATCGGCACCTGATCCGGCGATACCCCGGTCACAGGTCGGTGACAAGGGCAACTTTCCGGCGGAAACGCGCGTCTGACCTGGTGGAGGCCCACGGCTGGGAAGAGACCGACGGGGGACTGGGGACGGGAACGGGGACGGGTGAACGAGGACGAGCAGGGGCACACGGCACTGCCGGGGGTGGACGGCGCCCGTCGCTGGCTGAGCCGCCGGTCCGTGCTGATCGCCGGTGCCTCCGGGCTCGGCGTCGCCGGGCTCGCCGCCGGAACGGCCACCGGAGCCCTGCCGTTCAGCGAGGCGCTGCAGCGGGCACTCGGCGTCGCGTCGCCGACCCCGGCCACCCAGCTGGGCAGCCCCCGCGTCGAGCGTGTCTATTCCGAAGCCCGCGGGCGCGAAGTCGATCTCGTGCTGATGCTGCCGACCAAGGCACCGCCCAAGGGCCTGCCGATGTCGCTGATGCTCCACGGCCTCCACGGCACCGCGCGGCACGCGGCCCCCACCGGGCTGCTCAAGCAACTCAGCAGCGAGGTCGCCCGGAAGGCGGTGCCCCCCTTCGGGTTCGTCGCGGTCGACGGCGGTGACCACTACTGGCACGAGAACCAGCCCGGCGACAACCCGATGGCGATGTTGCTCGAAGAGGTCCCCCGCTGGCTGGCCGCGCGCGGCCTCGGCGGCCGGGACGGACTGCCCTTCGCCGCCACCGGGCTTTCGATGGGCGGTTTCGGCGCGCTGCTCTACACGCGGCGCCGTCTCGAACGCCGTCGCCCGCCCGCCGCGGTCGCGGCGCTCGCGCCCGCGCTGATGACGTCGTGGACCGAGATGAGCAAACGGCGCGCGTTCCGCGACGCCACCGACTGGGGCTCGCTGGACCCCTTGCGCCACATCGACATCATCAAAAGGGTGCCGACCGGGATCTGGTGCGGCACCGAAGACCCGTTCATCGGCGGGGTGCGGAAGTTCATCTCCGAAGCGCGGCCCATGGTCGCGCACACCGCTCGCGGCAAACACGGCGACACGTTCAACCGCACCGTCGTGCCGAGCCTGGTCGCGTTCCTCGGCAAGCACGTCCCGAAGAACGCCTGAGCGGCTCTCAGACGCGGAAGAAGATCCTGGTCACGGTCGAGCCCGGTCTCAAGTACTGCCGGACCAGATCGGCGACCTGATTCACCAGCACCAGGCCGCGTCCGCCGATCTGTCCCGGGGTGGCGGGCCGCCTGCCCGCCAGCGGATCGCTCAGCGTGCCTTCGTCGATGACCTCGCAGAGCACGTACTCCTCGTCACGCCAGACGCGGACGACGCCCTGACCCGAACCGTGCAGCACGCTGTTGGCGGACAGTTCCGCCACGGCGAGCACGAGATCTTCCACCCGGTCGGGGGCGAGCCCGCTCTCCTCGGCCCGTCCCTGCGCGAAGTGCCGCACCGCGCCGAGCTCGAGGAGATCGAACCGGAACGCGTCGGCCACGAGCGGTTCGGGCAGCGGCAGGTTGTACTGCTCGACGACCGCGTCGGGAGCGTAGCCTTCGCTGGGGCGATCGCCGTCGGCGTCGGAGAGGATCGGATGGGTCCGCTCGGCGTCGTCGAGGACGCCGTCTTCGAGCCTGGTCCGGTCGTAGGGGCACAAAATGCTGAGGTCGCGGTCGCCGAAAGCGAAGTT
>Ga0196958_10000745_pt1 | contig 10589 bp, 7 predicted proteins | sample S1v_10metaG_FD_148654 | JGI IMG/M metagenome (GOLD analysis project Ga0196958, IMG submission 148654) | Soil microbial communities from Anza Borrego desert, Southern California, United States - S1+v_10 | ecosystem: Environmental > Terrestrial > Soil > Desert | place: USA: California | collected...
CAGGGGGCACGGTCCGCCGCCGTCGCTGAGACGGCGGCGGACCGGGTACTTCAGTCGAGCTGAAGCTCGGGGGAGTACAGGTCGAACCAGTGGTAGAGGTCCAGCGCCCGGTCGATGCCGGAGCGCTGGGCCGAGGACATCGTCACCGGGTCCACTTCGGACACCCGGTGCAGCCAGTCGCGGTCGACCAGTGCGAACACCGGGTTGTCCCGTTCGGTCAGCGCCTCCTTGGCCTGCTGCTGCAACGCCGCCGCGTAACCGGGGTCCTGAGTGGACGGATACGGGCTTTTGACCCTGTCCCGCACCGACGTCGGCAGCACGTGTTCGGTCGCGTGCCGCAGCAGGCTCTTTTCCCTGCCGTCGAACGTCTTCAGCGACCACGGCGTGTTGTAGACGTACTCCACGAGGCGGTGGTCGCAGAACGGCACGCGCACCTCGAGCCCGACGGCCATCGACGCCCGGTCCTTGCGGTCCAGCAGCATCCGCACGAACCGGCTCAGGTGGAGATTGCAGACCGTCCGCATCTTCCGGTCCTGCTCGCTCTCACCGTCGAGGTGCTCGACCTGGGCGACGGCGGTGCTGTACTGGTCGGCGATGTACCCGGGCAGGTCCAGCTTCTCCTGGACCTCGCCGCGCAGGAGGGCACCCCGCTCGCTGGTGATCCCCATCCGGAAGGCGAGCCAGGGGAACGTTCCCGAGTTCACCGCGGCTTCGTCGTGGAACCAGCGGTACCCGCCGAAGACCTCGTCCGCGGACTCGCCGGACAGCGCCACCGTCGACTCCGCGCGGATCGCCTTGAACAGCAGGTACAGCGAGGTGTCCATGTCCCCGAGCCCGGCCGGGATGTCCCGCGCGGCCAGCACCTTGCGGCGGACCTCGGGGTCGCTGAGTTCGGCCGGGTTCAGCACGACGTCCTTGTGGTCGGAGCCGACCAGCCGTGCGACATCGCGGATGTACGGCGAGTCCGGGGTGTCCCGGACCTCGTCCGGCTGGAAGTTCTCCTCCTGGCCCTGGAAGTCGACGGAGAACGTGCGCAGCCGCTCGCCCTGCTCGGCGAGTCGCGCGGCGGCGAGACCGGTGACGGCGCTGGAATCGAGCCCGCCGGAAAGCAGGACGCAGCGGGGCACGTCGGCGATCAGCTGACGGTGCACGATGTCGGTCATCAGCTCGCGCACCCGCTCGACCGTGGTCTCCTGGTCGTCCGTGTGCTGTTTCGCGTCGAGCTTCCAGTACGTCCGCGTGCGGATCCCCGAGCGGTCGACGGTGACGATCGTGCCCGGTCCGACCTCGTGCATGCCCTTCCACAGCGACCAGCCGGGGGTCTTGGTCATGGCCATCAGCTCACGCAGCCCGTCGGTGTCGACCACCTTGCGTGCCAACGGGTTCGCGAGGATCGCCTTCGGTTCGGAGCCGAAGAGGACGCCGTCCGGGGTCGGGTAGTAGTAGAACGGCTTGATGCCCATGCGGTCCCGGATCATCACGAGCTTTTCGTCGCGTTCGTCCCAGATCGCGAAGGCGTACATGCCGTTGAGGTGATCGACGACTTCGTCGCCCCACTCCAGGTAACCGTGGAGGACGACCTCGGTGTCGCTGTCGGTCTCGAACTTGTGGCCCCGCTTGGAAAGCTCTTCGCGCAGCTCGGTGAAGTTGTACGCCTCACCGCTGTAGACCATGGCGGCCAGCCCGGCTTCGGCCATCGGCTGCCTGCCGCCGGGCAGGTCGATGATCGCGAGACGGCGGTGGCCCAGCGCCACGTTCGGCCGGACCCAGGTGCCCGAGTCGTCCGGCCCGCGGCACGCCATGGTCGAGGTCATCGCGTCGACGACCTCACGGCGCTGTGTCAGGTCCGTGTCGAAGGAGACCCACCCGGCGATTCCACACATCGCTACCTCCTAATGTTTAGTTAGCACATACAACTACTCGTAATACTGGTGTAACACGCTTGAGCGGCCTTGTCTGCCCGAATTGCACGCTCCGTCCGCAGTGGGTCACCGTCTGTGGGACACGTCACCGGGCATCAAGAAGCCGTAAAGGCACCCGATCGGGGCATCAAGACGCCGTCAGACCGGGGTCGCGATGGTCTGTACCAGGCGCAGTGTGGCGAAGTCCTGGTCACCGATGGGGTGACCTGTCCTGAGAGGTGCCTAGTGGCCGACTTGCTCTACGCCGTGCTCTTGATCGGCGTCTTCGTGGTTCTCGCGCTGACCCTGCGTGGTCTGGAGAAGCTGTGACCGGCACGGGAGCCTTGGCCAACGTCGTCGGCGGACTGCTGGCGCTGGGGCTGCTCGTCTATTTGGTCATCGCACTGGTCAGGCCGGAGAAATTCTGATGCGTCCCGACGTACTTGTTCCCGCGGGGGGACTGGCATGACAGACGTCATGGCCGGTCTCCTGCAGGCCGGCCTCCTTCTCGTCGCGCTCGCCGTGGTCCACCGGCCACTGGGCGACTACATGGCGCGGGTCTTCTTGGCAGAGAAGCACACCAAGGCCGAACGCGGCCTGTACCGCCTGTTACGGGTGAACCCCGGATCGGAACAGCACTGGAAGACCTACGCGTCCGCCGTGCTCGGCTTCTCGTTCGTCTCCGTCGTTTTCCTGTACCTGCTTCAGCGGCTCCAGGCGATCCTGCCGTGGAGCCTCGGCAAGGAACCGGTCTCACCGGCGGTCGCCTTCAACACCGCCGTCAGCTTCGTGACCAACACGAACTGGCAGTCCTACAGCCCCGAAGCGACCATGGGTCACTTCGTGCAGATGGCCGGCCTGACCGTGCAGAACTTCCTGTCCGCCGCCGTCGGCCTTTCGGTCGCCATCGCGGTCGTCCGCGGCTTCGTCCGCGCGAAGACCGACCGCCTCGGCAACTTCTGGGTGGATCTGACGCGCGGCACGGTCCGCATCCTGTTGCCGATCGCGTTCGTGGCGGCGATCGCGCTGATCGCGCTCGGCGTCGTGCAGAGCCTCAAGAGCGGCATCGACGTCCTCAACCCGGACGGCAGCACGAGCAAGATCGCCCTCGCGCCCGCCGCGAGCCAGGAGGCCATCAAGAACCTCGGCACCAACGGCGGCGGTGTCTTCAACGCCAACTCGGCCCATCCGTTCGAGAACCCGAACGCCTGGACCAACCTGATCGAGATCTTCCTGATCCTGGTCATCCCGGTGTCGCTGACCCGCACGTTCGGCAAGCTCGTCGGCAACACGCGGCAGGGGTACGTCCTGCTTTCGGTGATGGCCGGGCTCTTCACCGCGATGCTCGCGGTGACCTGGCTGTCCGAAGCCCACGCGAGCGGGCCGGCGTCACTGGCCGCCGGGGCGAACCTGGAAGGCAAGGAACAGCGATTCGGCATCGGCCTGAGTTCGCTGTTCGCCAACGCCACCACCGGCACCTCGACCGGCGCGGTCAACAGCATGCACGACAGCTACAGCGGCCTCGGTGGCGGAGGCACGCTGCTCAACATGCTGCTGGGCGAGATCTCGCCGGGCGGGGTGGGCACCGGGCTCTACGGCATCCTCGTGCTGGCCGTGATCGCGATGTTCCTCGCCGGGCTGATGGTCGGCCGCACACCGGAGTACCTGGGGAAGAAGCTCGGCAAACGCGAGGTCACCTGCGCGGCCGTCTCTATGCTCGCGATGCCGACGGTGGTGCTGCTCGGCTCCGGTGTCGCCCTGATGCTGGCCGATACCCCGGCCGCCATGACCAACTCGGGCGCGCACGGCCTCTCCGAGGTCCTGTACGCCTACGCCTCGGCGGGCAACAACAACGGCAGCGCGTTCGGCGGGCTCACCGCGACGAACGACTGGTTCCAGTCGTCGTTGTCGGTGGCGATGCTGCTCGGCCGGTTCATCCCGATCCTCGCGGTGCTGTGCCTGGCCGGATCCCTTGCCTCGCAACGAAAGGTTCCGGAGACCGCCGGCACGCTGCCCACCACCGGACCGCTGTTCGCCGCGCTGCTCGCGGGCACGATCGTGCTCGTCGCGGCCCTGACCTTCATCCCGGCGCTCGCGCTCGGGCCCATCGCAGAGGCACTCGCATGACTGTGGCAGAGCAACGCACCCCTGAGGAAACGACGCAGCACCACGGGGAGAACACGGGCCGGGTCGGTGCGGGCATCTTCAGCCCCCGTCAGCTCCTGACCTCCCTTCCCGAGGCGCTGCGCAAGCTGAACCCCAAGCACCAGCTCGGCAACCCGGTCATGTTCGTGGTGTGGATCGGCTCGGCGCTGACCACGGTCTTCGCGATCACCGACCCGAGCGTGTTCACCGTCCTCATCACGATCTGGCTGTGGTTCACCGTCCTGTTCGCGAACCTCGCCGAGGCAGTCGCGGAGGGCCGGGGCAAGGCACAGGCGGAAACCCTGCGGCGCGGCAAGAAGGAGGCCGTCGCCCGCCGCCTCACCGAGGACGGTGACGAGGAGACCGTGCCGGGCGCCGACCTGCGCGTCGGTGACCTCGTGGTCGTCGAGGCCGGACAGGTCGTCCCGGGCGACGGTGACGTCGTCGAGGGTATCGCGACCGTCGACGAATCGGCCATCACCGGCGAGTCGGCCCCGGTCATCCGCGAATCGGGTGGCGACCGGTGCGCGGTCACCGGCGGTACCACGGTGCTTTCGGACCGGGTCGTCGTGAAGATCACCACCAAATCCGGCGAGTCCTTTGTGGACCGCATGATCGCCTTGGTGGAGGGCGCTTCCCGGCAGAAGACGCCGAACGAGATCGCGCTGACGATCCTGCTCTCGACGCTGACGATCATCTTCCTGCTCGCCGTCGTGGCGGTACAGCCGATGGCGGGCTACTCCGGCAGCCAGCAGTCGGTGATCGTGCTGACCGCGTTGCTGGTGTGCCTGATCCCGACGACGATCGGCGCGCTGCTGTCGGCGATCGGCATCGCCGGGATGGACCGGCTCGTGCAGCGCAACGTCCTCGCGACGAGCGGTCGCGCGGTGGAAGCCGCCGGTGACGTCTCGACGCTGCTACTGGACAAGACGGGCACGATCACCTTCGGCAACCGCAAGGCCACCGAGCTGGTCCCGGTCGGGCAGTCCACCAGGGACGACCTCGCCAAAGCGGCCCGGCTGTCGAGCCTCGCCGACGGCACGCCGGAAGGCCGCAGCATCGTCGAACTCGTCGCGCGGGAACACGGGCTCGCGGAGACCGCGTCCGACGCCGAAAAGCGCGCGGACTTCGTCGAGTTCACCGCGCAGACCCGGATGAGCGGCATCGACATCGGCGAACGCCAGGTTCGCAAGGGTGCCACCGCCGCCGTGCGGGAATGGGTCCGTGACCGCGGCGGCGACATGCCGGACGAGACCGAACGCGTCGTCGACGAGATCAGCGGACAGGGGGGCACGCCGCTGGTGGTCGCGGAGCACGACGGCGCGAAAGCGTTCGTGCGCGGCGTGATCCGGCTGTCCGACGTGGTCAAACCGGGGATGAGGGAGCGATTCGTCCAGCTCCGCGCGATGGGGATCAAGACCGTGATGATCACCGGCGACAACCCGCTCACCGCCAAGGCCATCGCCAGGGACGCGGGCGTCGACGACTACCTCGCCGAGGCCAAGCCCGAAGACAAGATGGCGCTGATCAAGAAGGAGCAGGAGGGCGGGCGGCTGGTCGCGATGACCGGCGACGGCACCAACGACGCCCCGGCGCTGGCGCAGTCCGACGTCGGCGTCGCGATGAACACCGGGACCTCCGCCGCCAAGGAGGCGGGGAACATGGTGGACCTCGACTCCGACCCGACGAAGCTGATCGAGATCGTCGAGATCGGCAAGCAGTTGCTGATCACGCGCGGCGCGCTGACCACCTTCAGCGTCGCCAACGACCTGGCGAAGTACTTCGCCATCCTGCCCGCGATGTTCACCGGCGTCTTCGCCCAGCTCGGCGCCCTCAACATCATGGAGCTGGCGACCCCGAGGTCGGCGATCCTCTCGGCGGTCGTCTTCAACGCCCTGATCATCGTCGGGCTGATCCCGCTCGCCCTGCGGGGTGTCCGGTACAAGCCGTCGTCGGCCTCGGCGCTGCTGCGCCGGAACCTGCTGGTGTACGGCCTCGGCGGCATCGTCAGCCCGTTCCTCGGGATCTGGCTGATCGACCTGCTCGTCCGTCTCATCCCTGGAATCGGGTGACCCGTGAACGCACTGCTGAAGCAGACCCTCGCCGGGCTGCGTGTCCTGCTCGTCTTCACGGTCCTGCTGGGGGTGGTCTACCCGCTCGGCGTGTGGGCGGTCTCCCGGATCCCCGGCCTCGAAGGCAACGCGGAAGGCTCGATCGTCACCCAGGACGGGCAGGCCGTCGGCTCCTCACTGATCGGGACCGACCCGGTCGCGGCCGACCCGGCCAAGGATCCGTGGTTCCACAACCGCCCGTCCGCGGGATCGAAGGACGTCCTCGGCCCCGGTGATCCGTCGTCGTCCGGCGCGTCGAACAAGGGCCCGTACAACGAGGACCTGGTCGCCGCGATCGGCGAACGCAAGAAGCTCGTCGCCGCCCGTGAGGGGGTCCGGGAAGCGCAGGTGCCCGCCGACGCGGTGACGGCGTCGGGATCCGGCATGGATCCGGCGATCAGCGTCGCCTACGCCGACCTGCAGATCCCCCGAGTGGCCAGGAACACGGACCTGTCCGAAGAGAAGGTCCGGCAGCTCGTGGCGGACAACACGAGCGGCGCCGGGATCGGTGTGCCGGGCGTCAATGTGCCGAAGGTCAACTTGGCCGTGCGCGACGCGGCCGGAGGAGCACACTGACAGACGTGGACGAGAACACGACCAAGCCGCGCCGGGGTGAGCTGAGGATCTACCTCGGCGCGGCCCCGGGCGTCGGCAAGACCTACGCGATGCTCGGCGAGGCGCGACGCCGCCTCGACCGGGGCACCGACGTGGTCATCGGCCTGGTCGAGACGCACGGGCGGAAGAAGACCGCGGAGCTCGTCGATGGGCTGGAGACGGTGCCGCGCCGCCGGTCGGCGCATCGGGACCACGAGTTCGAGGAAATGGATCTCGACGCGCTGCTCGCCCGTGCCCCCGAGGTCGCCGTGGTCGACGAGCTCGCGCACACCAACGTGCCGGGATCACGCAACGAGAAGCGCTGGCAGGACATCGACGAACTGCTCGCCGCCGGCATCGACGTGCTGTCCACGGTCAACGTGCAGCATCTCCAGAGCCTCAACGACGTGGTGGAGCGGATCACCGGCGTCACCCAGCAGGAGACGGTGCCCGACGAGGTCGTGCGGCGGGCCGAGCAGCTGGAGCTGGTCGACCTCACGCCCGAAGCGCTGCGCCGGCGGCTGGCGCACGGCAACGTCTATCCGGCCGAACGGATCGACGCGGCGCTGGGCAACTATTTCCGCCCCGGCAACCTCACCGCGCTGCGGGAGCTCGCGTTGCTGTGGGTCGCCGACCAGGTCGACGTGGCCCTGCAGCGGTACCGGGCCGAGCAGAAGATCACCGACACCTGGGAAGCCCGCGAACGGGTGGTCGTGTCCATCACCGGCGGCCCGGAGAGCGAGACGCTGATCCGCCGCGCGAGCCGTATCGCGAACCGCGCGGGCGCCGAACTGCAGGTGCTGCACATCCTGCGCGGCGACGGGCTCGCCGGAATGGGGCCGACGGCGGTCGGCAAGTACCGGAAGCTGGCCGAAGAGGTCGGCGCGACCTTCCACACCGTCGTCGGCGACGACGTGCCGACGGCGTTGCTCGACTTCGCGCGCGGGGTGAACGCGACCCAGCTGGTGGTGGGGACCTCGCGGCGGTCGCGGGTGGCGAGACTGTTCGACGAGGGCATCGGCGCGGCCGTGGTCCAGCGGTCCGGCCCGATCGACGTCCACATGGTCACGCACGCCCAAGCGGGCGGACGGCTGCGCGCCCGGCTCAACCGGAGCCCGCTCGCGCCTTCGCGAAGGTTGACCGGCTGGGTGCTCGCCGTCGTCCTGCCCGTCCTGGCGACATCGCTCGGCGTCCTGCTGAAGGAGCAGCTCGACTTCTCGACCGACATGGTCGCCTACATGCTGGCGACGGTGCTCGTCGCGCTCGCGGGCGGGCTCGGGCCCGCGTTGCTCGCGGCGGTGCTTTCGGCGGGGCTGCTGAACTTCTTCTTCACCCCACCGCTGTACACCCTGACCGTCCACGAGCCGCGCAACGTGATCACGCTGATCGCGATGGTGCTGGTGGCGGTCCTCGTCGCGGCGGTCGTCGACACCGCCGCCCGGCGCGCGACCCAGGCCGCGCGAGCACGGACCGAGGCCGCGCTGCTCGCTTCGTACGCGCGGACGGTGCTCACGCACACCAACCCGATCGAGCGGCTGCTGGAGAAGGTCCGCGAGAACTTCGGCCTGACGTCGGTGTCCCTGCTGGAAAAGCGGGACGGGAAGTGGACACGGGTGGCGAACGCCGGCACGGATCCCTGCGCCGACCCGGACCAGGCCGACGCCGACATCGCGGTCACCGCGGACGTGCACCTGACACTGCGAGGACGCGCCCTGCCCGCGTCGGACCGGCGAGTGCTGGAAGCCGTCGCGGGACAGGCGTTGCTGGCCCTGCGGCAGCAGCGGACGGCGAAGGCGGCCATCCGGGCCGAGCGCAAGGCCGAGGCCACCGAACTGCGCACGGCCCTCCTGTCGGCCGTCGGGCACGACCTCCGTACCCCGCTGACGTCGATCAAGGCCGCCATCGGCAGCCTGCGCGCGACCGACATCTCACTGTCCGAAGAGGACACCGGCGAGCTGCTCGAAGCGATCGAGGAATCGGCGGACCGGTTGGCCGGGCTGATCGACAACCTGCTCGACTCGTCGCGGCTGGCGACCGGCGCGGTGCGCCCGCACCTGCGCCCGGTCGGCTACGACGAGGTGGTCTCGCACGCCTTGTCCACTGTGGACAACTCCGCTTCGGTCGTGGTCGCGATCGACTCACGGCTGCCGTCGGTCCGCGCCGACCCCGGCCTGCTGGAACGGGTGGTGGCGAACGTGATCGACAACGCGCTGCGGCACGGAAGGTCGCGCGAGCCGGTCTCGGCCCGCGCCAGCACGCATTCCGACCATGTCGAACTGCGCATCGTCGACCACGGGCGCGGGCTCGAGAAGGGCACCGCGGACTCGGCGTTCGCGCCTTTCCAGCGGCTCGGGGGAGACCGGGACAGCGTGCCCGGTGTGGGACTGGGGCTTTCGGTCGCCAAGGGGTTCACCGAGGCGATGGGCGGGCGGATCCGGGCGGAGGACACGCCCGGCGGCGGACTCACCGTCGTCATCTCGCTGCCCGCCTGTGGTGGTCAGGATCCGGAAAAGAGCCTCCTCGTGTTCGACGGCGAGGGACTGGAGAACGAAGAGGAGGAGCGAGTGCGATGAGCGCAGACACCGCGTCGGCGACCGTCCTGGTCGTCGACGACGAACCGCAGATCGTGCGAGCCCTGCGGATCAACCTGTCCGCCCGCGGCTACAAGGTGATCACCGCGCACGACGGGACGGCCGCGCTGAAGGCCGTCGCCGAGACCAAACCCGACGTCGTCGTCCTCGACCTCGGCCTGCCCGACCTCGACGGCACCGAGGTGATCGCGGGTCTGCGCGGCTGGACGACGGTGCCGATCATCGTGCTGTCCGCGCGCGGCGACTCGGCCGACAAGGTCGAGGCCCTCGACGCCGGCGCAGACGACTACGTCACCAAACCCTTCGGCATGGACGAACTGCTGGCGCGGCTCCGCGCCGCCGTGCGGCGCTCGGCTTCGTCCGGGGTGGACGGTGCGGACGCGGTGGTGGACACCGGATCGTTCCGCATCGACCTCGCGGCGAAGAAGGTGCGCCGGGACGGCAAGGAAGTGCACCTCACCAAGACCGAATGGGGCGTGCTGGAACTGCTGGTGCGCAACCGCGGCCGTCTGGTGGCGCAGAAACAGCTGCTGCACGAGGTGTGGGGGCCGACGTATGAGACCGAGTCGCACTACCTGCGCGTGTATCTGGCGCAACTGCGGCGGAAGCTGGAACCGGAACCCTCGCGGCCGCGGCACCTGCTGACCGAACCGGGGATGGGGTACCGCTTCGAAATGTGAGCCGGTGGTTGTGCCGGTGACCGATCGACCCGGCATCCACACGGCCTCACCTCACGACACGTTCGCCCCTTCCTCCATGGCGGGGGTGGCGACCGGGCTTCAGTGTCCACAAAGGCCACTTCCGGGCGACTGGGTATCCGGTTGATGTCTCGCCTACGCTTGCTGGCCTGAAATACATGATGGCCCCCTTCCTTGCGCCAGGCGCAAGGAAGGGGGCCATCATGTACTTCGGAAGGCGTGAAGGTCGAGTTTCCTCGGCTGAGAGCTAGGCAAGGAGGCCTTCACGGACCAGAGGCTTACTGGGCGCTGCTCGTGCTCGTGTCGACGCCCGAGGTGCTGGACCTGCCCGAGGAGGAGCCGGGCGCGCCGCTGGTGCTGGCGCCACCGCCCGTAGTGGTCGTAGTAGTAGTCGGTGGATTGCCGGTCGAAGTGTCCGGTGGGTTGCTGGTCGTAGGCTTTTCCGACGACGGCTTCGACGAGGACGGCGGCTTCGACGGCGGATCGGGGTTCGGTCCGGGGCCAGGACCCGGCCCGGGGTTGGGGATCGGGATCGGCACCGGCGGCGGG
>Ga0196958_10000746_pt1 | contig 10567 bp, 11 predicted proteins | sample S1v_10metaG_FD_148654 | JGI IMG/M metagenome (GOLD analysis project Ga0196958, IMG submission 148654) | Soil microbial communities from Anza Borrego desert, Southern California, United States - S1+v_10 | ecosystem: Environmental > Terrestrial > Soil > Desert | place: USA: California | collected...
CAGGCGAACTGCGTCGAGGTCCGGCGCCTCGGCCCGGCCGTCGCCGTCCGCGACTCGAAGAACCCCGACGGTCCGGTGCTGGTCTTCCCGCGGGTCGACTGGCGGGCGCTCGCCCGCTAGGCCGTACCCCCGATTCGGTCGTCAAACGACCCCAGCCCTCCTAAACTCACCCGTGTGAGCGACGAGTTGGTGCCGGACCCCAGTCGGATGCGAGCCTCGGACGCCGACCGCGAGACCGTCGCGAAGGTGCTCCAGCAGGCCCACGGCGAGGGCAGGCTCGACCTGCACGAGCTGGACGAGCGGCTGGGGGCGGTGTACGCCGCCAAGACCTACGGCGACCTGGCCCCGCTCACCGCCGACCTCGGGCTGCCGACCACCAACCTGCCCTCGCCCGTGCCCTCCCGGCAGAACCTGCCGGCGTCGCGCATCGGCGGCACGCCGGGCCCCACGACGTCCATCGCGTTCTGGTCCGGGGTCGACCGCAAGGGCGACTGGGTCGTGCCGGCGGACCACACCGTGGTGGCGATCATGGGCGGGGTGTTGCTGGACCTGTCCAAGGCCCGCTTCGAGCAGGCCGAGACGACGATCAACGTGTTCGCGTTCTGGGGCGGCGTGGAGATCTTCGTGCCCGAGGACATCACCGTGCGGGTCGACGGCGCCGGGATCATGGGCGCGTTCGACGACGCCACGCACAAGACCCCGACGATCCCCGGCGGGCCGGTCGTGCGGGTCACCGGCGTCGCGATCATGGGCGGCGTCGAGGTGCGCCGCCCCAAGCGCAAGAAGGTCAAGGGCTCCAAGCGGGACGAGCCGGAGAGCTGACCGGCGGCCGTCCCGATCGGACCCGCAAGCCGTCTGACCTGCGCGGACGCGCTCACTTGGGACGGGTGTCCCACTCCGCCTAGACTCGGTCGCATGGCTGCCACATCGACTGCGCCGTCGCTGCCGCCGGCGCTCGCGGACGCGGTGCGCGACGACGCGTCGCTGCGCCGGTTCCTGCACGGGCTGCCCGGTGTCGACCAGGTCGGGGTGGAGCAGCGCGCGGCCGGCCTGGGCACGCGCAGCATCAAGAAGGACGCCAAGCGGTGGGCCATCGACACCGCGATCTCGATGGTCGACCTCACCACGCTGGAGGGCGCGGACACGCCCGGCAAGGTCCGCTCGCTCGCGGCCAAGGCGCGCCGGCCCGACCCGGAGCGGCCGGACGTGCCCAAGGTCGCGGCGGTGTGCGTCTACCCGGACATGGTCGAGACCGCGGCGGACGAGCTGCGGGGCACCGGGGTCGGCGTCGCCTCGGTCGCGACCGCGTTCCCGTCCGGGCGGTCGTCGCTGAAGGTCAAGCTGGCCGACACCGCGTTCGCGGTCGACGCGGGCGCCACCGAGGTCGACATGGTGATCGACCGGGGGGCCTTCCTGTCCGGCCGGTACGGGCAGGTGTTCGACGAGATCGTGCAGGTCCGGCACGCCTGCGGGGACGCGCACCTCAAGGTGATCCTGGAGACCGGCGAACTCGCGACCTACGACAACGTGCGGCGGGCGTCCTGGCTGGCGCTGCTCGCGGGCGGCGACTTCATCAAGACCTCCACCGGCAAGGTGTCGCCGGCCGCGACGCTGCCGGTGGCGCACGTGATGCTCCAGGCCGTGCGCGACTGGCGCGACCGGACCGGCGACCTGCGCGGGGTCAAGCCCGCCGGCGGCATCCGCAGCACCAAGGACGCCATCAAGTACCTGGTGGCGGTGCACGAGGTGGCCGGCCCCGAGTGGCTGACCCCCGCGCTGTTCCGGTTCGGCGCGTCGACGCTGCTCAACGACCTGCTGATGCAGCGGCGCACCCAGTTGGAGGGCCACTACAGCGGCCCCGATTACGTGACGGTGGACTGACATGTGGGAATACGCTCCCGCGCCCGAGTCGCGGGACATCGCGAACCTCAAGCCGACCTACCGGATGTTCGTGGACGGCCAGTTCGTCGAGGGTTCCGGCGAACCGCTCAAGTCCGTCGACCCCGGCACGGAGGAGGTCCTGGCGGAGGTCTCCACCGCCGCGCCCGCCGACGTGGACCGCGCCGTGAAGGCCGCCCGCCGGGCCTACGAACGGGTGTGGGGCCGGATGCCCGGCGCCGAGCGCGCCAAGTACATCTTCCGCATCGCGCGGCTGGTCCAGGAGCGCGCGCGGGAGCTGGCCGTGCTCGAGTCGCTGGACAACGGCAAGCCGATCAAGGAGTCGCGCGACGTCGACGTGCCGACGGCCGCGGCGCACTTCTTCTACCACGCGGGGTGGGCGGACAAGCTCGGCTACGCCGGGTTCGGGCCCGCGCCGCGCCCGCTGGGCGTCGCGGGTCAGGTGATCCCGTGGAACTTCCCGATCATGATGGCGGCGTGGAAGATCGCGCCCGCGCTGGCGTGCGGCAACACCGTCGTGCTCAAGCCCGCCGAGACCACGCCGCTGACCGCGCTGGTGCTGGCGGAGATCATCCAGCAGGCCGACCTGCCGCCCGGCGTGGTCAACGTCCTGCCGGGCGCCGGTGACGTGGGCGCGGCCGTCGTGTCGCACCCGGACGTGGACAAGGTCGCGTTCACCGGGTCCACCGAGGTCGGCAAGGTCATCCAGCGGCAGCTCGCGGGCAGCGGGCGCAGGCTGACCCTGGAGCTGGGCGGCAAGGCCGCCAACATCGTCTTCGACGACGCGCCGCTGGACCAGGCCGTCGAGGGCATCGTCAACGGCATCTTCTTCAACCAGGGCCACGTGTGCTGCGCCGGCTCGCGCCTGCTGGTGCAGGAGTCGGTGGCCGAGGAGCTGCTGGAGAAGCTGCGGGTGCGGATCTCGACGCTGCGGGTCGGCGACCCGCTGGACAAGAACACCGACGTCGGCGCGATCAACTCGCGCGAGCAGCTGGTGCGGATCCGGGAGCTGACCGAGTCCGGCGAGGCCGAGGGCGCGCAGCGGTGGACGTCGTCGTGCCCGTTGCCGGACAAGGGTTTCTACTTCGCGCCGACGGTGTTCTCCAACGTGTCGCAGGCGATGCGGATCGCGCGCGAGGAGATCTTCGGCCCGGTGCTGTCGGTGCTGACCTTCCGCACGCCCGACGAGGCCGTGGCGAAGGCGAACAACACGCCGTACGGGCTGTCGGCGGGTGTCTGGACCGAGAAGGGCTCCCGCATCCTGTGGGCGGCGCAGAAGATGCGCGCCGGGGTGGTGTGGGCGAACACCTTCAACCGGTTCGACCCGACCGCGCCGTTCGGCGGGTACCGGGAGTCGGGGTTCGGCCGCGAGGGCGGTCGCGCGGGACTGGAGGCGTACCTCGATGTCTGATCGGGTCTCCCTCGGCCGGGCCGAGAGCCGGGTCGCGGTGGCGAAGACGTACAAGCTCTACGTCGGCGGGGCGTTCCCGCGCTCGGAGTCGGGCCGGTCCTACCCGGTGGCGGACGCGAAGGGCGGGTTCCTCGCCAACGCCGCGCAGGGGTCGCGCAAGGACGCGCGCGACGCCGTCGCGGCGGCGCGCAAGGCGTTCGCCGGGTGGTCCGGCGCGACGGCCTACAACCGCGGCCAGGTGCTCTACCGGGTGGCCGAGGTGCTGGAGGGCCGGCGCGAGCAGTTCACCGCCGAGGTCGGCGCGGCCGAGGGCGTCGCGGCGAAGAAGGCGCAGGCGCTGGTGGACGCGGCGGTCGACCGCTGGGTCTGGTACGCCGGGTGGACCGACAAGGTCGCCTCCGTGCTGGGCGCGTCGAACCCCGTCGCGGGCCCGTACTTCTCGTTCTCGGTGCCGGAGCCGACCGGGGTGGTGGCGGTGCTCGCGCCGCAGCAGTCCTCGCTGCTCGGCCTGGTCAGCGTGCTCGCCCCGGTGATCGCGACGGGCAACACCGCCGTGGTGGTGGCCTCGCAGGACCGGCCGCTGCCCGCGATCACGCTGGCGGAGGTGCTGGCGACCTCGGACGTGCCGGGCGGGGTGGTCAACGTCCTGACCGGGCGGACCGCGGAGATCGCGCCATGGCTGGCCTCGCACGCCGACGTGAACGCGCTGGACCTGACCGGCGCGCCGGCGGAGCTGCGGACCGACCTGGAGCGCTCGGCGGCGGGCACCGTGAAGCGCGTGCTGCGGGCGCGGCCGGCGGAGGACTTCGGCCGCGAACCGGACCTGGCGCGGCTGCGGGCGTTCCTGGAGTCGAAGACGGTCTGGCACCCGATCGGGGTCTGAGTGCGTCACGGCCTCCCCGGCGCGAGGCCCGGGGAGGCGAGGCACCGCGCGGCCTGGGCGGCGCCCGCCGCCAGCGCGCCGGGCGCGTCCGCTCCGCCGAGGTGCGCCACCAGGAACCCGGAGAAGAACGCGTCACCGGCCCCGTTCGCGTCCACGACCCCGTCCACCGGCACGGCCGGGACGCGGTGCAGCTCGCCGCCCACGACGGCCACCGCGCCCTGCGCGCCCAGCGTCGCCACGGCCGCGCGCGACCCGGCGGCCACGCGCGCGATGAGGAACGCGAGCAGGTCCGGCTCCGCCATGCCGTCGTCGTTGAGGAACAGGTAGTCCGCCGCTTCGACGAAGTCGCGGTGGTACTCGGCCGCGCCGTCGTAGTCGTGCACGTCGCACCACACCGGCACACCCGCCCGGCGGGCGGCGGCCAGCAGCGGCCGGGAGTGCTCGGCCAGGTCGATCACCGCCGCGTCCGCCGCCGCGAGCGCCGCCAGCGCCCAGTCGTCGTGCTGCGGGTGGCCCAGCTCGGGCAGGTCGAGGTAGATCGACACCCGGCCGCCGTCCGCCGACATCAGGTTCAGGTGCCGCTCACTGGCGCCCGGCACGACCTCGGCGATCACCTCCACCCCCGGGACCGCGAGCGCGCCGGCGATCGCCCGCCCGGCCTCGTCAGCCCCGATGACGGTGCGCAGGGTGACCGCGGCGCCGAGCGCCGCGAGGTTGAGCGCCTTGCCCGCCGACGTCCCGCCCAGCACCGCCCGGTGCCCCCTCGCGAAGACCGTGTGCGGCTTCGGGTCCGGCAACCGCTCCAACTGCACCAGGCGATTCCACGCCACCGGCCCCGCCACGAACACCTGAGTCATGACGGCCATTGTGCTGGTCCGAACGGCCGATCACCCCGGACTGCCTCACCCAGCGTGTCGACCCTCTCACCAACCGCCCTCACACCACCGCCTACCCCCACCTCCCGCCGACGAGCACAGCACCACGCCCCGATGAACACCCGACTCGCAGCTTGCGCTTCAGGACTGCACGCCCCGTGCAGTCCGGTGCTCTCGTGTTCTCCCCGTATGGCCTGCCCGGAGGGCTACCATGCTTTCTCGGGGGGTGCAAGCACGCTTTTCGCTTGCACCCCCCGAGAAAGCATGGTCGTCTTTGACAGGTCATGCGGGGGGAACACGACCGCTCTTGGTTTTCCTTCTCCTTGGCGGCCTGCCTGTCCGGCGAGGACTCTTTAAAGCTCTTCAGCCTCGGGCTGTGCGGCACCTGATATTTCCTGGATCGGTGCGCGATCTCAGTATGAAGAGCGGCCGGGAGGCCCCCAAGGAGGAGGGAAGTGCGTCGTGTTCTCCCCGTACGGCCTGCCGGAGGCAATCATGTTTTCCGGGGGGCGTCAAGCGAAGAGCGTGCTTGACGCCCCCCGGAAAACATGATTGGGCTGCGCCCAGGCCGTACGGGGAGAACACGAGGCACACCGCTGCGCTGAAGCGCCGCCGCGCGGGGCGCGGCCTACGGGAGTTGAAGAGCCGCCGCGCCGAGCGCGGCTCGGGAGTCAGTCGGTGCGCCACCCGAGTCGGCCGTCGGTGGTGACCAGTGGCTCGCAGTGGCCGAGCCGGCCGCGGTGTTCGAGGACCGTGGCGACCTGGTCGAGCATCTCGTCCAGGCCGGTCCACTCCGGTTTGAGCATCTCGCCGCGCTCCCGGTCCCACTCGACCACGCAGCCCGACAGCACGCCCGGCCGCAGGTCCACCGCCAGCGCGTCGCCGCAGCCGTCGAACGCGATGGGCAGCCACCTCGGGTGGAAGCCCGACGTCGGGGTGCCCGCCTCGGAGGCCGGGTCGGCCGGCCAGAAGTGCTTCTTGAGCCGCCAGGACCGCAGGGCGTTGCTCGGCCCCAGCGGCGTGTAGAACGGCGGCAGCACCTCGGCGAACGTCAGGTTGGCCGTGCCGCCGCAGACCGACCACCACGCGCGCAGGTCCGCCGGCGGTTCCAGGCCGCTCCCGGCCGCCAGCGCCTCGACCGCCGCGACGTCCTCACCGGGGACGAAGGCCGAACAGGTCGAGGGCGCGTGGCCCTCCAGCCACGCCAGGATCCGCTCCCAATGGCGCAGAACACCCACGTGGACATGATCACGTGAGCAAGCCTCGCGGGGTACCGCCCATCAGGGGAGGATCTGCGCCAAAGGCCACCCGGACCGCCGCCCGATGGGGCAGGATCGCCCCTGTCGGGCACCAGAGGGGGGAAGCAGTGGAACGGGGTTTCGGCGTCGACCTCGCCGCGCTGTCGACGTACAGCGGCACGGCGTCGGGTCTGGCCGGCGAGGTGGGCTCGGTCGGCACGTCGACGCTGGCGGGCGCCACGTCGCTCGCGGCGGGCAGCTTCGGCCGGATCGGGGACGAGGTCGGCCTCGGCGCGGCGTTCCGGCAAGCGGCGCAGGCCCAGGTGGACGGGGTGGCCGCCGCGTCGGCCGGGCTGTCGGCGTTCGCCGCGGCCGTGTCCCGGACGGGCACCGCCTACGCCGAGCAGGAGGCGCAGCACGGCGCCGACTTCACCCGGGCCTACCAGGTCTAGCCGGTGGACGTCGCGGGGTTCCTGGCCGCCCTCGTGCGGCCCATGGAGGACGACCTGGCCCGGCTGGAGGGCGACACCGGCGGCGCGACGCGCGCGGCGGACGCCTTCGGGCGGGCCGCCACGGCGCTGACCGAGATCGACGGGCGGCACACCGGGGCCGCCAACGCGGTGCTGGGCACCTGGTACGGCGAGCGGGCGAACTCGTTCCAGCAGCGGGTGGCGGCGTTCTCCGGCGGGGTGGGCACGCTGGCGGGCAACGCGACCGCCACCCGGACCGCCGCGACGGCGGCCGTGGACGCGGTGACCGGCGGCAGGAGCGCCATCCAGGGCCTCATCGACGACTTCACCGGGTGGGCGCAGCCCCGGCTGGCCGCCGCGGTCGCGGCGTCGCTGGTCGGAGGGCTCGGCGCGGTGCTCGCGGTGGCCGCCGACGTGACGGCCAGGGCCCGTGAGTACGAGGGCCGGTCGAAGCAGGAGCTGGACCGCGTGCGCACCGAGCTGACCGCCCTCGTGACGCAGCTGAACGGCCTGCCGAAACCCGACTTCACGGGCCTGGGCGACCCGCTGGGCGCCGATTCCGGCGGGAGCACGTCGACCTCGGCCGCCGAGGACGGCGGCGGGCGCGAGCCCTCGTCGCCCGGCGGTCCCGGCGGCGGTTCCGGCGGCAGCCCGGGCGGTGGCTCCGGGGGTTCCGGGGGCGGCGGCGGTTCGGGCGGCGGCGGCTCCGGTGGCGGCGGTGCGAGCGGGCCTCGCCTGCCGGTGGCCATCCCGCCGCAGCCGGGCACGGGCGTGGGCGTGAACCTGCCGGACGGCAGCTCCGCCGAAGCGCCCAACGAGACCGCCGCGCAGGCCGTGCGCAACGCGCTGTCCGCCCTGGGCACGCCGTACGTGTGGGGTGGCGCGAACCCGCCGCAGGGCACGGACTGCTCCGGCCTGACGCAGTGGGCGTACAAGGGGGCGGGCTTCGACGTCCCGCGGCCCGCGTCGTCGCAGGCGATGGGCGCGTCCGTGCCGCCCGGCCAGCTGCTGCCCGGCGACCTCGTGGTGTGGGACGGCCACGTGGCGATGGTGATCGGCAACGGGCAGATGGTGGAGGCGGGCGACCCGGTGCAGGTGAACCCGATCCGCACGGACAACATCGGCATGGGTTTCCTGGGCTTCTACCGACCGACGGGCTGAGGGCGTGGACGAGACGGCACGGGCGGCCGAGCGGGTCGCCGACGTGGGGGCGCGGGTCGCCGACCACCTGGCGCGCACCGGACCGGTGCTCGGCCGGGCGACCTCCCCGGACGGCGCGGTGACCGTGGTGAGCGCGCCGGGCGCGCCGCCGAGCGAGGTCCGGGTCTCCGCGGCGGCGCTGAACATGGGCGCGGACGCGCTGGGTGACGAGATCGTGCGCGTCGCCGCGCGGGCCGCGGCCGACGCGGCGGCGCGGCTGCACCGGTCGCTGGCGCGGGTGGTGGACCCGGCGACCGCGCGGGCGCTCACCGAGATCGGTTTCCCGGAGGGCGTCGAGGAGGACGACTTCGGGACCTCGTACCTGAGGGGGCCGCGATGAGCGCGCAGGAGGAGCGGCTGGCCGCCGCCGACCGGCTGGCCGAGGTGCTGGCGCGGGTCACCGCGACGGCGTCGCACCCCAGCGGGCTGGTGACCGTCACGGCGTCGGCCGTGGGCGCGCTGGAGTCGGTGCGCATCCGGCCGGCGGCGCTCGGGCACGGCCCGGACGCGGTGGGCCGCCTGGTCGCCGAGACCGCGCGGCTGGCCACCGACGCCGCGGTGCAGACCGGGTACAACGAGCTGGCGAAGACCCTGGGCGACGGCATGGCGATGGCGTTCGAGGACTTCGCCGGCCCGCCGCCGCTGCACCGGCAGGAGCCCCCGGCCGGCGCCTCCGCGGGGGCGCCCGGCGGCACTTCGACCAGGTCAGCCCCCCACGGCGGCGCCCACGCCCGACCGGGCGCGTTCGGCGACGCCCCGCCCCGACCGGACGGGTTCGGCGGTGCTCCCGCGCGGCCGGGCGCGTTCGGCGCGGGCCCGGCGCGGTCACCGGCGGCCGGCGGCCGTCCGGCGCAGCGGCCCCCGTTCGGCGCGCCACCGGCGCAACCGCCCGCCACCGGGGCCGCGTTCCCGCACCACCCCGCGCCCGGGAGCGCGCCCGCGCACCGGCCACCACCCGGGCCGCAGGAGCCCCCGGCGGCCTCCCGGCCGTGGTCGGCGCAGCCGGCGAAGCCCGCGCAGCGCCCCCGCCCACCGGCCGACGACGACGAGGACGACTTCTTCGCGGACCCTTTCCGTGGTCAACGGCGGTAGCCGGAGATCCACCCCGTACTCTTTCCCCCGCATCGCAAAGGGGCATGGCGTGACCGGGAGGTCGGATGGCACAGGACATCGTCCCGATCGAGCTGGGGCTCACCCAGGGTGATGTCGTCACCCTGTGGGCTCCGCGCTGGCGGGAAGAGGGCGAGGAGTGGGAGGCATTCCTCGGCCACGAGGAGGACCTGTACGCATTCCCGGACGCCGCGCACTTGGCGGCGTTCGTGCGCAAGGCCGAGGAGCACGACCTGACCGACCACCCCGCGTGGCACGTCGTGCCGGGGTTGTCCGTCGGCGAGCTGTCCCCGGACGACAACCACCAGTTCGACCTGGTGGGCGTGCCGGAGCTGGTCGCCGAGGAGCCCGACACCTGGGTCATCGGCGAACTCGCCGACGTGGTGGCGATCGTGCGCTCGCTGGCCGACGTGTGCGACCTGGAGAAGGTGCACGAGGTGCTGGACTCGGCGGAGGGCTTCGCCCTGCTGCCGCAGGGCACCCTGCCGTTCACCGGGCGCGAGGGCCAGGCCCTGTGGACCGAGATCGCCGAGGTCGTCTCCGAGAAGTGGGACGAGGTGCTCGACGCGATCGACGAGGTGGTCACCACCCCCGAGGTCGACGAGGGCGCGCTGGCGGTCGCGCAGGAGGAGCTGGCGGCCTTCGAGAAGGAGACCGCCGCCGTCGAGCCGGGTGAGGACGAGGCCGGCGACGACGACGGCGACGCGCCGGTCGGCTTCTGGGGCGAGGTCGGCATCGACCCGATCAAGGTCATCACCGGCGCCGGCGAGTACTACACGCTGCGCTGCTACCTGGACGACCAGCCGCTGTTCCTCGGCCGCAAGGGCCGGATCGACGTGTTCGGCTCGCCGCGCGCGCTGTCCCGGTTCATCGTGGAGGCCGACGACAACGACCTCGCCGAGGTGTCCACCTGGGGCGAGCTGGTGGTCAAGGCGACCGGCGGCGACTTGGAGGTCGAGGTCGACCCGGACAACGTCTACGTGCTGACCGGGCTCGACGAGGACATCGCCGACGGCCCGGACGGCATCGACCCGACGCAGCTCGACCTCGCGGTGGAGCTGCTGGAGGACGCCGGCGAGTGGGCGGGCGACGACGCGGTCAAGGTCGCCCTCAACCAGTCCGAATCCCTGGGCTGGCTGGTGTCCTACGTGCTGAAGCCCGACCCGACGCGTCTCGCGCCCAGCGCGCCTTACGACGCCGAGGTCGCCGCGTGGCGAACCCTCGTGGCAGCCTTCGAGGACCGCCTCAAGGTCCACTAGGACGAGCCGACCCACCACCGGAAAGCCGGTCCGCGCAAAGGCACCTCGCCACGCGGACCGGCTTTCCGCTTTCGGCTTCGACCTTTCCCGCACGCCCCGTGCAGTCCGGTGCCTTCGTGTTCTCCCCGTATGGCCTGCCCGGAGGGCTACCATGCTTTTCCTGGGGGTGCAAGCACGCTTTTCGCTTGCACCCCCAGGAAAAGCATGGTCGTCTTTGACAGG
>Ga0196958_10000747_pt1 | contig 10561 bp, 8 predicted proteins | sample S1v_10metaG_FD_148654 | JGI IMG/M metagenome (GOLD analysis project Ga0196958, IMG submission 148654) | Soil microbial communities from Anza Borrego desert, Southern California, United States - S1+v_10 | ecosystem: Environmental > Terrestrial > Soil > Desert | place: USA: California | collected...
GCGTGCGTCGAACCGTCTCGCCGACTGCGAACCGAGTACCCGCACCGCCGTACACTGCGCCGCCTGCGGAAATTCGTTACCACGAATGGGCCAGTGATCATTCGTCACCATGTCTGTCTCGGCGAGAGCGCCTGACTTTCACCACCGGGCACCAAGGAAGGGGCGCTACGACATGCGCACCCGACCGAGAAGGTATTTCTGTCGCAGTTTCGGAAATCACGGCGACCCCGGACGGCTACGTGTTATGTCCAATGCGTTATTCACCCGCGAACGAGTGCGCCGTCGCTCAAGTAGTCCAAGTACAGGTCCAGTGCGGCCTCGAGGTGATCCGCGGATCCGGTGGACATCGGGATCGTCACCCCGCCCTGGATCGCCGCGATCAACGCGGCCGAGGCGCGGGTCGGGTCGACGTCGCGGCTGATCGACCCACTGTCCCGCATCTCCTCGATGCCCGCCTGTACCTGACGTTGCCACCACTCCAGAAGCTGTCTGGTGATCGCCTGCGCGGCCGGTCGGTGCCTGCCGATCTCGGTGATCAGCACCCCGAGCGGACAGTGCACCCGTCGCTGCCGGGATTCGCGTTCTCCACCTCGCTGACGAACGGCAAGGAGAAGTTCGTCAGCATGGCCGACCGGTTCCACACGCTGATGACCGACGTGCTCGGCCACCGCCGCTTCGGGGTCGGCGCCGCCGACTACGGTGCGCTGGTCGGAGCCCGACTCGGCCACAAGTACGCCGGTTCGCCGCACGGTCTACACCTCGGCAACGAGATGCTGCTGAACATCTTCCAGGGCGACCGCCACTGGGACCTGACCGGCGGCGCGCCGATCGACCGGCTGCCCACGGGGCCGCGCGCCGACATGGTCGACTTCGTGCACACCTACGTGTCCCATGTCGCGGTGCACATGCTCGACGGCCAGACGATCACGCACGGCCTCAACGATTCCCGATCGGGCTGCTCGCCTGGATCCTGAAGCGATGGAAGAAGTGGAGTGATCGGAACAGAGTGTTCGAGGACGCCTACCCGATGGACCACATTCTCACCAACGCGACGATCTATTGGGTCAACCAGGCCATCGGCTCCTCGATTCGCGCCTCCAAGAACGCCAACCGCCACCCGTGGCAGCCGTCGCACGACCGAACCCCGGCGGTCGAGGCCCCGACGGGATTCACCTTCCACCTCGGTGACGTCGCACCGCCGGGAGCCCACGACCGAGACCGGCGCATCGCCGCGTTCAAGAAAGGGGCCGGTCGCTTCTACGCCGACGTCCGCCAGGTGAACGTCCACCAGAAGGGTGGCCATTTCGGACCGTGGGAAAACCCGGACGCGTGGATCGACGATCTGCGCAGCACTTTCCGCTCGCTGCGCTGAGGTCGGCGTCTCCGCTCAGGGCCGAGGGATGTTGCGCAGGTTGGCACGGGCGAGATCGATCATCCGGCCGACACCGCCTTCGAGGACGACCTTGCTCGCGGCCAACGCGAATCCACCGAGCTGACCGGCGGTGATGTGCGGCGGGACGGACAACGCGTTCGGGTCGGTCACGACGTCCACCAGCGCGGGGCCGTCGTGGCTCAGCGCTTCCTCGAGGGCCGCTCGCAGCCGGGTCGGATCGGTCACCCGTTCGGCTCGCAGGCCGGCACCGCCGGCGATGGCGGCGAAGTCGACCGGGCGGTGGTCGGTCTGGTAGTCGGGCAGGCCGTCGACCAGCATCTCCAGTTTCACCATGCCCAGCGAGGAGTTGTTGAACGTCACGATCTTGACCGGAAGGTCGTGCAAGGCCACGGTGAGCAGTTCGCCGAGCAGCATGCCGAGCCCGCCGTCGCCGGACATCGACACGACCTGGCGTCCCGGGTAGGCGAACTGTGCGCCGATGGCGTGCGGCAGCGCGTTGGCCATGGTGCCGTGCAGGAACGACCCGATGACCCGGCGGCGCCCGTTCGGAGTGAGGTACCGGGCGGCCCACACGTTGCACATGCCGGTGTCCACCGTGAAGATCGCGTCGTCCGCGGCCAGTTCGTCCAGCAGGTCCGCGGCGAACTCCGGGTGGATGGGAATGTGCCGTTCGACGTTGCGAGTGTAGGCGTCGACGACCTGTTCCAGGGTTTTGCAGTGCTCACGCAGCATGCGATCCAGGAACGTCCGATCGGTCTTGCGTCGCAGGAGCGGCTGCACGGCTCGCAGGGTCTCCCGCACGTCGCCGTGCACCGCCGATTCGAGTGGGGTACGGCGGCCGAGCCGTGTCGCGTCGTGGTCGACCTGCACGGTCCGGGCCTGAGGAAGGAAGGAGTCGTAAGGGAAGTCGGTGCCCAGCAGGAGCAGCAGATCGGCATCGTGCATGGCCCGGTAGCAGGCGCCGTAGCCGAGCAGACCGCTCATTCCGACGTCGTAGGGATTGTCGTACTGGATCCATTCCTTGCCGCGCAGGCTGTGGCCGACCGGTGCCTGGACGGTCTCGGCCAGTTCCATCACCTCGGTGTGCGCGCCGCGCACCCCGGCACCGGCGAACACCGTGACGGTCTCGGCTTCGTTGATCAACTCGGCGAGCCGCGCCACCTGGGGCTCGGGCGGCACGACCGTGCCGTGTTCGGTGACCGGCACCCCGCTGCCGGTGGGCGCCGCGGCCTCGAGGTGCGCGACGTCGCCGGGCAGCACCAGCACCGACACCTCGCCGCGGGACAACGCGTGCTGCATGGCGATACGCAGCACCCTGGGCAGTTGAGCGGGACGGCTGATCTGCTCGCAGTAGCCACTGCAATCGACGAACAGCCGTTCGGGATGGGTCTCCTGGAAGAACCCGGTCCCGATCTGGGCGGACGGGATATGCGAGGCGAGCGCGAGGACCGGGGCACCGGTGCGGTGCGCGTCGTAGAGGCCCTGCACCAGATGCGTGTTGCCGGGACCGCAGCTGCCGGCGCACACCGCGAGCTTTCCGGTCAGCTGGGCCTCGGCGGCCGCGGCGAACGCGCCCGCCTCCTCGTTCCGTACGTGTACCCACTCGATGCCCGCAGTGCGGCGGATGGCGTCGACGACGGGGTTGAGGCTGTCCCCGACCACGCCGTAGATTCGTTCCACCCCGGCCTGCACCAGGACTTGGACGAACTGCTCGGCGACGGTGGGCTTGGCCATCACGACCCCTTCGGTACTCCGGCGGCTGGACTGCCCTTCATGATCCACGGGAGCGCCCCGCCTCGCAGGACTTGGCCGAGTCGGCCGACGCCCGGCCGAAGATCGCGGAACTCCGCCTCCACGCGGGCACGCCGCCTGATCGACCTCTTCGCAGGAAGCTAGGCGGTGGTCGCCAGACCGGCTTCACGGTCGAAGTCATGCTCGTCCTCCGTCTGCGTGCGCGACACCATCTTCGCGACCAGGTCGAAGATCGGCGTGGCTTCCTGCGGGAAAGTCACGCTCTGCTGGTTCACGCTTTCGGCGGTCATGGACTACTGCTCCTCAAGGGTGACGACTACAGCGACCATTCACTCTAACGGCCGCGCCGTGGTGACGGGCCGTATTCGGAGTTTTCGATCGACCCTTTCCCAGGAGCGCGGCTTCGCCCTCGCGATCACAGGTACTGACTCAGGTCGTGGCCCTTCGGGTTCTTGATCCACTCGGTGCCGTCGGGTTTGGTGAACTTGCCGCTGATGGTGTCGAACTCGGTCCCCAGCGGGGGCAGATCCGGCAGCGGGACGTCCATCTTGCTGTCCATCAGCCGTTTGGCGATGTCCGGGGTGATCCCGGTGTACTGGGTGTTGATCTCGATGTGGGCGCGGATGCCGCGTTCGAAGTCGTTGTGCGATTGGGGGAACTTCACCTCGTCGCTGGGCTTGACCCGGAAGTCGATGCCGATGTCGGAGGCGTCCCGGTTCGCCAGGGCGTTCTTGAGGTCGACGTAGGTCTGAAGGCTCGATTCGAGCTTCTTGTAGTTCATGTTCGCGGTGTGGGTCAGCGGGATCATGTTGTCCGCGGTGCCCGGTCCCCCCATGTCGCCGTTCTCGAGGTGACCGCGGATCCACTTCTCGTCGGCGCTCAGGAAGGGGCTCTCGCCCGGCTTCGGATTCCTCTTCGGGGTGTTCTCCAGCGTCTCCACCAGCTTGTCGCTGAGGTTGTTCTCGCCGTACACCTCCCCGTTCTGGTCCGTCTTGTTGCGGATGATCGCGTTCTTGTTCAACGCGTCCACGTCGGTGACCTGCTTGGGGTCCGGCGTGTTGACGAAGTCCTTCCCGCGAGTGGAGTTCTTGTCGTAGGTGGCCCGGACCTCTTCGGTGGTGCCCGCCTGGTTCTTGGTGCGGCCGCCGCGGTTGGCGTTGTCGTTCTCGGTACGCGGACGCTTCGCGCTGCCACCGGTGTTGCCCGCGTTGTGCCCGGTCCCGCTGGTGTCCGGGCCGTCGACGTGCTTGCGTTTCTTGGGGCACCACACCAGACCGAGTGGATCCGAGCCCGAGGTCGGGTCGTGCGGGTAACCGGCCGGATCGGGCCCGGCGGGGAGGCCGAGCGGATCCTGGCTGAGGTATCGAGCGGTGGCCGGGTCGAAGTAGCGGTGCAGGTTGTAGTGCAGCCCGCTTTCCGCGTCGAGGTACTGGCCGGGGAACCGCAGCGGCGTACCCGGGAACCCGGTCAACGGCATGCCCCACAGCGTCCAGCGGCCGCTCCAGCTCGGGGTGCCGAACGGGTCGAGCAGGTCGGTCGGGGTACCGATGGTGTCGTTCACGAAGGCGCGGAACCGGGCCGGCGTGTTGCCGTGTTCGGTCTGGGTGACGGGTTCCTCGGTGTCCGGCCGCCGCTCCCAGGTGGTCACGGTGACACCCGCCGGGCCGGTGTGCGCCTGCTCGATCAGCGAGTTGCCGTCCCAGACGAAGCGCGTCTGCTCGGCGACCCGGCCGTCCGGGGCGAGCAATTCCTTCGCCGTGCGACGGCCGAGCGGGTCGTAGCGGTACCGCCAGCGGCGGCCGTCCGGCGTGGTGAGACCGGTCAGCCGGTTGCGCGCGTCCCATTCGTACCGCCAGATGCGGTCGCCTTCGCGCCGGGCGGTACGCCGTCCGCTCCCGTCGTGCTCGTAGCGGACCGCTCCGGCGCCGGTGATCGTGTTGCGGTCGTAGGTGCGCGGCCCGGCCTCGGGGTACGCGACGTTCGTGGTGGCCCACTGCACGACCTTGCCCGCCCGGTCGTAGGCGATGTCCTCGCGCACGGTGTCGACCAGGTGGGTGGTGATCCGCCCGGCCGCGTCGCGCCCGAAGGATTCGCCGCCCGCGGCGTCGCGGATCGCGGTGAGGTCGCCGTCGGCGGACCTGGCGAACTCGCGGTGCCGCAGCACGGTGCCCGCCGCGTCGGTGAGGGTCTGGCCGATGATCCGGTCGTCGGCGTCGAACTGCTGCCGCAGCCGGGCGCCCCGGTCCACACGCCGCTCGATCGGACGGCCCTCGGCGTCGTAGGCGTAGTCGACGACGTGCTCCGCGGTCGACAACGCGCTCGGCCGTTCCTCCTTGTCGAAGGACCACACACTGGTCGCGCCGGAAGGGGTTCGACGACTGATGGTCCCCTCCGCGGAGTCGTACGCGAAGACCACTTCCAGCCCATCGGTGACTGTGCGCACCATCCGGCCGTTGTCGTCCCGTTCGAACTCCACCACGGACTCGCCGTCGTCCGCACGGACGAGTTCGCCGACCACGTCGTAGGCGTAGTCGGTCTCCGTGCCGTCGGTGCGGATCCGGACCAGGTTGCCGATCAGGTCGTAGCCGTACTCCGTGATTCGCCCGGCGGGGTCGACGGACCGGACCAGCTGCCCGGCCGCGTCGTAGGCGTAGGTGTGCGCCCGGCCGTCGAAATCGGTCTGCCGGACGAGACGGCCCGCCGGATCGTATTCGTAAGTCCAGGTCAACCCGGTGGGGTTGGTCACCACGACCGGCCGCAGCTCGGTGTCATAGGCGTACTGGGTCCGCCCGCCCGCCGGATCGATCTCCGCGGTCAGCATGTCGAACGGGCCGTACTCGCGGCGGGTCGCGCGCCCCGCCGGGTCGACGTGCTCGATCTCGTTGCCTTCGCTGTCGTAGCGCCAGCTCTGCCGTTCGCTCAGCGAACCGACCCGCCAGGCCCGCAGCCCCTCCACGGTCCAGCCGATCCGGGCCCGGCCCCTGCCGTGCGGGACCGAACGCGGCCTGCCGAACAGGTCGTGGTCCTCGGTCCCGGTGTCGTCAGAACCCGGGCCGGTCTCGAGATCGATCGAGCCGGAGACGCCGACCGGATCCTGCCGCGGGTCCGGTCCCATGCCGTCCGGATAGGCCCGATAACGGGTGTGGCCGCCTTCGTCGGCCACCAATCCGTCGACCGCGCCGTCGTCGGACCGGTTCACCAGCACGACACTGCCGTCGGGCCGGGTGACCTTCGAGATCTCGCCCTCGGCGTTGTAGGTGAACCGCGTGGTCCGGCCGAGCGGATCGGTCTTCGACCGCATCCGGTCCCGCTCGTCCCAGGTGAAGACGGTGGTCGCGCCGAGCGGATCCGTCTCACGCACCACGTGATGCGCGGCGTCGAGTTCGAAGACCGTGACATGGCCGAGAGAATCCGTGTAGCGCGTTCGCTTGGGCTCGTATTCGAAGGTGCAGTCGAGGAACCCGCGGTCCCCGACCGTACGCACACAACGTCCGGCCGCGTCGTAGACGTAGCGGTACCAGATCCCGTTGCGGTCCTGCCATTCCGCCAGCCGGCCGTCCGGGTCGTAGTCGAACCGCAGGGCCCGGCCGGAGGAGTTGGTCACCTCGGTGAGGTTGCCCGCGTCGTCGTAGCCGTAGCGCATGACGACGACGTTCTGGCCCTGCACCGAATCGGTCATCCGCAGGGCCTGGATCCGGCCGCGGGCACGGTCGATCTCCATTACCCGTCCATCGGAATGCCGCCAGCGCACACCCGCGCCGTCGACGTCGTGGTCCACCTCGATCCGAGGTCCGTTCTCGCCGAGTTCGAACGCGGTCAGCGGCAGCACTCGCGACGGCGCGCCCGGGACCGGTGCGAAGTACAGGGTGATCCCGGAATCCCACGTCTCCAGCCGGTAGGTGCCCGTCTCGTCCACGAGCAGCGCTCGCGAAGGCCCGGCCGGTGATTCCGTCGGCCGTCCCGGCTCCGGCAACGGGAACGTCGGGGCCGTGCCGTCGTCGGAAAAGAACCGGGCGTGTTCGGCGGTGAGCTCCAGCCGCAGCTCGGCGGTCGAGGCCCAGGAACGGCCGAAGCCGGTGCCCGCCCGATAGCTCGACATGTGCGTGCGGCGGATCCGGATCGGCAGCGGTCCGGCCAGCGACAGATCGTCCTGCACCATCACGACCTCACCGGTGGCGATGTCGATCGGGTCGCCGCAGAGGTTCATCTCGTCGGGTGCGGTCTGCTTGGGCGGAGGGTCGGTGCGGACCGGGGGCGGGCTTCCGTTGCTTCCGCCACCACGGCTGCCGCCTGCCCCCGAGGGGGTGACGTTGTCCCCCGTCGGACCGGTGTTGCCGTTCTTGTCCCCGCCGGCCGAACCACCCCTGTCTCCGCCGGAGCCGCCCTTGTCACCGGACGGGCCGGTGTGGTCTCCGGAAGGGCTGGTGCCGTCGTCGTCGGATTTGGGCTTGGGCTTCGGTTCGGGGGATTCGACGGTGAGGTCCTTGGGCTTGCCGGACGGCTTGACCGTCCCGCCCTTGAGGTTCTTCAACGCCTTCCCGGCGTCGTCGAACAGGTCGTCCGCCTTCTTCAACAACGGGACCAGGCCCTTGAGCGCCTTCACCAGTTTCGTGGTGAGGCCGGCGATCTTCGACGCGGTCTTCGCCACCGCCGCCACCACCTGCGGCACCACCCACGCCAAGCCGATGCCGAGCGTGAACACCACCTGCAGCGCCCACGAGATCAGGTGTCCGACGAGTTCGGCGATGATGTCCCGGACCAGCGTCCGGACCGCGGCGACGACCTCCCCCGCCGTCTTCACCCCGCTGCCCGCGCCCTCGCTCCCCTTCTGCGCGCTTTCGATCAGCGTCGAGGTGTTCTGGGCCTGTTTGCGGTACGCGTCGGCCGCTTCTCCCGTCCAGCTACCGAGGTCCTTGTCGACCAGATCCACCAGCTCGACCGAAACGGTCCCGAGTTCCTTGGCGATGTTCGTCCAGGTCTCCGCCTGTGCCGCGATCTCGTCCGCGTTGCCGGTGAGCGCGTTGAGGGCCTCCTTCAACGGGCCCACGTGCTCGATCAACCAGCCCACGCCGGCGGCGAAAACCGCGCCGAACGGGTCCATCACGGCCGTCAGCGCGTCCAGCGCGGTGCCCACCGCGCCCATGGCGACCGAAGCCCAGTCGCCACTCTCGATCGCCGACTTCAGGTCGAGCGCGCCTTCCAGCAACGGCACGCCCGACACCGCTGTCGTCGAGTCCTTGACCGGCGCGACCAACGGATTACTCATGGCTTGATTCAAGCATGAGCCGAAACGGCCGCGGCCGACACCGGTTCAGACGATCGTCACCGGATGCGCACCTCGTACACCCGAACGGTGCCGGGAAAGCCGACACCCTGCCAGTATCCGAGAGTGGTCGACTCCGAGCGTATCCACGCTCGGGCGGCGAGGAACGAAGTGATCGCGACGCTGCCTGTTGTGCACATCGACGCTGTCCGAAAAGGCAAGGGCGTGCCGCAGATCACTCGGCGTGCGGGGAGTCCTTTGTGGACAAAGGGGTGACGGAGGCCTCGTCCACGCGTCGGGTGAGCACCAAGGGGGCGTCTTCGGTGATGGCCACCGTGTGCTCGGAGTGGGCCGTGCGCGAGCCGTCGGCGGAACGGATGGTCCAGCCGTCGTCGTCGAAGATGATCTTGTCGGTCGTGCGGGCGAACCAGGGCTCGAGCGCGACGGTCAGCCCCGGCTTGAGCTTGAGGCCACGGCCCGCTTTGCCCTTGTTGGGGATGTGGAGTTCCTCGTGCATGGTGCGTCCGATGCCGTGGCCGCCGAACTCGGTGTTCACCGGATAGCCGTAGTCGCGGGCGACCGCCCAGATGGCCGCGGAGATGTCACCCAGACGGTTGCCGGGACGCGCCACTTCGATCGCCGCCTCCAGCGCCTCTTCGGTGGCGCGGATGATCCGCAGGTCTTCTTCGGCGGGCGTCCCGACGATGATCGTGCGCGCCGAGTCGGCCGCCCAACCGTCGATCTTCACCGCCAGATCCGCGGTGAGCACGTCCCCGTCGCGCAGCGTGTAGTCGTGAGGCAGGCCGTGCAGGACCGCGTCGTTGACCGCCAGGCAGATGACGTTGCGGAACGGACCCTTGCCGAAGGACGGCGCGTAGTCCCAATAGCACGACTCCGCCCCGCGCCGCTGAATCATGCCGCGTACATGGTGTTCCAGGTCCATCAGGTTGACGCCGACGTCGGCGAGCCTGCCGACCTCGGTGAGCACCTCGGCGATGAAACGCCCGGTCACGTGCATGCGGTCGATCTCGGCGGGCGTCTTCAGTTCGATCATGGGGTCCTCGCGTGGCTGGTGGTATTATTATACCGGCACCCTAACACTGCCGGTATAATAATACCAACCAGGCCCGATCCTCAGCGCCCGACACAGACAACACTCGTGCTGGAGGGTTGTCACGACGCCCGCAGCCGCTTCCTGCCCCGTGTCGTCCATCTCGACACGCGTGTCGTCTGCCCGCGGCTGACTCGTGAGGGATAGGGCAAACGTGTCTTGTGGCGAACCCTGCCGCACCGATTGTCTCGTCGACTCCACGGCAGGGCTTCCGGGCCGCGAACCGAACACTGGCCCGCAGGCCGATCATGACCTCGAACGTCCACAAGGGACACCACGACCCCAGTGCCCGCTAGGCCGCCGCCGTGGTTCTCTCTCGCTGAGGTACATGAAGGCCCCCTTCCTTGCGCTAGACGCAAGGAAGGGGGCCTTCATGTACCTCAGGCGCACCGGCGCAGCCGACGAATGCAGTAGGTATCCAAGGCACTCTTGCCCCTCAATAGCGTCCCTGACGCGACACCGGGGACACCGGACCGCAGCGTTCGATCGCCTCGATGAGGATGTCGCAGGCGAGGTCGATCTCCTCGGCGGTCACGGTGAGCGGGGGCATCAGCCGGATCACGCCGTCTTCGCGGCCGCCGAGTTCGACGATCAGTCCTTGCCGCAGCGCGTACGCCTGCACGGCGCGCGCGTAGTCACCGGCCGGGCGGCCGTCGCGCGGATCGGCCAGTTCGATCCCCTGCATCAGGCCGAGGCCTCGAACCTCACAGACCCACGGGTGACCGCACAGGGCGCTGAGACGTAGTTCGAGCTGCCGCCCTCGGCTCCGGACATTGCCCAGCACGTCGTCCCGCCGGACGATCCGGACGGCCGCGGTCCCGGCGGCGAACGCGGCCTGGTTCCCCCGGAAGGTGCCCGTATGCGCGCCCGGCGCCCAGCCGTCGAGCCGCTGGTCGTAGAAGATCACCGCCACCGGCAGTCCCATTCCGCTCAGCGCCTTCGAGGCGATGATCACGTCGGGCTCGATGTCGTAGTGCTCGAACGCGAACCACGTCCCGGTGCGGCCGCAGCCGGTCTGCACCTCGTCGACGACGAGCGGGAT
>Ga0196958_10000748_pt1 | contig 10552 bp, 8 predicted proteins | sample S1v_10metaG_FD_148654 | JGI IMG/M metagenome (GOLD analysis project Ga0196958, IMG submission 148654) | Soil microbial communities from Anza Borrego desert, Southern California, United States - S1+v_10 | ecosystem: Environmental > Terrestrial > Soil > Desert | place: USA: California | collected...
GTGGCTGGAAATGATGGTCGAACATCACGAAAGCGCGCTCGAGATGGCGAAGACCGCGCTCCAGCAGGGTAGTAACGCCGAGGTGAAGGCATTGGCGCAGAAGGTGATCGACGGTCAGCAGGCCGAGATCACCGAGATGCGCGGACTGCTCGGCTGAGCCGGGACGGTGGTGCGGGTCGGCCGGCCCGCGCCACCGCCTCCCGGATCGTGCACTGAGTGACGTCTTCGTGTGCTTGGTGCCGACGATCGCGATACGCTGGTCGACTTCGCTCGAACGCTGCTTGACTTCGCTCGGCGCTGGTCGACTTTGCCGACGCCCCGCCGGGAGCCGCCGTACTGCGGCCCAGACCTGCCCCGGCTTGTGTCTGGTGCCGCGGTGACGGCCGACATGAGCGAAAGGGCTCACTGCCGATCGCGCGATCCTGAGTTTCTGGTCGGTGACACTTACGCGCTGCCAGTGGACGGTTGGCTCGCGGTACGCGCTGTGGCGGCAGCGCAGCGCGTTCTGGCTTCGGGCGGCTGGATCGTGTTGCCCTGGAACGATGGGGAAGTGCTGATGATCGATTCCCCTATCCGGCAGTGACCCGCGCTCGTGCTTTCGGTGATCACCGCAGGCGGACGCGCTTTCTCTACAACGGTTTCTTACCGAAGGTCTCGCTTCAACCCTGTGCCGAGCCGGTTTGTGTCGTTGCCGGAAATCGGCGACGTCATGGTGGACGTCGAGGTCCAGAAACTGTCGGTGGCCGGTTGTACGTTTTGTGTGTGGATACGTCTCACGCCATTGTGGCGCTACTCAAGGAAATGACCGAGTCGGATGTGCTGGGGGCGGTCAATGATGCGCTGGATGCGTTGGGGGACAGGGATGCGGTGGATGTGGCTGTGGCGGCGTCTGCGGGGATCGCGCGGTTGGAGGCGGTCCGGTTCCGTGCTGTCGCCCAGTTGGCGCGGCATCGCGATGGCGCGTCGAGTGTGGTGCAGGAGGTGGCGTTCGCGTTGTCTGTGGTGGACCGTCACGCGGGTGCCTTGGTTTCTGCCACGGAGGCGTTGACCACCCGGCTGCCCCGCACGCTGGGGTTGATGGACCGGGGGCAGGTAACTGGTGTCGGTGCGATGAAGGTCGCCGCGGCGACGTCGTGGCTTTCGGATGAGGACGCCCGGGCCGCGGACGCACTCTTGGAAGACCGCTTGGCGGGCAGGAACTCGGAGCAGATCCGGAAGGCAGCGAACCACGCCGCGATGACGGTCGACCGTGACGGTGCCTCCCGGCGGGCTGAGCACCATCGTGCGGGGCGTCGTCTGATGGTGCGTCAAGGTGAGGCCGGGGTGGCCTCGATCGAGGTCGAGGACGGCCCGGTCGAGAAAGTCACCGCCGCCTACACCCGGATCGACCGGGAGGCGCGGGCACTGCGGGCCGGTGGGGAGTCCCGCACCCTGGACCAGCTCCGCGCGGATGTCGCATTGGACCTGCTGCTCGGCGGGCAGGGCGGGAAGAGCGAACGGTGTGAGGTGTTCCTCTACCTGGACTTGACCACCTACCTCGGCCTCAACGACGACCCTGCCGAACTGGCCGGGCACGGGCGCATCCCGGCGTCGCTGGCCCGGCAGATCGCGGGCGGACCGGACACGGTACTGCGGCGGATCATCACCGACCCGCTCTCGGGCCAGGTGCTCGACCTGGGCCGGGACCGGTACCGGCCCACAGCGGGGATGGGGGAGTTCGTGCGGGTACGGGACCGGGAGTGCCGAAGACCCGGCTGCCACCGTCCCGCCCACGCGTGTGATCTGGACCATGCGGTGCCGTGGCAGTTCGGCGGCCACACCAACACCGACGAACTCATCGACCTCTGCCGCCGGGACCACCGGCTCAAAGACGAACCCGGCTGGACCTACCGACTTGCCTCGGACGGCACCCTCACCATCACCACACCAACCGGACAGAGATACGACAGCACACCACCACCCCTGCACGAACCCCGCATGGCCGAGGACCCGCCGCCATTCTGAGCCGTCACCGGAAAACGGCAACGGTTGGTTCTCGCCGCCGCGCTCTTCACCTGAGAACCGCCGGCCCTCTGGGTAGTCGCCGGAAGCGAAGACGCTCTGCTGCGGCAAGCTTCTCCACTCCTGGGCTATGACTTGCTACCGCGTCATCGGCGCTGCCACACGTGCCTCCACGACCCGAGGAAGGACCGCTGGTTCTGGGCCGTCGCCGGAAAACGGCAACGGTTGGTTCTCGCCGCCGCGCTCTTCACCTGAGAACCGCCGGCTCTCTGGGTAGTCGCCGGAAGCGAAGACGCTTTGTGGCGGCAAGTCTCTCCGTCTCGGGCTATGACTCGCCACCGCCGTCACCGGCGCTGCCACGCTCCCCCTGCGCGGAACGACCGCTGGTTCTAGGCCATCGCCGGAAAAGACCATGACCTTACGGGCGTCTATCTTCGCCCTACGACGATGACTCGTCGCCGCGTCCCTCGGGCGAGCAATTATCGGCTCTCGGAGCATCGCCAGAAAAGGACCACGACTCCCTCAGGCAAGCGTGCCCGTGCCCACGGCAATGACCGGCGGCGCACCCTTGGATCCCAAGAACCACTTCTGGGCCATCGCCGGAAAACGGCAACGGCCCGGCGTAAGCTCTCGGCGACTTTGTCGTTTCACGGCAACGATGAGATCGCTGGCTCGAACCCGGTTGGGCGCACCGGCACTCTCACGGTCACCACACCGACAGAGCTGAGTTACGACAGCTCACCGTCGCCGCATGAACCTGCCTCACCGAAGGCCGTTGCCGAAAGACGGCAATAGCTTCCTCGGTCAAGCGTCGCCACCCGCGACGACGACCCATCGCCGCTACGCCCTCCAACCTGAGTACCACTTCTGGAGGCATGGTCGACGGCAGCCAAGCTGACCAGAGAGCGAACCCGGCTGTCGCCCAGCCACACCGATGAAGCCACCAGCCAAAAGGCACAGAGTGAAGCGCCCCTCAAACGCGGGTGCCGAGCACCGACATGCCCAGCACCAGTTCGTTCGCGGGATCGCAGCCGAGGAGGTCCTCGACCAGTTCGTCGCGGAGCGCCGCGGTGAACGTGACGTTCAGGCCGAGTGCGGTCGCCAGCAGGTACACGGTCTGGCTGAGATGGCCGACGTCCATCAGCAGGACCCGGTAGGTGCGGCTCGCCGGGTACTTCCACTGGTTCCGCTCGATGACGCTGGTGTAGATCAGGAGCGCGCCGGCGTTGCCGGTCCAGTGCTGGTCGCCGGCGAGCGCGATCAGTTCGTCGTCGTCGATCTTGCCGTCCAGTGGCGTGAGGCCGTGCCGGAAACCGTCGTAGTGGTAGACGCCCTGGTCGAGGCCTTCGACGTTCCTCGCGTAGACGTACACCTCTGTCGGGTGTCTCGCTCCGCCGGACGGGCTCGTCTTGAAGACGTTGCCGGTCGCGGGGATGTCGGGATGCGTTTCCGGTCTCGTCGGCCGGGCGGCGGTGAGAAGTACGCTCAAGTCACGCAGCCGCAAGGGTTCGTCGCCGAACTCGCGCACGCTTCGGCGCCGGGTCAGCGCGTCGCCGAGCCCGATCGCGTTCAGCTTTTCCGGCGATGGTTCGGGCAGCGCTATCGCTTCGTACTCGCCCGAAGGCCTCACCGGAGAAGGCGGAGGGCTGGCCTTCGCCTTCTCCAGCAAGGATTTCGCCGTCATTTCGCTGGTCGTGAACTCGGTCTCACGCAACGAGCGGGTGCCATAGTGAAAAGCCCTCGCGGACGTTCCCCAAGGGCCCCAATCCCGAAGGATCTCTTCTTCCCGCTGATGCCGGGAAGAACCGCTGACCACCAGTACGTCGTACCGGATCATCGCTCGCACGATACGGACGAGCCTTTCCCCTGTCTCGGGATTCTCGTCCGCCGCGCGGATCGATTCCGGTTCTCGCCAAGAACTGAACCAGCGCAGAACGCGTTCGGTTCCTTCGGCGAGTTTGAGCTGGCGATGTCCGAGATGGTCGTCCCAGACGAAGTCACCATCGGACCAATAGAGCGTTCCGCAAGAGGAAACCCTTACCAGCATCGAATGTCTTGCGCCCCAGTCCCCAGTGCTGCTTTCCGAATACTTCGGATGGTTCAGTGTCGCGAGCGGAAAGGAGGTCCGCCGTTCGGCGGCGGCTCGAACCCGCCCCAGGTGCCCTGTGCCTTGTACTCCGCTTCGAGTTCATACAAGAACTCGTCGTCGTCTTCGTCGTGCATGCCGCCGATCCTCTCCGTGAGCGGTTACTCCGGTCAAGTGAATATACCTACGCCAACAGAGTACCGGAGCAGAATGGCTAATTACGCCGAGTAATCAGTCAGGTGCTGCTTGAGTTCGCGCACCTCTGGCGACTCGGAAATGCCGAGATCGGTGTACAAACGCAAAGCGAAGCGGCGATGACGTTCCGCATTCAGTCGCTTACCGAGAATGTCGAACGCCGTCGCCATCTCCTTGTGGGCGATGGGCAGCATGCTGCGATTCCCGGTCGATTCGAGCACTTCCACCGCGGTGGTGAACTGGGTGACCGCGAGTGCGGCATCGCCGAGTGCGCGCGAGTTGATACCGAGAGCGAGAAAGCATTCCGCCTCGAGATCGGGTGATTCGTTCTCATGCGCGAGTCTCAGGGCCTCGTCGAGTTCCTCGGCTGCTTCGGGATAGCGCCTGTTCTCGGTGTGGATCAGTCCGATCCGGTGCCTGGCACGGGCTTCGATGAGCACGCTGCCGTGGGCGTGGGCGGTCTCCCGGACCCAGCCGAGGTGTTCGATCGCCTCGTCCGACTCGCCTTTGAGCCAATGGGTGACTCCCGAATTGCCCCTGGCCCGGCACTGCATCCGGACGTCACCGGTGGTCGCGGCCAGTTCGAACACCTCGTTGAACAGCCGGTTCGCCTCGGTGAACTCGTTGAGCCGCCACAGGGTCAGCGCGTACATGTGCAGGGCCTGGTACTCGAGGACCACGTTCCCGGTGACCCGCGCGGCGGACAGGGCCAGGGTCTCCAGTTCTCTGATCTGCCGGTAGTAGCCGCGATTGTCGAAGTAGCGCCACACCGCCGAGCAGAACGGCACGAGGTCCGCATAGTGCTGGTGGTTGTTCATCGCCACGGCCACCGGCAGGACGTTCTGCCATTGGGCGTCCATCCAGTGGGCGGCCTGATCGTAGTCCGCGAACGACTGTCCATACTCGCTCTTCGGGACCTCGAGGCCGCCCGGCTCCTCTTCGGAATCCGGGTCGATGAAGTCCATCGCCGCCGCGACGGTGCTGCGGTAGTAGTCGAACAGCCGCCGCATCATCGCCTCGCGCTGGTGTTCGGGCTCCTCGGCGAGCAGGAGTTCGCGGCCGTAGCTGCGGAGGAGGTCGTGCATCTCGTACCGGTCCATCGAGGGCTGGCGCAGGAGGTTCACGTCGACGAGGCGTTCGGCGAGGCGGCGGGCCTCGCCCAGGTTCACCTCCGCCAGCGCCGCCGTCGAATGGAGATCGAAAGCGGCACCGGGGTGATGGCTCAACCGGCGGAACACCCGGCGCTCGGTTTCGCTCAAGTTCAGGTAGGACACCCGGAAAGCACCCGCGACGTCGCGTTCCCCCGCGGTGAGTTCGCCGAACCGGTTCCGTTCGTCGCGTAGCTGCCGGGCGACGAAGTCCAGCGTCCACGACGCCCGCGCGCGCAACCGGCTCGCCGTGACGGCCAGTGCGAGCGGGAGGTCGCCGCACAGGCTCGCGACCTGGTCGGCCGCGTCCGGGGACTCCCGCTTCAGCCGGGAGGGCCCGACGATCCGGCCGAGCAGGTCCACCGCGTCGGCCCGGCTGAACGGTTCGAGGGACAGCAGTTCGGCGCCGTCGAGGTCCACGAGCCGCGTGCGGCTGGTGATCAGCACACAGCAACTCGCCGAACCGGGCAGCAGCGGGATCACCTGCGCCGCCCCGATCGCGTTGTCCAGCACCAGGAGCACGCGTTTGCCGGCGAGGCAGCTGCGGAACAGCGCCGCGCGCTGCTCGGTCCCGGCGGGAATGTCCGAACCCTGGATGCCGAGCGACCGCAGCAGTGCCTCGAGCGCGGACCCCGGATCGACCGGGTCGCCCGCCGGTGAGAACCCTTCGAGGTTCACGAAAAGCTGCCCGTCGGGGAACAGCGGGGCGAGCCGGTGCGCGGCGTGGACGGCCAGCGCGGTCTTGCCGACCCCGGGCATCCCGTCGATCGCGATCAGCCGTGGCCCCGTGGAGGAGTCGTCCTGGCCGATCTCGAGAACGGTCCGCAGTTCCGCGGCGCGGCCGCCGAACGCGGGGAGGTCCGCGGGAAGCTGCGCGGGGCGGGGAAAGAGCGCCTTCTGCGCGTCCGCGTCCTCACGTCGCCCAATGGTGTCCATCCCGGCCCGGAGGCCGCCGACGCCGTAGCGGACGAGGGCCGCGTCCTCCATGAGTTCGGCGTCGGTACGCAAGATCTGCTGGTGCAGCGCGCTCAGTTCGGCGCTCGGGTCGACGCCGAGTTCCTCGGCGAGCGCGATCCTGGTCCGGTCGAACGTCCGGAGCGCGTCGGCGCCGCGGCCCGCCCGGTAGAGCGCCAGCATGGTGAGGCACTGCAGGCTTTCGCGGGTGGGATGCCAGGCGGCGAGGTCGAAGGCGTCGCGGGCCGCCGCCTCGGTCTCGCCGAGCCGGAGCCTGGCACCGATCAGGAGCTCCCAGGCGGCGAGGCGTTCTTCGTCGAGTCGTCGCGCCGTCTGCTCGATGGCGTCACCTTCGAGACCGTCGAAGGCCGGGCCGCGCCAGAGCGAGAGCGCGTCCGCGAGTTTGACGGCCGCCTGCGAGATCAGCCCGGCCGCGAGGAGTTCGGCGCCCTGGTTGTACTCCGCTTCGAAGCGGACCGAGTCGAGCGAGGCGCTGCTGATGACGACGCGGTACGCCGAGCCGGTGGTGACCACGGCGGAGCGGGCCACGCCGAGGTCGTGCCGCAGCCGCGCGATCGCGTTGCTGACCTGGCGGACCGCGGTCTTCGGCGGATTCTCCGGCCACATCGTGCCGATCAGGTACGACACCGGGACCAGCCTGCCCGCGTTGATCAGCAGGGCGGCGAGAAGACGCTGCTCACGACGTCCGCCGAGCCGGACGGGGACGCCGTCGACCTCGACTTCGAGCGGGCCGAGAACGGAGAAGCCGAGTTGGGAGCCGGGAGCGGCGGTCCGGGGAGATCCCGCCGAATCGGGTAACCGATCAGCGGTCATATGCGACTATGTCGTCCGAGACCGTGAGCGTGCTCACGCACTACCTCCAGTCCGTTCGCCGGCTGATCGGCACCCTAACCCACCGCTTCGGCCTCCAGCCAGGTCAGCGCGGGGCACGCCGTACGGCATTCGGCCTAACGGGCGCGTGCTCGGCTGCCCTGGAACCGGTTCGATTCTACGCTCGGCGGCCCCTGAACTGCGCGGATGCCCGGCGGTGGAGCACCGATGTAATTCCGATGCAGGGCCTTGGAAGGCTGAAGACATCAGCTGGCGGGTCGGCGCGACGGGGCAGCGCGCCGAACCGTGTAGGGGCTCCGCGGCGGTTGGCCTTCGAACTGGGGGTGGCCAACCGCCCTGGTAGCCCTTCCTCCCGGTTCTCCCTTCCTTTCCTTTCAGCCGCTGACCAGGTGTGATCCGCCGCCGTCGCGGGTATCAGGTGGCTGGAGGAGAGGAGTGTGGCCATGCGTCCGGTCTGGAGTGGGTCGCTTTCACTCGGTCTGGTGACGGTGCCGGTCCGGTTGTACAGCGCGGTCGAGGACCACACGGTGCACTTCCGCCAGTTCGAGCGCGGCACCGAGGACCGCATCCGGTACCGGCGGGTGAACGAGCGCACCGGCAAGGAAGTCGGTTACGAGGACATCGTCAAGGGTTACGAACTCGACAGTGGCGAGTACGTGGTCGTCGAACCCGAGGAACTCGACGAGATCGCCCCCGGGCGGTCGAAATCGCTCGACATCGAGAGCTTCGTCGAACTGGACGCCATCGACCCGATGTTCTTCGACAAGACGTATTGGCTCGCGCCCGCGAAGGACGAGTTCGAGCGTCCGTACGCGTTGCTGCTGGAGGCGATGCGCTCGTCGGACAAGGCCGGGATCGCGAAGTTCGTCATGCGCGGCCGGGAGTACCTGGCGCTGGTCCGGTCCGGTGACGGCGTCATGGTGCTCGACACCCTGCATTTCGCCGCCGACCTGCGGGATCCCGCCGAGCAGCTACCGGATCTCCCCGGCAAGGCGAAGGCGCGCGGCAAGGAACTCGACATGGCCGCCAACCTGATCGACGCGATGAGCGACGACTGGCGGCCCGAGGAGTACCGCGACACCTACACCGACCGCGTGCGAAAGCTGATCAAGGCCAAGAAGAAGGGCGACACCATCACGCCCGCCACCGAACCCGGTGAGCCGACGAAGGTCGTCGACCTGTTCGAGGCCCTTTCGAAGAGCGTGGAGAGCGGGAAGGCCAAGAAGAAGTCCGGGGCGAAGAAGCCTCCGGCGAAGAAAGCCGCGCCCAAGAAGGATCTGTCCTCTTTGTCGAAGGCGGACTTGGAGAAACTGGCTCGGGAGCGCGACATCAAGGGGCGGTCGAAGATGACGCGTGCCGCTCTGGAAAAGGCACTCAAGGCGTCGTGACGATGCCCGCCGTCGCCAGTTCGCCCGCGATGGCCTCGATCAGCAGCCGGACGTCCTCGGCCGCGGTCGCGTGCAGCCCTTCGGAAACGATCAGCACGTCGGATGTCGTGGCGGAGACCGCCGAGTGCCCGCTCTGCCGGTTCGTCCACCGCCGCGCGTGGGCTTGACCGTCTTCGTCCGCGAAGATCACCTCGCCGGGGTTCGGTTGTTCGATCGTGCCGGCGAAGGTCACGTATTTCTCGTCGCCTCGCGCGTGGCGGACCTCCAGCGAGCCGCTGATCTTCGCGACGTCGAGCACCGCGACGGGAATGGCGTAGGCGACCGAGACCGCGTTGCAGAGGTCGATCACCGGGTGGATCCGGGGGAGCGAGCCTTCTTTTCGCAGCCGGCGCAGCAGGGACTCCGACGCGCAGCGGTACTGCGTCGGCTTCAGGCCCATCCTGGCGAACGCCCGGCGCCAGGCTTGGATTTCGGGGAACTCCGATTCCGGGCCATCAGCCAGCCGTTGTGTCGCCCGCTCGACGAACTTCTCCAAGTCGACCGGCGTTTCCGGGGTGATACCGCCGGCCTGGAGCGTGCCGACGACGAGGCCGGGGTGAGCGGCGTGGATCTCGGGGTGGTGCTGGAGTCGCATGCGAAACCTGTCTACTGGGTGGTGAACGCGAGTTTGGCGCCGAGCGCGGCGAAGGAACCGGCGAAGATCCGCCGAAGCCAGGCGAGTACGCGCGGCCGGGAGAGGACGTGGTGTCGCACGCCGGCGGCGAGGACGCCGTACACGCTGAACACCACGAACGTCGCCAGCATGAACACCCCGCTCAGCAGCAGCATCCGGGGGATCGAGCCGGGTTCACCCGCCGGGACGAATTGGGGCAGGAAGGCGAAGAAGAACAGTGTCAGCTTCGGATTCAGGACGTTGATCAACACGCCGGAGGTGATCGTCCGCAGGGTCGACGCGGGTTCGGGATCGCCCTCCACGACGATCGCTTCCCGGTTTTTCAGCGTCGCCCACGCCATGTAGAGCAGGTAGGCCACGCCGAGGTACTTGAGGATCTCGAACGCCACCGCGCTCGCGTGCAGCAGCGCCGCGAGACCGGTGATCGCGGCGACCATGTGCGGGACGATGCCGAGGGTGCAGGCGGTCGCGGCGACGACGCTCGCGCGTCTGCCGCGGGCCAGTCCGGCGGACAGCGTGTAGACCACGCCGGTGCCGGGCGTGGCGACCACGACCAGCGTGGTGATCAGGAAGGCGATGCTCACGCCGATCACTGTGCGCGCGGTTTGGCCCCGTGGACAGAGCCAAAGCCCGCGCGGTTCACGGGACCAAAGGCTAGGATGAGGCGGCGTGAGGCTTCACCGGATGGAGTGGCATGATGCACGCTCGCACGTCGACGCGGAAGGCCTTGGTGTGAGCGCGCGCACTTCCCAGATGGACGACCTCCGGCTGGTGGCACAACCGAATGCCGTGTTGTGCTCCGAGCTTTTCGTCCGTCTCATCTTGTCGGACTGGTCCTTGCGGCCGTTGCTCGATCAGGCGAAGGCCGCCGCCGCCAGATTGGTGGGCGCGCTCGTCGACGTGGCCGACCCGAAGGAGCCGCCGTTCCTGACGCTCAGACTGCGGTTGCGCTCGGACGTGCTGGTCATCGAGGTCGACCACGGTATGGACGGACTTCCCGCGCCCACTCCCGCGCCCGGTGAGCGGACCGGGGTGGCGCGGAGCGAGACCGGCGGGGTGACGACGTGGTGCGAGCTGCCGCTGCCCGGGGGCCTGTCCGCCGGACAGGTCCGGCTGCCGCGGCGGGGCGACCGCCGGACCCTGGTGGACGAGCCCGTCTCCGGTGAACCCGTCGGTGCCGATCCCGAAGTGCTGGAACGGCTTCTGACGCGGCTGAGCGGATGGTCGGGCTGATGGGCACGAAGCGCGTCACCAC
>Ga0196958_10000749_pt1 | contig 10549 bp, 10 predicted proteins | sample S1v_10metaG_FD_148654 | JGI IMG/M metagenome (GOLD analysis project Ga0196958, IMG submission 148654) | Soil microbial communities from Anza Borrego desert, Southern California, United States - S1+v_10 | ecosystem: Environmental > Terrestrial > Soil > Desert | place: USA: California | collected...
CCTGGGGTTCGACGAGTCCCCAGCCTTCGACGTGGAACACGCTGTTGACCAGCACCGCGAGCCCGGTCGCGACCGCGATGCTGATCAGTACCGCACCCGGCACCCCGCGGCTCACCAGCACGATCATCAAGAGCAGCCCGAGGCAGAAGATTGCGATCGGCCAGCCTTCGAGATGACCGGCGATCCCCATGCGCACCGGCACCGTCGACTGGGCGGCGTCCGGTGTCCTGGTCACGAAGCCGGCACTGACCAGGCCGACCAGCGCGATGTAGAGCCCGATGCCGACGGTGATGGCGACCTTGAGCGCCATCGGGATCGCGTTGATGATCCGTTCCCGGATCCCGGAAACGGCCATCGACACGATGCAGAAGCCCTCGAGGACGACGAGCCCGAAGGCCTGCGCCCACGTCATGGCCGGCGCCATCTGGAAGGCGACGACACCGTTGACGCCGAGGCCCGCCGCGAGCGCCAGCGGCGCGTTGCCGACGAGCCCCATCAGGATCGTGGTGACCCCCGCCGCCAGCGCGGTCGCGGTGGTGATCGCCTCGGTGCTCAGCCGGGCGCCGGTGATGTCGGCCGAGGCGCCGAGGATGAGCGGGTTGAGCAACACGATGTAGCACATCGCGACGAAGGTGGTGATCCCGCCGCGCACCTCGCGGCCGATCGTGCTGCCGCGGTGGGAGATCTTGAACCAGCGGTCGAGCCCGGACAGCCGCCCCGGCCCGGGCGAGGGCGGAGGGGGACGCTCTGTATCTGATTGGGTCATGCCTACTCCACAACGTTGTGGGGCGGGAAAAGTCTGGTGAGCCAACGGTCGGCGGAGCAGTTGTTGGCCGCCGTCGCGGGTCCACCTGGATCAGTAGGCCTTCTTGTCGGGTTTCGACAGCCATGCCTGAAAAGGCGCGAAGGAGTCCGAAAGGGCCAGTTGGCCGACGGGTAGTGACCAGGTCTCGCGCGGGCGGGAAAAGAGGTCGTAGAACTCGCGGTCGTCGAAGCCCGCCTCGGCGGCGTCATGGCGGTCCGCGGCGTAGACGACCTTGCCGACACGCGCCCAGAGCGCGGCGGAAAGGCAGAGCGGGCAGGGCTCGCAGGAGGTCACGAGGACACAACCGTCGAGTTTGTGGTCGCCGATCGCCTGGCAGGCCGCGCGGATCGCGACCACCTCGGCGTGCGCCGTCGGATCGAGCGTCGGCGTCACCTGGTTGGTGCCGGTGGCCAACACCGAACCGTCCCGGACGATCATCGCGCCGAACGGGCCGCCGCCGCGGTCGACGTTCGTGATGGCCAGCTGGACGGCTTCGGTGAGCCATTTCCGCTCGTCGGACTCCGAAAGGGACAGACGGGTACCCACGGATGTGCTCCTAGCTCGAAAAAGGACGGATATCAGGTGCCGGTGAGGTGTTCCGGGCGCACCGGGACGCGGGGCAGCGCCAGCCCGGTGGCCGCGCGGATGGCCGCGACGATCGCCGGGGTGGACGAGATCGTCGGCGGTTCACCGACCCCGCGCAGACCATACGGCGCGTGGGGGTCGGGCCGTTCCAGGACGTCGATGTCCATCGGCGGCATGTCCAGCACGGTCGGGATCAGGTAGTCGGTGAACGACGGGTTGCGGATCTTCCCGCCGTCGGTCTGGATCTCCTCCATCACCGCGAGCCCGAGGCCCTGCGCGGATCCGCCCTGGATCTGGCCGAGCACCGCCTGCGGGTTGAGCGCCTTGCCGACGTCCTGCGCGCAGTCGAGCGCGACGACCTTGATCAGCCCGAGTTCGGTGTCGACGTCCACGACCGCGCGGTGGGCCGCGAAGCCGTACTGGACGTGCGCGTTCCCTTGCCCGGTCTCGGGATCGATGGGCATCGTCGGACGGTGGCGCCATTCCACGGTCTCGTCGAAGACCTCGTCGCCGAGAACGTCGGCGAGGTCCGCGAGCACCCTGCCGTCGGCCGAGACGACCTTGTTCCCGACGACGTTCAGCCTCCCGTTCGCGTCGAGTCTGCCCGCGAGATGCTTGTGCAGCCCGGATCGCACCGCGACGCACGCGGCCTGGACGGCGCCGCCGGTGACGTAACTCTGCCGGGAGGCCGACGTCGAACCGCCGTTGCCGATGTTCGTGTCCATCGGCAGGATCGTCACCTGCTCGATGCCGAGTTCGGTCCGCACGATCTGCTGCATGATCGTGACCAGCCCCTGGCCGACCTCGCAGGCCGCGGTGTGCACGGTCGCCGCCGGTTCACCGCCGACGAGTTGCAGCCGGACACGGGCCGTCGAGTAGTCGTCGAAGCCCTCGGAGAAGCAGATGTTCTTGATGCCGACCGCGTATCCGACACCGCGGACGACACCTTCGCCGTGTGTGGTGTTGGAAACGCCGCCGGGCATGCGGCGCAGGTCGAGTTCTTCGTGCCTGCCCGGCAAGGGCTTGGCCCGCAGGCGTTCCAGCAGTTCGGCGACCGGAGCCGCCGAGTCGACGATCTGACCCGTCGGCATGACGCCGCCTTCGGCCATCGCGTTGCGGATCCGGATGTCGACGGGGTCGAGACCGCAGGCTTCGGCGAGCTTGTCCATCTGGGACTCGTAGGCGAAACCCGCTTGCACCGCGCCGAAACCCCGCATCGCGCCGCAGGGCGGGTTGTTGGTGTACACCCCCCAGCAGTCCACCGACGCACTGTCCACATTGTACGGACCGACGCCGAGGGTGGCGGCGTTCGCCACCACCGCGCCGGTGGACGACGCGTACGCGCCGCCGTCCAGGTACAGCTTCGCCTTCACATAGACGAGACGGCCGTCCTTGTCCGCGCCGTGCTCGTAATACATCTTCGCCGGATGGCGATGCACGTGACCGTAGAAGGATTCCTCGCGGTTGTACACCATCTTGACCGGCTTGCCGGTGTGCAGCGCCAGCAGACACGCGTGGACCTGGATCGAGAGGTCCTCGCGGCCACCGAACGCGCCGCCGACGCCGCCGAGCGTCAGCCGCACCTTGTCCTTGGGCAATCCCAGCGCCGCGACGATCTGCTGCTGGTCGACGTGAAGCCACTGCGTGGCCACGTACAGGTCGACACCGCCTTCGGTGTCCGGGATCGCCATGCCGGACTCGGGTCCGAGGAAGGCCTGGTCCTGCATGCCGACCTCGTAGATCCCGGACACCACGACGTCGGCCCTCACCGACTGGTCCCCGTGCCGGATCTTCACGTGGCGCACGACGTTCCCGCCGGGGTGCAGCTCGGCGCCTTCGCCGGCGGCGGCCTTCTCGGAATCCGTCACCGGTTCGAGGATCTCGTAGGAGACCTTGATCCGCTTCATCGCGCGGCGCGCGGTCTCGGGGTGGTCCGCGGCGACGAGCGCGACGGGCTCGCCCTGATAGCGCACGACGTCGACCGCGAGCACCGGCTGGTCGGAGTGCTCCAGGCCGTACTTGTTCACCCCTGGCACGTCTTCCTGGGTCAGCACCGCGTAGACCCCTTGCACGGCAAGCGCTTCGGTGATGTCGACCCCGGTGATCCGCGCGTACGGATGCGGGCTGCGCAGGGTCGCGCCCCACAGCATGTCCTCGTGCCACAGGTCCGAGGAGTAGGCGAATTCACCGCGGACCTTGACCGTGCCGTCGGGCCGCCGAGGGCTCGTGCCAACGCCGTTGGTGGTGCCGGTCTGCTTGGCAGTCTCGATGGAGGTCAAAGCGTCTCCCTCAGCCGGGCACTGGCCACGGCCAGCTCGCGGGCGATCTCGTCTTCGGATTCTTCGCGCGGCGACCCACCGGCCACCACGGTCGCGCCGCCGACGTACAGCCGCTCGATCGGCGGGATGGCGCCCAGCACCAGAGCCGCCACCGGATCGGTGATCCCGGCGTGGTTCAAGCCGTTCAGATCCCAGACGGCGAGGTCCGCGAGCTTGCCTGCCTCGATCGAGCCCAGGTCCCTCTCGCGGCCCAGGCAGCGCGCGCCGCCCATCGTGCCCATCCACAGCGCCTCGCGCGTGGTCAGCGCGCGTGGTCCGCCGCGCTGGCGTGCCTGCAACAGCGCCTGGTGCAGTTCCTCGCCGAGGTCGCCGGATTCGTTGGACGCGGCGCCGTCGACACCCAGCCCGACCGGGACGCCGGCGTCCAGCAACTGCCGGACCGGGGCGATTCCGGCACCGAGCCGCCCGTTCGACGTCGGGCAGTGCGCCGCGCCGGTGCCGGTGGCACCCAGCCGCCGGATCGCCTCCGGGGCGAGGTGGATCGAGTGTGCGAGCCAGACGTCGTCGGCGAGCCAGCCGAGTTCGTCGGCGTACTCCGCGGGCGTGCAGCCGACTTCGGCGAGGCATTGCTTTTCCTCGTCGACCGTCTCGGCGAGGTGCGTGTGCAGCCGGACCCCCTTGCGGCGCGCCAGTTCCGCCGCGCCGGTCATCAGCCGCTCGCTCACCGAGAACGGCGAGCACGGACCGGCCGCGATCTGCAGATGCGCGCCGGGGGAGCCGTCGTGGAACCGGTCGATCGCGGCTTCGGTGCCGAGCAGCGCGGCCTCCGTCTCTTCGACGAGGTTGTCCGGCGGAAGCCCGCCCTGGGACTCGCCCCGGTCCATCGAACCGCGCACGACGTGCAGCCGCACCCCGACGCGGATCCGGGCGGCGGCGAGCGCTTCGACCTGGTCTCCGCCGTCACGCGGGAAGACGTAGTGGTGGTCGGCGACGGTGGTGCAGCCGGTGGTCGCGAGCCGCGTGAGACCCGCCGTGGCGGCGGCGTGCGTGATCTCGGCGTCGAGCCTGCCCCAGATCGGGTACAGCGCGACCAGCCATTCGAAGAGGGTGTGATCGGCGGCGAGGCCGCGCGTGGCCCATTGGTAGAGGTGGTGATGGGTGTTGATCAGACCGGGCGTGACCAGGCAGCCGGAGCCGTCGACGCGTTCGTCGTAGTCGCCGTCGGGTGCCTTCCCCGCGCCGACCGCCGCGATGCGGTCGTTCTCGAGGACGACGTGGCCCGAGGCGTGCTCGGTACCCGCTCCGTCGACCGTGGCGATCGCGGCGTTCTCGATGACGGTCTTCACGTGGTCTCTACCCTGGTGGCGGCCAACCGGACGGCGTCGAGGATCTTCTCGTAGCCGGTGCACCGGCAGAGGTTCCCCGCCAGCGCCTCGCGAATCTCCTCGTCGGCGGGGTTCTCGACGCGGTCGAGCAGATCGTGCGCGGCCACCACGAGGCCGGGAGTGCAGAAACCGCATTGGACGGCCCCCGCGTCCACAAAGGACTGCTGGACGCGGTCCAGCCGATCGCCGTCGGCGAGCCCCTCGACCGTGCGGACCTCGCGGCCCTCGACCTGACCGGCCGCGACCAGGCACGAACACACCGGGACGTCGTCGAGGTACACCGTGCAGGAACCGCATTCGCCCTGTTCACAGGCGTTCTTGGAGCCCGGCAGCCCAAGCCGTTCGCGGAGCACGTAGAGCAGGCTTTCGCCTTCCCAGACGTCGTCGGCCTGGCGGGACTCACCGTTGATCGTCACGTTCACGCGCACTCGCGTTCACCCTTCTGGAAGTCGTTCCACGCCCAGGTCAGCGTTCGCCGCGCCAGGACGGACAGCGCGTGCCTGCGGTAGTCGGCGCTGCCGCGGACGTCGTCGATCGGTGACGCCGCCTCGGCGACCAGCTCGCCGAACCGGCGTTTGACGGAATCCGCGATCGAAGCCTTGGTGGACCAGGGAAGTTCGTCGCCGAGGAACTCTTCGGCCGCGGTCGCACGGCGCGGGGTCGGCGCCGCCGAACCGACGGCGGCGCGGATCCCGCGGGAGTCGAGGTGCAGGGCCAGCGCGAACGAGCAGACCGCGATCACCATCGCGTTGCGCGTCCCGACCTTCGCGAACTGCTGCGGGCCGACCTCGGCGGGCAGGTGGACCGCGGCGATCAGCTCGTCGGGTGCGAGGGCGTTGCGTTTGACGCCGAGGTAGAACTCCTCGACCGGAATCCTGCGCGTGCCGCGCACCGACGCGGCCTCGACCTCGGCACCGAGCGCGAGCAGCACGGGATGGGTGTCCCCGGCGGGCGAGGCGGCGCCCAGGTTGCCGCCGACGGTGCCGCGGTTGCGGATCTGCGGTGAGCCGACGGTGCGCGAGGCCATGGCCAACGCGGGCAGAACTTCACCCAGCTCAGCGATCACCCGGACGTAGGGCACCGAGGCGCCGAGGCGGATCCTGCCGTCGGTCTCGGTCCACTCGGCGAGTTCGGTGACGCGGTTGAGATCGAGCAACGCCCCCGGGCGGCGGTGGTCGAAGTTGAGCTCCACCATGACGTCCGTACCACCCGCGATGGGCACCGCGTCGGGCCGCTCGGCCTTGACGGCGAGCGCCTCGGTCAGCGAGCTGGGGCGCAGGAAATCCACTCTCGGGCTCCTCGGTTCGGCGGTGTTCTGTGACGGCTGCCTCAGTAGACGCCCTGCGCCCGTACGGCGGCAACGGTGCCAAAGCATGAAATCTCCCCTGCACGACCGGGTCGTTTTGTGCTTTCCTACAAACCTGATGACGACCGTGAAGACTCTGCTCGCCCTCCCCGGGCTGCGCTTGCGGGTCCGTGCCGGGGCGGCTCTGCTCGACCGCCCGGTGTCCCGGATCTACGTCACGGAACTGCCCGATCCCGGGCGGTACGTGTCGGCGGGCGAGTTCGTCCTGAGCGGATTGCTGTGGTGGCGCGGGCCCGGTGATTCCGAGGCTTTCGTCGCCGCGCTGGCGAAGGCCGGAGCGGCGGCGCTCGCGGCGTCCGGAGCGGATTCCGACGGGATTCCCGAAGACCTCGTCCAAGCCTGTACACGGCACGGGATTCCGTTGCTGGAGGTGCCGGCGGACCTGTCTTTCTCCGTCGTCACCGAACGGGTGGTGCTGGCGTTGGCCGCGGCCGCGGAAGGTGCGCGCAAGCGTTTGCTTTCAGCCGCGACGGAAGACTCGTCGGTGGAAACCCTGCTGGAGCGGGCACGCGCGGAGATCGGCCTCCCTTGCTGGGTGGTGCCCGCCGGGACGCCGTCGGAGCTGGCGCGACGGTTCGTCGCCGCGGGCGGACGCTCCCTGGAAGCGGACGACGTCACCGTGCGGCCGATCGGTGGCAAGCACGCGCTGCCGTGGTTGCTCGCGATCGGCGGCGCGCTGACCGCCGCCCAGACGGAGATCGCCGAAGAACTCGCCGGGCTGATCGGGCTCGCGCGCACGCGGGCGGACGAGGTCCGCGCGGTCACCGACCGGGTGCTCGAACCGTTGCTCGCCGCATTGGACGAGGGAAGCGATCCACACGCGGCGCTGACGGCGACCGGTCTGCGCGGCGATCTGCGCGTCGTCGTCGCACGTACCGAGGGATCCGAAGCGGCACGCGGGATCCTGACCGAACTACTGCCGACGGGTGCCCTCGTCGGGCCCGCGGGGGAAACGACCTGGGCCGTGGTCGAGGACGACGGCGAATGGCCGGAGGACTGGCCCGCGACGGTGACCACCACCCTCGAAGGAGTGGCGTCACTGCTGCCGTGCCGCCGGGTGCTGATCGGCATCAGCGACCGTTCCCCGGTCTCCGTCCTGCGGGGCGCGAAGGAAGTCGCACGCCACGCGCTGGCCGTCGCGACGGACCGCCCCGGCACGATCGAAGTCGTCCCCGGCGGCGAGATCGGCATGCACCGGCTACTGCTGGTGGGCGCTCCCGACGACTTCCGGGCGGCGTTGCGGCGACGGGTGCTGGGCCCCCTGCTGACTTACGACGCCGAACAGGGCACCGATCTGGTGCACACCCTGCGCGTCTTCCTCGAATGCTCCGGTTCCCCGACCCGGGCCGCGCGGGCGCTGCACGTCCACGTCAACACCTTGCGGTACCGGATCGGCCGGGCGAGCGAACTCCTCGGCACCGACCTGACCGAGTTCACCGAACAGCTCGACGTCTATTTGGCCTTGTCGGCAGGGAGCTGAAATGGGCATCACCACGGCGAAAGAAGCCGCCTACGACCCCCGCGTCGTCGCCTTCGGGCGGATGATGGGCGCGGCGAACCGGCTCGAATACCTGCTCGGCCGGGCGCTGGAGGCCGAATGCGGGATCTCGCACCTGATGTTCGAAGTCCTGCTGATCGTCGGCAGGTCGGGTGAGGCCGGGATGAGCATGCGCGCGATCGCGCAGGAGCAGGTGCTGACCACCGGCGGCGCGACCCGGCTGGTCGACCGGATGACGACACTCGGCCTGGTCGTCCGCGCCAACGATCCCGAAGACCGCCGCGTGCAACTCGTCCGGCTGACGGGCAAGGGCGAGGAGACGACCGTGCGGGCCGCACGGGTGCACGTGGAGAACATCCAGCGGCAGTTCCTCGACCCGCTGCCCGCCGATCATCGCGACCAGTTCACCCAAGACCTGCGGACGCTGAGCCACTCGGCACGGGACGCACTCCCCAAACTCCGCTAGGAATACCTGACTGGTCAGACATCGTTGAAACCCGACATGAGGCTCATCCATGTCTTCGACGCGTACTGCGGCTGGTGCTACGGCTTCGCCAGGACCATGGCCGACGTCGCGCACCGGCATCCGGACCTGCCGGTCGAGGTGGTGTCCACCACCGGCTGATCCACCACGGTGACTGGGAAGTCCGGATGGCCGCCGACGGGCTACCGGAATTCATCCCACCCCAATACCGAGATCCGTTGCGAAGATCCCGCCGCAACACCCTCCACCGAATCTGACCCCGAGGAGCCCGCCAGCCAACCCGGCGACGGCCCCCTCGGCATGCCCGGCGGGACCTTGCCCGCCTGAGTACATGAAGGCCCCCTTCCTTGCGCTAGACGCAAGGAAGGGGGCCTTCATGTACTCGCAAAGGGCGCGAATTCGACGGCTGAGCATTGGGAAGGCCTTCACGCGCCCCGTGGCGACTGGAGGTGCCCCTGAGTCTCATGGGGACGTTCAAGTTCCGTGAAGGACTCCTTCACGGAACGACAACCCCAACCTCGCCCGCAAACGCCCCACCCAGGTGACCGGACCGGTCACGCCCGACAGCGTCAATTTCGGGTCATCCACCCACTCCCGCATCCAGAGGACTGAATGCGGATCACCGCCCTAACCGGACTCAGCTCCCAGATAGGCCAGCGCCATCTCGGTCGTCTCGGTCGCCCAAACACCCCAGCTGAGGCCATCGGACCAGTACCGGCCGCTGGCGGCCCGGTGGACGCAGGATCCGATGATCGTCCGGCTCACCATGCGAACAGCCCCGTCCGGGCGGCGGATCTCCCCACGACAAGACCCAGTCGCGGCCTCGAAATCGCGCTGGATGGCGGCCAGTGCTTGGAGACCGCGTTCGCGTCCTTCGGCGCGCTGGCTGTCGAGCAGTTCGGGAAAGATCCGGTCGTGCCGGGCGAACGTCCACGCCAAAGCCTGCGTGAACGCGCTCACGACACCGCTCAATCCGGGCTCCGCGGAGCGAAGCGCTTCGCGGACACCGGCCTCCAGCTGCCCGAGCAACTGATCCTTCACCGCGTACAGCAGCTGGTTCTTTCCCACGAACCGGCGATAGATCGTGCCCACCGACATTCCCGCCTGCTCGGCGACCGCAGCGACGGTGAACTGCTCGAGGCCTTGGCTTGCCAGGACGTGTTCGGCGGCGGCCAGCACCTTCTGCAGGGACTCGCGGCTACGGGCCTGCTGCGGCGGCCGAAAGCCCTGATCGACGGAGTGACTCACCGGCCGCACGTTACCGCACTCGAACGCGAATGATAACTTCCGTTCGCATCTGACGAAAGCGAGGAGGCCTGCATCGTGGTGAGCATCGAGGTAGCGGGCGCCTATGTCGATTTCCCGATTTTCGACGCCAAGACCCGGTCACTGAAGAAACAGGTGCTCGGCAAGGTCGGCGGCAAGATCGGAACCGGCGCCAAGGTCCCGGTCATCGAAGCCCTGCAGGACGTTTCCCTGTCCCTGCGCGAAGGCGATCGCGTCGGTCTGGTCGGGCACAACGGCGCCGGGAAGTCCACCCTGCTGCGCTTGCTGTCCGGGATCTACGAGCCGACCCGGGGCAGTGCGCGGGTCGTCGGCCGGATCGCGCCGGTGTTCGACCTCGGCGTGGGGCTGGATCCCGAGGTCTCGGGCCACGAGAACATCCTGATCCGGGGACTGTTCCTCGGCATGAGCCGCCGGCAGATGGAGAAACGGGTCGACGACATCGCCGACTTCACCGAGCCCGGCGACTACCTGAGCATGCCCCTGCGCACCTACTCCGCCGGGATGCGGGTGCGGCTCGCGCTCGGCGTGGTGACCACCATCGATCCCGAGATCCTCATCCTCGACGAGGGACTCGGCGCGATCGACGCCGCGTTCCTCGCCAAGGCCCGCGAACGGCTGGTCGACCTCGCCCGCCGCTCCGGGGTACTGGTGTTCGCCTCGCACGCCGACGAACTACTGCGCGAGCTGTGCACCACCGCACTGTGGATGGACGAGGGCCGTATCCGGGCGCGCGAGTCCTTGGAGGAGGTTCTCGCCGAATATCACGAAACGCGTCGCGCGTAACCGTCCAATTCGGACCGAGAGAACGAAAGTTCGCCCGCGTTCACGGCTCCGCAGTCCAACCCCCGCAACAGGAAACT
>Ga0196958_10000750_pt1 | contig 10530 bp, 10 predicted proteins | sample S1v_10metaG_FD_148654 | JGI IMG/M metagenome (GOLD analysis project Ga0196958, IMG submission 148654) | Soil microbial communities from Anza Borrego desert, Southern California, United States - S1+v_10 | ecosystem: Environmental > Terrestrial > Soil > Desert | place: USA: California | collected...
GAGGCCGAGCTGGCCCGTCGCTGTGCCGAGGCCGGCCAGCCGGCCGCGCGCCTCGGCGAGGTCGGCGGTGACGCCCTGGTCATCGAGGGCGTGGACCCGCTGCCGCTGGCCGAGCTCCGCGCCCTGGGCGAGGCCACCCTCCCCGCCGCCCTGGACTGAGCCCGGGGTGCAGCGAACGCGCTGTTCGCTGCGCCTATGCGTACGAACAGCGCGTTCGCTGCACCCGTGTGCGCTCCCACGCCTCGACGAACGCGCGCCCGTACCGCCGGTAGCCCCGGCCGTTGGGGTGGGCGAGGTCCGGCCCGGCCTCCCACACGTGGACGTGGTGGGTCGCGGCCTCGAGCGCGACGGGTGTGAGGTCCGGGTGCGCGGCGACGACCTCGCGCGCGACCTCGGCGAGCCGCATCCCCCGCTCGCGCACGACCCCGCGCTGCAGGTCCGGGACGTCGGCGACGAGCGCGCCGGCGGGCAGCGGCGCGCACACGGCCTCGAGGTCGCGCCGGAAGTCCTCGGCCGGCACGTCCTGCGCCGCGTCGTTGGTGCCGACCGCCAGCGCGACGACGGCGCCCGGGCCCGTCGCCTCCGCCGGCACCCGGGGCAGCTGGTCGGCGAGCACGTCCGCGACCGTCGCCCCGACGGATCCCAGGTTCACCACCCGCACCCGGACCCCGTCGCGGGCCTCGATCGCCTCGGCCAGCCGCCCGGCCCACGACCGCTCCGGGTGCACGGCGCCCATGCCCTGGGCCAGCGAGTCGCCGAGCGCCACCAGCAGCACGTCCCCGGGGCTGCGGCCGCGCCGGCGCCAGTAGGCCGCGTGATCGGCCTCCATCGTCGTCGCGGACCACAGCCGTCGTGCCTGCACGACCACGACGGCGAGGACGCCGAGGACGACAGCGACCAGGGCGAGGGAACGGGCGCGCGGCACGGCACGGCACCGTAGCCGCCACTACGCTCGACCCTCGTGCCCCGACGAGCCCCCGACCCCGCGCAGGTGCGCGAGGACCTGCTCGCGGTGGCCCCGTGGGTCCGCGACCCGGACACCGAGCCCCGCCCGCCGCGCCCCGCCCTCGCCGCCGCGGTCCGGGCGTCGCTGCGCACGCTCGAGCACACGGCCCCGGGCCACTCGGTCGAGGTCCGGGTGCCGCCGTTCGGGGCCGTCCAGTGCATCGAGGGGCCGCGCCACACGCGGGGTACCCCGCCCAACGTCGTGGAGACCGACGCCGCGACCTGGCTCGCGCTCGCCCTCGGGCTGCTCACCTGGGACGCCGCGGCGGACCGGGTGTCGGCCTCCGGCCATCGGGCACCGGAGATCGCGCGATGGCTCCCGGTGGTGGAGGCCCACCGAACGTGTGAGAAGCACTGAGCCGGATCGGGGGTCTCCGTATCATCGGGGATGACCGGACCGTGACGAACGGCCCGCAGCGCCGCGGGGTCCCCGAGGCGGAGGCAGGGTCAGCCGTGGTCGAGGTGGAGGAGGCGCGGGTGCAGCGGCCGAACTGGGCTCCTGCCGAGGTGGACGTGGACCGGCCGAGTGCCGCGCGGGTCTACGACTACTACCTCGGCGGCCTGCACAACTTCGCCGCCGACCGGGAGATGGCCGCCCGCGCGGTGGCCGACTGGCCCGAGCTGCCGAAGATCATGCAGGCCAACCGGGCGTTCCTGCGCCGGGCCGTGCGCCACCTCGCGGCACAGGGCATCGACCAGTTCCTCGACATCGGCTCGGGCATCCCCACCGCCGGCAACGTCCACGAGGTCGCCCAGGCCGCGGTGCGCGACGCGCGCGTGGTGTACGTCGACATCGACCCGATCGCCGTCGCGCACGCCCGGGCCCTGCTCGCCGACGACCCGCACACGGGCGTCGTGCAGGCCGACTTCACCGACGTGGCGGCCGTCCTCGACGATCCGGTGACCCGGTCGCTGCTCGACCTCTCCCGCCCGGTCGGGGTGCTCGTCGTCGCGCTGCTGCACTTCGTCGGCGACGACCAGCGCCCCGGCGAGGTGCTCGCGCGCTACCGCGAGGCGATGGCGCCGGGCAGCTACCTGGTGGTCAGCCACGCCAGCGCCGACGGCGCGCCCGAGCGGGCCGACGAGCACCGGTCGCTGTACCGGCGCACCGCCACGCCCATGACCATGCGCTCGCGCGACGAGGTCGCCGCGCTGCTCGACGGGTTCACCCTCGTCGAGCCGGGCATCGTCTTCCTCCCGCAGTGGCGGCCCGACGACTCCGTGCCCCCGACGAACCCCGAGCGGTTCACCGGCTACGCCGCCGTGGGCCGTCGTGACTGAGCCCGCGGCCGGGCCCGACCCGCTCGAGGTGCTCGCCGCCGACTGGGCCGAGGAGGTCGAGGGCACCAGCTACGTCCCGATGGCCGCGGACGAGCTGCGCGACCACCTGCGCGAGCTCGCCCGCCTCGTCGTCGACGCCGTCCGCGCCGACCCCCCTCGCCCCGAGGTCGGCGCCGAGGTCGGCCGGCGCCTCGTCGTCGCCCACTTCACGGGACCGTCCACCGTGGACCGCACGGTCGTGCTGCTCGGCGAGCGGCTGCCCGCGCTCTACGGGCCGGGGGTGCAGGCGGCCGCGCACGCGCTCACCGGGGCGCTCGCGGCGGGCTACGCCGCCGCCCTGCGCGACCGCACCCTGGACGAGCAGGAGGCCATCCGCCGCGCCGTGCTCGTCGCCCGGCAGCACACCGAGCAGGCCCTGCACGCCAGCGAGGCCCGGTTCCGCGCGATGTTCCACGAGGCCGCGATCGGGATGGGCCTGGGCGACATGCAGGGCCGCATCCTCGAGGTCAACCCGGCGATGACCCACATGTTCGGGCACAGCGCCGAGGAGTTCACGCGGCTGACCGTCGGCGACCTCACCCACCCCGACGACGCCCCGTCGGTGTGGCCCCTCTACGAGCGCCTGCTGCGCGGCGAGCTGGACAACGTCCGCCTCGAGAAGCGCTTCTTCCGGCGCAACGGCGAGGAGATCGTCGGGCACCTGACGCTCTCGCTGGTGCGCGACGACCAGGGGCAGCCCGCCTACCAGCTGGCCATGCTCGAGGACGTCACCGAGCGGCACCGCCTGCAGGAGCACCTGGAGTACCAGGCCTACCACGACCCGCTGACGACGCTGGCCAACCGCGCGCGGTTCACCGAGCGCCTCGAGCGCGTGTTCGCGGAGGCCGCTCCGGGATCGACGCGCCGGGTCGGGGTCTGTTTCCTCGACCTCGACGGCTTCAAGACGATCAACGACAGCCTCGGCCACGACGTCGGCGACCTCATGCTGCAGGAGGTCGCGCACCGCCTCGACGCGTGCGTCGGCGAGGGCGAGCTCGTGGCCCGCACCGGCGGCGACGAGTTCGTCGTGCTCGTCGAGGACTCCCGTGGCGTCGAGCGCCTCGTGGCCCTGGCCGACCGCGTGCTCGCCGCGCTGGCCCCGCCGGTCCGGCTGGCGGGCCAGGAGCTCTCCGTCACCGCGAGCATCGGGGTCGTCGAGCAACCGGTGGCCGAGACCACCGCCTCGGAGCTCATGCGCGCCGCGGACATCACGCTCTACACCGCCAAGGCCGAGGGCCGCGGGCGCTGGGCGGTGCACGACCCGGACCGCGACGAGGCCGAGACCGCGCGGTTCACGCTGTCGGCGGCGCTGCCCTCGGCGGTGGCGCACGGCGAGTTCTTCGTGCTGTACCAGCCGCTGGTCTCGCTCGCCGACCACCGCATCCGGGGCGTCGAGGCGCTGGTGCGCTGGCAGCACCCGCGCCTGGGGGTGCTCTCGCCGTCGCTGTTCATCGGGCCGGCCGAGGAGACGGGCGTCATCGTGCCGCTGGGGCGCGCCGTGCTCGAGACCGCGTGCCGTGACGCGCGGGACTGGCACGCCGAGTTCGGGGCGGCGGCGCCGTTCGTCAGCGTCAACGTCGCCCCGCGCCAGCTCCACGAGCCCGGCCTGGTCGCCGAGGTCGCCGCGTTGCTCGACCGCACCGGCCTGCCGCCCGCCCGGCTCCAGGTCGAGCTCACCGAGCGCGCCCTGACCACCGACGAGGGCGCGCCGCTCAAGGCCCTCGACGGCCTGCGCGCCATGGGTGTGCGCATCGCCGTCGACGACTTCGGCACCGGCTACTCCAACCTTTCCTACCTGCGGAGACTGCCCGTCGACGTGATCAAGCTCGACGGGTCGTTCGGGGAGGGCCTGCGCGAGGAGGAGCTCTCGGACGAGGTCGACGAGCGCATCGTCGGCACGCTCGTCGCCCTCGGGCACGCGCTGGACCTCACGGTCACCGCCGAGGGCGTCGAGACGGCGTCGCAGGCGGCCCGGCTGCGCGCGCTGGGCTGCGACGAGGGCCAGGGCTGGCTGTTCGCGCCCGCCCTGCCCGCCGAGGAGGTCGCGACGCTGCTGCGCCGCGGGCTCCCGCTCGGGGACGACCCGAGGCTCCGCCGTTCGGGATGAGAGGTGGATCGCGCCGCGCGGCCCGTCGCCGCCCCCTCCGGGCGCCCGGGTGCGCGTAGGCTGGAATCGGTACGACTCGTGGCCGCCCGTCGAAGAGGAGCCGTCCCGGTGGACGAAGCCGGATCCGATCCACGGCCCACGTCACCCACCACCCCGCCTCCCGGTGCCCCCGCCTTCGACGAAGGGCCCAAGGAGGAGTGCGGCGTCTTCGGCGTGTGGGCCCCCGGCGAGGAGGTCGCGAAGCTCACGTACTTCGGGCTCTTCGCGCTCCAGCACCGCGGCCAGGAGGCCGCGGGGATGGCGGTCAGCGACGGCCGCCAGATCGTGGTGTTCAAGGACCTCGGGCTGGTCAGCCAGGTCTTCGACGAGCAGACGCTGTCGTCGCTGCGCGGGCACCTCGCCGTCGGGCACACCCGCTACTCCACGACCGGCTCCACCACCTGGGAGAACGCCCAGCCGACGTTCCGCACCACCGCGGCCGGCACGGGCCTGGCGCTGGGGCACAACGGCAACCTGGTCAACACCGCCGAGCTCGTGCGGCGCCGCGACGAGACCGCCCCGGTGAACGGGACCCGCCGCGGGCGCTCGGCCCTCGACGGCGCGACCACCGACTCCGACGTCGTCACCGGCCTGATCGCCGACACCGCGGCCGACCTCGGCGTGGAGGAGGCGGCGCTGCGCCTGCTGCCCGACCTGCACGGCGCGTTCAGCCTCGTCTTCACCGACGAGACCACCCTCTACGCCGCCCGCGACCGTCACGGCGTGCGGCCCCTGGTGCTCGGCCGGCTCGACCGCGGCTGGGTCGTGGCCTCCGAGACCGCGGCGCTCGACATCGTCGGCGCCTCGTTCGTGCGCGAGGTCGAACCCGGCGAGCTGATCGCCATCGACGCCGAGGGCCTGCGCAGCGCGCACTTCGCCGCGCCCGAGCCCAAGGGCTGCATCTTCGAGTACGTCTACCTCGCGCGCCCGGACACCTCCATCTCCGGGCGCGGGGTGCACTCCGCGCGCGTGGAGATCGGCCGCCGGCTCGCCGACGAGCACCCCGCCGAGGCCGACCTCGTCATCCCGGTGCCCGAGTCCGGCACCCCGGCCGCCATCGGCTACGCCGAGCGCTCGGGCATCCCCTACGGTCAGGGCCTGGTCAAGAACGCCTACGTCGGACGGACGTTCATCCAGCCGTCGCAGACCATCCGCCAGCTCGGCATCCGCCTCAAGCTCAACCCGCTGCGCGAGATCATCCGCGGCAAGCGCCTCGTCGTGGTGGACGACTCGATCGTCCGCGGCAACACCCAGCGCTCGCTGGTCCGGATGCTCCGGGAGGCGGGTGCGGTCGAGGTGCACGTCCGGATCGCGAGCCCGCCGGTGCGCTGGCCGTGCTTCTACGGCATCGACTTCGCCTCCCGCGCCGAGCTCATCGCCAACGGGCTGGACGCCGACGGTGTGCGGCGCTCGGTGGGCGCCGACAGCCTCGGCTACATCTCGCAGGAGGGGCTCGTCGCGGCCACCGACCAGCCGCGCTCGCGGCTGTGCACGGCGTGCTTCTCCGGCGACTACCCCATCCCGCTGCCGTCGGACGCGATGGTCGGCAAGCACCTCCTCGAGGACGTCACCGGCGCCAGCTGCGGCGACGGCGGCGACGCGGGCGGGCCCGTCGTGCACACCGGGCGCTCGAACGGGGCCGCCCGGTCGACCGGGGCCGGCATGCCGCTGGGGACACCCGGTTACGGTGCCGAGGACGCCCTGAGCCGTCCCTGACACCGGTCAGAACCCACCGTCCTGCCGTCCCGAGCGAGGGAACCCGCCGATGACGCACGCCCCCGACGACCCGTCCCGTGCGGCCGGCCCGGCCGGCCCGCAGGCCAGCTACGCCGCGGCCGGGGTGGACGTCGAGGCCGGCGAGCGCGCCGTGGACCGCCTCAAGCCGCTGGCCGCGTCGGCCTCACGCCCCGAGGTGCTCGGCGGCATCGGCGGCTTCGCCGGGCTCTTCGCCCTGCGCACCGCGCGCTACCGCGAGCCCGTGCTCGCCGCGTCCACCGACGGCGTGGGCACGAAGCTCGCCGTCGCCCAGGCCGCCGACCGCCACGACACCGTCGGGCGCGACCTCGTGGCCATGGTGGTCGACGACCTCGTCGTGTGCGGCGCCGAGCCGCTGTTCCTCCAGGACTACCTGGCGATCGGCAAGCTCGTCCCGGAGAAGGTCGAGAGCATCGTCGCGGGCATCGCGGAGGGCTGCCGGCTCGCCGGCTGCGCCCTGCTCGGCGGCGAGACCGCCGAGCACCCCGGCGTCATGGAGCCACACCACTACGACCTGTCGGCCACCGGGGTGGGCGTCGTCGAGGCCGACGCGATGCTCGGCCCCGACCGCGTGCGCCCCGGCGACACCGTCGTGGCCATGGCCTCCTCGGGCCTGCACTCCAACGGCTACTCGCTGGCGCGCCAGGTGCTGCTCGAGATCGGCCGGATGTCGCTCGACGGCCACGTCGAGGAGTTCGGCCGCACCCTCGGCGACGAGCTCCTCGAACCCACCCGGATCTACGCCCGCGACTGCCTCGCCGTGGCCGCGGAGACCGACGTGCGCACGTTCGCCCACGTCACCGGCGGCGGACTGTCCGCCAACCTCGCGCGCGTGTTGCCGACCGGCCTCACCGCCGAGCTCGACCGCGGCACCTGGACCCCGGACCCCGTGTTCAAGCTCATCGCCGCCCGCGGTCGCGTCACCCGCGAGGAGATGGAGCGGACGTTCAACATGGGCGTCGGGATGGTGGCCGTCCTGCCACCCGACGACGTCGACCGCGCCATGGCCGTCCTGACCGCCAAGCACGTGCCGTCGTGGGTGATCGGCGAGGTGCGGGCGACCACCGAGGCCGACGAGGCGGCCCCGGACCGCGGTCACGCGCTCCTCCGGGGCGACCACCCCCGCTTCTGAGCCGTCACCGGCGACCCGTCCGGACCGAAGCGGCGGCGGACGCTGAACGCCCGCGGCGTCGGGCCGTGGGCGCGGAGGTGGGCGAGGCGGGGCAGGGCCGTGTCCGCGGAGGGACGCTCGCCGTCGCGGACCCACCACAGGGCGGTCGTCGGACCGCTGGTGGGCAGGAGCCACTCGCGCTGGCGGCGCACCAGCTGGCCGTGCGGACCGTGGTAGACGAACCGGTGGAGGGCCTCGTAGTCCTCCCACACGGACAGGTTCACCACGGTGAGGAGCTCCACGGGCTCCACCGAATCCGACGTGTCCGCCGGCCGGTCGAGACCCCGGTGGGCCTGCGGATCCCGCCACACGAACCCGGGGGTGACGTCGGCGAGCCGGTTGACCCTCTCGATCACTACCCGGAAGCCGACCATCCGCGGATCGTCGACGGGGAACCGCAGCCGCGCGGCGTTGACCTGGGCGAGCTGGGCCACGACATCTCCTCGACGCGCGCTGGTGACCGGGTCCACGCGCGCGGTGACCCGCCCCGCGAGCGGTGATCCCTGCTCACGGGACGGGTGTGGCCGTGGTGGACGCGCGTCAGCGGCGCGTCATCGCTCGTCGTAGCTGTACTCGCCCCAGCGCGCGTCGACGGTGTCGTCGTCGTCCGGTCGGGGGGTGAAGCGGTCCTCGCCGCTCGACAGCTCCCGCTGCAGGGCGTCGAAGTCGGTGGTCGGGGAGCTGTACTTGAGCTCTCGGGCCACCTTCGTCTGCTTGGCCTTGGCTCGTCCGCGTCCCATCGCTGGACCCCCTCGCACAGGGCGGGGGCGGCCGGAGCATCTCCGGCGGCCCCCTGAAATCTGAGGTAACTCTCGTACTCCCGACAATAGCGTGTGTCCGATCGGGGTCGCGACGTGACATGGCACGATCGGCGGCCGTGCCCGCCCCCTACGTCTGCTACCTGCGCGTGTACGAACCGCTGGGTGCACTGCGGGGGCCGTTGGCCGCGCGGGTCCGCGCCGGTCTGGCCCGTGGGGCGGTCCCGGTGACCGAGGCGGGCCTCCGCGACCGGGAAGTGTGTCTCCGCGCACAGTTGGGGATGCCGTCGCGGTTGCTGCCCGGCGAGCGCAGCGACGGCACGCCCCTCGACCTCCCCGCCGACGTGCTCCTGGCCGATGCGCCCGGTGGTTCCGGACCGGAGCCGGTCGGGCCGCAGACGCTGGTCTGCCCGCTCGAGACCCGACCCCGCGCCGCGGCGGCGCTCGTGGGCTTCCTCAGCAGCGAGCCCCCGGTGCTGCGGACCGCGGCGCTGGCCACCGAGGAGTCGGTGGTGCGCGCGCGGGCCGAGGCCGTGATCGCCGAGCTCGGGGACTCGGCCACGCACATCGTCTCGGCGAACTGGACGGTCCCGCTGCCCTGGTTCGCGCTGGTCGATCCCGCCGAGCGGGTCCTCGTCCTGCCCAGCGACGACGCGGTGACGGCGCCGGAGGCGCCGGCCCGGCGCTGCTACTGGCGGATCGCGCTGGCCGACGCCCTGGCCCGCGCCGACGCCGCGGCCGAGCTCCTGGCCGACACCCTGGGCGACGACGGGCCGGCCGAGGTCCTGCGGGACACCGCCCGCTGGCTGCGGCACTTCGACCCGGGGTCGCTCGTCGAGCTGGACTACGGCGGGCTGGTCGCGCTCATGGACGACCAGACACTCGCCGCGGACACCTCTGCCGAGGACGTCGCCGAGGCCCTCGAGGCCCTGCGCGCGGGGGACGCCGAGCGGGCGATGGCGAGCTACCGGCGCCTGCGCGACTTCTGGGCCGGCCGCGCCGCCCACCAGCGAGCGAACTGACCACGGACGCGGAGGAGGCGCGCGCTCCGGGTGGTCGCTACTGCATCTCCCGCCGCAGCAGGTCGTCGACCGACGCCGACCCCTCGCGGTAGCGCCGGCCCAGCTCGTCGTTGCAGGCGTCCATGACCTGCTGGACCCGGCCGCGGTGCTCCGACACCGACCGCTCCTCCTCGGCGTAGGCGGTGGCGGCGGCGGTGAGGTCGTCGTCGGAGAGCGTGGCGACGTCGGACAGGCCGGTGTCGGCGAGCAGCGCCTCGACGTGGCGGCGGTGCGACTCCGCGCGCGAGGGCTGCACGGTGTGGTGGCGGCCGCGTCCCGCGGCGGGCCCGAGCGCGTTGTCGGCGAGGATCCGCGGTAGCTCGTCGACCAGCGACGGGCCGTCCTCGCCGTCGGCGGACGCGGCGCGGCGCCGCTGCTCGAACCGCACGATGTCCATCCGCGCGTGCAGCAGCCGGCGCAGGTAGGACAGGTCGGTCTCCTCCTGCGCGGCGTCGTCGCGCTTGGCCCGCACGTCGTCCATCGAGCAGGTGCCCAGGTCGGCGAGGAAGGCGGGGTCGAGCACGCGGTCGAGGCGTCGGCGGCCACCCTGCCGGAACTCGATCATCGCCCCATCGTGCGCGACGCCCTGCCGCGCTGTCACGCGGCCCGAGGGGTGACGCGTCGAGAGGTCCGTGCGGCGCGCGCGCCGGTCGGGCGCGTCACCCGGACGTCGGCACGCCGCGCCCGCCGGATCGGTCGGCCAGGACCCGGGCCAGCCAGGTGGGATCGACGTTGCCGCCGCTGACCACGGCGACGGTGCGTCGGGCGCGGTCGGCCCCCGGCAGCGCGAGGTACCCGGCGGTGGCGACGGCGCCGCTGGCCTCGCACGGGACGCCACGGGCGTGGAGGCGACGGGTGGCGTCGACGATGGCGTCCTCGTCGACGGTGCGGACCTCGTCGACGAGGTCGCGCACGTGTGGCCACGTCAGCTCGCCGAGGATCGTCGCGCGCAGCCCGTCGGCGACCGTCGACGCGACCTGCTCGCGGGGGAAGCGCACCCGCTGCCCGGCTCGCTTGCTCGCCGCGGCGTCGCCCGCGAGCTCCGGCTCGACGCCGACGACCCGCACCCCCGATCCGCGCAGCGCGGCGGCGATGCCGCTGATCAGCCCGCCACCGCCGACGGGGACGAGGACCTGCTCGACGTCCGGCCGGTCGGTGAGGATCTCGGCGCCGACGGTGCCCTGGCCAGCGATGACGTCCGGGTGGTCGTAGGGCGGCACCATCGCCCCGCCGGACTCCGCGACCGCCCGGGCGGCGGCGGACTCGCGCTCGTCGGCGGGCACGCGCACGAGGCGGGCGCCGAGCGCGGCCATC
>Ga0196958_10000751_pt1 | contig 10518 bp, 9 predicted proteins | sample S1v_10metaG_FD_148654 | JGI IMG/M metagenome (GOLD analysis project Ga0196958, IMG submission 148654) | Soil microbial communities from Anza Borrego desert, Southern California, United States - S1+v_10 | ecosystem: Environmental > Terrestrial > Soil > Desert | place: USA: California | collected...
TGAGCGACGACGACTTCGACGCCGCCCTCACCCGGCTACGCGCGGATGGCGTTGCTTACTGGGCCGACCCGTTCCACCACGAACCGCACCGGACCAACCGCCTGCACGGCGGCCGCGGCGTCTACTTCGCCGATCCCGACGGCCACAACATGGAACTGCTCACGCGGTCGGAGTGACTCCTCAGAATCGCCACACGGCGAACCGGAGGTCGGTGCGCACCCCCGGGTCGCCGAGGATCACAGCATCGCCGCTCTCCCGGTCATGCTCGCGGCCGAGGTCGAGATCGCGCCCTGAACCGTCCGACCACCCACACCGCTTCGTTCGCCCGGGACCCGAGGAGACGAGACCGCACGTCAAGCGCTCGAACCACGGTCCTGATGACGTGCCCGACGAGCCCGGACCTCATACACACTCCACACCGACCAGCTGACACCACGCACGGCCCAGCGATGCTCATGACGAGCGGGACACTCAGTCGGGGAACGGCCTCCCCTTGTCCGTGGCGCTCGTGCTCGGTGTCGCGGAGCCGCAGCGAGGAGGGGAAGTCTCGTTCAGTGCGAGGCCGCCTTCCACCGATGGCACCGGCCGCCGGTCCTCGGTGAGACACCTGCGGTGGTCGAGAGGGTCGCGGTGATGCTGTCCCGGTCGGTCGACGTCCTGCCGACAGGGCCGTGGGCCTACGAGCCCAAGCTCGACGGGTTCCGCTGCCTGCTCTCGATCAGCGAGTTTCGTGACGTGCGCCTCGGCAGCCGACGCGCCAAGCCGCTCGGCCGGTATCAGGGCGGGTGGTCCCGGTGATCGCGAGGACATGGGCCGGGTTCTCGAGGTCACACGAGCTCGTCCTCGGCGCCCGGGAGCGCATCAGCGGCCCCGGTCCCGCCCGAACTGCGTGCATGGCTACACGCGGCGGAGGGAGAGGTCCTTTCAGCGCTCTTGCGTGTCGACTTCGCCCTGGCTCTACGCGCATGCGGCGAGTCAGCCGAGTAGCGGAATCAGGCCCGAGCTGCCGAGGAACTGGCCAGCCGGACGGGATCGCAGCGGCAGCGGCGCCGGATCACCGAGCTGCTCAGCGCTCAGCGCTGGCCGTCGGCCCGCTGAGCGCGAGCACATGCAGCAACACAATGTGCTCCGTTCCCGACCAGTCCTCGGCGGATGAGGGCCGGGACCTCTTCCGCGAAACGGCACCCATCTAGAAGGTGCCTTCCTTCAGCTCGTGCGCGTCACCGATCCGCTCGACACCACGAGCGAGGAACACGTGGTGCGCGCTGCGCATCGTGCCAGCCATCGGTTCGAAAGTCGCGAGATGCTCCATCGACCTAGGCCGGTAGCCGGTCTCCTCCTCGACCTCCCGCGCGGCGGCCGCGGCGGGCTCCTCGCTGGGCGTCAAGAGGCCCCCGGGAGCTCCCAGTTCCACAGGTCGGGCACGAAGCGGTGCCGCCAGGACAGCAGGACGTTCTCGCCGGCGTCGTCGAGCACGACGGCCATTGCGGCCGCAGGCAGGGTGACGGTGTGGTGCTCGATTGCTTTTCGGCGAATCCGGCGTACGTGGGCGACTGTGCTCGCGTCGCGATCGATGACCTCGAAGTACTTGTCGAGCATCTGACTGACCGTCGCGGACGTCCGAGGACTCCGGCGCTCATCGAGCTGAGTTCCGAGCCTGCGCGCAGCCTTCTCTGCTTCCCGGGCGGCCCGAGGGCCGGGCGGGATGACCTCACGCAGGTACATCCGGCGCCCTGTGACTGGGTCCCGTCCGGCACAGCGACACCCGCACGGAGCCGCTCGGCAGGTGCTCGATCGCGCCCCGCACCGCGTCGGCCTCGCTCTGGAGCCACGGCGTGGAGCCGACAGCGCGGCCTTCTCCACGACCTGCTCCACGAGGGAGCCGTTGAGGCGCCGATCGGGGGAGAACAAGTCTCGTATGGCTGGAGAGAGGTGGGCCCCGTGGGACTCGAACCCACAACCAGCGGATTAAAAGTCCGCAGCTCTGCCGATTGAGCTAGAGGCCCGGCCGGTGCGGCCGGTGCCGATCCTAGGGCTCGGCCGGCGCCGGGAGGCCACCTCGTCCAGAGGGCGGCGGTGGGGCGGACGGACGAGCACGCCCTCGGCACCCCGGCACCCAACCCCTCCGCGCTGGGCCGTTCGGCGCAACTGCTGGTCCGCTCGGCGAGAGCCGCGGACGGTCACGGCAACCGCGGCGGTCAGCGGCTGCGCCCCGCTCGGCCCAGCGCCGGTCCCCCGACGAGTGAGGACCGGTGACGGCCGGGCTGCGCGTGGCTCCGTCTTCGCTGGTCAGCGGCTCGTCTCGTCCGGGTGCAGCCCGGAGGGACACGACACGCCGGAGCGACGCGCCCACCCCACCCGGTGACGGTGCGTGCACGACCGTCACCGTCAGGTCACCCTCGTGCTCGAGCGACGAGGCGAGTACCAAAACACGCAGCACCGGACGCACCAGCCCGGTGAGCACGACGGTGCGGTGGGATCGAGCGCTCCCCGGCAACACGGCTCCTCCCCACCGCGCGCCGCACGGTTCCCCCGTGGGCCCCGACCGCACGGAGAGGAGGCCACGACGTGTCGATGGCCGTGGTCATGTCCGAGATGCCCGACGTCTGGCGCAGGGTGCTCGCCGAGCACGTGCCCGACGCCCACCGGTACTGCCGCGCGTGCGTCCACGGCGGCGGCCGCGCGAGCTGGCCCTGCCAGACCTACCGCATCGCCCAGGAGGCCAAGTGGGTCGCCGAGGGCGGCCTGCCCGGCACGGGTCCGCACGGCCCCGGTCCGAGCCGGACGCGCCTGAGCCCGCCGGAGCCCCTGCCCACGGACGAGCCGGTCGGGCGACACGGCGGGCGCCGGGACCACGCCGACCCGTTGAGCGGTCCGCTGTCCTCGCCCCCGCTCCCCGCGACCGACGGCTGGGCCTCGCCGTCGACGGGACCGTCTCCGCGGCCCGGCGGGGTCGGCCTCGACGAGCGTCGGATGGCCGGCGACCCGCTCGCGCCCGGGACCAACACGGGCGAGCGTCCCTACGGCTCGACGTTCGACGCGCCCTACGGCGCGTCCTTCGGCGTCGACGACCGTCGGCACGCCCGCTGGTGATCCTGCCCCGGCACTAGACCCCGGAGACAGGAAGGCCCCCGGAGCGACCTCCCGCTCGCCCGGCGGTGCCGGGCGGTGCGGGCCCCGACTGGACGACGGTCGGGGGCTCCGGGGGCTGGTGTCCTGCCTTGGATTCGCTGGCCGCCCTGCCACGGGATCAGTGCCCGCGGTCCGGCCACTCCACGGCCTTCGAACGGCTAGCTGACGGACACCTCACGAGTCCTGTCGTTCATCAACGTCGGACCACCTCCTCTCCCGTGTACCTCCAAATTAGGCGCGCCGCGATCACCTCGCAAACGGCTTCACGTCACGTCGGTTGACGAGCAACCTTATGGTTGCCTATCGTGCGATGTGCAACCGGAGAGTTGCCTGATCGGAGGGTGATGGACGAGGTGTTCCGGGCGCTCGCGGACCCCAGTCGGCGGGCGCTGCTCGACGCACTGCACGCCCGCGGCGGCCAGTCGTTGCGGGAGCTGGGCGAGGGGCTGGACATGACGCGCCAGGCCGTCGCCAAGCACCTGGGCGTGCTCGAGGCCGCCGGCCTCGTCGTCACCACGTGGCAGGGCCGGGAGAAGCACCACCACCTCAACGCCGCGCCGATCAACGACGTCGCCGACCGGTGGATCCGGCGGTACGACCGGGCGCGGGCGCAGACCCTCGCCGACCTCAAGCAGGCCCTCGAGGAGACCGAGATGTCCGACGACTTCGTCTACGTCACCTACATCCGCACGACGCCCGAGAAGCTCTGGGAGGCGCTGACCGAGCCGTCGTTCATCGCCCGGTACTTCGACGGCGGCGGCCCGCGGTCCGACTGGCAGGTCGGGTCGAAGGTCCTCTGGTCGATGTGGGCCGGCGACGGCCCGCACGACTGGGACCAGCACGTGCTCGAGGCCGATCCGCCGCGGCGGCTCTCGTACAGCTGGCACAACTACCAGCCCGAGATGCAGGAGATGTTCGGCTGGAGCGACGAGCGCCTGGCCGAGCTGCAGCAGGAGAAGCGCTCGAAGGTCACCTTCGACATCGAGCCGGCGGGTCAGGCCGTCAAGCTCACGGTCACCCACGACGACTTCGTGCCCGACAGCGAGATGCGCAAGGGGATCGCGCAGGGCTGGCCGGCCATCCTGTCCAACCTCAAGTCGGTGCTGGAGACCGGCGAGGTGCTCGTGACGGAGTGATGGCGCGCCGAGGATGCGGATTCGCTGGCGTTGAGTGCAAGCGAGGACGCACGGCTTGCACCCGGAAGGTGCACCGCCCTCAGCCCCGTGTGCGCCAGGCGAGGAGGTCGTCGGTGGAGCGGGTGTTGACGATGCGCTCCACCGGCACCTCGCACTCCTCGGCCCGCTCGCAGCCGTAGGGCTGCCAGTCGAGTTGCCCGGGCGCGTGGGCGTCGGTGTCGACGACGAACTCGCAGCCCGCCGCCAGGGCCTGGCGCAGCAGCGGGCGCGGCGGGTCGAGGCGCTCGGGGCGCGAGTTGATCTCTACGGCCACCCCGTTCTCCACGCACGCGTCGAACACCGCCTCGGCGTCGAACGTCGACGGTGGCCTCGTCCCCCGCCCACCGGTCACGAGCCGCCCGGTGCAGTGCCCGAGCACGTCGACCAGCGGGTGCGACACCCCCGCGACCATGCGGGCGGTCATGAGCTCGCTCGGCGCGCGGAGCTTGGAGTGCACGCTCGCGACGACGAAGTCGAGCTCCTCGAGCAGGTCGTCGGGGGCGTCGATGTCGCCGTCCTCGAGGATGTCGACCTCGATGCCGCGCAGCAGGCGGAACGGCGCCAGCTCCTCGTTCACCTCGGCGATGACGTCGAACTGCCGCCGCCGGCGCTCGGGCGTGAGCCCGTTGGCCACGGTGAGGTTCTCGGAGTGGTCGGTGAGCACCATCCACTCGTGGCCCAGGTCGCGGGCGGTGCGGGCCATCTCGAGGATGTCGCTGCCGCCGTCGGACCAGGTGGAGTGGGTGTGGCAGTCGCCGCGCAGGGCGGCGCGGATGCCCGACCCGCCCGCGACGGGCTCGGTGTGGCGGCCCTCGAGGTCGGCGAGCGTGGTCGACGTGCCGGTGTCGAGGACCTCCGTCACCACCGCGGCCGTCTTCTTCCCGACGCCCTTGAGGTCGGTCAGCGTGCCGGCGCGGGCGCGGGTGGCGACCTCGTCGGGGTCCAGCTCGGCCAACCGGTCGGCGGCCGACCGGTAGGCCCTCACCCGGTAGGTCTCGGCCCGCTCACGCTCGAGGTAGAAGGCGACGGCGCGCAGGGCCGCGATCGGGTCACCGTCGACGGGGAGGGCGGTCACGTCCTCAGGGATACCCCACCCGAGGCGGCGGTGGGCCACGCCACCACGGACAATCGGCGGTGAGCACTGTGATGGAGGTGGTCTGCTCGTGCGGGTGACCGGAGTCGGGCACGCGGGGATGCGTTTCGAGACCGCGGGCGGCAGCGTGCTGTGCGACCCGTGGGTGAACCCGACGTTCTTCGCGTCGTGGGTGCCGTTCCCGGACAACACCCAGCTGGACTGGGACGCGCTGGGCGACTGCGACTACCTCTACGTCTCCCACCTGCACCGCGACCACTTCGACGCGGCCAACCTGCGCGACCACGTCTCGAAGGACGCGCGGGTCCTGCTGCCGGACTACCCCACCGACGAGCTCGAGAACGAGCTCCGCGAGCTGGGGTTCACCCACTTCGTGCGCACCGAGAGCGGCGTGCCGCAGACCCTCGACGGCGGCCTGCGTTTCATGATCACGTCGCTGAAGGGGCCCGGCGACGGCCCGATCGGTGACTCCGCGATCTCGCTGGACGACGGCACGGCCTGCATCGTCAACCAGAACGACGCGCACCCGCTGGACATCCCGAAGCTGCTGGAGTTCGGCGCCTACGACGCGCACTTCACCCAGTTCTCGGGCGCCATCTGGTGGCCGATGGTCTACGACCTGCCGAAGGCCGCGAAGCGCGAGTTCGCGCGCCGCAAGCGCATCGGCCAGGAGGACCGGGCCATGCGCTACATCCGTGAGGTCGGGGCCCCGCACGTCTTCCCGACGGCCGGGCCGCCCTGCTTCCTCGACGACGAGCTGTTCCGGTGGAACGGCCTCGGGTTCGGCGACGTCGAGGGCGAGTCGATCTTCACCGACCAGTGGGAGTTCCTCGCGCGGATGCGCGAGCTCGGCCACTCCGCCGGGAGCGACCAGCAGGGCCACCTGCTGCTGCCCGGCACGACCGCCGAGATCGGCCACGGCACGGTCGAGGACCTGACCCACCCGATCCCCGACGCGGAGATCGAGACCATCTTCCTCGACAAGGAGCGCTACCTGCGCGACTTCGCCGAGCGGGCCCGACCGGCGATCGAGGCCCAGAAGGCGACGTGGGCGGCCCCGCAGCCCGACATCCTGCGCCAGCTCAAGGAGTGGATCGAGCCGCTGATGAAGCGCGCCGACCACATGTGCGACGGCATCGGCGGGCCGGTGCGGATGGATCTGCACGGCATGCCCGAGGGCACGCCGGGCGTCGACGAGGACGGCACCCTCTCGCTGGCGTTCGACTTCACCGCCCGCGAGATCCGCGTCTGGAACGGCGAGGCGTGCCGGTACCGCTGGGGCATGCCCGCGACGCTCGTGCAGACCAACATCGCCACCGGTGAGGTCGACTGGTCGAACTCGCTGTTCCTGTCGGTGCGTTTCTCGGCCACCCGTGTCGGCCAGTACAACGAGTACCTCTACACGTTCTTCAAGTGTCTGTCCGAGGAGCGGATGGACTACGTGGAGAACTGGTACGACGCGCAGAACGACGACGGCCGCGACATCGAGCTCGAGGGCTGGCGCGTCCAGGCCCGCTGCCCGCACCTCTCGGCGGACCTGTCGAAGTTCGGCGCCGTCGACGGCGACGTGCTGACGTGCACGCTGCACAACTGGAAGTTCAACCTCGCCACCGGGCGCTGCCTGACCTCCGCGGGCCACGAGATCCGTGCCGAGAAGATCGAAGCCGAGAAGCTGGGAGACTGAGACGGTGCTCCGCATCGGTCCCCTCGAGCTGCCGACGCCGGTGGTGCTCGCGCCGATGGCGGGCATCACCAACGTCGCGTTCCGCCGGCTGTGCCGTGAGCAGGGCGCCGGGCTCTACGTCTGCGAGATGATCACGGCGCGGGCGCTGGTGGAGCGCCACCCCGGCACGGCCGAGATGATCGCGTTCGACGCCGACGAGTCGCCGCGCTCGATGCAGCTCTACGGCGTCGACCCCGTGACGATCGGCCGCGCCGTGGACCGCATCGTCGACGAGGACCTCGCCGACCACGTCGACCTCAACTTCGGGTGCCCGGTCCCCAAGGTCACGCGCCGGGGCGGGGGTGCGGCGCTGCCCTACAAGCGGCGACTGTTCGCCTCCATCGTCCGCGCGGCCGTCACCGCCGCCGGGCGGGGCGGGCTGCCGCTCACGGTGAAGATGCGCGTGGGCATCGACGACGACCACGTGACGTTCCTCGACGCCGGGCGCCTGGCCGCCGAGGAGGGCGCCGCCGCCGTGGCGCTGCACGCGCGCACCGCGGCGCAGCGCTACTCCGGCCACGCCGACTGGGACCGCATCGCCGAGCTGCGCGACGCCCTGCCCGCCGAGGTGCCGGTGCTGGGCAACGGGGACGTCTTCGCCGCGGCCGACGCCGTGGCGATGATGGAGAAGACCGGCTGCGACGGCGTCGTCGTCGGGCGCGGGTGCCTGGGGCGGCCGTGGCTGTTCGGCGAGCTGGAGGCCGCGCTGGCCGGCCGGCCGCTGCCGACGCCACCCACCCTGGGCGGGGTCGCCGGGGTGATGCGTCGGCACGTCGAGCTGCTCATCGCCCACCACGGCGAGCGCAAGGGCGTCCGCGACGCGCGCAAGCACATGTCCTGGTACCTGCACGGCTTCGCGGTCGGCTCGGAGCTGCGCCGCGAGCTCGGGATGATCGACGGCCTCGAGCGTCTCGACGAGCTGCTCGCGCGGCTCGACCACGACCTGCCCTTCCCCGCCGACGCCGACGGACCCCGCGGCCGCCAGGGCTCGCCGGGGCACGTGACCCTGCCCGAGGGCTGGCTCGACGACCCCGAGGACGACACCGTCCCCGCGGGCGCGGACGTCATGCACTCCGGCGGCTGACCCGCCGCGAGGCGCTACGCTGCGTGCTGCCCGGAGGGGGCGCACGGAGGCCCGTCACCGGCAGCGATCTTCGCGATCGCCAGGACCACCGTCGCGGGCGACTCAAGGTGGGCCGAACGGGTCGGAGCCTGCTACATCTACGCAGCGTCACCTGCGCCGGACGAGCGAAGTTCCGGGCGAGGTGACGAATGACCGTTACACGGCGGTGATCGGGGACGACACTGGAGGCAGGACGGAGGTGGTGTGCGTGCGCCTGGCCGGGCTGCGCCCTGGACGCGGGACCGCGGCGGTGACGACCGCGGACCCGGTGCCCGACAGCGGCACCGACGCGCCCGTCGTGCTGCCCACGGCGCCCGCGACGTCCGTCACCTGCGGTTTCCCGACCGCCCCGATCGTCGGTCTCGACGCGGTGCCCTCCGCCGAGCCCGGCCCCGACAACCGCGCCGACCAGGCCAGCGCGCACGAGGCGGCCGCCGAGGTCCTCGCCGACCGCGGCGACTGGCGGCGTGCGTACCAGCACCTCAAGGCCGCGGTGTCCCTCGTCCGCGACGAGCGGACGTTCCCGGCGAGCGTGCCCGACCAGTTACGCCTCGAGGTCGACCGTCTCCGCCGCGAACGGGCCGAGGCCCGCGAACAGAGCCGCCGCGACAGCCTCACGGCGACGTGGAACCGGCGCTACCTCGACGAGCGGCTCGGCACGCTGCGTGGCGACGGCTCCGGCGCCGCCCCCACGTCCCCGGTGTGCGTGGCGCTCGCCGACGTCGACCACTTCAAGCAGGTGAACGACACCCACGGGCACGCCCTCGGCGACGAGGTCCTGCGCCGCCTGGTCGACGTCATGAGCGAGGACCTCCCGGAGGACGGCTTCTGCGCCCGCTACGGCGGCGAGGAGTTCGCGCTCGTCCTGCCCGGACTCGAGCCCGCCGACGCGGTGCGGGTGTGCGAGGAGGCCCGCGCCCGCGTGGACGCCCACCCCTGGCACGAGGTCGCCAGCGACCTGCGCGTCACGGTCAGCGTCGGCGTCGCGTGCCTGGACGACGGCACCCGGCCCGGCTCGCCCGGCCTGGACGCCGCCGACGCGCTGCTCTACGTCGCCAAGCGGGCGGGGCGCAACGCCGTCGCCTACCGCGACACCGCCGACGGCACGGTCCGGCTCGCCGGGGCGGCCGCCGGGCGCCGCGGCATCGAGGCGGCGGCGCAACGCGCGTTCCCCGCGTCCTGACCGCACGCCCGATCGTGCGGTTCCTGAGCCGTACCTGAACGTGTGAGTGACCGAACGGGTCCCGCGAGTCGCCCGGTCGGGTGGTGTCCGTTGTGTCCGGAGCCCCGCGTGGCGTAGTGGCCCCGGCGGTGAACAGACGGTGACGGGCCGTACGATCCCGCCTGCTGACCTCCCCGAGCCGCGGGCCCGCGGCCCGCCGTCACGACCCGCGAGGAGATCCGTGGCCGACGACCGCGCCGGCGACCCGGACCGGGGCACCCGCCCCGGTGCCGCCGGGGCCGACGGCGGTCGCGCGCCCCGGTCCGCCCGCCCGGGTCCGCCCTCGGTCCCGTTCCGCATCCCCGTCCCCACGCCCGCCACCCCGGGCCGCAGCGGACGGCAGCCGACCATGGTGCCGCTGTCCCGGCGGCGCGGGCCGCGCCTCGGGCTGCGCCCGCCCGGCGCGGCCCTCGTCACGGCGCCGATGCCCACCGCGACGGGCGCGGAGTCGCCGGCCCCGGAGCACGCCGCGGGCCCCGGAGCCGACGGGCACACCGGCGCGCCGCCCTCGGCGCCGCCGCCCGCGCCCCCCGCGAAGCGGTCGCCCGTCGACGCGGTGACCCTGCCAGCGGGCCGGATCCCCGCGCGGAACGGCACCCTCGCCCCCGCCGCGCCCGCCCCCGGGACGGCGCGGCCGGTCGAGCCGGCCACGGTGGTGACGGCGCGCCCCGCTCCGGCTGCCCCGGTCCCGCCCCGGCCCCCGACCGCGTCGTCCGTGGCCGCGTCGCCGCCGGCGCGGCCCGCAGGGCCCGTCCGGCCGCCCGTCCGGCCCGGGGACGGCGCCGTGGACGATCTCGACGAGGCCGGGTTCGAGACCGAGGCCGAGACCGAGGCCGAGACCGGTCTCGAGACCGAGGCCGAGACCGGGTTCGAGACCGAGACCGAGACCGAGACCGGTCTCGAGACCGAGGCCGGGGGTGAGGCCGAGGGCGAGCTGGACGACGAGGTCGAGGACGTCGACGACCTCGACCCGGACCAGCACGACCAGCCCGACCAGCTGATCGGGCTCGACGGGCACGACGCGGCGGCCGGGTCCGGCGACCCCGACGC
>Ga0196958_10000752_pt1 | contig 10516 bp, 11 predicted proteins | sample S1v_10metaG_FD_148654 | JGI IMG/M metagenome (GOLD analysis project Ga0196958, IMG submission 148654) | Soil microbial communities from Anza Borrego desert, Southern California, United States - S1+v_10 | ecosystem: Environmental > Terrestrial > Soil > Desert | place: USA: California | collected...
TGCACGCGCTGCCGCATACCCGCCAGCCCGAACCCGCCGTCGGCGGAACCGTTGGCGCGCTTGGCAGTGGGCTCGAAACCCACCCCGTCGTCGCGTACGTCGAGCGTCACCAGATCCTCCATGTACGACAGCGTCAGGCCGACTCGGCCGGCCTTCGCGTGCTTGGCCACGTTCGCCAGTGCTTCCTGAGCGGCCCGGAGCAGCGTCACCTCGACATCGGCGTGCATCGGCCGCGGGTCGCCGGTGGTGGTCAGCACCGCGTCGATGTGGTGCACCTCCGACCAGCGCCTGGCCACATCGCCGATCGCGTCCTGGAGTCTGCCCTCGGCGAGCGGCTCCGGCTGCACCGCGTGCACCGTCCGGCGTGCCTCGGTCAGGCTCTCCCTCGCGAGGTTCATCGCGTTCGTCACGTGCCGGTGCGACGCCGGGCGCTCGCCCAAGGTCTGCTCGGCCGCCTGGAGCTGGGTGAGGATGCCGGCCAGCCCTTGCGCCAGGGTGTCGTGGATGTCCCTGGCGATCCGCTGCCGCTCGTCGAGCACCCCGGCCTCCCGTGCCTGGACCAGCAGCTGGGCGTGCAAGCCGGCGTTCTCCTCCAATGCCGCTTCCAGTCTGGCGTTCGCCTCGTGCAACTCGACGAGCGCCTGCTTCTGCTTGAGGTTGCGCTGATCGGACTGCTCGGCGATATGGGAGAAGGCCCCGGCGAGCACGGTGATGATGACGCTGAGCGCCGCCCACGCCACCCACATGTCCTCGTCCTGGATGCCCCTCAACCCGCCCAGGTACGCCACCGCCGAGATCACGGACGTGGCCGCGACCCCCGCGTACCGCCAGCGGCCTTTCAGGTACTGGAACGCCTGGGGGTAGCCGATGAAGGCGAACAGGCCGTACCACGGCGCTATGGCGACCACGGAGGCCGTCAGCACCATCAGCCCCGCGTAGTACAGGCCCATCAGCGGGCCGTTCCGGTGCCACTGCGGGTGAAGCGTGTGGAACCAGAACGACCAGGCCAGGATCCCGGCCGAAAGCGCGAGCACCGCCGGCAGCCGCACCGGCACCCGCCAGATCGGCAGCAGCACCGAGATGACGACGCCGATCGTCAGCAGGGCGTACGGAAGGACTTTGAAAACCGCCGTCTCGACCCGTTCCCAGCGGTCGAACTCCGCACGCAGCTCCGCTTCGATGCTCACGACTCACTCCCAGCGGAAGTACCGGGCGGCCGGCCCGCCTGCCACGATCGTCCACCCCAGCAACACCGCCACCTGCAGTGGTTGCGGCCAGTGACCGGCGGCGGCGTCCTGCAATGATTGCACGCCGGCGCCCAGCGGGGTGAAGTCGCTGATCTTCCGCAGTACGTCGTTCATCGCGGCGCGAGGCACCCAGAGACCGGCGAAGAACAGGATCGGGAAGAACAGCAGGGTCCCGATCGCGCCCGCGCTCTTGCCGGTCGGCGCGAAGGAGGCGACGAGCAGGCCGATCGCGAACATCGCGAGCGCTGTCAACAGGTACGCGACCAGGTAGGCGAACGGCTGCCGGGGCAGGCCCACGTCGTACATCACCCTGCCGATGGCCAGCACCGCCACCATCGTCGCCACGGACATGACCGTGGACATCAGCAGCTGTGCGCCGAGCAGGACGCGCGGTTCGACCGGGGTGGTCCGCATCCGCCGCAGCACACCTTTCTCCCGGTAGGTGGCGAGCAGCTGGGACACACTGTTGAGCGCGAACATGGCGAGGCCCATCGCGACGATGATCGGCAGGTACAGGGTGATCGCCCTGGCGCCGTCGAGGTCCGCGCTGGGTTCCCGCAGGGCGGGGAACGCGCCGAGGACGACGAGCAGGAGCGGCGGGAAGGCGAGCACGAAGAACACGAGCATCGGCTCACGGAAGAAGAGTTTGGTCTCGGCGACGGTGAGCCGGGCGAGGGCGGACATGGTGGTTCTCCTCAGGAGTCGATGGTGCGGCCGGTGAGCGCGACGAACGCGTCGTCCAGCGACGCCTGCTCGACCCGCAGGCCGGCCGCGGTGACCTGGTTGCGGGCGAGCACGGTGGTGACGGCGAGCAGCAGGTTCCCGGTGCCGGTCACGACGAGCTGGTCGCCCGCGCGGTCGACCGACGTGACCTCGGGCAGCGCGGTCAGCACGGAGTGGTCCAGCGGGGCGGAAGGGCGGAACCGGACGCGTTGCCGGTCGTCGACGCTGGAGACCAGCCCGGCCGGGGTGTCGAGGGCGACGACCCGGCCGGAGTCGATCACCGCCAGCCGGTCGCACAGTCGTTCCGCTTCCTCCATGAAGTGCGTGACCAGCAGGATCGTGACGCCGCGCTCGCGGACGCGCTCGATCAGGTCCCACGCGTCGCGGCGGGCCTGCGGGTCCAGGCCGGTGGTGAGCTCGTCGAGCACCGCCACCCTCGGGTTGCCGATCAGCGCGAGCGCGATCGACAGCCGCTGCTTCTGCCCGCCGGACAACCGGCGGAACCGGGTGCCGATCTTGTCGGTCAGGCCGAGCATGGCGAGCAGTTCCCGCCAGTCGGCCGGATCACGGTAGAAGGAGCCGTACAGCTCCATCGCCTCGCCGACCTCGAGCTTGTCCGGCAACTCGCTTTCCTGTAGCTGCGCGCCGAGCAGCTGCCGCAGCTCACCCGTCTCGCGTCGCGGGTCGATCCCGCAGACCCGGATGGTCCCGCCGTCCGGGACCCGCAGCCCCTCGACGCACTCGACGGTCGTCGTCTTGCCCGCCCCGTTGGGGCCGAGAATGCCGAAGATCTCGCCCTGCTCGACGGTGAACCCGACCCCGTCCACCGCGGTGTGGTCGCCGTAGCGTTTGACGAGGTTTTCCACCTCGATGATTGCCATACGAAGACCTTGCCGCGTGGCGGGGGTCCGCCGAATCGACCGCGTGGCCACGATTGGGACGGACGACGGTGGAGCCGCCATCGACCGATCGGTGGATGCCCGCCGTAACGAGCCTGCGCCGATCGGGTTCGGTCACATTGACCTGACGCTTCGTGGCGACCTACGCTCGACCGGCCAGACGACGGCACCCGGAACGCGGTGAGAATCCGCGCGGTCGCGCCACTGTGACTCCGAGCCATCGGGGAAGCCAGACCCGGAGCCGTCGTGACACCCCTGAAGAGGCCGCGCTAGCCCGAGGAGGTCCCACCGCCATGTCCGAAGCGGTAGCAGCAGTACCCGTCCCCGTCCGGATCCCCGTCCGCGAGATCCTGCCCTGGGCGGTGCTGGTCATCCTTCTTTCGCTCATCACGCTGTATTTCGTCAGCGCCGAGCAAGGTGCGGTGTCGGTGTTCGCGAACTCGTACGTCCACGAGTTCGTCCACGACGGCCGGCACCTGCTGGCCTTCCCCTGCCACTAGGCGGCACGCACCCCATGATGAGGACCTTGCTGGTCCGCGGCATGCTCGCGGGCCTGGTCGCCGGTGTCCTGGCGACCCTTTTCGCCTATTTCTTCGGTGAACCTTCGGTCGATACCGCCATCGGTCTCGAAGGCACCGCCGCGCATTCGCACAGTGCTCCGGGTGCGCACGAACACGCTTCCGCCGAGGCCGGGGCGGAGGAGGAAGAGCTCGTCACCCGTGGGGTGCAGAGCACCGTGGGGCTGCTGACCGGCGTCGGCCTGTACGGCGTCGCTGTCGGCGGGCTGTTCTCGCTCGCTTTCGCGTTCGTCCACGGACGGCTCGGCGCCCTCCGTCCCCGAGTGACCGCGGCGCTCCTCGCGGGCGGCGCCTTCGTGGTCGTGTTCCTGGTGCCGTTCCTCAAGTATCCGGGGAATCCCCCTGCCGTCGGGCAGGCGGGCACGATCGGGAGCCGGACTTCGCTGTACTTCGGCTTCGTCGCGCTTTCGCTGCTGATCGGCATCCTCGCCGCGGCGTTCGGCCGGAAGCTGGCCGACAAGCTCGACGCCTGGCGCGGCGGCCTGCTCGCCGCGGGCGGGTACGTCGTGCTGATCGCGGTGGCGGCGGCGCTGTTGCCGTCGATCGACGAAGTCCCCGACGGGTTCCCGGGTTCCACGCTGTGGACCTTCCGGCTGGCTTCGGTGGGCACGCAGGTGGTGCTCTGGACCGCGCTCGGCCTGACCTTCGGCGCGTTGGCCGAGAAGGCGTTGTCAGGGAAGGCGTTGGCGGGGAACGCCGCGTAGGGCTCTTGAGTGGTAAGGACGGTTCTGGCGGACCTGTCTTTGCCTGCCGCTGAAACCGGTGTCGTCCCCGATGGTCACGCACCGGAACAGTGAGGAAGGCGAGAGGGGAGGATTTGGGACGTTCACCGTCCTGAATCCTCCCCTCTCGACCGGTCTGAGCTTGATCAACGGAGGATCGGAGACGTTGGGTCCCCCATCCTCCGTTGATCAAGGCCGGCGTAGGTACCGCGCTAACGTCCTGAACACTCAGAGGACGCCGGGTGGCACGAAAGGCAGGCCGCCGTCGGCACCGTTTTCGATGACACGCAGGAGCCGGGCGGTGTCGACGTGCTCCTCGACGGCGTCGGCGAGCCGGTCCAGCATGCTCTCCCGGAGCAGGCCGAATCCAGGCGCCCCGTCGACCGGTGACCAGTCCGCCACCTCGCCCAGCCAGGCGCGGCGGAAACCGTCGTTCTCGAAGGCGCCGTGCCACATCGTGCCCCACACCGCACCTCGCCGGTGTCCGTCCAAAAAGGACTCGGCGGGGCCGGTGGCGGTCACGGCGCCGTGGTGGATTTCGTACGCCTCCACGAGTTGACCACGCCATTCACCCGAGGGACGAGCCAGCGTCTTGTCGGCGCTGAACGAGACGCGCGTCGGCAGCAGGCCGAGGCCGGGGACCGTTCCGGCGCCGGACTCGACGTCGTCCTCGATCTCGGTGGCCAGCATCTGGTAGCCACCGCAGATGCCCAGTACCGGACGTCCTGCCTCGGCCCGTGCGCGCACGGCGTCCGCCAGGCCGCGCTCACGCAGCCAAGCCAGGTCGTCCACGGTCGCGCGGGAACCCGGCAGGATCACCACGTCGGCGGAACGGACCGTGTCCGGATCGGCCGTCAACGCGACCGAGACCCCGGGCTCGGCGGCGAGCGCGTCGACGTCGGTCGCGTTGGAGGCACGCGGGAAACGCACCACGGCGATCCGCAGGGACCCGCCCGAGGCGCCCCAGCCCGCGGCGGCCAGCGCGTCCTCGGAGTCGATCCACACCTGGTCGAGCCAGGGCAGCACGCCGAAGACCTCGCGGCCGGTGAGCTTCTCCAGCGTCTCCAGTCCCGGCCGCAGCAGGTCCACGTCGCCGCGGAACTTGTTGACCAGCCAGCCCGAGACCAGCGCCTGGTCTTCGGCGGACAGCAGGGCGAGGGTGCCGAACATCGCGGCCATGACGCCGCCGCGGTCGATGTCGCCGACGACGACCACGGGAAGGCCGAAGCACCGTGCCAGCCCCATGTTGACGTAGTCGCCCCCGCGCAGGTTGATCTCGGCCGGGCTGCCGGCGCCTTCGCAGAGCACGACGTCGAAGCGCTTTCTCAGTGCGGCGAAGGTGTCGAAGGCGATCTCGGCGAGACCGGCCCGGCCGGTCGCGTACTCCCCCGCTTCCAGCGTGCCGAACGGTTTCCCGAGCGCGACGACGTGGCTGCGGCGGTCACTCCCGGGCTTCAGCAGCACCGGGTTCATCGCGGCTTCGGGTTCGACGCGGGCCGCCCGCGCCTGCAACCATTGCGCGCGGCCGATCTCGGCACCGTCCGCGCACACCATCGAGTTGTTCGACATGTTCTGGGACTTGAACGGCGCGACCCGCACGCCCCGGCGCGCGAGCCAGCGGCACAACGCGGCGGTGACCAGGCTCTTGCCCGCGTCCGACGTCGTCCCCGCGACGAGCAGGCCGCTCACCGCGTGACCGCCACCGCGACGGCGAGCGCGGCCAGCCCGACCACCCGCGACAGCCGGACCGCGCGGCGCACGTCCACCGGTTCCGGCTCGCGGCCGTCGCCGAGAACGCCGCGGCGTTCGGTGCGGCCGCCGTAGCTGTTCGTCCCGCCCAGCCTGATCCCGAGCGCACCGGCGAAAGCCGCTTCGACCTGGCCCGCGTTGGGGCTCGGATGGTGTTTCCCGTCGCGGCGCCAGATCCGGAACGCGGGTTTGGCGAAGCCACCCGCCAGCGGCGCCGACGCCACCGTGAGTGCCGCGCCGACCCGTGACGGGACCAGGTTGACCAGGTCGTCCGTCCTCGCCGACGCCCAGCCGAAGTTCGTGTACCTCGGCGAGCGATAGCCGACCATCGCGTCGAGGGTGTTGAGCGCGCGATAGCCCAGCAGACCGGGGATCCCGGCGACCGCACCCCACAACAGCGGCGCGACGACGGCGTCCGAGGTGTTCTCGGCGATGGACTCGGTGGTCGCCCGCGCGAGCTGTTCGGTGTCGAGGCCGGTGGCGTCGCGGGCGCAGAGATGCGAAAGCCGCTGCCGCGCTCCGGGCAGATCGCCGTCGTCGAGCAGTCCGGCCATGTGCGTGCCCTCGGCCGCGAGCCCGCGTCCGCCGAGGACCACCCACGTGGACGCCGCGGTGAGCGCGAACCGCGCGAAGGGACGGTTCCGGGTCAAGAACTGGGCCGCGACCCCCAATCCGGTGACGCCGCCCGCGCAGAGCGCGGTGTACGCCGCGCCCCGCACCTTCGAATCGGCGTAAACCCGCTGTTCGAGGGCTTGCGCGGCGCGCCCGAAGCCGGCGACCGGATGCCTTCTGCGCGGATCTCCGAACACGGCGTCGGCGACGTAACCGGTCACGAGTCCGGCTGCGGTGGCGGCTTGTCGGAGTGGCACGTGGCGAACCGTAGCGCGTGCACGAGAATGCGGGGTATGACCAAGCTGACGCATCGCCTCGCGGGGGTCCTGGAGACACTCGCGCGGGCACTTCGCCGCTATTCGCGCGACGACGGCAAGGTGCTGATACTGGGCGGCGTCCGCTCTGGGAAGTCACACCACGCCGAGCGGCTCGCGTCCCGCCACCCGCACCTGACCTACGTCGCGCCCGGCCTGCCGCCGAGCGCCGCCGATCCCGAATGGGCCGCTCGCGTGGCCGCGCACCGGGCACGGCGGCCGGCCACCTGGAAGACGGTCGAGACCACCGACCTGGCCACGGTGCTGCGGACGGCGACGCATCCGCTGCTCATCGACTGCCTCGGCACCTGGATCAGCCGGGTGCTCGACGAGGTCGGCGCCTGGGAGCAGCGCGACGGGTGGGAACGGCGGCTCGACGACCGGCTGGAGGACTTCCTGGCGGCGTGGGCACAGGCCGACGTGCCGGTGATCGCGGTCAGCAACGAGGTCGGCAGCGGTGTGGTACCCGCGACGGTGTCCGGACGCGTGTTCCGTGATGTGCTGGGCGCGGTGAACAACCGGGTGTCCGCCGTGTCCGACCGGACCGTGCTGGTCGTCGCCGGACGGATGCTGGACCTGCCCTAGGAGCTGCCATGCGTATCGCCATCCCGGACGCCGCCGCCGAAGCCGCGGCGCGCGTCAGACTCGACGGCCTGGTCAAACCGCTGGGTTCGCTCGGGCGGCTCGAAGACCTGGCCGCCTGGCTCAGCGCGGCGCACGGCGTCGTCCCGCCGCGACCGCTCGACGACGTCCGGGTGGTCGTGTTCGCCGGGGACCACGGGGTTTCCGGGATGTCGGCGTATCCGCGTGAGGTCACCGCGGCGATGGTCCGCGTGTTCCTGGCCGGCAAGAGCGGGGTCGGCGTGCTGGCCAAGCTGTCCGGAGCGAAGGTGCGGGTGCTGGACATCGCGGTGGACTGGGACGGCGCGGACGTGCCCGCCGAGGTCACCGCGCACAAGGTCCGGCGCGGCTCCGGTTCGATCGACGTCGAGGACGCGCTCGCCGAGGGCGAGGCGCGCACGGCCTTCGAGCACGGGACGGCGATCGCGGACGAGGAGATCGACGGCGGCGCGGATCTGCTCATCCCCGGTGACATGGGGATCGGCAACACCACGATCTGCGCGGCCGTGGTCGCTTCGGTGCTCGGCCTGGCCGCGGACGAGGTCGTCGGCACGGGGACCGGGATCGACGAGGACGGGCGGGCGCGGAAGGTCGCCGTAGTCGAGGCCGCGTTGGCCAGGGCCGGCGCGATGAGAGACCCCTTCGCGGTGCTGACGTCACTCGGCAGCGCCTGTCTCGCCGCGACGGCGGGCTTCCTCGCGCAGGCCGCGGTCCGCGGGGTTCCGGTGCTGCTCGACGGCGTGTTCTCCGGGGCCGCGGCGCTCGTCGCCCGCGAGATCGCGCCCGGTGCCGAACAGTGGTGGCTGGCCGGGCACCGGTCGACCGAGCCGTCGCAGGCGTTCGCGGTGAAGGCGCTCGGCCTGGAGCCGATCCTCGACCTGGGACTGCGGCTCGGCGAGGGCAGCGGGGCCGTGCAGGCGGTGCCGACGCTGAGGGCGGCGCGGGCGATCCTCGCGGACATGGGTCTGCTGGCGGATCTGGCTTGATCGCCGACGCGCTGAAGATGTCCGTCGGCACCCTGACCACCGTCCGGGTGCCGGCGCCGGGCCTGATCGACCGGCGGGTGGCGGGCGGCGCGATGGTGCTCGGCCCGCTGGCCGTCCTGCCGCTCGCCGCCGTCGCCGCGGTGATCGTCTTCTCGGGTGAACTCGTCGGCCTGCCCGCTTTCGCGTCGGCGGCGCTCGCGTTGGGCGCGGTGGCGCTGGGCAGCCGCGGGCTCCATCTGGACGGGCTCGCCGACACGGCCGACGGACTCGGTGCTTCGTACGACCGCGCACGCGCGCTGGAGGTCATGCGGCGCGGGGACTCCGGGCCGACCGGGATCGCGACCCTGGTGCTGACGTTGCTGGTGCAGGTCGGCGCGCTGACCGGCGCGATCTCGGCCGGACACGGCATCGCGGCGGTCGTGCTCGCGGTCGTCGCCGGACGCGGGGTGCTGTCGCTGTGCTGCGCGCGCGGCGTCCCGTCGGCCCGTCCGGAAGGGCTGGGCGCGACCGTCGCCGGTTCGGTGCCGGTGTGGACGGCCGCGGTCGTGTTCGCCGCCCTCGCGGGCGCGGGCGCGCTGGTACTTCCCTGGTGGCAAGGGCTGATCGCGGTGACGCTGGGGTATCTGGCGGCCTCGGCGTTGCTGGCGCGGTGCGTTCAGCGGCTGGGCGGGGTCACCGGGGACGTGCTCGGCGGCTGCGTCGAAGTCGCCGTCGCGGGGGTCTTGCTGGCTTCGTCCTGCTGAGCAGCCGCCAGTTTCTCGTCGATTTCCGGTAACCAGAAGCACAACTCGAGGGTCTTCATCCCGGCCCAGAGGCCGAGCTTCCGGCCCTGCGAAACCAAGGTGAGCGACGCGAACAGCAGCAGCGCCGCGAGCCCGGCCGCGAGGAACGGATGCTTCCCGGCGAAGATCTCGACGATCGCGGCGACCGCGCCGAACAGCAACGGCGGCGCGCAGTTGCGCACCATGAGCCCGGACGCGCGCAGCCGCGTGACGTCGGCCGCGACCTCCTTGTCGTGCAGTTGCAGCGCGCACAGCAGAAGATGCGTGTTCTCCTTCAGGAACGCGCGATCCTTGGCCGCGGGCATCCGGCGGAGGAACTCCTCGGCGGCGTTCCTGCTCCGCCTCCTCGGCATGATCCGCTCCAGCGCTTCGCCGAGCGGATAGGCCAGATAGCCCAGCAGGAAGCTCAGCACCACGATCACGACGACCAGCGCCACGGTGGGCACGCCACCGATGCTCGCCGCGGTCAGGATGTGCAGTTTCGTCCCGAGGTACCCGAAGAACGCGACGTACAGCGCGCCGGGGATGGTGTAGGCGAAAAGATCGAAGACGCCGATCGCGAAGTTCACCGGCTCATCCAACCACTTCGGCCGGGTCCGCGGTCCGCGTTCTTCGGGGTGCGGGCGCCCCTCACACCGCTCCCTGCCGCGCCAAGGCTTCGGCGACCTCGTCGGCGTGCGGGACCGTCGCGGCGATGATGCCGTCCAGCACCTCCCGCGTCGCGGTCATCTCGTCGATCGCCGCGCTGATCCGCTCCCGCTCCCGGTACAGCTCGGGCAGCAGATCGGCGCACGCGGGCGCCAGGCCGTCCCCCAGATCGACCATGCACGGCAGCACCCCGGCGATGGTGGCGGTGCCCAGGCCCGCGGCGAGCAGCGTGCGGATGTTGCGCACCCGCCCGACATCCTGTTCGGAGTATTCGCGGTATCCGCTCGGCCTGCGCACCGGATGCAGCAGCCCTTGTTCCTCGTAATAGCGGAGCAACCGCTCCCGCACACCCGTCCGCCGTACCAGCTCACCGATCCGCATGAGAACAACGTCTACACGATCAGGAGTTGACTCTCACACCGATGAGAGACTTTAGCCTTGCCCCATGACCGATCAGAATCTCGCCGTGACCGTCATCGGCCTCGGCCCGATGGGCGCCGCACTCGCCGCCGCCCTGCTCGACCACGGCCACGACGTGACCGTGTGGAACCGTTCTCCCGGCAAGGCCGCCCCTTTGGTGGCGAGAGGGGCACGGCAGGCGGACGACATCGTGGACGCGGTGTCCGCGAGCCACC
>Ga0196958_10000753_pt1 | contig 10515 bp, 11 predicted proteins | sample S1v_10metaG_FD_148654 | JGI IMG/M metagenome (GOLD analysis project Ga0196958, IMG submission 148654) | Soil microbial communities from Anza Borrego desert, Southern California, United States - S1+v_10 | ecosystem: Environmental > Terrestrial > Soil > Desert | place: USA: California | collected...
CGGAACAAGTGACCCGGGCCGTCCCCGACGACCAGCCGGACGAGTGGATCCCGGAGGCCCTGCCCGGCGTGACCGAGTCGGACGGTGCCCCGGGACCGGACGAGGAGCCGGTGCCGGTCCTCGTGACCGTCACCGGCCCGGACTTCCCCGGGGTCAACGCCGCGCTGTTCGCGGTGCTGGCCGAGCACGGGGCGGCGATGCTGGACGTCCAGCAGGCCACGATCCACCGGCGGATCACGCTCAGCGCGCTGGTCACGCTGCCCGGTGACCCCGCCAAGCTCCGGGCGGCGCTCGACCTGACGATGCCGTCGCTGGGTCTCGCGGTCACCGTCGAGGTCGGCGGCGACGCGTCGTCGGTGCACCCGTACTCGACACACGTCGTGCTGGTGCTCGGGCGCCCGATCACCGCCGCGAACTTCGCCGAGGTCGCGCGGGGGCTGGCGGCGCTGCGCGTCAACATCGACCGGGTCCGCCGGATCGCCGACTACCCGGTCACCGGGCTCGAGCTGCGGGTCTCGCTGCCCCTGTCGGACCCGCCGACCGACGCCGCGCTGCGCCAGGCCCTCGCCGCCGCGGGCCGGCGCGCGAAGTGCGACGTCGCGGTGCAGCGCGTCGGGCTCGCCCAGCGGACCAAGCGGCTCATCGTGTTCGACGTCGACTCGACGCTGGTGCAGGGCGAGGTCATCGAGATGCTCGCCGCCCGGGCGGGCTGCGAGGACGAGGTCCGCGGGATCACCGAGGCGGCGATGCGCGGCGAGATCGACTTCGCCGAGTCGCTGCACCGCCGGGTCGGCGCGCTCGCCGGGCTGCCGGTGAGCTGCCTCGACGACGTGGCCGAACAGCTGGAGCTCACCCCGGGCGCCCGGACCACGGTGCGGACCCTCAAGCGACTGGGCTACCGCTGCGGGGTCGTCTCCGGCGGCTTCACCGCGATCATCGACCGGCTCGTCGACGAGCTCGGTCTCGACTTCGCCGCCGCCAACGAGCTCGAGGTGGTCGACGGCCGGCTGACCGGGCGGGTCCTGGGCAGCGTGATCGATCGGGCCGGCAAGGCCGAGGCGCTGCGGCGCTTCGCCGACGAGGCCGGCGTGCCCCTGGAGCAGACCGTCGCGGTCGGCGACGGCGCCAACGACCTCGACATGCTCGCGACGGCCGGGCTCGGCGTGGCGTTCAACGCCAAGCCGGTGGTGGCCGCGGCCGCCGACACCGCGCTGTCCCACCCCTACCTCGACGCGGTCCTGTTCATCCTGGGCGTCACCCGCGACGAGATCGAGCTCGCCGACGCGGCGGAGGGGCTGCTGCGTCGGGTGCCGCTGTGACCTCGTCGTGTGGGCCCGTCCCCGTGCCCGGGCACGGCGTCCGGGAGAGCACGCCGATGCGGCTCACCCCGGCGCTGGCCCCCCTCGCCGCGCGGGTGTGTCCCTGGCTGGTGGACACCCCGGCGTCCGAGCGCGACGAGCCCGAGGACGGGGTCGTGCGCGCGATGACGCTCGTGCTGCGCCTCGAGCGGGACGCGCCGGCGCGCACGGCCGTGCTCGAGTCGGCGGCGGCCGCGGCGCTCGCGCTGTGCCTCGACGAGCGCGCGGCGCCCCAGGGGCCGTGGTTCGACGCCGTCGCCGCCTGGGCGGGCGCCGGGCGCATCCGCAAGCTCGCCCGCCGGGCCCGCACGTCGCACTGGCGGGCGGTGCAGGAGATCGACGGGGTGACCGTGGGCCCCGACGGCGCCGAGGTGCGCGCGCTCGTCCCCGGGCCGGTCGACGAGGTCCCCCACGAGGTCCGCCGGTTGCAGATCGGGGGCACCGAGCTCCCGGCCGACGAGCCGGGCCCGCCGCCCCCGGGCGCGCCCGTGATCTGGCTGAACCCGGAGGTCGAGCAGACCCTGGGCAAGGCCGCCGCCCAGGTCGGGCACGCCAGCATGGTGCTCGGCACCGTCCTCGCCGCCCAGGGCGACGACCCCGCGGCCGCCCTGTCGGCCGCGGTCCGCACCGCGCCGCGCGACGAGTGGGCGCGCTGGTGCGCGTCGCTCACGGGCGACCCCTCGGGGCGCACGACGTGGGTGCAGCACGGGCTGGCCCCGGTCCGCGACGCCGGGTTCACCGAGGTCGCGCCCGGGACGGTGACCTGCCTGGCCGCTCGACCGGGGCCGTGACGCGGGTCCTCGTCGCCGTGCGCACGACCTGGGACGACACCGCGCGCGTCGACCTCGTCCGCCTCGACGTCCGCCTCGACGTCCGCCTCGACGCCCTCCTCGACGACCTGCGCCGCGGGGACCGTCAGGTCACGACCCGCGGGCGGACGGAGAGCGCCGTGATGCGGCCGTCGGTGTCGAACGCGAACGCGAAGCCCAGCCGCACGGGGCTGCCGGGGAAGTCACCGGCGACCACGGCGTCGGCGGTGGCCGTGCCCTCGCCGGCGTCGATCGCCTCGACGCCGTAGGTCACGGGGGGCACGTCGCGGCGCCAGGCGCGCAGGTCGTGCCGGCCGCGGCGCTCCTGCCCGTCGTCCACGACGACCGCGTCGTCGGCGAACAGGGCGACGTAGCGCTCGACGTCGTCGTCCACGGCCAGGGCGAAGTACTGCTCGACGAGCTCGGTGGGGGTCACGGTGCGCTCCCGGGTGATGTCGGTGTGGGACGCGAGCCAGGCTCGACCCTCCCCCGGGGAGAGGGTCCAGTCTTGAGCACGTGTCCGGGCGCATGACGATCGGCGAGTTCGCGAGGGTCAGCCAGCTCAGCGTGCGGACGCTGCGCCGGTACCACGAGGCGGGCCTGCTGGCGCCCGAGCACGTCGACCCGCACACCGGCTACCGCTACTACGCGACCGGGCAGGTGGGCACGGCCCAGGTGATCCGTCGGTTCCGCGAGCTCGGCATGCCGGTGGCCGAGGTCGCCGAGCTCGTCGCCACCGTCGACGTCGACGCCCGCCACGCACTGCTCGCCGGGCACCTGCTCCGGCTGGAGGCGCAGCTGGCCCGGACCGAGCAGGCCGTCGCCGCACTGCGCCGTCTCCTCGACCCGGCGCGCCCGCGGGTCCACGTCACCCGGCGGGCGGAGCCGGCCCGCACCGTGGCCGCGGTGGTCGCCGAGGTCGACGGCGACCGCGTGGAGGCCTGGTACGGCGAGTCCATGGCGGAGCTCGACGCCGCGCTCGCCGCCCACGGCGTCGTCCCGGCCGGGCCCCCGGGCGGGCTCTACGACGACGCGCTGTTCGCGGGCGGCCGGGGCCGCGCGGTGGTCTACGTGCCCACCACCACGCCGCCGACCCGCGGCCGGGTCCGGCCCTACGAGGTCCCGGCCCGGGAGCTGGCGGTGGCCGTGCACGCCGGGCCGCACCACGACGTCGACGTCACCTACGGCGAGCTCGGGACGTGGCTGGTCGAGAACGCGCTGGCGGTCGACGGCCCGGTGCAGGAGACCTACCTCGTGGGCCCCCGCGAGATCACCGACGCCGACGCGTGGCGCACCGAGATCGCCCGGCCGGTCCTCGGGCCGGGAGTCCCGGCCGGGTCAGTCGGCGGAGGCGGCGGAGTGGGCGGAGTCGGCTGAGCCGGTCAGCCGTTCCAGCGCCCGGCGCACGACCGCCGGGTCCTGTGTCGTCCAGAACGGCGGCAGGGAGCCACGCAGGAAACCGCCGTACTGCTTCGTCGCGACGCGGGAGTCGAGCAGGGCGACGACACCGCGGTCGCCGGTGCCGCGCAGCAGCCGCCCCGCGCCCTGGGCGAGCAGCAGGGCCGCGTGGGTGGCCGAGACGGTGAGGAAGCCGTTGCCGCCGCGGGCGTCCACGGCACGCTGGCGGGCCGAGACGAGCGGGTCGTCGGGGCGCGGGAACGGGATGCGGTCGATCATCACCAGCTGCAGCGACTCGCCGGGCACGTCGACGCCCTGCCACAGCGACAGCGTCCCGAACAGCACGCTGGCGACGTCGGCGGCGAAGCGCGTGACCAGCGTGCCCGTCGCGTCGTCGCCCTGGCAGAGCACGGTGCCGTCCCAGCGCCCGCGCAGGTCCTCGGCGGCCTGCTTCGCGGCGCGCATCGACGAGAACAGCCCCAGCGCCCGCCCGCCGGCGGCCCGCACGAGGCCCTCGATCTCGTCGAGGCACGCGGGCGAGAGCCCGTCGCGCCCGGGCGGGGGCAGGTGGCGGGCGACGTAGAGGATGCCGGCCTTGCCGTGGGCGAACGGCGAGCCGACGTCGAGGCCGTGCCAGACCAGGTTGGTCGCCGGGTCGTTGCCGTGGCCACCGCCGTCGTCGGGGATCGGCTCGGTGATCTTCCCGGAGCCCCCGGCCGGCAGGCCCCACTGCCGCGCCAGCGCGTCGAACGACCCGCCCAGCGCGAGCGTCGCCGACGTCAGCACCACCGTCGAGCGCCCGAACAGCCGGCTCGCCAGCAGCCCGGCCACCGACAGCGGCGCGACGTGCAGGGTGCGCGTCGATGTCGACCCCCGCTCCACGTCGCTGCACCACACCACGTCCGGCCGCGTCGCCGGATCCTCGCGGTCGAAGGCCGTGAGCAGGCGTCCGGCGACGTCGTGGACCTCCTCGACCAGCGCCAGCGCGAACTTCCGCGTGGTGGCCCTATCGGCGTGCTCCCCTGATCCGTCCCGGCCGCGCTCCCGGTCCGGCCCCAGGGCCTGGCGGCACGACCACGAGGCGTCGCGGACCGCGGTCAGCATCCGCCCGACGGCCTCGGGCAGGCGCTCCCAGCGCCCGGGCGTGGCGTCGGCGAGCACCGTGTCGAGGCCCTCGCCGGCGTCGAGGAGCGCGTCGGACAGGGCCTGGTCGACGAGCTTGCCGCACCGGCGCGCGGCGGCCGTGATGGTCGCCCCGGTGAGCTCGCCGGTGGCCACCGAGGTGACGCGGTCGACGAGGTTGTGGGCCTCGTCGACGACGACCACGTCGTGGTCGGGCAGCACCGCGCGGCCCTCGATCGCGTCGATGGCGAGCATCGCGTGGTTGGTGACGACGATGTCGGCGCTGCCGGCGGCGCGCCGGGCGTGCTCGGAGAAGCAGTCCTCGGCCACCGGGCAGCGGGCCGCGCCGAGGCACTCGCGGGCGGTGACCGACACCTGGCGCCAGGCCCGGTCGGTGACCCCGGGGACGAGCTCGTCCCGGTCGCCCGTGGTGGTCTTCTCGGCCCACTCGTGCAGGCGCGTGACCTGACGGCCCAGCGCCGAGACCTGGAACGGGTCGAACAGCTGCTCGTCGCCGGGGTCCTCGGCCTGCGCGCTGCTGGAGATCTTGTGCCGACAGAGGTAGTTGCCCCGCCCCTTGAGGATCGCGTACGTCGGCTCGCGACCGAGCACCGGCGCGAGGGCCTTCGCCAGGCGCGGCAGGTCGCGGTCGACCAGCTGGGTCTGCAGCGCGATGGTGGCCGTCGCGACGATCACCGCCTGCTCGCCGGCGACCGCGTGGCGGATCGCCGGCACCAGGTAGGCGAGCGACTTGCCCGTGCCGGTCCCGGCCTGCACCGCCAGGTGCTCGCCGGTGCGCAGCGCGCGCTCGACGGCGGCGGCCATCCGCTGCTGGCCCTCGCGCTCGCTGCCGCCCAGCGCCGACACCGCCGCCGCGAGCAGCTCGGCCACCGGGGGCGGCCCGGTGACCGTGTCCGTGCTCGCTCCCACGACGGATCAGACTACGAGGCGGCGCGTTCGGTTCCCTCGTGCCTCGCGGTTCAGCGGGGCGACCCGGTCAGGACGACGCCGGCGTCGCGCATCTCCTCCGTCGCGCGGGCGGTGGTCCGGGGCAGGACGCCGGTGGTGAGGTCCAGGCGCACGCTGGTGGTGAAGCCCGCGCGGACGGCGTCGAGGGCGGTGGCGCGCACGCAGTGGTCGGTGGCGATGCCGACGATCTCGACGGCGTCCACGCCGCGCTCGCGCAACCAGTCGGCGAGGTGCTCCCCGTTCCGCGCGTGGCCTTCGAACGCCGAGTAGGCGGCCTCGAAGCGACCCTTGGAGAAGACCTCCTCGATCACGCCCACGTCGAGGTCGGGGTGGAACGCCGCCCCGGCGTGCCCGACACGGCAGTGCGGCGGCCAGGTGTCGACGAAGTCGGGCGTCGAGGAGAAGTGGCCGCCCGGGTCCTCGTGGTAATCGCGGCTGGCGACCACGTGGGCGTAGTCGCGCCCGTGCGTGCCGAGGAAGCCGCTGATCGCCGAGGCCGTGGCGGCGCCGCCGTCGACGCCCATCGAGCCGCCCTCGCAGAAGTCGAGCTGCACGTCCACCACGATCAGCGCGGTCGTCATGGTCACGAGGGTAGGCGCGCGGCGTCGGTGATCGAGGGGGCTCTCCTGGCGTCGAGTGCCAGCGAGGGAGCAGGGCTTGCGCGTCAGGGCAGGAAGGTCGTCGGGATGGCCGGCTCGCCGCGGGAGAGCTTGAGGCCCTCCCACGGGATGGCGACGAGGCCGCGGCGCAGGTGCTCGCGCGCCTCGTCCAGGGTGGGCAGGTCGCCCGCCGGCTCGCCCTTCGTCACCAGCGGCACGGGGACGACGCGGTCGTGCTCGCCGGGCTCGACCGGGTGGTCGAGCAGGTGCACGACCTCCTCGACGGCGGTGCCCGTGGGCTTGTGCCGGCGCAGCGCCGACTTCGCCCCGCCGCGGGACTCCTTCGACGAGCTGCGCTTGGCCACGGGCCGGCCCTCGACCTCGACGAGCTTGTAGACCATGCCCGCCGTCGGGGCGCCCGAGCCCGTGACGACGGACGTGCCCACCCCGTAGGCGTCGACGGGCTCGGCGCGCAGCGCGGCGATCGCGTGCTCGTCGAGGTCGCCGGAGATCACGACGCGGGTGGACGTCGCGCCGAGCTCGTCGAGCTGGGCGCGGGCGCGCTGGGCGAGCACCCCGATGTCGCCGGAGTCGATGCGCACCGCGCCCAGGTCGGTGCCCGCGACCTCGATCGCCGTCTCGATGCCGCGGGTGATGTCGTAGGTGTCGACGAGCAGCGTCGTGCCCACGCCGAGGGCGTCGACCTGCGCGCGGAACGCGTCGGCCTCGGAGTCGTGCAGCAGCGTGAACGCGTGCGCGCTGGTGCCGGTGGTGGGCACGCCGTAGCGGCGGAAGGCCTCGAGGTTCGAGGTCGCGTCGAACCCGGCGAGGTAGGCGGCGCGCGCCGAGGCCACCGCGGCCTCCTCGTGGGTGCGCCGCGAGCCCATCTCGATGAGCGGGCGGCCGTTGGACGCGCTGGCCATCCGCGCGGCGGCCGAGGCGACGGCGCAGTCGTGGTTGAGCACCGACAGCACGAGGGTCTCGAGCAGCACGCACTCGCCGAAGGTCCCGCTGATCGACAGCACCGGTGACCCCGGGAAGTAGAGCTCGCCCTCGGGATAGCCGGTGACGTCGCCCGAGAAGCGGTGTCCGGTGAGGTACTCGGCCACGCGGTCGCGCACGCCCGAGTCGCACAGGACCCGGATCTCCTCGTCGTCGAACGTGAACCGCGTCAGCGCCTCGAGCAGGCGCGGGATGCCGGCGACGACGCCGTAGCGGCGTCCGGGGGGCAGGCTGCGGGCGAACACCTCGAAGGTGCAGTGCCGCGACGCGGTGCCGTCGGCCAGGGCGGCGTCGAGCATCGTCAGCTCGTACTGGTCGGTCAGCAGGGCGGTGCTCGATCGACTCGGGCGCGTCACCGCTCCAGCGTAGGGGGGTCGGTGCGCCCCCGTGCGGCAGTGCCCGGCGAGGTGTCACGATGGTGACATGCAGCCACTCGCGACCGGTTCGGCAGCTCCGCTGCACGCCGTGGCGCAGGTGCGGCTGTCCGCCCCCGCCGAGCCGGAGATCGACGAGCGGTCCGAGGAGGCCGTCGACGAGGCCACCCTGGCCGACACGCCGTGGCAGACCATCGTCTGGAACGACCCGGTCAACCTGATGTCGTACGTGACCTACGTGTTCCAGAAGCTGTTCGGCTACGACAAGGCCAAGGCCACGGCGCTGATGCTCGACGTGCACCACAAGGGCCGAGCCACGGTGTCGTCGGGCAGCCGGGAGAAGGTCGAGGGCGACGTCGCGCGTCTGCACGCGGCGGGCCTGTGGGCGACGATGCAGCGGGCGAGCTAGACGGCGTGAAGGCCTGGAAGAGGCACGGCCGTGGCGACCGCGTGCGCTACGTCGCGGTGTTCGAGCGCCCCGAGGCGCAGGTGCTGCGGGGGCTCATGGGCCAGGTCGACCAGATGCTCACCGGACGCGGCGCCGCCGCCCCCGACGACGAGCTCGCCGCCCTCACCGGCATCCGCACCGGACCGTCGACCCCGCCCGAGGACCCGGTGCTCGCGCGGCTGCTGCCCGACTTCGCGTCGTCGGGCGAGGAGGACGCCGGCGAGCTCTCCGCGGCGCTGCGCTCGGTGCGCGAGCCCGAGCTCATCGAGGCCAAGCAGGCCGCCATCGCCACGGTGCTCGCCACCTGCCCGGCCGGGGGCGGGCGGGTCGAGCTCGCGCCGTCCCAGGCCGAGGCGTGGCTGGCCGCGGTCAACGACGTGCGCCTGGCGCTGGGCGTCGCGCTCGACGTGACCGACGACATGCCCGAGCAGCTGCCCGCCGACGACCCGCGCGCCGACCACCTGCCCGTCTACCACTGGTTGACCTGGCTGCAGGACTCCCTGGTGACGACGCTGACGGGCTGACCGGCGCACGGGTCCGGGCGCGGTCCGTAGACTGGACACCGTGCTGGTGATCCGCGCCGACCTCGTCGAGCAGATGGTCGCGCACGCCCGCCGGGACCACCCGGACGAGGCGTGCGGCATCCTCGCCGGCCCCGACGGTTCCGATCGCCCCGAGCGTTTCGTCCCCATGGAGAACGCCGAGCGGTCGCCGACCTTCTACCGCTTCGACTCGATGGAGCAGCTGCGGGTCTACAAGGAGATGGACGCGGCCGACGAGGTCCCCGTCGTCGTGTACCACTCGCACACCGCCACCGAGCCGTACCCCTCGCGCACCGACATCTCGCTGGCCCAGGAGCCGTTCGCGCACTACGTGCTCATCGGCACCCGCGACCCCGAGCAGCACGAGCTGCGGTCCTACCGGATCGTCGACGGCGAGGTCACCGAGGAGGAGGTGCAGGTGGTGGAGAACTACATGTTCGCCCACACCGGCACCTCCGACGTCCCCGACAAGGCTGACGTCCCGGACCCCGCGCCGCGCGCCTGACGCGCCCGCGGAGACCGTGCCGGCGACCCACCCGGGTCGTCCGTGCGACGCCAGCGGAATGTCGTGCGCGCGTGGGACGCTGTCCAGCGCAGTACGTGCCGTCCACCCACTCCCGGAGGGAACCCGTGTCCGCCACCGTCTCGATCCCGACCATCCTGCGCACCCACACCGGCGGTGAGAAGCAGGTCAAGGCCGAGGGCTCGACGCTGCAGGAGGTCATCACCGACCTCGAGGCCAACCACCCCGGCATCAAGGACCGGCTCGTGACCGACGGCGCGCTGCACCGGTTCGTCAACGTCTACGTCAACGACGAGGACGTGCGCTTCGCCGGCGGCCTCGACGCGCAGGTGCCCGACGGCGGCACCGTGACGATCCTGCCCGCGGTGGCGGGCGGCGCCCGCTGACCGGCGCGACGCACGCGCGCCAGGAGAGCCGATGGCCCGGTACGAGTCCCTGATCCACGCCCTGGGCGACACGCCCCTCGTGGGCCTGCCGTCCTTCTCGCCGGCACCGCACGTGCGGCTGTGGGCGAAGCTGGAGGACCGCAACCCCACGGGCTCGATCAAGGACCGGCCGGCGCTGCGGATGATCGAGCAGGCCGAGGCGGACGGGCGGCTCACGCCCGGCTGCACCATCCTCGAGCCGACCTCGGGCAACACCGGCATCTCGCTGGCGATGGCGGCCAAGCTCAAGGGCTACGAGATCGTGTGCGTCATGCCCGAGAACACCTCGGCCGAGCGGCGCCAGCTGCTCGAGATGTACGGCGCGAGCATCATCTTCTCGCCGGCCGCCGGGGGCTCGAACCAGGCCGTCGCGACGGCCAAGGAGATCGCCGCGCAGCACCCCGACTGGGTCATGCTCTACCAGTACGGCAACCCGGGCAACGCGCTCGCGCACTACGAGGGCACGGGCCCGGAGATCCTGCGGGACATGCCCACGATCACCCACTTCGTCGCCGGGCTGGGCACCACCGGCACGCTGGTGGGCACCGGGCGCTACCTGCGCGAACACAAGCCCGACTGCCAGATCATCGCCGCCGAGCCCCGCTACGGCGAGCTCGTCTACGGCCTGCGCAACATCGCCGAGGGCTTCGTGCCCGAGCTGTACGACCCCGACGTGCTCACCGGGCGCTACTCGGTCGGCGCCTACGACGCCCTGCGCCGCACCCGCCAGCTCGTGGAGCAGGAGGGCATCTTCGCGGGCATCTCGTCGGGCGCGATCCTGCACGCCGCGCTGGGCCAGGCCGAGAAGGCCGCGGGCGGCGGCGACGAGGCGGACATCGTCATGGTCGTCTGCGACGGCGGGTGGAAGTACCTGTCGACCGGGGCCTACACCGGCACCCTGGAGGAGGCCGCGGAGGCCCTCGAGGGCCAGCTCTGGGCCTGACGT
>Ga0196958_10000754_pt1 | contig 10513 bp, 10 predicted proteins | sample S1v_10metaG_FD_148654 | JGI IMG/M metagenome (GOLD analysis project Ga0196958, IMG submission 148654) | Soil microbial communities from Anza Borrego desert, Southern California, United States - S1+v_10 | ecosystem: Environmental > Terrestrial > Soil > Desert | place: USA: California | collected...
TCGGGCGGCGCGATGCCCCGCGGCGGCTTCGCCCCGAAGATCCGCGGCGTCGAGCCCAAGTACATCTACGAGGCCATGCTGACCGGCCCGCAGGCGATGGACACCTTCTCCGACGGCAACATCCCCCCGGAGGAGAAGAAGGCCGTCATCGCCTACCTGGAGACGCTCGACGAGACGCCCGACTACGGTGGGTTCACGTTCGGCAGCCTCGGTCCGGTCAGCGAGGGGATCATCGCGTGGCTCGTCGGCATCGGCGCCCTGGTCGGCTTCGCCGTGTGGATCGCCGGTCACACCACGCGCACGACGAGGAAGAAGGACGAGGCGGAAGCGTGAGCGACGGACACGACACCCACACGTCCGGGGCCCTCGTCCCCGCCGACCCGATCGCCGACCCCGGGCTGCCCGAGCACCTGCCGCGGCCGACCGACGTCGACCCGGCGAAGGCGAGGCGGGCCGAGCGCCAGGTCGCCGCGTTCTTCGCGGGCTCGGCGATCTGCACGGTCCTGTTCGTCGCCGCGTACTTCGCGTTCGACATCGACGACAACTGGCACGTCATCGGCGGCGTCGGCACCTCGACGGTGGCCCTCGGAGGGACGCTGGGGCTTGCCCTCCTGCTGCTCGGGATGGGCGTCATCCACTGGTCGCGCAAGCTGATGGGCGACCACGAGATCGTCGAGATGCGCCACCCCTCCTCGTCCAGCCAGGAGGACCGTGAGCGCACCCTCGTCGACCTGAGGACCGGCGTCGAGGAGACCGGCATCGGGCGCCGCCCGCTCATCCGCAACTCGCTGCTCGGCTCGCTCGGCCTGATCAGCCTCGGTCCGCTGGTGCTGCTGTGGGACCTCGGTCCGCAGCCGGGCGACAAGCTGTACCACACGATCTGGGGCGAGGGCACCGAGGACCGGCCGATGCGGATCGTCCGCGACGGCATCTGGACCCCGATCCTCGCCTCCGACCTGGAGGTGGGCGACCTGGTGAACGCCCAGCCCGAGGTGCTGGTGAACCCCGAGCGCTACGGCGTCGACCCCGTGGAGGTCGAGGGGGTCAACCTGCAGGTCCACAAGAGCAAGGCGTCGCTGATCCTCCTCCGGATGGATCCCGCCGACATCAAGCCCGGCAAGGACGCGAACGGCGACAGCCGGGAGAACTGGGACGTCGACGGGATCGTCGCGTACTCCAAGATCTGCACGCACGTGGGCTGCCCGATCTCGCTCAACGAGCGGACCACCCACCACCTGCTGTGCCCGTGCCACCAGTCGACCTTCGACCTCGCCGACTCCGGCAAGGTGGTCTTCGGGCCCGCCGGCCGGCCGCTCCCCCAGCTGCCGCTGACCGTGGACGAGCAGGGCTACCTGGTCGCGCAGAGCGACTTCGATGAACCGGTCGGACCGAGCTTCTGGGAGCGTGACTACTATGAGCGTTGACACGAGCAAGGTCGCCGCGACCAACGGCACCGAGCCGGCCACGCCGAGCAGGTCCGGCAAGGCCGCCGGCGCGGTCGCGACGTGGGCTGACGACCGGCTCGGCCTCGCCAAGGCGACCAAGGGCCTGTCGCTGCGGAAGGTCTTCCCCGACCACTGGTCGTTCATGCTCGGCGAGATCGCGCTGTGGAGCTTCGTCATCCTGCTCCTGACCGGCACGTTCCTCACGCTCTGGTTCGACCCGAGCATGGCCGAGATCCAGTACGACGGCTCCTACGACCCCCTCCGCGGCGTGCACATGTCCGCGGCGTTCGCATCGACCCTGGACATCTCCTTCGACGTCCGCGGTGGCCTGCTCATGCGGCAGATGCACCACTGGGCGGCGATGATCTTCATCGCCGCGATGATGATCCACCTCCTGCGGGTCTACTTCACCGGCGCGTTCCGAAAGCCGCGCGAGGTGAACTGGGTCATCGGCTGCCTGCTGCTGCTGATCGGCACGATCGAGGGCTTCACCGGCTACTCCCTCCCGGACGACCTGTTGTCCGGCACGGGAGTCCGTGCCGCGGACGGGTTCATGAAGGCCTCGCCGGTGATCGGCAGCTACATGTCGTTCCTGCTCTTCGGCGGGGAGTTCCCCGGCGGCGAGATCATCCCCCGGTTCTACGTCCTGCACATCCTGCTGCTCCCGGGCATCCTGCTCGCGCTGATCACGGCCCACCTGATCCTGGTCGTCTACCACAAGCACACCCAGTGGCCGGGTCCCGGCAAGACCGAGGAGAACGTCGTCGGTCCCCCGCTGCTCCCGATCTACATGGCGAAGGCCGGCGGTTTCTTCTTCATCGTCTTCGGCGTGGTGGCGCTGATGGGCGGGCTGTTCTCCATCAACAACGTGTGGAAGTACGGCCCCTACGACCCGTCCAAGGTGACCGCGGGCTCGCAGCCGGACTGGTACATGGGCTGGCCCGACGGCCTGCTGCGGATCATCCCGCCGTGGGAGACCCACATCTGGGGCGTGACGCTGTCCTGGAACATCATGCTGCCGATCCTGATCATGCCGCCGCTGATGATCGGGCTGCTCGCGGCTCTGCCCTTCCTCGAGTCGTGGATCACCGGTGACAAGCGCGAGCACCACCTGCTCCAGCGGCCGCGCAACGCGCCGACCCGCACCGGGATCATGGTCGCGCTGATGACCTTCTACGGCCTGTCCTGGGCCGCGGGCGGCAACGACATCATCGCGATCAAGCTGCACCTGTCGATCAACCAGATCACCTACTTCCTGCGCGCAGCGGTGATCCTGGGACCGATCATCGCGTTCATCATCACGCGGCGCTGGTGCATCTCGTTGCAGCGGCACGACCGGGAGAAGCTGCTGCACGGGTACGAGACGGGCGTCATCGTCCGCTCCCCCGACGGCGGCTACTCCGAGAAGCACCTGCCGATCAGCGAGGCCGCGGCGTACACGCTCACCGCGCGTGACCGCGAGGAACCGGTGGGCCCGGCGTACAAGAACGACGCCTACGGCGTGCGCCAGAAGGGCTACCCCCTGCGCGCGCTGCGGTCGAGGCTCTCTTCCCTGTACTTCGCGGACAATGTCCAGAAGCCGACCGCGGAGGAGCTCGAGGAGTCCCGGCACCACGCCGAGCACGAGCTGCACGAGCTCGAGGAGCACATCGCGACCGGGCCCAACCAGCACGGTCCGACGCACTCCGGCTAACCCAGCGCGACGAAGTAGGCCCGCTCCCCCACCCGGAGAGCGGGCCTTCGTCGTCGTCGGGGCTCGCGCCCCCCGCTCAGAGGGCCGAGCCGCCCTGGTACTCCGACCACGCGATGTTCCAGTCGCCGTACCCGTTGTACGGCTCCATCGGCCGGTCGGTGCCGGTGTACTCGACGACGTCGCCGCGGAGCGTCATCGCGTACAGCCAGGCTGCGTTCTCGGTGCTCATCCCGGTGCAGCCGTGCGAGACGTTCGCGTGCCCCTGGGAGCCGACCGACCAGGGCGCGGCGTGGATGAACTCACCGGAGTAGGTGAGCCGCATCGCCCACTGCACGTTGTCGATGTCGTAGGCCTCGGCACCGGTGATCCCGACGGTCTCGGAGTTCATCCGCTTGGCGTCGAACTTCTCCATGATCACCTTGACCCCGGACCGCGTGGTGTAGTCCGGCTGCTCGCCCGTGGTGATCGGGATCGTGCGGAGAAGCTGGCCGTTCTCGAACACCTTCATGTCGTGGGTCTGGGCGTCGACCTCGTAGACGTGCGCGTCGCCGACCTCGAAGTCGATCTCCCGGTCCTCCTGGCCGTAGATCCCGGCGCCCGCGTCGACGCCGTTGACGTCGATGTCGACGCTGACGTCCGTGCCCGCCTGCCAGTACTGCTTGGGCCGCCAGTGAGCCTCGGTGTCGCTCACCCAGTGCCACGTGCCGGGCTGAGCAGGCTCGGCCTCGACGTGCATGTTGCGCTCGAAGCCGGACTTGTCGGTGACCGGGATGTCGAAGGTGACGACCACCGGCATGCCGACGCCGACGGTCTCACCGTCCAGCGGGGCCACCGAGGGATAGGTCTGCTGGTCGAGGGTGAGCGCCTGGGTGGTGAACTGGGAGCTGGTCCGGACGGTCGACCCGTCCTCGGCCTCCCCGGTGACCTTCACCGCGTAGGTCACGCCGGGGTCCAGCCGGTCGCCCGCGGTCCAGGACGCACCGTCGTCGGCGATCCGGCCCGGCAGCGTCCCTCCGGGGTGGGTCACCGCCACCTCGGTCAGGGTCGCCGCCGTGGCGCTCACCTTCACCAGGGTGTCCACCGGGACGTCGGTCGCGCCGCGCTTCACGTTGGTGCGCAGGACCGCCCGCTCGCTGGCCACGCCGCTGGTCTCGGCGGTCGGCTCGTCGGAGGAGCCACTGCCGGCTCCCGGGATCACGTCGCCGGCCGCCTCGCAGCCGGTGAGAGCGAGCACGCAGACGGACAGGGCGGCGAGGCCGAGGGGGGCGCGCGAGCGCGAACGGCCGGGCAGGGGAACGAGCATCACGGGTCGGTGTCTCTCTCGGGACGTCACGTACAACAGACGCGGCGCAGCCGCTGCGGGTTGCGCCGACGTCTCCAGGCTAACCCGGGAACCCGCAAGGAACGGGAATCCGGCACGTCATCAACATCACGCCGGTGGCCGGCGGCGAGACGCCGGAAGCGGCGACACGCTCGGCCGAATATGGCTAGTGGGCGTGCTCGCCCCGGTAGTACTCGAACACCATCCCGCTCAGCGCGAGTGCGCCGAGCACGAACCCGATGACCACCAGCCACCAGGCCGTGACGGCCAACGCGAAGACGATCACGGCCAGGGACAGTCCGCACCACAGTGGCCACCAGGAGTACGGCGGGTAGAACCCGAGCTCGCCGGCCCCCTCGGCGATCTCGCCGTCCTTGCGGTCCTCCGGGCGGTCGTCCATCCGCCGGGCGTGGAACCCGAGGTAGAGGGTGACCATCGCGGCGAGCAGGGTGGTCATCACCAGCGCCGAGGTGCCGGTCCAGTCCGCACCGGTGTCGCCCGCGTCGGTGATGAACCAGTAGGCGGGGGTGACCAGCACGAGGAAGACGGTGGTGATCCCGAAGATCCAGGTCTCGGCCTTCATCAGGAGCCGTCCCCCTTCTCGTTCTGGTCCTCGTAGCTGAGGTTGTCGGGGTCGCCCGCGGCCTTGCGCTCCTGCTGCTCGTCGAGGTGGCCGCGGCGACCGGCGACGTCGGGGGCGTCGGCGACCTCGTTGCGACCCTCGGCCGGGTTCTCGTCGAGCTCGATGGCGGCGATCTCCGGGTGGTGGAGGTCGAAGGCCGGGGACTCCGACCGGATCCGCGGCAGCCGGTGGAAGTTGTGCCGCGGCGGCGGGCAGGTGGTCGCCCACTCCAGGGAGCGGCCCCAGCCCCAGGGGTCGTCAACGCCGACGAGCGGACCCTTGCGGGAGATGTAGACGTTGTAGAAGAACGGCAGCATCGACGACGCGAGGACGAAGGCGCCGATCGTCGACACCTGGTTGAGGAAGGTGAACCCGTCGTCGGGGAGGTAGTCGGCGTAGCGCCGGGGCATGCCCTCCACGCCCAGCCAGTGCTGCACCAGGAACGTGGTGTGGAAGCCGATGAACAGCAGCCAGAAGTGGACCTTGCCGAGCCGCTCGTCGAGCATCCGGCCGGTGAACTTGGGCCACCAGAAGTAGAACCCGGCGAACATCGCGAACACGACCGTGCCGAACACCGTGTAGTGGAAGTGGGCCACCACGAAGTAGGAGTCGGAGACGTGGAAGTCCAGCGGTGGACTGGCGAGGATGATGCCGGTGAGACCGCCGAAGAGGAAGGTCGTCAGGAAGCCGACCGACCACAGCATCGGGGTGTCCATCCGCACCGAACCGCCCCACATGGTGCCGATCCAGTTGAAGAACTTCACTCCTGTCGGCACCGCGATCAGGAAGGTCATGCCGGAGAAGAACGGCAGGTTGACCGCGCCGGTGACGAACATGTGGTGTGCCCAGACGGCGACCGAGAGGATGGCGATGGCGAGGGTCGCGCCGACCAGGCTCACGTAGCCGAAGAGCGGCTTGCGGCTGAACACCGGGAGGATCTCGGTCACGATGCCGAAGAACGGCAAGGCGATGATGTACACCTCTGGATGGCCGAAGAACCAGAACAGGTGCTGCCAGAGGATCGCGCCGCCGTGCGTGCTGTCGAACACGTGCGCACCGAGCTGGCGGTCGGCCGCGAGCGAGAGCAGCGCGCCGGCCAGGATCGGGAACGCGATCAGCACCAGGAGACTGGTGACCAGCACGTTCCAGGTGAACAGCGGCATCCGGAACATCGTCATGCCCGGTGCGCGCATGCAGATGATCGTGGTGATGAAGTTCACCGCGCCGAGGATCGAGCCGAGACCGGCCATCCACAGGCCCAGCACCCACAGGTCGCCGCCGACGCTCGGCGAGTTCACCGAGTCCGAGAGCGGGGTGTAGGCGAACCATCCGAACGACGCCGCGCCCTCGGGGGTGAGGAAGCCGGACCCGGCGATGAGCCCGCCGAACAGGAACAGCCAGTAGCTGAACATGTTGAGCCGGGGGAACGCGACGTCGGGCGCACCGATCTGCAACGGCATGATGGCGTTCGCGAACCCGAAGAACAGCGGCGTCGCGAACAGCAGCAGCATGATCGTGCCGTGCATCGTGAACAGCTGGTTGTACAGCTCCTCGTTGACCACCTGGCTGCCCGGGTAGGCGAGCTCGGAGCGGATCAGCAGGGCCATCACTCCGGCGGCCAGGAACCACGCCAGCGAGGTGACGAGGTACAGGTTGCCGATCAGCTTGTGGTCGGTCGTCGTCAGGATCCGCACCACCTGCCGGCCGAGCGGCTTGCGCTCGGTGAGCTCGGTAGAGCGGGCGGCCGTGGCGGTCACTCGGACCCTCCCTTGTTCTCGAACTCGCCCTGGATGGCCTCGTCGGCGTAGGGGTCGCCCAGCACCGGCTCTTCCGTCAGGTGGTCGGGGTCGCTCGCGAGCTCCTCGATGTAGGCCTCGTAGTCCTCCTGGGACACGACCTCGACGTCGAACAGCATGCGCGAGTGGTAGGTGCCGCACAGCTCGTAGCACTTGCCCTTGAACTCGCCGGTGTCGGTGGTGTGCACCTGGTAGGCGTTGGGAACTTCCTGGCCCGGGATGATGTCCATCCGCATCGCGAACGCGGGGATGCCGAAGTCGTGGACGACGTCGGGGCTGTGGAGGTCGAACTGGATGGTCTGGTCGACCGGCAGCACCAGGGTCGGGATGTCCTCGCCGGTGCCCGAGACGAACACGTTGTCCTCTCCCCCGGGCCCGGGCTGGTTGAACGTCCACTGCCACTTCTGACCCACGACGGTGACGACCAGGTCGGGGTTGTCGTCGAGCTCCAGCGCGACGTTCTGCACCCGCACGGTGTGCGAGAAGAACACGACGACCATCACGATCGGGAAGATCGTGTAGAAGATCTCGATCGGGAGGTTGTAGCGGGTCTGGACCGGGATCTCGTCCTCGTTGCGGCGGCGGTAGAAGACGACCGCCCAGAGGATCAGGCCCCAGACGAGGAGGCCGGTCAGCAACGCGGCGATCCAGGCGCCCTGCCAGAGCTCCAGGATCTTCTCGCCCTGGGTCGTGACGACGTCGGGCATGCCGAACCGGCCGGCCGCGTTCTCCTTGGAGCAGCCGGCGAGGACCAGCACGAGTGCGACGACGCCGACCAGGGCGGCCGGACGGCGGACGCGCCGGGCGGCACCCGTGCGCTCGGGAAGACTCAAGCCCACGAAGAGCCCTTCCTCTCGAGGGTCTGTCAGAACAGACCGAACCTTATCGGAATGACCCCCGGTCCCACGCGCGCGGGTCCGATTCCCGGCGTGGGTAGATTCGGGGCGTGAGCACCTCACCCGGCGCGCCCGACCCGGCGCTCCAGGGTTACCTGGACAGCGCGTCCACGGAGCCGCTCCACCCGGCCGCGCGGCAGGCGCTGCTGGCGGCGCTGGACCGGGGGTTCGCCGACCCCCGCCGGCTGCACGGTCGTGCGCGCGACGCCCGGTTGCTCCTCGACAACGCCCGCGCCGTGGTCGCCGAGTGCCTGGACGCACGGCCGGACGAGGTGGCGTTCACCGCCTCCGGGACCGACGCGGTGCACCGCGGCCTGCTCGGACTCGCCCGCGCGGGGAATCCCGGTGGGGTGGTCCACTCCGCGGTCGAGCACTCCTCGGTCCTGCACGCGCTCGCCTGGCGCGACTCCCCCGCCCACCGCCAGGTGGGGGTCGACCGGGCGGGACGGGTGGATGTCGCTGCGCTCGAGGCCGCTGCCCGCGAGCCGGGAACGGCCGTCGTCGCTCTCCAGAGCGCGAACCACGAGGTGGGCACCGTCCAGCCGGTCGACGAGGCCGAGCTGCCCGCCGGCGTACCCCTCTTCGTCGACGCAGCCGCCTCCGCCGGCCGGCTGCCGCTCCCCCGCCGCTGGTCGGTGCTCGCCGCCTCCGCGCACAAGTGGGGCGGACCTGCCGGCGTCGGCGTCCTGGTCGTACGGCGGGGGACGCGCTGGACGACGCCCTTCCCGGGCGACGACGGGCTCGACGACCCCGGCTTCCCGAACGTGCCCGCCGCCCTGGCCGCGGCGGCCGCGCTCCAGGCGGTCCTGGCCGAGCGCGAGGAGGTGGCCGCCCGCCAGCACCGGCTGGTCGACCGGGTCCGGGCCGCCGTGTCGTCGCTACCGGACGTCGAGGTCGTCGGCGACCCGGTCGCGCGGCTGCCGCACCTGGTGACGTTCTCCTGCCTGTACGTCGCGGGCGACGAGCTGGTCGCGGCGCTGGACCGCCGGGGCTACGGCGTCGCCAGCGGTTCTGCCTGCACCGCGTCCACCTTGGAGCCCAGCCACGTGCTCGCCGCGATGGGGGCGCTGACCCACGGCAACGTCCGGGTCTCGCTGCGCCGCGACAGCACCGAGGAGGAGGTCGACGCGCTGTGCGCGGCGCTGGCCGACTGCCTGGCGGAGATCCGGGCCGGGAGCGGCCTGTGAGCACGGACGGCGCCGGCCGGCCGGTGCTCGAGCTCGACTGCGCCGACCTGCCCTGCCCGCGACCGGTCATCGAGCTGGCGAGGGCGCTGCCCGGGGTGGCGGTCGGCGAGGTGGTCGCGGTGCTCGCGCGCGACCCCGCCGCGCGGTACGACGTCCCGGCGTGGTGCCGGATGCGGGAGCAGGAGTACGTCGGCGAGGACCGCTCCGCCACCGGCGTGCCGCGCTACCTGGTCCGCCGCAGCAGCTAGTCCGGCCGGGGCTGGATCAGCCCACGTGCCGTGCGACGTCCGCCGCCGGCTCGTCGCCGTACGACTCACGCACCCGCTCGACGAACTGCGCGGGCGTGAAGTCGTACTCCTGCGTGCCCACCGTCTCGACGACGTACGCCGCGAGCACGCAGCCGACCTGCGCCGCCCGCTCGAGCGGCAGCTGCCAGCTCAGCGCGGCCAGGAACCCGGACCTGAAGGCGTCCCCCACGCCGGTCGGCTCCACCGCGGTGACGTTCCTGGCTGCCGGGACCTCGAGCTTCTCGCCGTCGCGGCTCGTCACCCGGACGCCGTCCTTGCCGAGCGTGGTCACCTGGATGCCCACCCGGTCCAGGACGTCCCCGGCTGTCCAGCCGGTCTTCTTCTCGATGACGTGGGACTCGTACTCGTTGGAGAACAGGATCGCCGCGCCGTCGATCAGGTCGCGGATCAGCTCCCCGTCGCCGAAGGCGAGCTGCTGCGAGCAGTCGGCGATGAAGGCGTAGCCGCGCTGCCGGCACTCGGCGGTGTGGCGACGCATCGCGTCTGGGTCGTCGGCACCGATCAGGACGTAGGCGGGCTCACCGACCCGGGCCACGATCGGGGCGAGCTCGATCAGCCGCGCCTCGCTCATCGCACCCGGGTAGAAGGAGGCGAACTGCGCCATCGTCGTGTCGGTGGTGCACACGAAGCGTGCCGTGTGCTTGCTGGTCGAGATGTGCACCGAGTCGCAGTCGACGTTGTGGCGCTCCAGCCAGGAGCGGTAGTCCGAGAAGTCCTCCCCGGCCGCCCCGACCAGCACCGGCCGCAGGCCGAGCTTCCCGAGACCGAAGCACATGTTCGGGGCGACGCCGCCCCGCCGGATCTCGAGCTCGTCGACGAGGAACGACACCGAGAGCTTGTCGAGCTGGTCGACGACCAGGGAGTCGGCGAACTTCCCGCCGAAGGTCATCAGGTGGTCGGTCGCGATCGAACCCGCGATCAGCAGGGCTCCGCCGGTTTCAGCCATGACACGGAACACTACCGACCGGTAGTGCTCGGTCTACCCACAAGTAGCGCCTAACGTCGAGGACATGACGCCGTACGAGGAGATCGAGAGCCCCAGTGCGCTGCACGCCGACTGCCAGGCCGTCAGCCGCAGGCTCGAGAAGGCCGCCCACCGCGCGGTGGAGCCGGCCCCCAGCATCCGCTTCGAGGACTTCCCCCGCGAGGTCCCCAAGCGGGACATCGAGGTCTCCGAGGCCGCCCAGCGGCTCGCCGCGGCGATCTACACCGACTGACGAGAACTGACGAGAAAGAGAGAAAGCC
>Ga0196958_10000755_pt1 | contig 10501 bp, 12 predicted proteins | sample S1v_10metaG_FD_148654 | JGI IMG/M metagenome (GOLD analysis project Ga0196958, IMG submission 148654) | Soil microbial communities from Anza Borrego desert, Southern California, United States - S1+v_10 | ecosystem: Environmental > Terrestrial > Soil > Desert | place: USA: California | collected...
TCCTCGGCCGGCCCTACGAGCGTCCGGCGCTGGTGTAGCGACACGCGACAGCCGGGCGACTCCGCTGGGAGATCCGCGCCCGGACGTGGCAGTCTGGAACCGTGCTCCGTACCGCCGGTGCGCGGCTGCTCGACGACCGGGACCGGTCGAAGGTGCGGAGCGCCCTCGACGCCGACCCGGTGGCCACCTGCATGGTGGCGTCGCGGGTCGAGACGGTCGGTGTGGAGCCCTGGCGCCTCGGCGGTGAGCTGTGGGGTGTCGGCGGCCGCCTCGACGGCCTGTGCTTCTCGGGGGCCAACCTCGTGCCCCTGCGCGGCGAGCGCGCCGAGGTGCGCCACTTCGCCGAGCGGGCCCGTCGGCAGCGGCGCGCGTGCTCGTCGCTGGTCGGGCGCCGCGAGCTGGTGCTGCCCCTGTGGGAGGAGCTGCGCGAGCACTGGGACACCGCCCGCGAGGTGCGTCCCGACCAGCCCCTCATGGCCACGGCCGTGGCCCCCACGGTGGCGCCCGACCCCGCCGTGCGCCAGACCCGCCCCGACGAGCTCGAGCGCTACCTGCCCGCCGCGATCGCGATGTTCCTCGAGGAGGTCGGCGTCGACCCCCGCCTGGGTGACGGCGGTGCGGGCTACCGCGCGCGGGTCGCCGAGCTGATCGGCGCCGGCCGGGCGTTCGTGCGCTTCGAGCAGGGCGAGGTCGTGTTCAAGGCCGAGATCGGCGCGCTCTCCGCGCGGGTGGGCCAGATCCAGGGCGTGTGGGTGCACCCCGAGTGGCGCGGGCGGGGGCTCGGCCAGGCCGGCACGGCCGCGGTGGTGGCCCACCTCGTGCGGGCCCGGCGGGTGGCGAGCCTCTACGTCAACGCGTTCAACACCGCGGCCCGCCGCGCGTACGAGCGCATCGGGTTCGAGCAGGTCGGCTCGTTCGCCACGGTCCTCTTCTGACGCGGGGAGCACCTACGCTCGGGTCGTGACCACGCTCGCGCCGCCCACGCACCGTGCCGCCTGGATCGCGCTGGACCTGGTCGCCGTGCTGGCCTTCGCCGTGGTCGGCCGCGCGAGCCACGCCGAGGACCTCGCCGGCACGCTCCTCACCGCCGCGCCGTTCGCCGCCGGCGCGGCGGTCGGGACGCTCGCCGCCCGGTCCTGGCGCGACCCGTGGTCCTGGCGCTCGGGGCTGCTGGTCTGGGCCGGTGCCGCGGTGGTCGGCCTGGTCCTGCGCGCGCTGGTCACCGGGCGGCTCCCGCTGTCGTTCGCCGTCGTCGCCACGGTCGCGCTCGGCGTGCTGGTGCTGGGCTGGCGGGCGGTGGCCCGTCTCGTGCGCCACGCCGGCGGGGCCCGCGACCCCCGCTGACCGCTCCCTCGCGCCGGCCGTGACCGGCGGGGACCGCGGTGGGGCGCCTACCCTGGAGCGCATGCCGGTCCGCGCCCCGCTGCGGCCCGGGCAGCAGACCCCGCTGCGCCCGGTGCCGCCGCACATCCCCCGTCCCGAGTACGTCGGCAAGCCCGCGCCCGCCCGCAGCACCGACCCGTGGGTGCAGACGCCCGAGGTCATCGAGGCGATGCGCCACGCCGGGCGGATCGGCGCGCAGGCCCTGCAGGCCGGCGGCGAGGCCGTCGTGCCGGGCGCCACCACCGACGAGGTCGATCGCGTCGTCCACGAGTTCCTGCTCGACCACGGCGCCTACCCGTCGACGCTCGGGTACCGCGGCTTCCCCAAGTCCTGCTGCACCTCGCTCAACGAGGTCATCTGCCACGGCATCCCCGACTCGACGGTCATCGAGGAGGGCGACATCGTCAACATCGACGTCACCGCCTTCGTCGGGGGTGTGCACGGCGACACCAACGCGACCTTCCTCGCGGGCGAGGTCGACGAGGAGGACCGGCTGCTCGTCGAGCGCACCCACGAGGCGACGATGCGGGCGATCCGCGCGGTCAAGCCGGGGCGCGAGCTCAACGTCGTCGGCCGCGTGATCGAGTCCTACGCCAACCGCTTCGGCTACGGCGTCGTGCGCGACTTCACCGGCCACGGCATCGGCCGCGCGTTCCACTCCGGCCTGGTCGTCGTGCACTACGACGACCCGTCGCGCCACGAGCTGCTCGAGCCCGGGATGACGTTCACGATCGAGCCGATGATCACGCGGGGGACGGTCGACTACGACGTCTGGGACGACGGGTGGACGGTGACGACCAAGGACAAGTCCCACACCGCCCAGTTCGAGCACACCATCCTGGTCACCGACACCGGCAGCGAGATCCTGACCCTGCCGTGACCCCCGGCCCGGAAGAGCGATGAAGCGCCCGCACGTGCTCGCCTCGGCGGCGGTGTCGATCGACGGCTTCCTCGACGACGACGGCCCCGAGCGGCTCGTGCTCTCCGGGCCCGCCGACCTCGACCGCGTCGACGCCGAGCGGGCGGGCGTGGACGCGATCCTCGTCGGCGCCGGGACCGTGCGCGCCGACGACCCCCGCCTGCTCGTGCGCTCGCCGCAGCGCCGCGCCGACCGCGTCGCCCGGGGCCTCGCGCCGTCGCCGCTGCGCGTGGTGCTCGCCGCGGGGCCGCTCGACCCGCACGCCCTCGTGTTCACCGAGGGCCGCGAGCTCGCCGACACCGTGGTCGTCGCCGGCACGCCGGACGAGGTGCTCCACGACCTCGCGGCCCGGGGCGTCGTGCGGCTCATGGTCGAGGGCGGGGCGGCGGTGCACCGCGACTTCCTCGCCGCGGGGGTGGTCGACGAGATCCAGCTCGCGATCGCGCCCCGGCTCGTCGGCGCCGGCCCGCGCTTCACCGGCGCCCCGGCCCAGGCCCACCTCGTCGAGACCCGGCCCGTCGGCGGCGACGTGCTGCTGCGCTACCGCCTCGGCGACGCCGACGCCCGCTGGTTGGCCGAGGCCTGCACCCTCGCCGAGCGCTGCCCGCCCTCGCCCTCGGCGTTCTCGGTGGGCTGCGTGGTCGTCGCCGCCGACGGCACCGTGCTCGCCACCGGCTACAGCCGCCGCGACCACGTCCTCGACCACGCCGAGGAGGCGGCCCTGCGCGACGTCGACCCCGACGACCCGCGCCTGGCCGGCGCGACGGTGTACTCCTCGCTGGAACCGTGCGGCCAGCGGGCGTCGCGGCCGGTGACCTGCGCGCAGCACATCCTCGACGCCGGGGTCGGCCGCGTGGTGATGGCCTGGCGCGAGCCGCCGACCTTCGTCGGGGCCCCGTCGGGGGTCGCGCGCCTGGCCGACGCCGGCGTCACGGTGGTCGAGCGCCCCGAGCTCACCGAGCTCGCCCGCCGCCCCAACCGCCACCGCTGAGGTCCGTCCCCGTGCGCTCCCTGTCGCTGCTGCTGCCCGCCGCCGTGATCGGTGCGGGCGCCTGCCCGCCCGCGTCGCTGCGTGGCCTGCTGACGTGGCGCGTGCGCTTCGTCGAGCGCGACCCGGCCGACGACGTCGCCCGCCCGGCGGGGTGGTCCGACGTGGTCGAGGCCTGCGCCGCGCCGTGCGGTGAGCACCCCGAGACCGACCCGCTCACCGGCGCGCACCGCTGGCCGACCGACCTCAGCGGCGACGGTTTCGCCGCGTGGTGGGCGGCCCCGCGGCCGGTGCGCGGGCCGGTGCGGCTGCGCGGCGACCTCGTCGTCGACCCGCTCGACGGCCGGCCGACCACCGGACGGATCCTGCGGGTGCGCCGCCTGACCGAGACGCTGCGCGACGGCCGCGTCGTCGCCCTCACCGCCCGCGACCTCACGGCGATCCCGCGGTCGGTCGACCCGGGCGGACCCGGCGGCGCGACGCGCGACCGTGGCGTGCTGCTCGACCTCGAGCTCGGCGTGACGTGAACCCCGGTGCACGCGGGCCCGCCCGCGTGCGAGATTGCCGGGCGTGGCCAAGGTCTACGAGCGCATCGAGCCCCGGCTCGCCCGCTGGATCGGCGAGCAGCCGGTGTTCTTCGTGGGCACCGCCCCGCTCTCCGGCGACGGGCTGGTCAACGTCTCGCCCAAGGGCCTGCGCGGCACGTTCGGGGTGCTCGACGACCACACCTTCGCCTACGTCGACATGACCGCGAGCGGCGTCGAGACGATCGCCCACCTGCGCGAGAACGGCCGGATCTGCGTGATGTTCTGCTCGTTCACCGGCACGCCGGACGTCGTGCGCCTGCACGGCCGGGGGCGCGTCGTCACCCACGGCGAGCCGGGGTTCGCCGCGGCGCTGGAGCCGTTCGCGATGGGGCTCGCGTCGCGGCGCACCGAGGCCCGGGGCGTGGTCACCGTCGACGTCACCCGGGTCGCCGACGCGTGCGGGTACGCCGTCCCGCGGATGGCGCTCGAGGGTGACCGCGAGCTGCTCGACTCGTGGGCCGAGCGCCGCAGCCCCGAGTGGATGCGCCGCTACCGCGCGGAGAAGAACGAGCACTCCCTCGACGGCCTGCCGGGGCTCGCCGGCCTGCCGGACTGGTGACGGGGCCGGTGCGGGGCGCGTTGCTCGTGGCGGGCACGACGTCGGACGCGGGCAAGAGCGTCCTCGTCGCCGGTGTCTGCCGGTGGCTGCACCGCCGCGGGGTCGACGTGGCGCCGTTCAAGGCGCAGAACATGTCCAACAACTCGGTCGTCTGCGTCGACGGCGGCGAGATCGGGCGCGCGCAGGCGCTGCAGGCCGCGGCGTGCGGACTCGAGCCGAGCGTCCGGTTCAACCCCGTCCTGCTCAAGCCGGGCAGCGACCGCACCTCGCAGGTGGTCGTGCGCGGCGTCGTCGACGGCACGGTGTCGGCGGCGGGCTACCGCGAGCGCAAGGCCGCCCTGCACGGGGTCGTCGTGGAGACCCTCGCCGCGCTGCGCCGCGACCACGACGTGGTGGTCTGCGAGGGCGCCGGTTCGCCCGCCGAGATCAACCTGCGCGCCACCGACATCGCCAACATGGGCCTCGCCCGGGCCGCCGACCTGCCGGTGATCGTGGTCGGCGACATCGACCGCGGCGGCGTCCTGGCCCACCTGTTCGGCACCCTCGCCGTGCTCGAGCCGGCCGACCAGGCGCTGATCGCGGGCTGGGTGGTCAACAAGTTCCGCGGCGACCCCGCACTGCTCGCACCCGGCCTCGAGCAGCTGCGGGCCCTCACCGGCCGTCCGACGCTCGGCGTGCTGCCGTGGAGCCCGGAGCTGTGGCTCGACGCGGAGGACTCGCTCGGGCACGTCGCCGACGGCGTGGTGGGTCGGCCGGGCGCTCCCCGGGGGCGGGACTGGCTGCGGGTCGCGGTCGTGCGCCTGCCGCGGGTGTCCAACGGCACCGACGTCGACGCGTTGAGCTCGGAGCCCGGTGTCGCGGTCCGCTGGATCACCGAGCCCTCCCGGCTCGCCGACGCCGACCTCGTCGTGCTGCCCGGCTCCAAGGCCACCGTCGCCGACCTCGCCTGGCTGCGCGAGCGGGGCCTCGCCGACGCGGTGCTCGCCCACGCGCGCGCCGGCCGCCCGGTGCTCGGGGTCTGCGGCGGCTACCAGATGCTCGGTCGGCGCATCCACGACCCGCACGGCGTCGAGACCGCGCCCGGCACCGTCGACGGCCTGGGCCTGCTCGACGTCGAGGTGACCTTCGACGTCGCCAAGCACCTCGCGACGCCGCGGGGCGCCGCGCTGGGGGAGCCGGTCGCGTTCTACGAGATCCACCACGGGCGCGAGCTGCGCGACGGTGTCGGTCGATCCGGGCCGGCCCCCCTCGTCACGCTGGCCGACGGGACGCCCGAGGGGGTCGACGCCGGGCACGTCCTGGGCACGCACGCCCACGGCCTGCTGGAGAACGACGCCTTCCGCCGGCGCCTGCTCGCCCGCGCCGCCGCGGCGGCCGGGCGGGAGTTCACCCCCGCCCCCGACACCTCCTACGCCGCGGTGCGCGCGGGTCAGCTCGACCTGCTCGGCGACCTCGTCGAGACCCACCTGGACACCGACGCCCTCGAGCGGCTGATCACCGACGGCGCCCCCGCCGGGCTGCCCGTCGTCCCGCCGGCCGGCGGCTGACGATCAGGCGCGGGCGACGTCGTAGACGTGGCCGGCGTTGCGCAGGCGCTCCACGAGCGCCGGGCCCATGGCCGTGGCCGGCGTGAGCGAGCCGGCACGGGTCGGCAGGCGCTCGCCGTCGAGCGCCAGGCAGAGCGCGCTCTCGCCGAACATCACCGCGGTCGCGGCGTAGCCGGGGTCGCCCTGGCCGGACACGCGGGCGGTGTAGCGGGCGCCCGTGGTGGTCGTCGCGTCGACGTCGTGGCGGAACCAGCCGTTCTCGCGCGTCGTCTCCGACGGGCCCTCGCCGGGCTTGGGCAGGACGCGGTCGAGCACCTGGCGCACGCCCGGGGTCGACAGGCCCGCGAGGAGCGCGCCGAGCCCCGCGGTCACCGCCCCGGCGGTGACGGCGCCGACCGGGCCGCTGCCGGTGCCCATCACCTCGCCGTAGCGCAGACCCTTGCCGTAGGCGTAGCCCGCGATCGCGTTCGACCGGCGCACGATGCGGGTGTTGTAGGACGCCATGACGAACGGCGCGACCCACCGGCCGTCGACCTGGTGCGGCGCCGGGTTGTCGCTGGGCTGGCGGGTGTCGGGCTCGGCGTCGCGGTCGGGGCTCAGGCCGTACGGGTCGCGCATCAGCCGGAACACCCCGCGGTCGGCCCGCGCGCCGTCGGCGAGCCCGCGCATCGAGTCGATCGTGCCGCCCGACACCCCGCCCCGGAACCGGGCGACCGTGGTGACGTCGGTGAGCTCGCCCTCGCCGTCGGCCTGCACGCGGCTGTGCAGCAGCAGCACCGCGAGGTCGGACGGGATCGAGTCGTAGCCGCAGGAGTGCACGATCCGCGCGCCGCTCTCGCGCGCGGGCAGGTCACAGCGGTCGATCGCCTCGCGGGCGAACTGCACCTCGCCGGTGAGGTCGGCGTAGTGGGTGCCGGCCCGGGCGCACGCCGCGACGACGGGCAGGCCGTACTTGGCGTAGGGGCCGACGGTGGTGGCCAGCGCGGTGGTCGAGGCGGCCATGCGCGCGAGCGCATCGTCGTCGCCGGTGTCGGCCACGACCAACGGCCAGTCGCCGCCCGGTGCCGGCAGCCGGTCGCGGACCTTCTCCAGCCGCTCCCGCGAGCGGCCCGCCAGCGCGATCCGCGTGCCGGCCGGCGCGTGCCGGGCCAGGTAGGCCGCGGTGAGCTCGCCGACGAAGCTCGTCGCGCCGAAGAGGACCAGCTCGTGCTCGCGATCACCGGACATGGCCGCACGATAGTCGTGGCCTCGGGGCCCCGGCAGGTCCGCCCACACCGGCGTGATCACGAGGACCGGGTGGCGGCGAGGAACGCGCCGACCTCCCACGCCCAGGCGCGGTACGCGACCACCGCGGGCACGGCGGGCGCCGCCAGCACGTCCCGTCGCCGACGCCGCGGCCACCGCCGTGGGACGGCCCAGCGAGGGCGGGGCCGTCCGGTGGCTTGACGGCGGCGCCCGACGCGTCGACGGTGGCGGCGCCGACGTCGTCGTCGCGAGGGAGCCGGAGATGGCCGAGCACGACCGGGGAGCGGAGCACGAGCAGGCAGCGCACGGGGACAGCGAGCCGTCGCTCCCCGCCACCGAGCGGCGGGAGCGCGCCACCGAGGACGCGGCCGACGACGCGTCGGGGACCTCGCTGGCGGCGTCGGAGCGCCGCGCCCGCGCGGCGTCCGAGGACGCCGACGCCGGGACCCCGTCGCTGCCGGGCACCGAGTACCGGGAGCGGCAGGTCGAGGAGGAGGCCGACGCCGACCAGGAGGGCGGCTCGCCGTCGCTGGCCAGTACCGAGCGGCGCAGCCGCCGGTCCCAGGGGGAATGACTACGGCTCAGTCGAGCCGCGCCCGCAGCCCGGCGATCATGAGGTCGAGCCCGTGGCGCACGACCTCCTCGTGACGGTCGCCGGACGGGCCGCCGAGCTCGGCCGCGAGTGCGGCGAGGTGGGGACGGGCCGCCTCGTCGTGGCCGCCGTGCGGCGGGGGTGTCGCCGCGCGGGCCCGGTCGTGCTCGGCGTGGTACTCGACGGCCGAGCCGATGACGAGGTGGCCGATGGCCATGAGTGTCCGGAACGCGTCGCGGTGGCCCAGGCCGGCCGCGACGAGCGTCGCGACCGTCGTCTCCACCGCCGGCAGCGCCTCGTCGGTCGGCCGGTTGCCGGCGACGACGAGGGCCGCGTCGCGATGGGCGACCAGCGCCCGGTACTGCGCCATCGCGCGCTCGTGCAGCCACTCCCACCACGGCTGGCCCTCGGCGGGGCCGGGCGCGCGCCACTGGTCGGCGAGCAGGCGATCGGCGACGTGGTCGAGCAGCGTGCGCTTGTCCGCGACGTGCCAGTACAGCGTCGGCGCGCTGACGCCCAGCTCGCGGGCGAGGCGGCGCAGCGACAGACCCTCGAGACCCACCTCGGCGAGCAGGTCCACCGCGGCGTCCACGACGGCGTCGCGGGTCAGCGTCATGGTTCCTCCTTGCCGTCCCTAACGGTGTGAGAGTAGCGTCCCTAACGCTGTTAGAGGAGGGACCATGGAAGCACCGGCGGTGGCGGTCCGCGGGCTGGTCAAGCGCTACGGCGAGGTCGAGGCGGTGCGGGGCATCGACCTCGAGGTGGCCCGCGGCGAGACGTTCGGGTTCCTCGGCCCGAACGGGGCGGGGAAGTCGACGACGATCAACATCCTGTGCACGCTGACCGAGCCGACCGCCGGCGAGGCACGCGTCGTCGGCCTCGACGCCGTGCGCGACCGGGCGGCCGTGCGCCGGCGCATCGGGCTGGTGTTCCAGGACCCGACGCTGGACGCCCCGATGTCGGGCGAGCAGAACCTGCGCTTCCACCAGGAGCTCTACGGCGTCGACCGCCGGCGGGCGCCCGCGCGACGCGAGGAGGTGCTGCGCACCGTCGGGCTGTGGGAGCGCCGCGCCGACCCCGTGTCGACCTACTCCGGCGGCATGCGCCGGCGCCTGGAGATCGCGCGCGGCCTGCTGCACTCGCCGCAGGTGCTCTTCCTCGACGAACCGACGATCGGGCTCGACCCGCAGACGCGCAGCTCGATCTGGGCCTACCTCGCCGAGCTGCACCGCCACGCCGAGAGGGAGGAAGACCGGATCACGGTCTTCGTCACCACCCACTACATGGACGAGGCCGAGCACTGCGACCGGATCGCGATCATGAACGAGGGGCGGATCGTCGCCCTCGACACCCCCGACGCGCTCAAGGCGCAGGTCGGGGCGGACCGCGTCGTCATCACCACCGAGGACGACGAGGCCGCGCTGCGCTCGCTGCGGGCGGAGTTCGGGCTGGAGGGCGCGGTCCGCGAGGGCGCGGTGAGCGTCGCGGTGCCCGACGGGGCGGGCTTCGTGCCGCGCCTGTTCGGCCGCCTCGGCGTCGGGATCCGGTCGGTGACCGTCACCCGCCCCAGCCTCGACGACGTGTTCCTGGCCCACACCGGCACGACCATCCGCGACGCGGAGGCGGGGGCCGGCCCGAGCATGCACCCGATGGCGGCGAGGATGCGGGGACGCTGATGACGAGCACGTTGCCGACCGAGGCCGTCCGGGTCCCCGAGAGCAGCCTCGCCACCGAGGCGCGGGCCGCCGCGGTGGTCTGGGAGCGCGAGATGATCCGGTTCGTCAAGGACCGGGCCCGCATCCTGTCCTCGCTGGCCCAGCCGCTGCTGTTCCTGTTCGTGCTGGGCAGCGGGCTGGGGTCGTTGCTGAGCAGCGGGCAGGGCACCGGCTCGGTGCGCTTCGAGACGTTCCTGTTCCCCGGCGTCATGGCCATCTCGGTGCTGTTCACCGCGGCCTTCGCCGGCATCTCGATCGTCTGGGACCGCGAGTTCGGGTTCCTGCGCGAGATGCTCGTCGCGCCGGTGTCGACGGCGTCGATCCTCGTCGGCAAGGCCCTCGGCGGGGCGACGGTGGCCACCCTGCAGTGCCTGGTCCTGCTCGCGCTGGCGGGGCTCGTCGGCGTGCCCTACGACCCGCTCATGCTGCTGGCGATGGTCGGGCTGATCTTCCTGATGGGCTTCATGATCACCGCACTGGGTCTGGTGCTGGCGGCGCGGGTGCGCCAGGTGCAGTCGGCGATGCCGCTCGTGCAGTTGGTGATCACGCCGCTGATGTTCCTGTCCGGGGCGCTGTTCCCGCTCTCGGGCCTGCCGACGTGGCTCGCCGTCCTGACCCACATCAACCCGATGACCTACGCCGTGGAGCCGCTGCGGTCGATCGTCTTCGACCACCTCGACGTCGACGCCGCCACCCGCGCGCGCTTCGACCCGGGCATCGTCTGGGGGAGCTGGACGGTGCCGGTCGCGCTGCAGGTGGTGCTGACGGCCGCCTTCTCGCTGGCCATGCTCGGGCTCGCGGTCTGGCGCTTCCGCCGCACCGAGTGATCAGGCGGGGTCGAGGGGCAGGCCGAGCAGCGCGTTCTCGATGACCTCGGGCAGCGCCGGGTGGATCCAGTACTGCTTCTCGGCCATGGTGCGCGCGTAGAGACCGAACGTGATGGCCTGGATGAGCGGCTGCACCAGC
>Ga0196958_10000756_pt1 | contig 10496 bp, 4 predicted proteins | sample S1v_10metaG_FD_148654 | JGI IMG/M metagenome (GOLD analysis project Ga0196958, IMG submission 148654) | Soil microbial communities from Anza Borrego desert, Southern California, United States - S1+v_10 | ecosystem: Environmental > Terrestrial > Soil > Desert | place: USA: California | collected...
ACCCCACCGCCGCCGTGCCCCGCCACCCCCTGCTGGGCTCCCTCGGCCGCGACGCGCGCGAGCTGCAGCTGCGGCTCGCCGCGGCAGCTCCCCAGCGCGTCGACGTCCACCACCCCGCTCCCGCCCATCCGCCCACCACCCTGCTGGCCCGGCTGCAGGCCGACCTGCGCGACGACCGGGCCCCGGACGGCCGGTTCGCGCTGCGGCCCGAGGACCGCAGCGTGCAGGTGCACTCCTGCCACGGCCCGGACCGCCAGGTCGAGGTCCTGCGGGAGGCCGTGCTCGGGCTGCTGCAGTCCGATCCCACCCTGGAGCCGCGCGACGTGCTGGTGATGTGCCCCGACGTCGAGACGTTCGCGCCATTGGTGTCGGCCTGCTTCGGGCTCGCCGACGGCGCGGGCGCGCACCCGGGCCAGCACCTGCAGGTCCGGCTGGCCGACCGCGCGCTGCGCCAGGTCAACCCGCTGCTGGACACGGTCGGGCAACTGCTCGAGCTCGCCGACTCCCGGGCCACCGCGTCCCAGCTGCTCGACCTGCTCGGCTCCGCGCCGGTGCGGAGGCGCTTCGACCTCGACGAGACGGACCTGGAGCGGCTGCGCGAGCTCGTGCACCGCTCCGGGGTCCGGTGGGGCCTCGACGCGCCGCACCGGGCGCCGTTCCAGCTCGACGGCTTCCCGCAGAACACCTGGTCGGCCGGGCTCGACCGGCTGCTGCTGGGCGTGGCGATGTCGGGTGCCGAGCACGAGTGGCTCGGCACCGCGCTGCCGCTGGAGGAGGTCGAGTCCGGCGACGTCGCGCGCGTCGGCCGGCTGGCCGAGTTCGTCGACCGGATCGCCGCCGTCCTCGGCGGGCTGGCCGGTGAGCAGCCGCTCGAACGCTGGGCCGAGGTGCTGCTGCACGCGCTGGACGCGCTCACCCTCGCCACCGGCAGCGACGAGTGGCAGGGCACGCAGGCGCGGGCCGAGCTGGCCGCGGCCGTGCGCGCGGCGGGCCCGCACGCCGCCACCGTCCCGCTCGGGCTCGCCGACGTCCGCGGCCTGCTCGCCGAGCGCCTGCGCGGGCGTCCCACGCGCGCCAACTTCCGCACCGGCACGCTCACCGTGGCCACGCTGGTGCCGATGCGGTCGGTGCCGCACCGCGTGATCTGCCTGCTCGGGCTCGACGACGGCGTGTTCCCCCGCGCCGGGATGCCCGACGGCGACGACGTCCTCGCCCGCGAGCCGCTCGTGGGCGAGCGCGACCCGCGCAGCGAGGACCGCCAACTGCTGCTCGACGCGATCTGCGCGGCCACCGAGCACCTCGTGGTCGTGCACTCCGGTGCCGACGAGCGCACCGGTGCCCGCCGCCCGCCCGCCGTGCCGCTCGGGGAGCTGCTGGACACCGTGGCGGCCACGGCGGGCCCCGAGGCGCGGGAGCAGGTGCTGGTGCGCCACCCGCTGCAGCCGTTCGACGCGCGCAACTTCCGCGCGGGCGCGCCGTTCAGCTTCGACCGCGTCGAGCTCGCCGGGGCCCGGGCGGCCGCAGGCACCAAGTCACCGCCCGCACCGTTCCTCGCCGAGCCGCTCGAGGTCGTCGAGCAGGAGCCCGGCGTGGTCGCGCTGGACGACCTCGTCGCCTTCGTCGAGCACCCCACGAAGGAGTTCCTCCGCCAGCGCGTGGGCCTGTCGTTGTTCAGCGCCGAGGAGCAGCAGGCCGACGCGTTGCCCGTCGACCTGGACGGGCTCGCCACCTGGTCGGTGGGCGACCGGCTGCTGCGCGACCGGCTGGCCGGCCGCGCCCTCGACGGCTGCCGCCAGGCCGAGTGGCGCCGCGGTGAGCTCCCGCCCGGCGCGCTCGGCGAGGCGGTGCTGGCCCGCGTGCTCGACGACGTCGAGCCGATCGTGGCCGCCGCCGCGCCCTACCGGGTGGGCGAGGCCGGCGACCGCGACGTCGACGTCGAGCTCCCGGACGGCACCCGCGTCGTGGGCACCGTCGGGGGGTTGCACGGGAGCGTGCTGCTGCGGGTGGAGTTCTCCCGGCTGGCCGCGAAGCAGCGGGTGCGTGCGTGGGTGCGGCTGCTCGCGCTCACGGCGTCCACGCGCGAGCCGTGGCGCGCGGTCACCATCGGCCGTGGCCAGCGGCAGGGGCTGGCGATGGCCACGGCGGGCCCGCTCGACCCCGACCAGGCCGCGCGCGAGCTCGCCGCGCTCGTCGCGCTGCGCCGGGACGGGCTGTGCGAACCGCTCCCGCTGCCCACCGTGGCCGGTCACACCTACGCCACCGTGCGCCGCGGCGGCGCCGAGCCCGCGGCCGCGCTGGAGGAGGCGCTGCGCAAGTGGAGCACCGGCGCGGGCGCCGAACGCGCCGAGCCCGCGCACGTGCGGGTGTGGGGCCCGGACGCGGGCCCGGACGTCCTGCGCGCGGCGGGGCCACCGGGCGGGGAGCCCACCCGGTTCGGCTCGCTCGCGCTGCAGGTGTGGTCCCCGCTGCTCACGGCCGAGGACGTGGTGCGGCTGTGACCGTCATCCCCTTCCCCAGCCGGGCCGCGGTCCTCGCCCCCGCCGCGTTCGACGTCTGCGGGCCGCTGCCCACCGGCACCACCGTGCTGGAGGCGAGCGCGGGCACCGGCAAGACGTTCACGATCGCCGCGCTCGCCACGCGCTACGTCGCCGAGGGCCACGCCGCGCTACCGGAACTGATGCTCGTCACGTTCGGCCGGGAGGCCACGCAGGAGCTGCGGGAACGGGTGCGGGAGCGGCTCGTGTCCGCCGAGCGCGGGCTCGCCGAGCCGGCCGCGGCCCGCGCCGGGGCCGACTCGGTCCTGCGCCTGCTCGCCGACGCCCCCGACGCCGAGGTGGCGCAGCGGCGGGCGCGGCTGGGCCGTGCGCTCGCCCAGTTCGACGCCGCGACGATCGCCACCACCCACCAGTTCTGCCAGCAGATGCTGGCCGGGCTCGGGGTGGCGGGCGACGGCGACCGCGACGCGGTGTTCGTCGAGTCGATCGACGACGTCGTCGCCGAGGTGGTCGACGACTTCTACGTCCGCAAGTACGGCGCCCGCGGCGCCGGCACCCCGGCGTTCAGCCGCGCCGAGGCGCTGGCGCTGGCGCACCGGGCGGTCCACGACGGGCAGGCCCGCCTGGAGCCGCGCGACGCCGAGCCCGGCAGCACCGCGCACGTGCGGCACCGCTTCGCCTGCGCGGTGCGCGCCGAGGTGGCGCGGCGCAAGCGGGTGCGGCGGATCTACACCTACGACGACATGCTCACGCGGCTGGCCGACGCGCTGTCCGAACCGGCGAGGGGCGCTGCGGAACGCCTGCGCGCCCGGTACCGGGTGGTGCTCGTCGACGAGTTCCAGGACACCGACCCGGTCCAGTGGCAGATCCTGCGGCAGGCGTTCCACGGGTCCACCACGCTGGTGCTGATCGGCGACCCGAAGCAGGCCATCTACGCGTTCCGCGGCGCCGACGTCGTCAGCTACCTCGACGCCACGGAGGCGGCCCACCACCACGCCACGCTGGGCCGCAACTGGCGCAGCGACGCGTCCCTGCTCGGCGCCCTCGACCGCGTCTTCCACGGGGCGGCGCTGGGCGACCACCGCATCACCGTCCACCCGGTCGACGCGGCCCACGAGGGCCGCCGGCTGCGCGGGGCGCCCGTCGACGCGCCGCTGCGGCTGCGCGTGGCCGCACGCGCCGGGCTCCCCCGCGCGCCGCGTCGGGACCTGGCCGTCGTCGGGCCCGCCCGCGAGCTCGTGGCGCGGGACGTGGGGGCCGACGTCGCCGAACTGCTGGCGAGCCGCGCCACGGTCGCGGGACGCCCCGTCGCGCCGGGCGACGTCGCGGTGCTGGTGCGCACCAACGACCAGGGCACGATGATCCGCCACGCCCTGGCCGCCGCGGGGGTGCCCGCGGTGCTGTCCGGCACCGCGAGCGTGTTCGGCACGCCGGTGGCCGGGGAGTGGCTCACCCTGCTGGAGGCGCTGGAGCAGCCGCGCGCGTCCCGGGTGCGCGCGGCCGCGCTCACCTGCTTCGTCGGGCGCACCGTCGCCGAGCTGTGCGGCCCGGAGGCCGAGGCGCTGCTCGACGATCTCGGCGCCACGCTCCGCGTGTGGGCCGCGGTGTTGCGCGAGCGCGGGGTCGCCGCCCTGCTCGAGGCGATCACCACGGGCACCGGCCTCCCGGGCAGGCTGCTCGCGAGCACCGACGGCGAGCGCCTGCTCACCGACCTGCGCCACGTCGCGCAGGCGCTGCACGCCGCCGCGGTCGCCGAGCACCTCGGGCCGGCCGCCCTGGTCGACTGGCTGCGCCACCGCATCGCCGACGCCGCCCAGGACGTGGTGGTGGAGCGCAGCAGGCGGCTGGAGTCCGACGCCGCCGCCGTCCAGATCATCACCATCCACCGCAGCAAGGGCCTGGAGTTCCCGATCGTCTACGTCCCGTTCGGCTGGGACCGCAACGTGCGCGACCCGGACGTCCCGCTGCTGCACGACGCGTCCGGCGCGCGCGTGCTCGACGTGGGCGGGGAGACCGGCGACGGCTGGAAGGAGCGGGTCGCGGCCCACCGGGCCGAGGAGGCGGGCGAGGACCTGCGGCTGCTCTACGTCGCCCTCACGCGGGCGCAGTGCCAGGTGGTCGCGTGGTGGGTGCCGGCCACCACCACGTCCACCTCGCCGCTGCACCGCCTGTTGGTCGGGCGTCCCGCCGCCGGCACCGATCCCGCCGAGGCCTACCGCGTGCCACCGGACGCCGCCGCGCTCGCCGGGCTGCGCGAGCTGGCGGGCCCGGAGATCGCGGTGGAGGAGATCGCCGCGCGCACCCCGCCGGCGTACGCCACCGGCGAGACGCGGGCCGGCGCGCTGCGGGTGGCCGAGTTCTCCCGGGGCCTCGACGTCGCCTGGCGCCGCACCTCCTACAGCGCCCTCACCGCGGCCGCGCACGACGCGCACCGCCCCGGTGTGGGCAGCGAGGCGGAGGAGACCGGCGTCGACGACGAGGTCCCGGTGGAGCTGTCCGTCGCGGCCGCGGTGCCCGCCGTCCCGTCGCCGATGGCCGAGCAGCCGGTCGGGGCCGGGTTCGGCACGCTCGTCCACGCGGTCTTCGAAGCGGCCGACCTCACCGCGCCCGACCTGCTCGCCGAGCTCACGGCCCACGCGCAGGCGCAGCTCGAACACCATCCGACGCCCGGGGTCGAGGCCGACGAGCTCGCCGCGGCGCTGCTGCCGTCCGCCCGCACCCCGCTCGGCCCGCTGGCCGACGGCCTGCGGCTCGCCGACATCGCCCCGCACGACCGGCTCGCCGAGCTCGATTTCGAGCTCCCCCTCGCCGGCGGTGACACGCCGGGCGCCCCGGTGGCCCTCGACGCGCTGGCGCCCCTGCTGCGCAGGCACCTCCCGCCCGACGACCCGCTGCGGACCTACCCCGAAGCGCTCACCGCGCTCGGGGAGCAGCAGCTGCGCGGCTACCTCACCGGCAGCATCGACGCCGTGCTGCGGCTGCCCGGCGGGCGCTTCGCGGTGGTCGACTACAAGACCAACTGGCTGGGCCCGATCGGCCCGGACGGCCCGGAGCCGCTCACGTCCGCCCACTACACGCCCGCGCGCCTGGCCGAGGCGATGATCGGCGCGCACTACCCCCTGCAGGCCCTGCTCTACGCGGTGGCGCTGCACCGGTACCTGCGCTGGCGGCAACCCGGCTACACCCCCGACCGGCACCTCGGGGGCGTGCTGTACCTGTTCGTGCGGGGCATGTGCGGTCCGGACACACCGAGCGTCGCCGGGATGCCGTGCGGCGTGTTCGGCTGGGCGCCGCCCGCCGCGCTCGTGCGGGAGCTGTCGGACCTCCTGGACGGTGCAGCGACATGACGAGCGGCTTGACGGTCGACACCGGCGATGCGCGCCTGGCGATCTCCGCAGGCGGCCTGCTCGCCGCGTTCAACACCGCCGGCGTGCTGGAGGCCGCCGACGTGCACGTGGCGGCGCGCGTGGGGCGCCTCGGCGGGGAGACCGACGAGGAGGTCCTGCTCGCGGTGGCGCTGGCCGTGCGCGCGGTTCGGCTGGGCTCGGTGTGCGTCGACCTCGCCGCGGTGAGCCACACGGTGCTCGGCGAGGGCGACGAGCTCGTGGACGTGTCGGCGCTGCCGTGGCCGGACCCACCGCGGTGGCTCGCGGCCTGCGCGGCGAGCGGCGTCGTGGCGCACGGTGCCGACGCGCCGGGCGGCCGTCCGCTGCGGCTCGTCGACGGCCTGCTCTACCTCGAGCGCTACTGGGGCGAGGAGGAGCTGGTGCGCCGCTCGCTGGCCGAGCGCGCGGCCGTCGCCCCGCCCGAGGTGGACCTCGCGCGGCTGCGGGAGGGCCTGGCGCGGCACTTCTCCGCACCCGGGTCCGAGCGCCAGCGGCTCGCCGCCGCGGTGAGCGTCCTGCGCCGGGTCACAGTGCTGGCCGGTGGTCCGGGCACCGGCAAGACCACCACGGTCGCCCGGCTGCTCACGCTGCTGCACGACCAGCCGGGGCCACCGCCGCGGGTCGCGCTCGCCGCGCCCACCGGGAAGGCCGCCGCGCGGCTGCAGGAGGCCGTCGCCGCCGCCCTGCCCGCACAGCTGCGCTCCCGCACCCCGGACGCGTCCACCCTGCACCGGCTGCTGGGCTGGCGGCCGGGTGGTCGCTTCCGCTACGGCCGCACCCAGCGGCTGCCGTTCGACGTGGTCGTGGTCGACGAGACGTCGATGGTGTCGCTCACGATGATGGCGCGGCTGCTGGACGCCGTGCGCCCGCAGGCCCGGCTGGTGCTGGTGGGCGACCCCGACCAGCTGGCGTCGGTCGAGGCGGGCGCCGTGCTCGGCGACCTGGCCCGCGCGTCCGGGAATCCCGAGCCGAGCCTCGACGCCGCGCTGGAGGCGACCGGCATCCCGGGCGGTCTCGTGGGCGGCTCCGTGATCAACGGCGTCGTCACGCTCCGGCACGTCTGGCGCTTCGGCGGGGCGATCGCCGAGTTCGCCCGCGCCGTCCAGGCCGGCGACGCCGACGCCGCCGTCGCGCTGCTGCGAGCCGGGCATCCCGACCTGGCCTTCGTCGAGGACACCGGCGTCGCCCCGGGAGCGGGCGGGGTGCGCGCCGATGTCGTGGGCGCCGGGCGGGAGCTCACCACGGCGGCCCTGGCCGGCGACACCGCCGCCGCGCTCGCCACCCTCGAACGCCACCGCGTGCTGTGCGCCCACCGGCGGGGCCCGTTCGGCGTCACCCGCTGGAGCGCCGAGATCGAACGGTGGCTGCGCGACGCCCTGCCCGAGGCCCCGCCCGGCCCCTGGTACCCGGGGCGACCGGTGCTGATCACCGCGAACGACTACGACACGGGCTTGTTCAACGGCGACACCGGCGTCGTCGTCGCCCGCCCGGAGGGCCTGCGAGTCGCGTTCGCGCGCGGCGGCGAGCCCACGCTGCACCCGCCGTCGCGGCTCTCGGAGGTGGCCACCGTGCACGCGATGACCGTGCACCGGGGGCAGGGCAGCCAGTTCCGGCGCGTCACGGTCGTGCTGCCACCCGCCGAGTCGCCACTGCTCACCCGCGAGCTGCTCTACACCGCGGTCACCCGGGCCGCGGAGTTCGTCCGCGTGATCGGCACGGAGGAGGCCGTGCGCACGGCCGTGGAGCGCCCGATCAGCCGAGCGAGCGGCCTGCGCCACCGGCTGGGGAGGTAGGGGACACAGCACTCAGCCGGGGTTGAAGTCCTCCGGCGATGCGGAGTCGAGGAAGCGGCGGAAGCGCTCGACCTCCTCCTCGCTCGGTGGCTCCTCCTCGTCCTCGTCGAGGTCGGCGGGGAGGCCGGCGACCTCGGTGACGGCGGCCTCGTCGAGCACCGCGTCCTCGGCCTCGATGGGCACGTCCACGTGCAGGGCGATGGCGACGGCGTCGCTGACCCGCGCCGACACCCGGGTGTCGCCGTCGAACACCAGGTCGGCGTGGAAGACGCTGTCGCGCAGCATCGTGATCCGCACCAGCTGGAGCTGCCGGTCGAAGGCGCGCACGACCTGGAGGATCAGCTGGTGGGTCTGGGGACGCGGCAGTTCGACGCGGCGGCGGGCCAGCTCGATGGCCGTGGCCTCGGGCACGCCGACCCACACCGGCAGGACCCGGCGCCTGCCGCCGGTCTCCTGCAGCAGCAGCACCGGCTGCACGGCCATCGGGTCCCTGCCGAGCGCGACGACCCGCATCTGCTGCACAGCGCTCACCCTTCCCGCATCGGCTCCTCCCACGGTTCCCCGCTGGGGAGGCCCCGTCAACGTCCCGGAGACGGGAATTACGCGGCCGCCGCCGCCCGCCGCAACGCGCGGTAGAGCAGGTTCGGCTCACCCAGCCGGCGGCGCAGCTCCCGCTCCAGCCCGGCGATCGGGTAGAGGTTCTGCGGCGCACGGGAGTCCTTGTACTCCGTGGAGGCGAACCGGGGCAGCGTCACCTGGCTGCGGGCGGCGAGCGCCAGCGCCGCGGCGGCCGGCAGCTCCGCGCTGCACTCCACCCGCGCGATGCCCGCCCAGGGCGCGCCCGGGCGGCACGGCAGCCGCAGGTACCAGGTGTGCCGCTCCCACGAGCTGCCGAGCCGGAACACCGGCGTGCGCTGGCCGGTGCGCAGGGCCGTGACGACGCCGCCGAGCTGCGGCGGCAGGTAGTCGGAGCGGTGGGTCTTGATGAAGCCGATCACCCGGGGCAGGTGCTGGCGGCCCCGCAGCGGGCCGTCGACGACGAGGAGGTCGTCCTCGATGCCGTGCTCGGAGCGGGCGGCCGCCGCGGCCGCGAGCTCGGTGTCCGCCAGCTCCCGCTGCACGGCGAGGCTGAGCACCTGGGCCGGGGCGATCTCGGGGTGGCCCGGCGTGCGGGTCGCGCGGTAGGTGCCGGCCGTCGTCGCGACGTCGTCGGCGGAGCCCGCGGTGGTGAACAGCCCGCGCCGGACGTCGGCGGCGAGCAGGTGCGCTCCGGACTCCCGGCAGCAGCAGACCACGCCCGCGGCGTAGGAGGCGCACAGGGCGGGCGAGGACCCGTCGTCACCGTCGTCCACCCATACCTGCGCGTCGACCCGGCGCACCCCGTCCACGAACAGCATGGCGGCCGGGGCGAGCGCGGCCGGGTCCGGATCGATCGGCCGCCACTCCGCGACCGGCAGCTCGACGTCGAGCGCGACCTGCGCGGCCGACTCACCCAGCTCGGCGTCCAGGCTGGCGCCGTAGGAGGGACGCCAGGGATCCACCGCGAACTTCACAGGTTCTCCCGGGTGAGGATGGAGGTGTGCTGGTCTCGGCGCACCGCGAACCGCACCGGTACGCGCTCGGCGAGGGCCGGCACGTGCGTGATCACGCCGACCATCCGGTCGCCGCGGGTGGCCAGGTTCTCCAGGGTGCTCGCGACGACGTCCAGGTTGGCCTCGTCGAGCGTGCCGAAGCCCTCGTCGAGGAAGATCGACTCCAGGCGCGCGGCGCCCTGCGCGGCCAGCCCGGACATCTGGGCGGACAGCGCCAGCGCGAGCGCGAGGCTGGCCTGGAACGTCTCGCCACCGGACAGGGTCTTGACCGGGCGACGTGCGTCGGCGTCGGCGTGGTCGACGACCAGGAACTCGCCGCCCTCGTGGGTGAGCGCGAACTGCCCGCCCGAGAGCTCCGCGAGGCTCTCCGAGGCGTCGGCGACGAGTGCGTCCAGCGCCGAGGCCACGAGCCAGCGCGGGAAGCCGTCGGAGCGCAGCAGGTTGCCGAGCAGCTTCGCGACCTGCTGCGCGGACTCGGCCTCGTCCCGGTCGGCGCGGATCCGCTGCGCGGCGGCCCGACGCTCCTCCACCCGCTCCTGGGCCGAGCGCGCCCGGGCCAGCGCTCCCGCGACGGCAGCCGGCGCCGCCTGCCCGATCGGCGCGTCGGCCGGAACCCGGTGGGTGTCCAGGTCCGCGGCGAGGCGTCGCTCGAGCGTGTCGCGGGTGTCACGGGCCGCGGTGGCCGCGTCGGCGGCGGCGGTCAGCTGGCCGGCGCGCGTCTCGGCCTCCCGCCGTGACCAGCCGGTGAGCTCCTGCCACGCCCCGAGCAGCTCACCGCCGTCGGAGCCGGCGACGGCGGGCGCCCCGAGCGGGACGAGCGGGTCCCGCGCCGCCCGCAGCGCGTGCCACGCGGCCGCGACCTCCCGCTCGACGTCGGCCGCGGCGCGCTCCGCCGAACGCAGGGCGCTGCGCGCGGTGCGCAGCTCCCCGTCGGCGGTGCGGACCGCGGCCTCGAGCGCGTCGAGGCGCTCCAGCGCGGCCGCGGCCTCCGCGTCAGCGGGAGCCCCCTCCAACGCGGTGCGCAGCTGGTCGATGCGCCGCTCTGCCGTGGCGACGGCGCTGCGCGCCTCCTGCTCGGCGCGCGCGGCGGCCGTCTCGTCCCGGTGGCGCTCGGCGGCGGCGCGCTCGGCGGCGCGCCACGCCTGCTCGGCCACGTCCCGGTCCCGCTCGGCCTCCGCGACGGCCGCGCGGGCCGCCGGGAGCGCGCCGTCGCGGGCGGTGGCCTCGTCC
>Ga0196958_10000757_pt1 | contig 10494 bp, 10 predicted proteins | sample S1v_10metaG_FD_148654 | JGI IMG/M metagenome (GOLD analysis project Ga0196958, IMG submission 148654) | Soil microbial communities from Anza Borrego desert, Southern California, United States - S1+v_10 | ecosystem: Environmental > Terrestrial > Soil > Desert | place: USA: California | collected...
GGGTGGACATCTCCCAGTCCAGCACCGCGGTGATCCGGTCGTCGGCGTTCACCAGCACGTTGTCCAGGCGGTAATCCCCATGGACGATCGACGGCTTGCCCGAAACCGGCACCGAACCCGCCAGCCGGTCGTGCAGTTCGTCGACGCCGGGGAGCACACGGCTGCGGTTGCCGTCGAGCTGCTTCTTCCAGCGCCGCAACTGGCGTTCGAGGAAGCCCTCCGGACGGCCGAAATCACCCAGTCCCACCGACTCCGGATCGACGGCGTGCAACTCGACCAGGGTGTCGACCAGTTCGTCCGCGATCGCCTTCGTCCTGGCCGGGCCCAGCGCGGCAAGTTCGGTGTCCGAGCGGAAGGGGGTGCCCTCCACGAACTCCATCACGTAGAACCGCGCGCCGATGACGTCGGTGTCCTCGCACAGCAGCACGGTTTCCGGCACCGGGACCGCCGTGCCGTGCAGGCCGGAGATCACCCGGAACTCGCGGCCCATGTCGTGCGCGGTCGGCAGGACGTGGCCCAGCGGCGGGCGGCGGACTACCCAGCGGGACCGGCCGTCGCCCACGAGGTAGGTGAGGTTGGACCGGCCCCCCGCCACGACTTGACCGCTCAGGTCACCCCGGACGAGCCCGGGCCGGTGCTCGTCCAGATGGGCCTTGAGCCTGGCCAGGTCGAGGCCCGGCAGGTCGGACTGGTTCATGATGCCTCCAGCAGCTCGCTTTCCGAGGACAGTACCGACCAGTCGGTATGTCAGGTAGGGGTGGGCCGGCGAGGTGCCGGAGGTCACCTTCTCAGGTGATCAACCGGACGACCATCTCCGCGACGCACGCCGGTTTGGGCTCGCCGTCGATCTCGATCGTCCACCGGACGACGGCCTGCTTGCCACCGGAGACGTCGGTGACCTCGACCAGTTCGGCACCCGCCCGGATGCTCGCACCCACCTTGACCGGCTGCGGGAACCGGACCTTGTTCAGTCCGTAGTTGATGCCCATCCTGAGCCCGTTGACCCGGTAGAGCTTCCCGACGAAACCCGAAATGAGCGAAAGTGTCAGGAAACCGTGGGCGATCGGGGCGCCGAACGGCCCTTCAGAAGCCTTCTCGACGTCGACGTGGATCCACTGGTGGTCGTCGGTGGCATCGGCGAACAGGTTCACCCGATCCTGGGTGAGCGTCAGCCAGTCGCTGTAGCCGAAGTGCTCGCCGACGGCGTTCTCGAACTCCTGCAGGGAGGCGAATTCGCGCATGGCTCAGTCCTTCGGTCCGCCGGCGACGTAGACGACCTGGCCGGAGATGAACCCGGCGCCGTCGCTCACCAGGAACGACGCGAGGTTGGCGATGTCTTCGGGGGTGCCGACGCGCTGCACCGGGATCTGCGACGCGGCCGCCGCCTTGAAGTCCTCGAAGGACATGCCGATCCGCTCGGCGGTCGCCGCGGTCATGTCGGTGGCGATGAAGCCGGGGGCGATGGCGTTCGCGGTGACGTTGAACTTGCCCAGTTCGATCGCGAGGGTCTTGGTGAAGCCCTGCATGCCCGCCTTGGCCGCGGAGTAGTTGACCTGGCCGCGGTTGCCCAGCGCCGAGGTGCTGGACAGGTTGACGATGCGGCCCCATTTCTCCTGCGTCTGGTACTTCTGCACCTCGCGGGTCATCAGGAACGAACCCTTCAGGTGCACGCCCAGCACCGAGTCCCAGTCCTGCTCGGTCATCTTGAACAGCAGGTTGTCGCGGGTGATGCCGGCGTTGTTGATCAGCACGGTCGGCGCGCCGAGCTCCTCGGCCACCCTGGTCACCGCGGCTTCGACCTGTGCGGCGTCGTTGACGTCCAGCGCGACACCGACGGCCTTGCCGCCCTCGGCGACGATCGCTTCGGCCCCCTGCTTGACGCCCGCCTCGTCGAGGTCCAGCAGGCCGACGGCGAACCCGTCGGCAGCGAGCCGCTTGGCCACGGCGGCACCGATGCCACGGCCGGCGCCGGTGACGATCGCTACACGGGAGGGGTGTTCGGTCACGGGTGACTCCTCGTCGTCGAGTGGAAGTGACGTCGAGTCTGCCGTACTGAGCGGTCGGCTTGCAGAGACTCCGGGCCGGGAGTTTCGCTGTGATCGTGATCACGACGATGGCTTGGGTGCCGCAACGGATACTCCCGACGACTGCTCGTCCCGACGTCAGCGCCTCGACCTGCAGAAGTACATGATGGCCTCCTTCCTTGCGCCTAGCGCAAGGAAGGAGGCCATCATGTACTGGGGAAGGTGTGAAGGCCGCCTTGAGGGACAACAGTCTCGACCCCACCTGCCGTTCCCACCCGGATCGTCGCGGACAAGCGCAACGAGACGAATTCCCGCCAGGTGATCCGGTCGTCGGTGGCGGCCTGGCCGGCGTGGTCGTGAGGGGCGACCCGGGGCTCAGCCCACCCGCCTGCCGAGCACCTCCGTGATCAGCTTCGGGAGTTCGCCACCGTGCCACGAACTGGGCGAGAACCGCTCCTGCGCGATCCCGTCCCAAGGTTCGGCGTCGTCCAGCGAAATGCCTTTCTCACGGGGGAGGAACGTGCCGATCTCCTGTGCCGCGACGCCTTCCCCGGCAAGGATCTTCTTGGCGAGCGCGACATCCTGCGGTCGCACGGCGACCACGAGCGTCCAATCCCCCCAGGCCTGCGCGAGTGCGAACCGGCCGAGCCCCGACTGCTTGCAGACGTCGGCGGGCGCGTCGTCCAGCTGGACGTCCGTCGTGATGCGCGCGCCGAGACCGTTGGCGCCGCAAAGGGTCCGCACGGTCGGGAAGAGACCGTCGGAGACGTCCATCGCGGCGCGTGCCAGCCCCGCCGTGGCGAGCGCCCTCCCGGCGGCCACCTGTGCCATCGGAAGGCAGGCGCGTTCGCGGATGTCCGCGACGACAGACTCGGGGAGCCGTGCCTGCTTTTCGACGAGCAACGCGTACGCCCACAGATATCCCGGTGAACCGACCAGGAGCAGGCGATCACCGGCTTCGGCACCCGTGCGCCCGAGCCGTCCGCCGGGGGCGCATCGGCCGATCGCCGTCGCGGTGAGCTGCCGGACCGGACCGTCCCGGAGGTCGCCGCCGACGACCTTGGTCCCGTGGACCTCCGTGCAGTCGTCGACACCGTCGAGCAACCGCCGGAACTCGCCCGCGGTGGTCTTCTTCGGGAGGGTGTAGTTGACGACCAGGCCGATCGGGGTGGCGCCCGCCGCCGCCAGATCGGACAGGTTGATCGTCGCCAGCAGCCAGCCGGCGTGGTACGGGTCCGTCTCCCCCAGGATGGTGACCAGCGGGGTGGGGCAGCTGTCGGTGGTGGCGACCAGTTCGCCGCGAAGTCCTTCCGGGGCGTCGAGGACGGCGCAGTCGTCACCGAAGCCGCGCACACCGCCGTAGCGCGGCCGCAGGATGTGCTCCAGGATCGCGTGCTCGCCCAGGTCGCCGAGGCGGACGTCGTCGGCGATCGGCGAGAGTTCAGTCACGCCCGACATGATCCGCCAATCGGGACGGGGCCACGTTGTGGTCGCTGGAGTAGTTGTTCGGCATCGTGCCGTAGGGCTGGTCACTGCCGGTGGAAGCGAACAGCATCAGGTTGCAGATCCGCGTTCCGGGGTGCAGGAGGACCGGATGCCGCAGGTGGTTCACGATCTCCAGGGTCAACACGGCCCCGGTCTCGTTGCCGAAGCCGGGGCTGACCTGACCGCACAGGACGACGCTGATGCCGAGCCGGGCGTAGTCGCTCGTGCCGTCGACGAGACCGGCGAGCTTCTCCGAGAGCCCGATCTTCTCCAATGTCGGTGCGAGAACGACTTCACCGGGTTCGACGCACAGCCTGCCTTCGGCGTCGAGTTCCTTCCGGCGGAGGTCCGGATACGTGCTCCGGTCGGCGATGTCGACGGTGCCGGTCGATTCCAGCGCGAACGCCTCGTGACCGAGCCGCAGGCTGATCGCGGCGGGGCGGACGAGACCGGGCTCGAACGGGGTGATCGTCAATTCCCCGTTCCGGTGCGCGCGTTTGATGGCCCGGTCGGTCAGTATCCCGCGGCGCGGGGCGGGCCAGGTCAACGGCACGACGCCACCGCTTTCGCGACGGCGCCGACCAGGGCCTGGAAATCGGTTTCGGTCAGTTCGCCGTTGGGCTGGTCGTCGGTCTCGCCCGGTTCGCAGTAGACGACGGTGGTGCTGGCGCGGTGCGGCCCCTGGATCACCACCGTGGCGGTCAATCCCGCTTCGATGGGCCGGACGGTGTGCACGATGGCGGTGTCGCACGAGTAGACGTCGCCACGCCGGACGTGCGGGGTCGCCTCCACTTCGAGCCGGGCTCCGCCGTCCGCGAGCAAGGCGGCCGGATTCGCCGGGTCGGCGCCGTAGCGGTACCGGGCGTACGCTTTCCCGCCTTCGGTCGTTTCGCGGAATTCGACCATGTGCAGACCTTCGCCCGCGACGATGGCCGAGGCGAATTCCCACCGGTGGCTGTGCGGATTGGACTCGCCGCGGGACGGTTCCGCGGATTCCGGCCAGACGTGGAGCCGGATGCGGAAATCGGCCGAGGCGTGGAGCACCATTTTGGCGAATCCGTTGGGATGCCAGTAAGAACGTTTCGCCGCGGCACGTACGGCCTCTTCGTCGCCGAGGATTTCCTCGAGCCACGAAAGGAAGACGTCGGGAGCGTCCTGGACACGGTGCGCGACCGCGCGCAGCCAGGGCAGGTCCGCGTCGCCGTGGCGGGGTCGCGTGTCGGTGACCCCACGGAGGAACGCGGGCGCGGCCGTGAGAGCCGTGGGTGGAGTGTCGATCATGGAGTCGTACCTGGAATTCCTGGAGGGCTGAGCGGGGGCCCGGCGGCGGCCAAGGCGGCCGCGCGGAGCGCGGTGACGGCGTCCAGCGTCTGCCAGATGGGCAGGTCGCCGCTTCCCCAAGCCCAGAGCCCTTGATCGGCGTCGTAGCGCTCCCAAAGGGTTCCGAGCGCCCGGTTGAGCCGGGGGAGTGGCAGGAAGGGGGCGGTGGCGAGCGCTTGGACGACCCAGGCTGCGGTGAAGTGCCGGATGATGATCCGGGTCGTTCCTTCCCCGTCGGGGCGAGGCCTTTCGAGATCCTCGGCCACGCCATCGTCCGCATGCGACCGGTCGATGAGCCATTGTGTGGCTTCGTCGGCCGCCTCACGGACGTCGTTGCGATCTTCACGGCCGCACAGGACGTCCCGCAGGACGACGACCGACCGCGCGGTGTGCACCACCGAAGCCTCCGGGGCGACGAGCCCGGCCTCGTTCTTCTCCGGCCACAGGTGTGCACCGCCGAAGTCGAGCCGGGCCGCCAGGAGGGCGTCGATCAGCCGGTCGGTCAGCGGGGCGTCCGGCCGCAGCCGGACCGCCGTGTGCAACACGGCGGACAACAGGTACGGGCGGGTCCGGCTGTACGGGTCGAGCGACCCTTCGAGCAAGTCCAGCCCTTCGTCGGCGGACATCGTGCTGGTACGGAACAACGCGTCCACCACCGACGCGGTGGTTTCCGGCCGTTTGCCCCCCGCGCGGCCCCGCCAACCGTGGTCCGATTGCAGCCGGTAGAGATCTTCGGCGAGCGTATGTAGGTCGATGTAGGGATTGCCTACCAATAGCATCGTGTTGATCCCGTAGGCGGTGCTGAGGGCCTTCGGCCCGGTATCCTTCTGCAGGTTGTGCCGCCAGCCCAGCGGCTTGCCGTCGGCGTCGCGGATCAGGTGCCCGGCGAGTTTCGCGCCGACGGTGTGGAAGACCTGCAGCAGGGAACGCGAGGTGTCGACGACGCCGGCGTCGCCGAGGACCGATGGGGTGGGTTCGTGGGGGGAACGGGCCCTCTCCGTCAGCGCGACCAGCGCGTTCGCGGCGCGGAAATGGTCGTCGAGCCGGCGGGCGTTGTGCGCCGACGGCAGGTACTTGCCGGTCTCCCATTGGGTCAGATTCGCCCTGGTGACCCCGACGATCCGGGCGGTCTCCGCCTGTGTCTCGCCGGCGGCCTTGCGCAACCGCCGCAGCTCACGTCCGACATCCGACGCGGTAACGGTTTCCGCATCGGGGCTTACTGGCTCGCCGCCCGCCGATGTAGGCTTCATGTAGGCACTCGACAAGGACTTACCTACCTTTGATAGGCAGGGAGGGGCGGTGACTGAACGTGCACAACGGGAGAGTACAGCAAGTGAATCGGACCGTGCTGGCGCGTGGGTCAACGTCGTGTCACGAGCTGCGGAAAGCCGTGAAAGAGCCTGTTCTACCTGGTCTCAGGGCGCGTGACTCTCCTGAGTGCCAGGGCCGGTACCACCCGGGCGCGACCGGAGAGTGGATGCTGACAGCCATCTGAAGGTGACGCTGTGCATCTGAACCCGTTCGTGTCGCCTGTGGGCCACACGAATGCCGGAGTAGGCGCCGTGTGGGCCGATCCGAGTTCGCGCTTGCTGCATCGGGGGTGAACCTCATGTCCCACCACGAGAACCACACGGCAGCGCCACGATCCTGGTTCGACCGACTTGCCGGACGTTTCCACGAATGGCTCTTGGCGACCGACGAAGACACCCGCGCGGCCGCTCGCGGCTGGCAGGTCACCCGGGTGCCGAACAGCAGGCGCCGCGGCTACCGCGATCCCCGTTGGGACACCGTCCACGCGTGCGAACCCTGCGGGGGCGCGGGGTGGTGGCCCTACGAGGACGCCGTCTGCCCGGACTGCGCCGGTGCCGGTGTCGTCCGCTCCATTCCCGCGGCGGCCGTGGCCGCCGAGCAAACCGCCGGACGGACAGGAGGAAGGTCATGAGCCGTTGGCAGGAACCCCAGGCGATCGCCGAGCTGGCCAGGGAGATCACGGTGGTCAGGAGGCCGAACCCGCTCACCGCTCTCTATCACTGGCGCTACGAGGTCGGCGCGCTCCTCGTCCTCCCGTACGCGTTGTTCGCCCTTTTCCAGGCGGTCGGCCCGATCTGGGGCGCGGTCGTGTTGTTCGGCGTCGCGAATTGGCTGTTCTACTGGCGCGCGGCGCGGCGCTTCCTCCGCGACCGGCTTCGCTCGATCGTCGTGCAGCACCGGTTGCGGACCGGCTTCGCCCGTGCCCGGGTGTGCACCCTCGACGGCAAGCTGCCGGTGATCCTGTGGACCAAACCGCGCGGTGACGAAGTCGAGGTCACCGTGTTCTGCCCGGCCGGGGTCGGCTACGAGCGCATCGAACAGCGACGTGCCCTGCTCGCGGCGGCGTGCTTCGCTTCCGACGTCCACGTGTACCGCCATCACAAGCGCGCCAGTGTGGTGCACCTTTCGGTCTGCACCGCACGCCTGCGCAAGGCCACCGAAAACACCGCGGAGGACGAGGTCAGGCCCGGTCTGCCGCCCGCGCGACGATATGCCGGGCAGTCGGACGGTGCCGCCATTCCCCTTTCGGGGACTTTCGCAGGAATTCCTCGCGCAGTGCGGCGATGAACTCTTCACCGCGCATGCTCGCCAGCGGCCGCATCGGCCCGGACCGGGTGTGCGCGGTGAAGAACGTGTCCGCGTCCGGATGGACCATCGGGAACGACAACGGCTCGTCCCGTTCGAGCACGGTGCTCCGCGAAGCGGGCAGGAGCCGCTCCTCCCAGGAGCGGTCGCCCGCCGGGACGTGTTCCCGGAGGACGTCCGACAGCACGGTGAACGGCCCTCCCGGCTCGGTGCTGTGCGGCCAGTAGACGACCGAAAGCACTCCGCCGGGGCGAAGCGCGCCGGTCCAGGATCGGAGCGCGGCGTCGGGTTCGGGCAGCTGCTGGAGCCCGAAGACCGAGACGACCGCGGCGGCGGAGGCCGGTTCGAGTTCCGAGGCGTCACCCTCGACAACGCGTACGAGTGAGTTGCCCGCGGCCCGTGTCCGCGCTCGGGCGGCCATGCCGGCGGACAGATCGATGCCGACGATCTCGCGGCCGGGCAGATGCCCGGTGAGCACGTCGAGTTCCGGGAAGGTCCCGCAGCAGGGGACGAGAACGGGGCCACCGGGCAGCTCCGCGGGGAGCGCCCGCACCGCGGAGGCGACCCACGGCGCGAACCGGGGGACGTAGTAGGCCTCGTAGCCGCCCGCGGCTTCGTCCCAGCCGCGGGCGACGCGGGCGAGGTGTTCGGCGGTCATCGTGGAGTCTCCGTCGGGGATTCGAGCGCGGCCAACCTTCGCCGCAGGTGCTCGCGTTCGGGTTCTGTGGGAGCGAGCGCGATCGCTTCGCGATAGGCCGTGAGCGCCGCGTCGTGGCGCCCCACCCGCCGCAGCAGGTCGGCCCGGGCGATGGCGAAGGGAGGGTAGCCGCGGAGCAGCGGTTCGCCGGTCAGTTCGTCGAGCAGCGCGAGTCCCGCGGCCGGGCCGTCGCGCAGGGCGACGGCCACGGCGCGGTTGAGCGCGACGACAGGGGAGGGCGCCAAGGTCGTCAGGACGTCGTAGAGCGCCACGATCTGCGGCCAGTCGGTGGTTTCGACGTCGGCCGCCTCGTCGTGCAGGGCCGCGATCGCGGCCTGCACCCCGTAGGGTCCCGGCGGGCCGCCGGTCAGCGCGGCGACCACCAGGCCGCCGCCCTCTTCGATCAGATCCCGGTTCCAGAGGCTCCGGTCCTGGTCCGCGAGGAGGACCGGTTCACCGTCCGGTCCGGTCCGGGCGCCCCGCCGGGCGTGGACGAGCAGCATCAGCGCGAGCAGTCCCGCCACCTCCTGGTCGGCGGGCATCAGCCCGCGCAAGATGCGGCCGAGCCGGATGGCTTCCTCGGCCAGGTCGGCCCGTTGCAGACTCGCCCCCGAACTGGCCGCGTACCCCTCGGTGAAGATCGAGTACACCGCCTGCAGCACACCCGGCAGCCGCTCCGGTAGCTCGTCCGCGCCGGGCACCCGGAACGGGATGCGGGCCTCGCTGATCTTCTTCTTCGCCCGCACGATCCGTTTCGCCATCGTCGGCACCGGGACGAGGAAGGCCCGCGCCACCTCCGGCGTGGTCAGCCCGGCGAGAAACCGCAGGATCAGCGCACCCCGGTCCTCGGCGGGCAGGGCGGGATGGGCGCAGGTGAAGAACAGCCGCAGCCGCTCGTCCGGCAGGCTGTCACCGGCGTCCGCCGCGGGAGCGGGCCCGGCCCGATCCGCTTCCACCTGCAGAACCGCGAGCTTGGCGGCGTAGGCCTGATCACGGCGCAGCCGGTCGACCGCCTTGCGCCGAGCGGTGGTCATCAGCCACGCACCCGGCCGCGGCGGGACACCGTCCACCGGCCAGCGCTCCAGCGCCGCTTCGATCGCCTCGGACGTGACCTCTTCGGCCAGGTCGAGATTGCCGAAGCGGCGCACGAGCGCAGCCAGGAGCCTTCCCTGTTCTTCGCGGAACACCGCCTCCACCGAAGCCGTCCCGGGCCCCCGCTCGGCCATGGTCAGACGGTGAAATCGGCGACCGGGCGGACGACCACCGAGCCGTCCCGGGCGCCGGGGCAGCGGGCCGCCCAGTCGAGCGCGACGTCCAGGTCCGGCACGTCGATGACGTAGAAACCACCCAGTACCTCGCGGGTCTCGGCGAAGGGCCCGTCGGTCACCGTCCGCTTCCCGTCGCGATCGACTTTCACCGTGGTCGCGGTGACGAGGTCGGCCAGCGACTCCCCGGCGGACCAGATCCCGGCGTCCTTGACCTCCTTGTCGTAGGCCATCCAATCCTCGAAGGTGCACTGGGGCTCGACGTCGCCGGTCGCGGCCTGGATCAGCAGCATGTACTTCACGGTGGAACTCCCGTTCTGGTTACGCGCGGCCTGCTTGCCGCACGACACCACTACGAGCGGGAGACCGTCAAATGGACACGACGCCGAGAAAACCTTCAGGAGGCCGCTTCCAGCGCTTCGGCCTGCTCGGCCACCGGTGCGGTGACGACGCGGACGGGGATGAGCAGCGACGCCAGCGCGAGCAGCCCGGTGAGCGCCATCGCGCGTTCGACCAGCCCCAGCGGGATCGCCCGCCACCACGGCTCGCCGCCGTTCATCGAGACCACGATCGCCCCGAGGATCACCCCGAACCAGGCCAGCGCCGCCACCGCGAGCACCCGCGTCACCGCACGCCGGGCGGGTGAGGAGGAGAAGACGGCCTTCGCGGCGAACCACACCGCCAGGGGAAGGGCGACGAAGGCCACCACGCTCGCGATCCGGTGCACCGTCCCGCCGGCGCTCGGCCCGATCGCCCAGTTGTTCTTGGGGAACGCCACGATCACCACCAGGCTCACCGTCCAGAGCGCGCAGAACACCGAGGCCGCGGACAGCGCGGGAAGGTGCCTGCGGCGGATCAGCGCGCCGAAACCGATCGCCGAGCCGAACGCGACCAGCAGGACCGCGACGTCGAAGATCCACTTGTACTCGCTCAGCGCGTATTCGCTGATGGTGCGGCGGACCGGGCTGATGTCGCTGGTGGCGGGGAGAACCTGCAGCAGCAGGATCAGCAGCGCTCCGCCGGCGACCGAGACCACGGCGGCCAGCAGTGCCAGCGGTGACCGGGCGGTGACCTGGGCGTCGTCATG
>Ga0196958_10000758_pt1 | contig 10481 bp, 5 predicted proteins | sample S1v_10metaG_FD_148654 | JGI IMG/M metagenome (GOLD analysis project Ga0196958, IMG submission 148654) | Soil microbial communities from Anza Borrego desert, Southern California, United States - S1+v_10 | ecosystem: Environmental > Terrestrial > Soil > Desert | place: USA: California | collected...
ATCGGCGCCCGCCGCCTTGATCCGGTCCCTTCCGTGTTCGAGGACCGCCACTTAGGCCAACCCGGCCCGTCGCAGGTCCGGGTCCGTGATCCGCTCCAGGACCGACCGCAGGTACTGTTCGGGATACGCGCAGGTGGGCACCTCCAGCCGCCATACGATCAGCCGTCGCCGCACCAATTCGTCCAAAAAGGACATGACGGTGTCCTCGGTCGTTCCTCGCCCGAGTTCCGCCGCGATCTCCGAGGGACGGCGGGTTCCGTCGCAGCGCGCGAGGATCTCCCGCTCCAGCGGCTCAAGCCGGTCCGGACGCCGCCCTGGCATCCGCACCACGTCCCCGGTGACCCGGACGAACGACACCCGGCGCGGCGCGATCCAGGCGCGCAGCCGCGGGTCGGCGCCGACCGTGCGGGCGACCGCGTCCACCGCCCAGCTCGAGAAATAGACGTTCGACTCGGCGATCAGGCCGGATCCCGGCTCGACGACGACCCCTTCGGCCGACTCGTCCCAGCGGCCCCAGCCCACCGGTCCGAAGAAGCCGATCGTGTCGTTCTTCACGCAGAACCGCTGCCAGTAGTGCGCCACCAGCTCCTCGCGCTCGCGCCGTTTGCTGGTACGTCCGTCCACCGAAGGGTCCCACGCCAGGAACAGGCCGATGCCCCGGTGCAGGAGAGCTGGGTTCTGCCACGCCACCGCGGCTTGGAAAGCCGGCAACGCGGCGATCTCCTGCAGTTCTTTGACGTTGTCCACCATCGCGCCGGCGAACAGTTCTTCGAAGGCGGCCCACGCCGGGCCCGCCCCGTCGGCGAGTCCGTCCGCCGCCTCGGCGAGCCCGAACGGCGCCAACCGCAGCACCCCGGCGGCGGGGAAGCCGGGACCTCGCAGGGCGAACTCCCGCCACAGCCGCCATTCGCCACCCGGCAGCAGGACGTCTTCAGGCATCGCGCACCGGGTCTTCCCGGGTCTCGGTGCCCGCGCACCACGCGAGCACGGCTCGGGCGCTGTGATACTTGTTCTCGGCCAAGGTGAACGCGAGGCTCGCCGGTCCATCGAGGACTTCCGCGGCGACCTCCTCCCCGCGATGTGCGGGGAGGTCGTGGAGGAACACCTCCGCGCCGGATTCGGCCATCACCGCCGCGCCGACGTGGAACGGGGCGAACACCGCACGCCAGTCCGCCGTGTGTTTGACCGTTCCGGTGGTCTGCCACCTTGTGGTATAGACCACGTCGGCCTGCGGGAGGTCCGCCATGTCGTGTCGCTCTTCCACCAGCGCGCCACTGCGCTTGGCGTTGAGTTCGGCATGGTCCAGAAACCGTCGGTCGAGGCCATAACCAGGCGGTGTACGCAAGTAGAGTGACGTGTCGCCGTAGCGGGACAACGCCAGAGCCAGCGCCGAGGCGGTGTTGTTGCCCTCGCCGACGTAGAGCACGCGCAGACCTTCGACCCGGCCGAACCGCTGGGTGAGCGTGGTGAGGTCGGCGAGGGCCTGGGTGGGGTGCTCGTCCGCGCACATCGCGTTGATCACGGACATCCGCCTGCTCACGGCGTAGGCACGAAGCTCGGCCTCGCCGCCGGAGGTGCGCACGACGAGCATGTCGAGCATCCCCGACAGCACCGCGGCGGTGTCCTCGATGGTCTCACCGGTGTTCTCCTGAAGATCACCGGGACCGTAATTGATCAACTTCGCGCCGAGCCGGAGTGCCCCCGCCGAAAAAGACGTCCGGGTTCTGGTCGAGGTTTTGCGAAACAAAATACCCGCAACCGAATTGCGTAACGGACGTTCGTCCGTCCGGTGGCCGAGTGCGTACTCGACGCCGCGACCGACGATCCATCGCAGGCCTTCGTCGTCGAGATCATTGAGGGAGATCAGGTGGCGGCGCGCTGGTTCGGCCATGAAAACCTCCGAGGTGTGCTCGCCTCAGCCTGGTGCCGGAGGTGTTGGCATGGCAGGGAAAGAGCGGCAGCATCCGCACGGGCACCGGCTGCGCGTTTGTCCCTGCGGCTACGAACAGCGTCGTGGCTACGGTGAAATTCACGCGAAGTGAGCAAGAACGCATCGCGGAAACTCTCGATTTCATGCTTAGTGAGGAAGACAACCGGCCTGCCATCCGATCAAAATGAGCACCGGTTGGACGGGGAAGGGGAAAAGGATGGGAGAGCCCGCGAGGGTGAGTGTGGACGCGGCCGATCCGGTACTCGAAGCGGGTATCGGCTGCACACTCAACGGCAGCCCGGAGCTCACCGTGGTGACGAACGGTGAGGAATCGGACGCCACGGTCGTGGTCGTCGACCTGGTGGACGACAAGGTGCTCGACGTGGTGCACTCCATTCGGAACCAACCGCATCGGCCCGAGATCGTGCTGCTGGCCACCGAACTTTCGCCGGGTGAGGCGCTGCACGCGATCGCGGCGGGCGCGCACGGTCTGCTGCGCCGCCGGGAAGCCACCGCGAACCGGCTCTCCCGTGCCGTGCTCGCCGCGGTCGTCGGTGACTGCACCATGCCACCGGACCTGATCGACCGGGTGCTCGAGCAGGGCATGGAGAACCCGGCGCCCGACGCGCCGCAGACGTGGGCACGCGGCGGGCTCAACGAACGCGAGCACGCCGTGTTACGCCTCGTCGCCGAGGGGTACGAGACCGACGAGATCGCCCGTCGGCTGTCCTACTCGGCGCGTACCGTGACGGCCGTCGTGCACGACATCACCCAGCGGTTCAGGCTGCGCAACCGGGCACACGCCGTGGCCTACGCACTACGGGCCAGGTTGCTGTGATCAGTGTGCAGGTGCACGCCGGAGGCGCACTCGTCCGGGAAACCGTGGTCGCGAAGTTGCGGCAGGCGGGGATCCTCGTCGCGGCCGCGGCGGACACCGTGGTGGTGGCCGCCGGTGGCACCATCGACGAGGCGTTGAACGCCTGTCCCACCACCCGCCGCTCGGCGGGTCATCGGTTGATCGTCGCCGCGGACACGCTCAACCCGGCCGGTGTCCTCCGCGCCTTCCGGGCCGGGGCACGGATCCTGTTGCAGACTCCCGAAACGACGCCGGCGCAGTTCGGCGCCGCCGTGCACTCGGCCATGCACGGGGAAAGCAGGCTGCCCTACGGGCTGCTGGTCCGGTTGCTCAGCGGTGGCGCCGAACTGGCCATGCCCGTCGGTGTCCACCCGGTCGCGCCCTTGACCGAACGTCAGCTCACGGTGCTCACGCTGATGGCGGACGGGCACGGCAACGCCGACATCGCGCGGAAACTGTCCTGTTCGGAGCACACCGTGAAGAACGTCATCTACGAGCTGATGGCGCGGCTTCAGGTGCGCAACCGTGCCCACGCGGTCGCGCACGCGGTCCGCGCCGGGCTGATCTGACCGGCGGGCTCAGCTCGTCGGCAGGAACTCCGGCGGCCGTCGTGCCCGTGTGGCCTGCTCGAACGCGTAGGCCAGGGCCAGGACGGTCGGCTCGCTGTACCGGCCCGCCATGATCGAGAGGCCGACCGGCAGCGGACCGACGAACGCCATGGGGACGGTCACGTTCGCGTAGCCGGACACCGCGGCGGGCGTGGACGAGCCGAACGGGTAGGCGTCGCCCTTGCCCAGCGTGGTCCGCCACGCCGGCCCGTTCGTCGGCGCCACGATCGCGTCCAGCCGGTGCGCGGCGAGCGTGTCGTCCAGCCCGCGTCGTGCCGCTCCGGTCGCTTCCGCGCGCAGGCGCAGATACGCCGGATCGGTCAGGTCCCCGCTCGTGGCCTGGGCTTCTTCGAACAGCTCCTGTCCGAAATGGCCCATCTCGGTGTCCGCGTTGGACTGGTTGAACTCGATCAGTCCCGCCAGATCCGCGGGATGATCGCCGGGGGTCGCCGCCAGGTACTCGTTGATGCCGTGCTTGAACTCGTACAGCATCGACGGCAGCTCGGAGCGGCCCACCACGTCCAGGCCGGGGATGGCCACCTCGACCGGGATCGCGCCGAGGGACGCCAGCCGCTCCACGGCGCGGGTGAACACCGCCACGGTTTCCGGGCTGGTGCCGCCGGTCGCGTCCCAGACGCCGATCCTCTTGCCTCGCAACGCGTCGGGGTCCAGGAAGCGCAGATAGTCCGATCGGGCCGGACCGTCGTCGGTGGACGGGTCGCGGGCGTCCGCACCGTTGAGCACTCCCAGCAGGACGGCGGCGTCGGTCACAGTGCGGGCCAGGGGCCCCGCGGTGTCCTGCACCCCGGAGATCGGCACCAGGCCATGGCGGCTCACCAGGCCGATACTCGGTTTGACGCCGACGACCCCGTTCGCGCCCGCCGCGGAGACGATCGAGCCGTTGGTCTCCGTTCCCACCGCGACGGTGGCCAGGTTCGCGGCGATCGCCGCGCTGGAACCGCTCGACGAGCCGCAGGTGTTGCGGTCCAGGACGTAGGGGTTGGCGGTCTGCCCGCCGACCGCGCTCCAGCCACTCGACGAGCGGCGGTCGCGGAAGTTCGCCCACTCCGAGAGGTTCGTCTTGCCGAGGATCACCGCCCCGGCCGCCCGCAGCAGCTTGACCAAATGGGCGTCGGCGGCCGGCCGTGCCCCGGCCAGCGCGAACGAACCCGCCGTGGTCCGCTGCCGGTCCGCGGTGTCGATGTTGTCCTTGAGCAGCACCGGGATGCCGTCCAGGAGACCACGCGCCCGGCCCGCTCCGCGGCGCTCGTCACTCGCCGCCGCGAGGTTCGGCGCGTCCGGGTTGGTCGTGATGACCGAACACAACCGTGAGTCGAGCCGGCGGATGCGGTCGAGGTAGAACGCCGTCAGCTCCGCCGAGGTCAGCCGACCGGCGTCCATCGCGCGCCGCAGATCCGGGATCGTGGCCTGTTCGAGGTCGATTCCCGCGAGCGTGGGCGGTTCGACCGGAGCGGGCGCGGAAGGGTGCGCGTTCACGGCGACGCCTCCTCGGTGGCCTCCATCAGCGTGGTCAGCAACCCGGCCAGGCCGGACACGTGCGGCGGGCGCAGCACTCCCATGTGGTCGCCGCCGACACGGTGGATCTTGAGCCCGCCCGGCGCCAGCTTGACCCAGCGGTCCCGGTACTGCGCGTAACTCTGCCCGAAGTTGGTCTCGTGCAGGCCGTCGGCCAGCTCGTCGCCGACCAGCAGATGGGTCCGGCCGGGGTACGGGCGCTGACGGTAGCCGAGCATCGCCTGGGTCAGCTCTCGCCACACCCGGATCCGGCGCGGCCAGAACGGGTCACCGGGCACCGGTGGTTCCTTCGTGCCCTCGTCGATGATGTAGTCCAGTACCTCGGCGAACTGGCGCCGGATCTCGGCGAGTTCGTCGGGATCCGTCGTGGAGTTCAGCTCCTCCAGGAGTTTCTCGCCACGGACGAACATGGCGGTCTCCTCCCACATGTTCTCCCGCTTGTAGAAGTCCTGTGCCGGGTCGAGCAGCATCAGCGTGAGACGGTCGCCGTCGCGATGCAGGATGCGGGCCATTTCACCGGTGACCAGTCCCCCGCCACACCAGCCGAGCAGGTGATACGGACCCTCCGGGCACACCGCGCGGATCTGCTCCACGAACAGCGCGGCCACACTCGCGATGCTCTGCGGCGACGGCGTGTCCCGGTGCAGGCCGGGCCATTCCAGCGCGGCGACCGGACGATCGACGCTCATGTGCTCGGCCAACCGCACATACCAGAGGCCGCCGCCCGGGTACATGCAGAACAACGGTGGTTTCGTACCGGTGCGGCGCAGCCATACGACGGCGTCCCGCGCCCAGGACCCGGCCGATTCCATCGCCGCCGCCTCGGTGGGAGGGAAGCCGCCTTGGCTGGCCGGGTCCACCGCCGCGGCCAGGTCGATCACCGTGCGGTGCTCGTAGAAGTCCCGCAGCTCGACCGGGAGGCCGTGCTCTTCGCGGAGTTCGACCAGCACCCGGATGATCAGCAGCGAGTGCAGGCCCAGATCGCTGAACGGGACGTCCACCCCCACGCGGTCGATGCCGAGCCCCTTGGCCAGCGCGGTGGCGATGATGTTCTCCACCGCGGTCCGCGGCGCCAGCGCGGCACGTGCGGTGGCCGTCGGTTCGGGCAGGGCCTTGGTGTCGAGCTTGCCGCTCGGGGTGGTGGGCAGCTCGGCCAGCACCACCCACGCGGACGGGATCAGGTAGTCCGGTACGGCACCGGTCAGCAGACCGGGCAGCTCGGACGGATCGAGTCCGTCGTGGGCGGGCACGAGGTACGCGACCAGTTCTTGGTCGCCGCGGGCGGTCCGGCGGGCACGCACGGCCACGTCGCGCAGCTCGGCGTGCGCTCGCAGCACCGCTTCCACTTCACCCGGCTCGACGCGGTAGCCGCGGATCTTCACCTGGTCGTCGGCCCGCCCGGCGAATTCCAGCACCCCGTCGGGCCGGTAGCGGGCCAGGTCGCCGGTGCGGTACAGCCGGCGGCCGTCGGCATACGGGTCCGGCACGAACCGGTCGGCGGTCAGGCCGGGGCGGCCGCGGTAGCCGCGGGCGAGCTGGGCACCGCCGATGTACAGCTCGCCGAGCACGCCGACCGGGACCGGCTCGAGGTCGGCGTCCAGCACGCGCAGCACGGTGTTGGGGCCAGGCCTGCCGATCGGCACCGGCCCCGCGTCGAGCTCCCCGATCCCGCTCACGTGCGAAGTGCAGCCGACGGTGGCCTCGGTCGGTCCGTACTCGTTGTCCACCAGGACGTCCGGTGCGTGCCGGGTCCAGGCGGTGAGCATGTCCCTGGTCAGTTCTTCACCGCCCACGACGAGCCGGGACGCCGCGCCGGCGAACGCCCCGGCGGGCAGCATTTGGCTGAGTGCCACGAGATGCGACGGCGTGAGCTTGACCAGATCGAAGCCGCCTCCGGACAGCACCGAGACCAGCGCCTCGATCGCCGGTGTGTCGTCGTCGGGGGTGAGGGTGACCGTCCCGCCGGACAGCAGCGCCGGGAACAGCGAGGTCACCGGCAGGTCGAAGGCCATCGAGGAGTACAGCGGCGAGTTCGCCGAACCGGCTGTCCCGGCACGCCAGCAGAGGTAGTTGACCAGGTTGCGATGCTCGACCATGACTCCCTTCGGGGTCCCCGTCGAGCCGGACGTGTAGATGACGTAGGCGAGCGTCGACGGCGTCGCGGTCCGGCCCAGATCGTCGTCCGGCTGGGCCGCGACGGCCGGGTCTCCGGCCAGGATCGTCGCGGTGCCGGGCACTCGGCCGGTCAGCGCGGATTCGGTGACCACCGTGGTCGCGCCCGCCTCGGTCAGCACCGTGGCCAGCCGTTTCGCCGGGTGTCCCGGGTCGAGCGGCAGATAGGCCGCGCCGGATTTGAGCACCGCCAGCAACGCGGTGACCAGCTCCGGACCGCGGCGCAGCAACACGCCGACGACCGTTTCCGGGCCCGCGTCCCGCTCGCGCAGGTGACGTGCCAGTCTGTTCGCGCGAGCGTTGAGTTCGGCATAGGTGACCGTCGTTCCGTCCGCGCAGCGCAGCGCGGTCGCGTCCGGGGTGCGCGCGGCCTGGCGCTCGAACAGCTCGTGCACGCACGCGTCCGGATATTCGGCGACCGGCCCGTCCGCGAACGACAGCAACCGGTCGATCTCGGCCGGGGCCATCGCGGCGCCGCGGACCTCGCCGTCCGGATCGGCGGCCATGGCCTCGAGCACCCGCCGGTACATCGCGGCGAGGGCGGGCACGTGGTCCGGGGCGATCCGGTCCGCCTGTGCCCGGAAGTGCAGGACGCCGGGGAAGCTCCACACGTCCACGCCGAACCCGTTGTAGCTCTCGTCCACGATCTTCGCCGTCTCCACCCGCTGGGTGTCGAAAACGTGGAAATCGAGGTAGGCGAACGAGATGTCCACCAGCGGGCGGCCTGCCCCCCAGAGCCGCTGCAACTCGCCGAGCGGGAACCGCCGGTGCGGCCAGACCGCCACCTCCTCGGCGAACACCTGCCGGACGAGCCCGGCCCAGGTCTTGGCGGTCAGGTCGACGCACACCGGCAGCGGGTTGAGGTGCATCCCCCTGGCGAGTTCACCGCCGGGTTCCTCCAGTCTGCCGTTGTGCACCAGCCCGGTGTGGAACCGGTTCGATCCGCTGATCGTACTCAGCACCTTGAGGTGCGCGGCGAACAGCACGGTCTTCAGCGAGGCGCCCGCCACCGCGGCCAGCGCACGCAATCGGGGTTCCAGGTCGGCGTAGCGCACGCTGACCTGATGGGGCAGGCCGTCCGCGCTCGGCGCCGCCGCCCACCCGGGCGGCAGGGTGACCGGGTCGTAGCGGTCCAGCCGCTCGCGCCAGAACTCCCTGTCCACAGTGGACTCCAGGGAACGTTTCTCGTGCGCGATGAAGTCGGCGAACCGCACCGGCGCCTGTTCGGGGAACGTCGGCGCGAGCCCGTCCCTGAGGCTGCGATAAGTGTCCAAGAGCTCTTCGAGCAGCGAGTGGTGACTCCAGCCATCGAGGACCGCGTGGCACTCGATGAACGACAGTGTCCAGCGGCGCTCGGCGGTCTGATGCACGTGGAAACGCACCAGCGGCGCGCTCGTGACGTCGAGGGGGCTGCGGCGGCTGTCGGCGACGAACGCCGCCAGGATCTCCTCCACCCGCGCCTCGGAGATCTCGCGCAGGTCGTCGTGGCCGACCTCCATCGGGGCGGTCCGGTGCACGAGCTGCATGGGCACCCGGTAGGTGGTCAGATCGAAGCTGGTGCGCAGGATCTCGTGCCGCCGCACCAGCAGCACCGCCGCTTCCCGCAGCGCGGACAGCGAGAACGGTGCGTCGTCGACGATCGGGAACAGCGTGATGTTGTGGTAGAGGCTGACCTCCTTGTCCGCCACCATTTCGTAGACCATCGCGGTCTGGCCCATGGACATCGGATAGGCGTCGGCGAGGTCTTCCGGCAGCGCCTTCCGGTCGGCTTCCCCGACCAGTTCGAACGGGGCGACCCGCCGGTCCTCCACCGGGCCGGCCGCCGTCCCGGTGAACCGGGTCAGGCTCTCGACGGTCTGGTGCAGCAGCAGATCCTGCACGGTCACCGGAAGACCTCGCTTGCGCAGCAGCCCCACGACCTGGATGGCCCGGATGGAGTCGCCGCCCAGTGCGAAGAAGTTGTCGTGCACCCCGACCGAGCCGACGCCGAGCGCGGTACCCCACACTTCGGCCATGGCTCGCTCCGCGGGGTCGCGGGGCGTGACCGGACCGGCGGGCGTCGCGTGGTCCACCGCCGGTTCGGGCAAGGCGGCACGGTCGATCTTCCCGTTGGCGGTCAACGGAAAGCGGTCCAGCGGCACGAACGCCGCGGGCACCATGTAGGCGGGCAGCAGCCCGCTCAGATGGTCACGCAGGTCCGCCGCGGCGAGCCGATGACCGGCGACCGGCACGGCGTAGGCGATGAGGCGGTGCTCCGCTTCTCCCGGACGGCGGCGGGCGAGCACCACGGCGCGGGACACCGACGGGTGGCCCGCGAGCGCCGACTCCACCTCGCCCGGCTCGATCCGATGGCCGCGGATCTTCACCTGGTCGTCGGCCCTGCCCGCGAACTCCAGGTCGCCGTCGGGAGTGCGGCGGGCGAGGTCGCCGGTGCGGTACATCCGGGCACCCGGACGCGGCGCGTACGGATCGGGACCGAACCGGTCCGCCGTCAGGGCCGGATGGCCGAGGTAACCGAGCGCGAGGCCCGGCCCGGACACGTAGAGCTCGCCGGGCACCCCGACCGGCACAGGCTCGAGGTTGCCGTCGAGCAGGTACACGCGCAGGTCGGGCAGCGGCCTGCCGAGGGGGCTGCGCGGGCCCGCCGTGATGTCCTCGGCACGCAGCCTGCGGTAGGTCACGTGCACCGTCGTCTCGGTGATCCCGTACATGTTGACCAGGGCGGGCCGCTCGTCACCGAAGCGGGCGAACCACGGCGCCACGTCGGCCACGTCGAGGGCCTCGCCACCGAACACCACGGCCCGCAACGCCAGCGACTCCGGCGGGGTCTCCGCCTCGGCGACCGCGTCCACGAGCCGCCGGAAGGCCGACGGGGTCTGGTTCAGCACGGTGACGCCCTCGGTGCTCAGCAGGTCGAGGAAGTCCCAGGGGGAACGGGAGATCTCGAACGGCACGACGACGACCCGCCCGCCGTGCAGCAACGCGCCCCACAGCTCCCACACCGAGAAGTCGAAAGCGTAGGAGTGGAACATGGTCCAGACGTCGGACGGGCCGAAACCGAAATCGGCGGCGCACGACCGTAGCAGCCGCAGGACGTTCGCGTGCGTGACCGGAACGCCCTTCGGCCGTCCGGTGGACCCGGACGTGTAGATCACGTACGCCACGTCCCCCGGTCCCGCCAAGGAGTCCAGGCCCGTTTCCGGCCAGTCGCCGGGCTGGTCGAGCAGCACCGCGGTGACCGGCTCGTCCGTGAGCCATCCGGCTGGCTCACCGCGGCTGACCACGATGCCGACCTCGGCGTCGGCCCGCATCATCGCCAGCCGCCCGGCGGGAAGGGCCGGGTCCAGGGGTACGTAGCCGGCACCGGATTGCAGCACAC